>Ga0207015_1095_pt1 | contig 29109 bp, 31 predicted proteins | sample Alteio_BWMinCont_53_FD_153486 | JGI IMG/M metagenome (GOLD analysis project Ga0207015, IMG submission 153486) | Enriched cells from forest soil in Barre Woods Harvard Forest LTER site, Petersham, Massachusetts, United States -... | ecosystem: Environmental > Terrestrial > Soil > Temperate forest >...
CTGAGGCGGCCTTCTAGAATCCATTTCTCTTCCCCAGGTGTTTCGCTAAAGCTGATCTTCAACATGGTGTTTTCCTCAGAAACCGGATGCGTTGCAGAGGTGAGGTTGCGGAAGATCCCTGGTGATATCTGCCTTAGGCTTCGCATTGGTCTTCAGATAAGACCGTAGTTCCCGGCGGAGCTGCCGCTTCCCTCGAAATATGCGCGCTTTGACTGTGCCAACCGGGAGCCCCATGCGACGAGCCGTCTCGCTGGTAGATAACTCACGAAGTTCCCTCAACACGATTGTTGTGCGCAGCTCCGGGCGCAGATTCTGAACCGCCTTCGACAGAATCCGCACTTCCTCTCGCTGCGAGCAGCGGGTTTCCGGGTCGGCGTTTGGGTCGGGTATCCTCAAACCGGCCGCACTTCCTTCTGCGTCGCGAATATCGTCGATCGATACCTCGCGCACCGCACCAATGCGTCGCAGGAACATGAGCGCTTCGTTGATAGCAATGCGCGTCAACCAGGTGGAGAAGGAGGACTCTCCTTGGAACTGCCACAAATGCACCAAAGCCTTGTAGAAGCTTTGCTGAACGATGTCTTCCGCGTCCTCCACCACACGTGTGTATCGCAACACAACTGCGAGGGTCTTGCGCTGGTAACGCTTAAACAGGGTTTCAAACGCCTGCTCGTCTCCGTTCTTGGCGGCGACTACGAGCGTTCGTTCGCCTGCAGGATCACTCACGCGAGCGATAGTTGGTTCTGCTTTGTGCTTCATGGCGAGCCTCCTGATCAGCTATGTGGCAGCGAAAGGCGAGCCCAGCTTGAAAACCGCCTTTTCGCTACGCAGCGGATAAGGGCAAGGCTCGAGCCAAACGTGCGGAACTGTAAGTCGCTGAATTTTCGAGAGAAGGCCGCCAGGAGTCGAAGGTGTCGATGTTGAAGAAGTCGAAAGGGTCGAAACTGTTGAGGTCAACTCCGATAGTTGAGCGCGCGGTTAAAAGCTGACGGTTCAGACGTGCTGCCTGGGTTCGACGCCCAGGTTCTTCAGCGAGAGATGAGAGTCGTGCGGTGGATACCGATTGGCCGCAGCACCGTCGGTCCGCAACTGGGCACTCGGTTCGGCAGCCAATCGGCTACTCAGCTTCATTGCGATCAGGTCTCGTCACGGCGATTGGTGCTTGCGCCTACTCGGCAACTTGCCAGCTCAAATCCGGCGTATCTTTGCCGATGGCCCTGGCGAGTCTTGGAGTGTTGGGACCGAGATCCTTTTGAAAGACAACGTCATCTGAGGTGACAACAAACGTCATCACGCCCGAGAAACGATACTTGACAGGATAGGCCACGAAAAGCACAGCCCCATCCGCTATGTCAGCGTCATCGCTTACTCTAAGGAAGTAATATCCATGGAAGTGATCCGGCAGAGTATGGCTGCCATCCGCCCGCTTGGCGTCCACTAGGTTCAGCGCATATTGTGTGGCGCCATCATCGCTAGTCGATTCGCGGTGATTTTCCATGATGACGCGCGTCAGAGCATGGCAGACTTCGATCGCGGCGGACTCATTGTCTCCAATTCGACGAAACAAGATTTCTTGCGTGCCCGCGTCTGCATCGAAGAACCACTTTTCTTTTTCCCGCACCAACGGTACCGGGAACGGCCAGTTCTCCGCGCCGATGTACACGACCAACGTTCCGTCGAATTGCCGGACAAACCGATGCATCTCCTTGAATTTCGCGGCGAACTGTCTTCGCGCGGCTTTGTCGTCCTGTGGGTCACCCGAAAAGACTAATTCCTTGTGGCCTCCGAGGATCTGCAAAATCGCCTGCTCATTGCCGTTTTGGGCCGCCTCGTATAGCGCCTGACTGGCTTCTTCGGGCGATGCGTAGGTCGGTTGCGGTCGTCCCTGCCCAAGCGACACCCTGACCCAGATTGTGAGTGTCAGGAAGAGTGCGACAGTAATCGTCAGCGGGAACCAGAAAAACCAGAACCGATCAAGTGTGTTTCGCCCTGTGTTTGCTATTTGCATGACCTTCGCTCCATGTAAGTCCTTGTTGAGTTATTTCGACTGCGAATTACCTGCGCCCCTTCCGCGGAAACCCCCTCCGCGGAATTCTCCTGTTTCTGTCACCGCAACTCCTCTATCTGTGGAAGGCGCTGCTAGCGACCCGCAAAATTCCAGTTGGGCATTCTTTGTCGTTCCCTAATTTGCGCAGGGTCCTGACTTCTATTTATGTTTAGGCGGATAGTTCTTCAGCAATTTCGCCATGGCCTTGTCCAGGTTTTTTATGTTCTTTTCGTGATTTGCGCTGGGGTCAATGGTTTTGGTCGCGCTTCCAGTCCAGACGAGCTGCTTCGCTCCCGGGTCATACATGTCAAGAACTAGAGTCCCGACGCTGATCGTCGAACTAGTCCACGACCCCATGCCGCTTCCGAAGGCTCGTGAGCCCCAGGCATCCCATTGTGTTTCCTGATTGACGGCGGTCTGGTAGCGGATATAGAGATCCGCCTTGTCGCCATCGACTTTGCTCATCCCTTTCGACGCCAGTTGTGACTCCACAGACTGCTTGATTTCCGCATCCATAATCTGATCGGGAATCTGATCGGGGTGATCACCGCCGACGTTCACCCACTTGTACGTGCGGTATTTCGAGAAATCTGTTCCCGGCATAAAGTTGTAGCGCACATCTTGCGCGGCTAACGTCCCCGCGGTTACCAACAGCAGTGCTACGACCAACGCCGATAAAAGGTGTTTCCCGTTTTGTTGTACTCGCATTTGTGCCTCCTTTAGGCTTCATCCTTCGCGTTACTCGCGAGAGCTCTGGTTGTACTTTTCCTGGAGCTCGCGTTCCGCCTGCAGATAGTCGTCCAGGTCGCAACCGTGAATTCCGCCATGCTCGATGTGAATCTCAAACGCTCGCTGGCGGATTTCGGCCGGAGTTGGCCCGTTCTTGCTTCCTGCTTCCGCAGAGTCCGACTGAAGAATGTCGGTTGCTACGTCATGAGCATTCGTCTTCAGATTTTGTGATTTCATAGTCCTTTCTCCTTTTAAGTGTTTTCGAATGACCACGAGAAGCCGCGCTTTGGGCCACGGACCCGATGGGGGAAGCCGGGACCCGTAGCCAGTAAGCCGTCTCGCCGTTTAGAACCGAACCACGACACGGGCTGAGGGCTGAGCCTGCCTTGTTGCACTCGCTGCAAAGGGCCGTTCTTCGCTCTCGCCTCGAAGCCAACCGATTCAGCGACGATGTCCACGCTCCGAGTTCCCCCTTCACTGCTGCGATTGCAGCCGGTGGCTCTGAACATGAGCGCTAGCACAAGGAAAAACGCAATCCAGGAGAGGGTAATGATGCCCCAAGCGCACCACAGACCGATTCGTTCTTGCGCCTCCATAAATGCCTCCTAAGCACCACATGAGTCGCTCTGGGGACCCACTCTTGGATTGCGAGCTAACCTCTTGCACATGTGAACCTCGGTGCCTCGCCGGTCGAACGAGACCTGGTCCATCGCCAACTTCATGATGTGGATACCGCGTCCGTGCTCCGCCAAGAGATTCTCGACAGCCACGGGGTCGGCAACGCTCCTTGCATCAAACCCCTGACCCTGGTCTGAAACCATCAGCGAGATCCCTTTGCCGACGTTGCAGCGGCAGCGGACGTGAACTAACTTGTGGGCATCCAGCCGATTGCCATGAACGACTGCGTTATTGAGAGCTTCCCGGAGCGCTATTTCGACGGCGGGTTCCTCGCCCGTGATGCAATGCGACCCTTCGATGAGCCGCATCAAGCGGTCCACCAACGGGGAGATGGCCTTAACTTCACTCGGTATCCAGGCGTCGACTTCCAGCAGGCTTCCGCTCCCGGGTGTCCTAGCCAAACGCGCTCGCAAATCCGAGTGTCTGTTCGAGGCTTCGATTCGAGCCATGATGCATCCTCACCTTCAGCCGCGCGCCAGCCTCAGCCGATACCGCACAGAATGAAAACGTCCAAAGCCTTTGCGGCAGCGAAACACGCGATACCACTGTGTCCATTTGCCAATAAACTCAAATGTCAAGAACATCCGATTTTCTCCTCTCACCTGCGTTCCTTTCGGACGTCATCTCATTTCTCTCTTGCGCCTTCATCGATACTCCGGTTGTACTTTTCCCGGAGCTCGTGTTCCGCCTGCAGCCACTCGTCGAGGTACTCGTCCAAATCGTAACCGTGACCGCCACGCTCGATGTGAATCTCAAGCACTCGCCGACGAATTTCGTCCGGGGTTGGCGCGTTCTTGCCTCTTTCTTCCGGAACGTCCGACCGGAAACGGCTTGGCCGTGTGCTCTGATCATTTGTGGCCTGATCTCGTAATTTCATAGCCTTCTCCTCACTACAAAAGGTTCATTTGGCTTTCGCTGAACGTGCCTCAATCACGGCAGCACCTTCGGGTCTACTTGTGGGCCAGCCAAAAGCGGTAGCCAACTGAATCCAGGATTCCCAATCCATTGTGGTAACGCAGCACCCGAAACGACTCGTGCCAGTTGTGGATGAATACGAGAACCAGTGACATTGCGCCACCTCTCTGCCTAAGTTCTTACACATGCAGTAGGGGCAACGCTCGCGCCAAAGACGCGCAGCCGTAAGCCGCTGATTCTTCAGGAAAAGATCAGGAGAAGTCGAAAGTGTCGATGTTGAATCAGCTGAAAGAGTCGAAACTGTCGAGGCTTGGGCGAGACCAAAACAGGGGGGCGGCCAGCAGACTAAGCGTACTGCTTTGGGTGGATACCAAATTTCTTCATTCGAGAAAGGAGCGTAGTGCGATTAATGCCAAGCTGCGCGGCAGCTCCATCAGCGCCACCGACGCGCCCCCTGCACTCGGACAGCGCCCGTACAATCTCTTCGCGCTGCTTCCTTGCATATTCCTCAGCCACACCGTTTTTGCCATTTCGCGAATCGACATTTTCTGTAACGATTTGTCTGTATTCCTCGATGACACTGGGTGCGGGTATGTCCGTGTTGGCCTTTCGCAGTTCTCCGACCGGAGCCTCAAGCGAGTTGCCACGCGTCACGATTACTGCGCGCTCGATGAAATTCTCAAGTTCACGAATATTGCCGGGCCAGTCCCACGCCATCAGCCCCTTCATTACCACCGTGGGAACTGTTTCGACCTTCTTTTGCATTTGCTTTGAAAACTTCTGGACAAAATAGCTAACGAGCAGCGCGATGTCCTCTTTACGTTCTCTCAGGGGCGGAATTCGGATTGGAAATACATTCAGTCGATAGTACAGATCGCTCCGGAATTCTCGATCTGCAATCATCTTCTCCAGATTGCGGTTGGTGGCGGCGATCAGGCGCACATTCACTTTTCGCGTGTGGGTCGTTCCCAGCCGCTCAAATTCCCGCTCTTGCAAAGCGCGCAGTAGCTTGGGCTGGATTTCCATCGGGATGTCTCCCACCTCATCCAAGAACAAGGTGCCTTGGTCCGCTAGTTCCAGCCGGCCGATTTTTTGGCTGATGGCCCCCGTGAACGCTCCCTTTTCATGTCCAAACAACTCGCTTTCCAGCAGCCCGGTTGGAATTGCAGCACAGTTCAGCTTCACCAGTGTCCGCTGTTTGCGGCGGCTACGGTCGTGAATCGCGCGAGCAATCAACTCCTTTCCCGTGCCGGTTTCTCCAAGCAACAGAACCGTGGAATCGTTGGGGGCAACTGTTTCAATCTGTTGCAAAACGTGCTTCAACGCTGCGCTGCTCCCGATGATCTGCTCGAAACCCATCTCGCTGCGAAATTCCTCTTCCAGGTAAAGTTTCTCCTGGGCCAGCTTGTCCTTCAGCTCGGAAATCTCCCGGTACGCCAAGGCGTTTTCAACTGCGATTGCTATCTGCCCTGACGCCCGGCTGAGGAAATCAACATCTTCCGGCGTAAACGGAGTTTCTGTTACTCGTAAGATCGACAAAATTCCGAGGGCTCGGCTGTGATTCACAAGGGGAATATTGCAAGCTGCTCTTATTCCCTCGGCAGCCGCGACACCAGATGCCTCTGAGGCGAGTTCGTTATCTCGCATGTCAAAGACTACGGGTTTCAGAGTATTCATCGCTTTCTTGACGGCCGCGCTCGGTGCAACGAGCAATTCTTCTTTGATGACGCCCTTGCCGTGTGGAAAATCCACGGCAAATGCCCTGAATTTTCCTGAAGCTGCATCGGGTAGTGCGACTGTTACGGCATCGCCGTGTATGACTTGGCGTATGTTTGCTGCCACGGCCCGCAAGACCTCCCGCAAGTCGAGGCTCGACGTGATTTTGGCCGTCAGATTGAGGAGCAGCTCAAGCCGCTCCTTTTGGCGCCGAAACTCCCCATCAGTGCTCATGGCCGGATGTGCAGCCCTACCCATTCTGTGACAAATACCTTCAGTAGAATGATGATCCATGTCGGTCTAAAGTCACAATTCGTTCGGGTGTCACAGGGGGCATCCCAGTCCAAACTCCCGATTCGTCGGCCAACCGGAAGCTAACAGGCTTCGGCGGCGGGATTAGTCCGGTGAAGTCGGTGATCGCGATTGCTCCCCGTTTACGGGATAAGCGGAAGCCATGCAGATATCACGGAATCCGCAACGGTTCCCTCGACCGTTGTCGATACCTCGCTTGCTCAGTGAGACCGGGCATCGTCCGCGTGACACTGTTGTCCCGGCATGGGCGTACTGTTTGAAGAAATGGGGCCCGAGCAACATTCCGCAATCGACACCTGGCTGAGCGGACTCGCCAGGCGTCCTGGGAAAGGCCTGGGAGACAATTCACTCTCTCAAATCCGAGGCTAAATCGCACCGGCTCAGAATCGCGTCGTAATCAGGTGTGCTCATAAAACGAAGCTCGATTCGCAGCGGGCGCTATCTGTGACCAGCTTGCCAAACGGGAACCTCCACGCACTCGTCCGCTAATCCGACTACACATCCCAAGTGAAGACCGTTACGGCAGCGTTGGTGATCCAGGCCAATTCAGAAACTCGCGATAAAGCGATCGAGGAAGTTGCGACGGCAGAGGCAGAGCGGGGTGATGACAGACAGTTGATCGTGGCAGCTGTTGCCAATCAAAGGTGCTGTTGTGCCCGGATCATTTCGACAGCTTGATGGCGGCTATCGGCGTCGACTTGCCGCATGATCCGACGAATATGGTTTTTCACTGTGAATTCTGACAAGTTAAGATCGGCGGCGATCTCCTTGTTCGTCATACCCTTTCCGACCAACTCGACCAATTGCATTTGTCGATGCGTTAGCGACGCTTTGGTCGCAAGATTTGCACCTTCACCGGCATCAGTTCGCGAGCATTGCGCCACCCGCTGGATCAGCGTCATGCAAAGTCGTGGCGGACATACTGCTTCGCCTTGCGCGACCGCTCGCACCGCCTCGACGATCTCGTTGGCAGACGCATCCTTCAAAAGATAACCGTTGATGCCAAGACAAGCGGCTTGCCAGAAGGTCCTAGGATCGTCGTCCATCCCAAATAGCACGATCTTCAGGCGCGGAAACTGCTCGGCTCGGCGTTGGCCGAAGCTGCCGCCGCGAACAGCGGTCAGCCGATCCGTCAGCACCACCTCACAGCCAGAGGCAACCACGTCGTCCAGCGCCGAATCCGTGGCTGGCTTGACGCCGACCACGCAGATACCTGCGCGTTTCCGGAGCAGTCGCGCCAAAGTCTCGCGAACCAGCCGATTTTCAGCCAGAACGTATACGTCCGTGCCGGGTAAGGCAATTTGGTTGGTGGTCCCCATAAGCCACCTTCGATTTCACTACTCGCAAGTTCGTTGCCACCCGCCAAATGACACTAAATCCTGCGCCCCGTACCGTTGCACTCCCGGCAATACTAGAGATCGTCAATTGACTTGTCAATGGAAATACGACACCTGTCGGAATCTTCCGCATTTCTCGGGATTCAGCGGCGTTTTTAATCTGCCAGTAACTTCCGCCGGGCAATATTCCGAGCGCCGCGCGATGAGTCCTGCGGCGAGTAGGTACCCCAGTCAGTAGTCCTCTGCTAATCATTCGGACTAGCGCGCCCTAGTGCTGTCTTGGCCATCCCCGACCGTAGCATGGTTTTTCGAATCAGCGCGGAACCCAATTGGGATGGCTGGTGAACAGGCCGCTGACGAAACCCATTTGGTAGACGATGAACAGACCGAAGGCCAGGCTGACCAGTCCTGAAACAAGTCCGAGTCCGCGATTTAAGTGAACGAAGCGGCCCTCTGAGAACTGGAATGGGACGGCGATCGCTGCGGTGATAAGCATCATCCCCGCGACGGTACCGAGACCAAATACTAAGAGATATAAAGCGGCCCAAGTCGGAACGCGAATGGTCGTGAGAACTAACAAGGCCACCGCAGCCGACCCGGCCAGTCCGTGGACGATGCCTACGGCGAGAGGCCGGATGATCTGATAAAGGCCCAAACGGCCAAAGGTGCGGTCCAACCAGCCGACGGGTGTGGCGTCGTCGGAATGACCATGCTTCTCCGGAGCGTGAGTGTGCGGATGGCTATGAATGTAGTCGCCATGCACGTGCGGATGCGCGTGGACTGCGGCCTGGGGCGTAAACGTTTCGGTAATCCAGCGCATCACGCCAGACAAATTCAGGATGCCGAGAAGGATCAACATCAGGCCAACCGACAATTCCATGGTCAGACCAGCTCTAGGCGGGATGACCAGGCCGAACAGAATAATCGCCGAACCCACCACGAATATGGTGATGGTGTGGCCCAGTCCCCAAAGGATTCCGATCAAGGCGGCGTGACGAACGCTTCTCTGGCGGCTCACGATGGTAGTCACGGCGATGACGTGGTCCGGGTCGGTTGCGTGGCGCATGCCGAGAAAGAAGCCCAGCGCGATGATGGAGAGCAAAGAAATCATTGTTTCAACTTAGTGCGGCGCGGTACAACTCTAACAACTGGTAGTAGCAAACCGCAATTACCAGTCGGGCGCCAAGCAGCGCCGCGCGTCTTGTTCGCCCCGGCCTCCTGAACGACCATGAACAAGGATGCCGCGGAGGCGCTCTCTTGCAAGCATCCACGGTATGACACCGCTCTTGGACGTTCGGAATCTACGAGTAACTTACCATTCGCGGGCGGTGGACCGCTGGCAAGCGCTTGCACACATCACGTTTCAGCTGCAGGCTGGAGAAACTCTGGGCGTACTCGGAGAATCGGGCTCGGGGAAGAGCACACTCGCCGCCGCTTTGCTGCGTTTTCTCCCCGCCAACGCGCAAGTTCATGGCGAGGTTTTCTTCGAGGGGCAGGAACTTGTGCGCGCGCCATCTCGCAGTTTGCAGAATATCCGGGGACGCCGTGTCGCTGCCGTTTTTCAGGAGCCTTTGCTCGGGCTTCATCCCATGTTCCGGATTTCCGAACAAGTCAGCGATGTTCTTTCGGCGCATGATTCTCTCACCCGGAAGGAGCTTCGCGACAAAACCCTGCAGCTTCTTTCAAAGGTCTTCCCGGCGGACTCCGAGCGCATTGCCGGGTCCTATCCACATCAACTCAGCGGTGGGCAGCGGCAGCGAGTCCTGATCGCTCAAGCGATCGCGTGCGGGCCATCTTTGATCATCGCCGATGAACCTACCGCATCCCTCGATCCCACCACGCAACAAGAAATACTCGCGCTCTTCCGCGGGCTCCGGCAGCAGTTGAAGCTTTCCATGATCCTGATCACTCACAATCCCGCGCTGTTGGCCGGATTCGCGGATCGCATTCTCATTCTCTACTCCGGGCACATCGTGGAAATCGGAGCGACCGAGCGCGTGCTTACGGCACCGCAACACCCTTACACCCAGGCACTGTTGCGCTGTGTGTCAGCGCTAACCGGCTCGCACGGCGAGAATCGCGAACAAAAGCTGCCGGTCGTGCCCGGCGACGGCCCGAACATGCTGGTGCTCGCGCCGGGGTGCCGGTTCGAGCCGCGTTGCCCGGACAGATTTGATTTGTGCACGCAGCGCGCACCTGAGCTTATTGCCACGAGTGCGGACCACCGCGTCTCATGCTTCAAGTACGGCGAATGATTCATTCCGAGGCCTATGAGCAAGGAAACCCTGCTGTGTGTGAATGAGGTTACGAAGAGGTTCAAGGTGAAAGGCCCGGCGGGCGCTGCTGCGGAAGTGCCGGCATTGTCTGGAATCTCTTTCTCCCTCTCCCCGCAGCGGACGTTAGCGCTGGTCGGAGAGTCTGGATCAGGAAAGAGCACGTTGGCGCAGTGCATCGCTGGGCTCGAACGTGTGACTTCCGGCGAGATTTTCTTCGCAGGACGCGATATCGCTGCGCTTGGCGAGACACAGTTGCGACGAGTTCGCCCGCAAATCCAGCTTATCTTTCAAGATCCTGCCAACTCGCTGAACCCGCGTTGGAGTGCGCTCGAAATCGTAAGCGAACCGTTGCTGATACAGAGGCGATGCAACAAAAGCGAGGCTAGCGGCAAAGCCTGCGAGTTGCTCAAGCGCGTGGCCATTCCCACCGGGAAACTCGGCCAAAGTCCCGGCGAATTCAGCGGAGGCCAGCGGCAAAGACTGGCGATCGCCCGCGCGCTTTCTCTCGAGCCCAAGTTGCTTATTCTCGACGAGGCACTGTCCGCACTGGATTGTTCGGCACAATCGCAGATTGCCAATCTGTTGCTCGAACTACAGGCTTCGCTGGGCCTGACCTACCTCTTCATCACCCATGACTTCGCCTTGGCCGCCCATCTGGCCGATGAAATCGCGGTAATGGATCGCGGCCGAATCGCGGAAATCGGCGAAACCGAGAGTATCCTGCGCGCACCACAGCAAGAGATCACTCGCCGGCTGCTTGCCGCCGTCCCCAAGCCATTCTCCGCACGGCAAGATTCGCAGGTGCGGTGATGCGCTTCCTCCTTCGCCGTGTATTGCAAGCCTTCTTTCTTCTCTTAGGAGCATCGCTCCTTACGTTTCTTTTCTCGACGCTCGCTCCGGGAAACTATTTCGACGAGATGCGATTGAATCCGCAAATCTCGGCGAACACAGTCGCGGCGCTGCGCGCGCAGCACCAACTCAACAGCCCACTTCCGGTCCGCTACGCGCACTGGGTGAATTCGGTGACCCACGGCGAGATGGGATTCTCCTTCGCCTACAATAGCCCCGTGGCGCCGCTGCTCTGGGTTCGCGCACGAAACACTCTTCTGCTCACCGTCACCGCCACGCTGCTGGCCTGGCTTCTGGCGCTTCCGATGGGAATCTGGAGCGCCACGCACGCCGGGGAGCTTTCAGACCGCGCACTGACCTGGTCCACCGCCGGCCTGCTGGCCACTCCGGAACTAGTTCTGTCATTGGGCCTGCTGATCGTCGCCGTACGAACCGGATGGTTTCCAACCGGAGGAATGGTCTCCATCGGCTATGGCAGCCTGTCGTTGTTCCAAAAGATCTGCGACGTGGCGGCACACATGATCCTGCCGGTCGCGGCTTTGGTACTCTCGGCGCTTCCCATTCTCATCCGCCACGTCCGCGCCGCGCTGGCCGAACAACTCGATGCACCTTTCCTTCGCGTTGCTGCTGCTCACGGACTTTCCCGCCGCACGCTCCTATACCGATACGCGCTGCGTGCTGCGGCGAATCCACTCATTTCGCTTTTCGGATTCAGTGTGGGCGCGCTCTTGAGCGGCTCGCTCATCGTCGAAGTGGTGATGAGCTGGCCGGGCCTTGGCCCGTTATTACTGGAGGCCATTCTCGCCCGCGACTTGTACGTGGTCATCGGTGGCGTGCTCTTCTCTACCATTTTTCTGATCGCCGGGAATTTTCTCGCAGATCTTCTGCTGTACTGGGTTGATCCCAGAATTCGTGCCGGAGCGCCCTCCCGATGAGCCGCCGTCAGGTAACCCGATGGCTGGGCGCGCTCGCAGTGCTGCACGCCTTGATTCTCTGCGCGGGATTCTTCGCTCCTAATGATCCGGAAGAACAGGACCGCGAGCGTCCGTACCTCGCCCCAGTCAAAATTCACTTCGTCGATTCTCAAGGGCACTTTCATCTGCGTCCTTTTGTGTACCCGACGCGCCTGCAGACAGGTTCTTTCGATCAATTCGAAGAGGACAACTCCACGCCGCTGCCACTGCGTTTTGTGGTGGCCGGGCCGCGCTATCGACTCCTGGGCTTCATTCCATGCCGTCGGCATCTCTTCGGCACCGACGGTGCGCGTCTTTATCTTCTGGGCAGCGATGCTTATGGGCGCGATCTGTTCTCGCGAATCCTCTATGGCGGCCAGATTTCTCTGCTCGCCGGATTGCTGGGCGCCACCATCACCTTGTCGCTGGGCGCGGGCATCGGCGCGATTGCGGGTTACTATGGCGGCTGGAGAGATGCCGTGCTGATGCGTACCGCCGAGCTTTTCGTAGCGCTTCCTTGGCTGTATTTGCTTTTCGGGTTGCGCGCTTTCTTGCCGCTGACGGTCGGCCCCCTCGAAGCCTTTTTTCTGGTGGTCGCAGTCATCGGAGCGGTCGGCTGGGCGCGGCCCGCGCGCCTGGTTCGCGGAGTCGTCCTGAGCGCCAAGGAGCGCGATTTCGTACGGGCCGCGCGTGGATTCGGCGCTTCCGACCGCTATCTTCTTTTCCGCCACATCCTGCCGCAAACGTCGAGTGTTCTGCTGACTCAGGCGGCGCTGCTGGTTCCGCAATTCGTCCTCGCGGAAATGACCCTCTCATTCCTTGGTTTGGGTGTCCCCGAACCGGTGCCCAGCTGGGGCAATCTCCTCGCCAGCCTGCAGCAATACAGCGTGTTGATCTCGTATTGGTGGATGTACCTGCCCGCGCTGGCAGTGGTGCCGTTCTTTCTAGGATACTTGGGCCTCGCGAGCGCATTGCAGGAGGAGGGTGGCACAGGGAAGATAGAGGAGGCGCCTGGCGGGAGTCCGTTGTGATGTCGGCAAGAGTCCTGAAGAGTGTTATATCGCTGTGTTTGGCTCTGTTAGCGGGCTGCGCGATCCTTTTCCCGTTACCGGCTGCTGGCTCTCCGCCTCAAACCACCGCTCCGGAAGAATTGCTCAAACTCTCAGGTGACATCGGCCATCCAGGCGGACGTTTGGTCGTCTCCCTCCGCGCCGAGCCCAAAACGCTCAATCCGCTCACCGCCGTAGACGCACCATCCCGCGAAGTGATTCTGGGCGCGATGCAAGCGGACCTGATCCATATCAATCGCGGCACCCAACTCACCGAGCCGGCTCTGGCGAAATCCTGGAAAGTCTCGCCGGATGGCCTGCAATACTCGCTCACGTTGCGTAAGGGATTGCGTTTCTCGGACGGGCATCCCGTCGATGCCGACGATGTGCTGTTCTCGTTCCGCGTGTATCTCGACGAAAACGTCCATGCGACCCAGCGCGATCTCTTGATCATCGGCGGAAAGCCCCTCACCGTCCGGAAAATCGATTCCTGGACCGTCGTTTTCCAATTGCCAAAGCCTTATGGCGTCGGCGAACGGCTTTTTGATGGGCTGGCGATCCTGCCGCGCCATTTGCTCGAGAAAACTTACGCCGAAGGCCAGCTGGCACAAGCCTGGCCTGTTTCGACTTCGCCGAGTCAGTGGGCGGGGCTCGGCCCTTTTCGCCTCAAGGAGTACGTCCCGGGACAAAAGCTGGTTCTCGAACGCAATCCTTACTATTGGAAGACCGATTCCAACGGCAATCGACTTCCCTATTTAAGCGAGCTGGTTTTCCTGTTCGTGCCCAGCGCCGACGCCCAAGTGTTGCGCTTTCAGTCCGGCGAAACCGATGTAATCAGCAGGCTCGGGGCGGAGAACTTCTCGGCGCTTGCCCGCCAGCAGCGCGGCTACACCATGGCCGACGCCGGGCCAGGACTCGAATATAATTTTCTCTTTTTCAACTTGAATGATCTCAACGAGAAAGTTTCGGCCGAGGTTGCAGGGCGGCAAAAATGGTTTCGCGAAATCAAATTCCGCCAGGCGGTGTCCGCTGCCATCGACCGCGAGGCCATCGTTCGGCTAGTGTATCAGGGACGCGGTGCGCCACTCTGGGGACCGGTCACGCCTGGGAACCGCCGCTGGGTCGACGCCTCCGTGGCGCATTCGCCGCGCTCGATCGAGAAAGCGCGGGGACTGCTGAAGGAGGCCAGTTTTTCCTGGAGCGCCGGCCCGGACGGCTCGACCACGTTGCTCGATGCCGCCGGCAAACCGGTTGAATTCTCGATTTTGACCAGCTCCTCGAACGCCGACCGCACCAAAATGGCCAATCTGATTCAGGACGATTTGAAGCAGTTGGGCATGCGCGTCCAGGTGGTTCCGCTGGAGTTCCGCTCGCTGATCGATCGCGTCACGCAAACCAAAGAGTACGAAGCCTGCGTTCTTGGGCTGGCCAGCTTCGATGCGGACCCGAATTCCGACATGAACGTCTGGCTGTCGAGCGGCGGCACACATCTTTGGAATCCTTCGCAAAGCCGTCCCGCAACGGCGTGGGAGTCGGAGATCGACCGGCTGATGGAACAGCAACTCGCCGTCACTTCTTTCGCTCAACGCAAAAAGTTATACGACAGCGTGCAGGAGATTCTCGCCGAGAATCAGCCCATGATTTTTCTGGCCAGCCCGGATATTCTTGTCGGCGCCAAAAATACCGTCGGAAACTTCCGGCCGGCTGTTCTGGAGCCGTACATTCTCTGGAACGTCGAACAGCTGTACCTGAAGAGTTCGACAGAGAACTCCGGCCGATGAGCCCGGTAATCACCAAGCTCAGCAGAAAGCCCGCCACCGTCTGGGATGACACGCGCCTGGTCAAGGCATGCCTGGCCGGAAAAGAAGAGGCGTGGTCGCTGTTGATCGACAAATACAAAGCGCTGATCTTCTCGATTCCCGTCAAATACGGCCTGCCGCAGCACGAAGCCGCTGAAGTGTTCCAGGCCACTTGCACGGAATTGTTGCTGCGCTTGCCGGAACTTCGCGAGCCGCGGGCGCTGCCCAAGTGGCTAATGCAGGTCGCCTATCATCAATGTCACCGCTGGAAGCGGCAACAGCAGCGGTTGGTCAGCCGTGACGGCGACGCCGACTTGCCGATCCCAGAAACGCCTGCGATCGCCGAACAGCTGGTCCAGCAAATGCAGGAAGAGCAGATGCTCCGCGAAGCCATGACTTCCCTTTCGCCGCAGTGCCGGCGTCTCGTGGAACTTCTATTCTTTGAAACGCCGCCGCGGCCGTACAACCAGGTTGCCGCCGAGCTCGGGCTGGCTATTGGATCCATCGGGTTCACTCGGCAAAAATGTATCGACCGTTTGCGGCAGCATCTGGACAAACTGGGATTCACCTGATGCCGCCTGCCACCACCAAGAGTTCACCAGAAGCACTGTTCGCAAGATTGGCGCAAATCGAGCAGGTTTCCGATCGCCGCAAGTTCCTTTCGCGGCACAAAAGCCTGGTGAACTCCAGCGTGGTCAACCAACTCGCCGACTTGGTTCTCGAGAAAATCCGTGTGAATACCCAGGAAGCGTTGCACCTGGCCGACGCTGGTCTGCTCATCGCCCGCAAGCTGCGCCGCAAGGAAGATATTGCCCTCGGACTGCGCACCAAAGCCAATGCCCTGTACGCCTGCGGTGACAACCGAGCCGCCGTCGAACATCACGACCGGGCCTCTGCGATATACGAAGCGCTCCAAGCCTGGAAGGAAGCGGCGCGCACCCACAACAGCTCCATACAGCCGCTCATCCTGCTCGGTGAATACGAGCGTGCCTTCAGCGCTTCGGAAAAAGCCCGCGAAATCTTCACCCGCCTCGGGGAAAACCGCCGCATCGCCATCCTCGAAAACAACGTCGGCAACATTTTTCATCGCCAGGACCGCTTCGAGGAAGCGATTGCCCATTACGAACGCGCTTATAAGACGCTCTCCGAGTTTGAAGACTGGGAGCGCGTGGCCATCACTCTGCACAACATGGCCATGTGCCTGATCAGCTTGAACGATTTTCCGCGCTCTCTCGACTGCTACCAGAAATCCCGCGAGCTCTCCGAACGCTACGGCATGCCGCTGTTGCGCGATCAAGCCGACTACAATATCGCGTACCTCTACTACTTTCGCGGCGAATACAGCCGCGCCATCGAAATGCTCTTTGCCGCGCGGCGCGCTTGCGAGGTTTCCGGCGACGCCTATCACCTCGCCCTCTGCCACCTGGACCTCTCGGACATTTATCTCGAGCTGAATCTGAGCGAAGAAGCGCGGGAGATGGCCCACGAAGGCTTCCAGCGATTCCAGAAGCTGGGCATGGGTTATGAAGCCGCGAAAACGCTGGCCAACGAAGCCATCGCCTACGGCCAACAAGGCAAGACCGTGCAAGCCCTGGAGCGTTTCGCCACCGCCCGCGAAATGTTCGCCAAAGAGAAGAATGCCGTTTGGCCACGGCTTTTGGACCTGTACCAGGCCTTGCTGCTTTACTACGAAGGCCGCCATTTTGAGGCGCGCAGACTTTGTGTTTCGGCCGCCGCCTTCTTCGACGGAACCGCGCTTGCCAGCAAAGCAGCGCTGACCCACCTCTTGCTCGCCAATATCGCGCTGCAAATCGGCGATCCCTCCGCCGCCGAAACCGAAACCAACATTGCTATGGCTCGCATTGGAGGACTGCAAAATCCCGTCCTCGCTTATCAAGGGCATTTCCTGCGCGGCCAATTGGCGCAGAATCGCGGCGACCGCGCGACTGCTCTGGCCGCCTACCAGCTGGCCCGCAAATCGCTTGATGCCATGCGCGCCCGCATCCACTCCGACGAGCTCAAAATCTCCTTCGTCAAGAATCGTCTGCAGGTCTACGAGTCTTTGGTGGATTTACATTTGAGCGGCGAGCCCGGCGAAGCCGCTGCAGCGGAAGCCTTCGCGTGCATCGAGGCCGCCAAGTCCCGCAGCATGACCGAAATGATTTTTCAAAGCGGACAAAGCCTGCCCATGGGCAACGCCGGGCAAAGCGAACTGGTCCGCCGCATCCGCGATTTGCGCGAGGAATTGAATTGGTATTACCACCGCATCGAACTCGAACAACTCCGCCCGGAAGAAAGCTCCGCAAAACGCCTCCAGCAGCTCCAGGAAAAGGCCGTCTCGCAGGAAAACGAACTGCTGCGGACGCTTCGCGAACTCCCGGCTAACGAGCGCGAAAACGCCACCCTCGAAGCTCCAGCGGATTTTTCATTAGCCCGGTTGCAAAGGGCGCTGCCCGCAAACGCCGCCTTAATCGAATACTACTCGACCGGCGACCGTCTGGTCGCCGCCACGGTAACGCGCAACGCCATCAACATTACGCCGGTAAGCGTGGTCTCCCGCGTCGCCCACTATCTGCATCTGCTGCGCTTCCAACTCTCGAAGTTCCGCATGGGCGCCGCCTACGCTCAGCGTTTCGAACAACCCTTGCTGCGCGCCACGCAGGGTCACATGCAATCGCTTTATGCCGACCTGATCGCCCCCATCCGCCGGCACCTCACCGCCAAGCACTTGATCTTCGTCCCGCACGGCGCATTGCACTTTCTCCCCTTTCACGCGCTGCTCAACGGAGAAGAATATCTTTGCGACGCCTACACCGTCTCTTACGCGCCCAGCGCCACCGTCTTCGCCCTGTGCCAGGAGAAATCCGGCAGCGAAGCGCCACACTCCCTGGTGATGGGCATTCCCGACGAACGCGCTCCGCAAATTCTTTCCGAAGTACAAAGCGTCGCGGGACTCCTTCCGCATCCCGAACTTTTCCTCGGCCCGCAAGCCACCGCGGAAGTGCTCCGGCAGAAAGGCGCGTCCAGCCGCCTGCTTCACATCGCCACGCACGGCACTTACCGTCAGGACAACCCGATGTTTTCCGGCATCCGCCTCGGCGACGGCTACCTTAATCTCTACGATCTCTACCAAATGCGCCTGCCCGCCAAACTGGTTACCCTCAGCGGCTGCGCCACCGGCATGAATTTCGTTTCCGCCGGCGATGAGCTTCTCGGCCTGCAGCGTGGACTGTTCTGCGCTGGCGCCACCTCCCTGCTGCTCTCGCTCTGGGACGTCCACGACCAAAGCACTGCCCTGCTGATGCAGGAATTCTACAAATCGCTCATCCGCACGGGCGATATGGCCGGTTCCCTGCAAACGTCCATGCAGCACCTGCGGGAGCAGAATCCTCACCCTTACTTCTGGGCCCCGTTCATCCTCATCGGCAAACTTGCTGAAAATAAGCCACTTAACTAACACTCAGCCCTCTATATTTTCCCGGCCCGGACCTGCCCTTATTCCACGGGTGCAGCATCGGGCCCATCCGCGGGGAACGGATCGGATGAAAGCTAGTTCAATAGAAAAGCGACGGGGGAACGGATGAAACACTTTACGAAAGAACAGTGGATCGATTTTGGGAATCAAGTGGCTTCTATAGACCAGCAAAACGCGATGCAAAAGCACCTGGCAACAGGCTGCAAGCCTTGCGCGCAAACTCTGGCGCTGTGGCAAAAGCTGCGAAGGACGGCTGCCGCGGAAGCCAGCTATCAGCCTCCTGCGGACAGCGTTCGCCTGGCCAAGGCCGCATTCGCCACGGCTGGATTCGCCGCAGCACTCAAGAAACCCAGCGCCATCGAGGTGCTGTTTGACAGCTTTCTGCAGCCCTCCGCAGCCGGGGCCCGCTCGGTCGGCTCGGGAACGCGGCAAATGCTTTATCGCGCCGATCCCTTTCAGATCGATATCCAGATCGAAGCCAAATCAGGCAGCGGTCGCCTGGTGGTGACTGGTCAATTACTGGATATGAGCTCTCCTGCCATCGTCGGCGGCGGCGTCCCGGTTACCTTGTCCAATCGCCGCGGCAGCGTCGTGCAGGCCACCACCAATCAATTCGGCGAATTCAGTGGCGAACTGGAAAACTCCGGTGATTTGGAGCTTTCCTTCGCGCGCGGCGACAAACCGACGGTAATTTCGCTGCGCGATGCGCTCGGCACATTGCCTGGAGCGCAAGGCGGAGCACGCGGATGAACACCGCCTCCAACACCGGATTTTCGGCTTTGTCCCCTCCGGTACGGAAGTACCGGATTCATTTAGTGCCGTCGATTCTGACCGACGGAACAGTCGTACCATTGGCTCCAAGCGGAACAAACCGCGACACTTGGCGGGTATCCCTTTGTGCCGGTGGCTAGTATCTCTAGTGCAGGGAGATTCCTGGAAGGGACCATCATGAAACGTAGCTTACAAATCCTGGCAATTCTGATTGCCGCCACTACTCTCGGCGCAACCTCTTCGGCCGCCCAGAACCGTTATATCGTGCGGACCAGTGGTGGGCTGAACTCCGTTCTCAATCTGTGCCTCCTGGCAAACTGCCAGGTTCAAGGCTCGCTTGACGGCCAGGTAGGTCAGACATTCCTGGTCACCTCCACCGGCAACCTGATCAGCCAACTGCTCAACGGCACTATCAATTTTTTGGAGTCGCTCCTCGGCATCCGCAGCATCGAACCGGATCAGCTCCTGCCCATTCCGCAGAAGCCGGTCAACAACATTCCTTCCGGACTCAACGACCGCTCGCCAGTGAACTACTATGGCAGCGTGGTGTGGCACGGCTATTCGGCACAGCCCGCGGCGCAAATCATCCGCCTCACTGACGCGCAACGCGGCTTCAACATCTCCGGCACCGGCATCGTCGCGATTATCGACACTGGCGTGGACACATCGCATCCAGTCCTCGTGCCAATCCTGCTGCCCGGGTACGACTTCACGCGCAACCAGCCCGGCGCCTCCGAATGGCTCGATGTCCCGCAGTTGCAGAACGGCATGTCCGATGACGGCTCCCAAGACCAGAGTCCAGTCATCGTTCAGCAATCCAGCGCTGCCATTCTCGACCAGTCCTCGGCCGCAATTCTCGATGGCGGCCCGTACTCCGCGTTTGGTCACGGCACCATGACCAGCGGCCTGGTCCACTTGGTCGCGCCCAAAGCCAAAATCCTGCCCCTGAAAGCGTTCAGTTCCAACGGCACCGGCAATCTTTCCAACATCATCGCCGCTCTCTATTACGCGGTGCAGCACAACGCCAACGTAGTGAACATGAGCTTTGACGTGTCCACTCCATCGTCCGCTCTGAACCAGGCCGTGTCCTACGCCAACCAGAACGGCGTCGTCCTGGTCGCTGCGGCAGGCAACGAGAACACCAGCGCCCCGGTCTATCCCGCGGCCAGCAACGGCAAGGTGATGGGTATCGCTTCCACCACCGATTGGGACGCCCGCTCGAACTTCTCCAACTACGGCAACACGGACGTGTGGATCGCCGCCCCGGGCGAATACGTCATCAGCACCTTCCCCGGTGGAACCTACGCCAGCGCTTCCGGTACTTCCTTCAGCTCTCCGCTGGTGGCCGGCACGGCAGCGTTGATGTTGAACGCCAAGCCGCAACTGAATCACTCTAAGGCCGCGAGCGCGCTGTCCAACGCAATTCAGCTCACGCCCGACCTCCACTTTGGGCGCCTGGACGCCTACAAGGCGGTCTCGGCTTGGGTCAACAGCAGCACCGGATCGGGCTGGTACTGGTAACCTGCGTACCCAATGGGTGCCACGGTGCTCACCATGGGTGCTACTTCCCAATGGACCCCCGATTCCCTGCGCGTCAAGCAAATGGAACAGCAGATCACCGCGCTACGCAGCTCGGTGATCTGCGCCTTTAACCAGCTTCTCGACCTTAAAGACCTCAACACTGGCGTGCACAGCACTCGATTAGCGGAATGGGGAATGCGCGTCGGCCAGGAACTCGGGCTCGACGAAGCCGAACTGCAAAACCTGGAAGTTGCCGCGTTGCTTCACGACATCGGCAAGGTCGGCATTCCCGACTCCATCCTCAAAAAGCCCGGGCGCCTCGACCAAACCGAATACGCGCTCATGAAAAAGCATCCGGAATATGGCTGGGCTGTCCTCCGCATGCTTCCCGGCTTCGAACACGCCGCTCTCGACATTCTTCACCATCACGAAAATTTCGACGGCACCGGATACCCGGCCGGCCTTAAAGAGTCGGAAATCCCTGTAGTTTCCCGCATCGTTTCCGTGATCGACGCATTCGACGCCATGGTTTCCTCCCGCCCCTACCGCGTCGGCTTGCCCCACGAAGAAGCCGTCCGTCGCCTCATCGCTTCCAGCGGCACGCAGTTCGATCCCGCCGTAGTGCAGTGCTTCCTCTCGTTCGCACAAGCCGAGATGGCCACCGTCTTCGCGGCCGCCGGCACTTCCGTTACTTCGGCCCTCTAAACTGCGCGTTGGCGCATTCGCTTCATCGCTCAAATTTCTTCCGCCGGCGCCAGCAATTCTCCGGCCCCTGTGCTATACTGTCGTTGCGCTTAATACCGCGGTTGTGTTGTGCGGTCCCTCTGGTTCGCTAGTTTGATCTGAGAATACCCGCCCTCGGTTTCCTCCGTACGTTTTCAGCGTAATCTAAATTGAAGTCTGGTAACGCAAATCGCTGCGCCAGCACGAGAATTCGTGTGTGCTCAGCGATGGCACCAGCAAGAAAGCTAAATGCAAAGTTTCTCCGAATTATCAGTATCTCCTAGCCTCAAGGCACGCCTCGCGGCAGGACGCTTTACCACGCCAACTCCCGTTCAGGCTGCGGCTATTCCTCAGGCTCTCGCCGGAAAGGATATCCTCGCCACCGCGCAAACCGGAACCGGCAAGACCCTGGCGTTTCTCGTGCCCTTGATCGAAAAGCTCCTCCGGCAAAACACTTCCGGAATCGCTGCCCTCGTCCTCGTTCCCACGCGCGAACTGGCGATGCAGGTTGTCGCGCAATATAACGCTCTGCGCGACAAGCTTTCGCCCGCGGCTCTGGTTGTCGGTGGATTGCCCGAACGCGCGCAACTCATGGCCATTCGCAACGGCGCCCGGCTCATCGTCGCTACTCCCGGCCGCCTCGAAGATTATCTCGACCGCAAGCTCGTCCATTTCACCAATCTCCATACTCTCGTCCTCGATGAAGCGGACCGCATGCTGGACATGGGCTTTCTCCCGGCCATTCGCAGAATCGCCTCCGTTCTTCCGAAGGAACGCCAGACCATGTGTTTCTCCGCCACCATGGAAGGCGCCATGGCTCGCCTCGTGAAGGACTACACCCGAGACCCAGTTCGTCTCACCTTCGGTTCCACCCTCAAGCCCTCGGAAAATGTTCGCCTCCAGGCTTTCGAGGTTCCCACCGATGGCAAGCACGAAACGCTGCTCCACCTGCTCGGCAAAGAGACCGGCCGCTGCCTGGTCTTCTCCCGCACCAAGCGCGGCGCCGAACGCATCGCCAAGAGCCTCAATCGCGAGGGCATCAACGCCGCCATGATTCACGGAGACCGCTCCCAATCCCAGCGCACCGCCGCCCTTGAAGGTTTCCAACGCGGCCGTTACCGCGTCCTCGTGGCCACCGACCTCGCTTCGCGCGGCATCCACGTCCAAGACATCGCCCACGTCATCAACTACGATCTGCCCGAAGTCGCCGAAAACTTCATCCACCGCGTTGGCCGCACCGGCCGCGCCGGCGAACTCGGCGTCGCTTCCACGCTCTTCGTTAAAGACCAGCGCACCGAGCTCTTCCAGCTCGAACGCACCCTCGGCATCCGCATGGAACGCCTGCAACTCCATGGCGACCGGCCCCAGGCCAAAGCGCCGGTTACCCAAGTTACCCAGGTTAACCATGTCTCCGCCGCTCGTCCGCAGGCTCTGTCCTCCAGGCCGCAAATGTTTCGCCTGCCCGGAGAAGTTCTTCAAGCACAAATGGATTGAGCAGCGTGCTCTGCCATCCGTCGAAGGGGCGCAGCACTGCTGCGCCCCTTCTCGCACCTCTCAAACCATCAGTCCCCCGGCTCTTCCGGACCATCGCGGAACGTCAACAAATTCCGCGCGAGTAGTGTTACAATAGTCCCGAGCGAGAGTCTGGGGCGAGCAACACCAGCGCATCCACAGCATTGGAAACGCAGGAATCCTGACCGCAATAGCAGCGAGCCGGCCGGTAGGCGTCGTTGCAATCCGTTCATTGTCTTCCCACAACCATCCGGCATCCACGTGTGTCTCGTTAACGCTGACATGGTCGCAAGGGAAGGCCCGGCCAGTTCGGGCAGTGCCGTCACAGGGGAGAATTCGTGCTGGTGATTCAGGAAAAAAAAGACGATCAGATCCGCCAACTGCTCCACGTCGGCAAAGAGCGCGGCTATTTGCTCACCGATGAGGTGAACGGTCTACTCGCCAACGAAGAGCATACCGCTGAAGAAGTCGAGCATCTGCTCTCCAGCCTGGAAAACGACGGCATCGAAATTTACGAAGATGTTGCGGCGGCAAAAGCTGCGCACACCATCCTCGATGTTGCAGCTGCCGCCGAAATCGAACCACTGCAGGAACCCGCGCACCCCGAAGACTCCGAAGAGCGCACCCCCGGTCCGCTTGACAAGACCAGCGATCCCGTCCGCACCTATCTTCGCGAAATGGGCATCGTGCCGCTGCTCACTCGTGAGCGCGAAGTCGTCATCGCCAAGCGCATCGAGAGCGGCCAGCTTGTCGTCCTCAAGACGCTTACTCGCTCCCCGCTCGTGCTCAAGGAGCTCATCGCCATCGGCCGCGACTTGCGCTCCGGCACCCGCTCCATCAAGGAAATCATTCCCTTCAGCGACGACGAACTCACCCCAGAGAAAATCGAGGACGCCACTCGCCGCACCCTGCAAGTCATCACCAAGATTGAGAAGCTTTTTGATTTGTCGCACCGCCAGGCCGCCCAACTCGAAAACACCGCGAAGTCCAACAAGCGTGCCTATTCGCGGGCCCGCGGCCGCCTCGCCCGCACGCGCATCGAGATGTCCCAGCTGGCACGCTCCTTGCACCTCAAGGAACGCGAGAAAAAGCGCCTCATCGATCTGCTGCGCCACACCGCCGAGCGCATGCACACCCTTGAGCGCGAAATCGACCGTCTCGAACGCCGCGCCTCCGCCACTCGCGGTGATACCGCCGGAGCGCGCAAAGAGTTGCGCGCGCGCCGCTTCGAGCGCAAGCAGATTGAAGACTTGACCGAAGCCGGAGCCACCACTCTCAAGCGCGCGCTCGTCTTGATCCACCGTGGCGAAGCCGAAGCCGATCAAGCCAAAAAGGAATTGACCGAAGCCAATCTTCGTCTCGTCGTCTCCATCGCCAAAAAATACAGCAATCGCGGTCTGCAATTCCTCGACCTCATTCAAGAGGGCAACATCGGCCTCATGAAAGGCACCGACAAATTCGAGTGGCGCCGCGGCTACAAGTTCTCCACCTACGCTACCTGGTGGATTCGCCAGGCCATCACTCGCGCCATCGCCGATCAGGCTCGCACCATCCGCGTGCCTGTGCACATGATTGAGACCATCAACAAACAGGTGCGCACCAGCCAGCAGCTCGTCCAGGAACTTGGCCGCGAACCCACTTCCGAAGAAATTGCCGCGCGCATGGACATTCCCGTCGACGCGGTCCGCAAAACCAAAAAAATTGCCCAGCAGCCCATCTCTTTCGAGACGCCCATCGGCGAAGACCAGGAAACCCATCTCGGCGATCTGGTCGAAGACAAAGGCGTCATCTCTCCATCCGATGCCGCCATCAATCTCAACTTAAAAGAGCAGATGGCTACCATGCTCAGCACGCTCACCCCGCGCGAGGAACGCATCATCAAGATGCGCTTCGGCCTCGATGACGGCAGCGAGCACACTCTCGAAGAAGTTGGCCAGGTTTTCGCCGTCACTCGCGAGCGCATTCGCCAGATCGAAGCCAAAGCTCTGCGCAAGCTCCGGCACCCTTCGCGTTCGCACAGGTTTCGCATCTTTCTCGAAGGTTCGTTTTAGACTGCCCCGGGCCCCAACAAAATCAGGAGAAGCAACATGAAGAATCTGTTCGTTGGCAACATGAGTTTTCAAACCACGGAAAGCGACCTGAGCGCGCTGTTCAAGCCTTTTGGCCAAGTCGGCCGCGTGCACATCGCCATGGACCGCGAAACCGGCCGCGCCCGCGGCTTCGCGTTCGTCGAAATGCCCAATGACGATGAAGCCGCCAAAGCCATCGCCGGTCTCGACGGCAAAGAAGTCAACGGCCGCAACCTCAAAGTCAACGAAGCCCGCCCCAAAGGCGATCGCCCCGCTCCCGGAGGACGCAACAGCGGCGGTGGTGGACGTAACAGCGGTCCTGGCGGCGGACGCGGCCGCGAAAGATTTTCGAACGAAGACTATCGCGAATCAGCTCGTCAACCCCGCGAACCTCGCTGGTAAATCAGGCCGGTCGTCCAAAGCATGGCTAGGTCCGCAACGACATACTAAGGAGAAGAATCGATGACCATCACATTCCAGAAACGCCAGAAAGAAATGAAGCGCCTAGAAAAAGCCCGCGAAAAAATGGAAAAGCGCGCACAACGCAAACTGGCCAAGCGCAACGGTACCGAAGCCCCGCAAGATATCGAAGAAAACCCAACGGCCATCGAACCGGAAACTCCGGAAGCGCAAAACTAGCGCGCGAGACCTCTCATTCGTTAGCCCAACGTGGACTGCCTGTTTGGCGGGACTGTCGAAGCACAGCGCGATCGGCTCTAGCTCAACAAACTCGTTCGCCAACCGCGAACTTTCTCAACTACCCTATCCTTTTCCCTTCTTCACCTGCATCTGCTCGGTGCACTCCGCAATCTGATCGTCGATGATCTTGATTTCCAAGGCCAGGTGAGTGTCCCCGGCATTCTTGAGGTAGCGCTTGAACAGCGGCTCCCTCTTGGCTTTCAATTGTTCGCGTTTACTCTTCCAATCCACGGACGTGGCTAACATTGGGTCGACCCTCTGCCACCAGTATGCGCTAATTCTCGCTCCTCACACCGGTTTTCGCGGCCACCTCGGTGAAATGGTGACCCGCCACAAACACACCGCCGAAAACCGCGAATCAAACCCTGCACCCTCCAAGGTGCTAAACTCTCTTCAGTGCCAATAAGGATGCACTACTCATGCAAACAGGCGATTCCACCGCCGCGGCGATTCTAGTGCAAACCATATTCATGAAGGATGGCCACCTGCAAGGAGTTCTCGGCGGCGAAGCCTCCAAGAGCCCGGAAGCAGCGGTTGCGTACCTCCAGCCTTTCTACCAGGCCGCCCTCACCATGATCGCGAAAATCAAGCCCGAGTAATACCTCCAGCGCAGCTCGCCCCACCAATCAATCGTGCAACACCACCCGCAGCAGCGAGTCATTCACATGCAACCCCCCGTTGTACTGGATAAATCCCAGCTTCCGGAACTTGTTCATGAAATAACTCACCCGGCTCCGCGTCGTCCCAATCATCTCCGCCAGCGTCCCTTGTGAGACCCGCGCCACGATTTTCTGCGCCTGCTCTTCTTTCCCATACCGCGCGATAATCAACAGCGCCCGCGCCAGCCGCTTCTCGCTGGAATTGAAAAGCTGATCCACCAAATCCTCTTCCACCCGAACGTTGCGCCTGAGCATGTGCGCCACAAAGCGATCCGAGAATTCATGCTCTTCGTGAATCACTCGCAGCATTTCCGCCTTTTCAATCTCTAGCACCGACACTGGCTCCATCGCCGTCGCCTTGGCCACTCGCAGTGGCTGGCCCGCGATACACCCTTCCCCAAAAAAATCTCCCGCCTCCAAAAGCGCGATTACCGCTTCCTTTCCCGCTGAAGACGTCACGCTGATTTTCACCGAGCCGCTCTGTAGATACAGCACCGACTTCGACGCATCGCCCTGCGAATAGATCACCTGCAATCTCCGGTACCGGGCAATCTTCCGCTGTACTCCCGCAGTTTCCAGATACTTCACTGCGTCAAAAGACTGTTTCGACTTCGCCGTTTTCTTGGCCATCCGCCTGATCCCTATGGTTTTCAAAGCATTTTAGCAAAACTCTGCCCCGGCCACACCCGATACTCATTTTCAAAAGTGAGCAATAGTGAACAGACAGCTGTTTCCCCGCCTTATACACTCGCCAAGCGCTCAGCGTCCCGCCCTGACCCTGCTGCTGAGCACGCACGCGTGGGTCAGTCCTTCAGAAATTCGATTCCGCCGCTGCACCCTCTCGACGACCAGACAGCGGCAAGTAAGCGGGAGAAAAACACGAATGCGGATTCTTCTGTACAACCCGGATAACGGTGTCACCCGCAACTTCATGCCACACCTCTGGATGTTCCTCCTCAAAGCTCTCACTCCCCCCGGCCACGAAGTCCAACTCATCGACGGTAACGCCCAGCCCATGGACGAAGCCAGCATCGCCCGCTACGTCCGCGAACAAAATATCGATCTCGTCGGCATCGGCGCCATGACTCGCATGATCGCCAAGGCCTATCGCATGGCTGACGCCATTCGCGCCGTCGGCGTTCCCGTCGTCATGGGCGGCCCGCATGTCACCGAAGAAGCCGACGAAGCTCTCGGCCGCAGCGGCGGCCCGCGTCATGCCGACGCCGTCGCTCTCGGCGAAGCCGACGAAACCTGGCCCAAAATCGTCGCCGACGCCGCCACCGGCAAACTCAAAGACGTCTACTCTCCCGTCGACGACTTCGGCCAGGAGCGCAAACCCAGCCTCAAGGAATATCCCGTCATCCCGTGGGACAAGATCGACCTCGACCAATTCAACTTGGTTCCCAAGCGCGTAAAGCGCACACTCCAGCGCATCGGCGATGGCTGGGGCACTTTTCGCATCATTCCCATGGAGTCCGGCCGCGGCTGTCCCTATGGCTGCGAGTTTTGCACCGTCACCGGATTCTTCGGCGATTCCATCCGCTTTCGCAGCAACGAAAGCGTCGTCAACGAACTTCTACTCCTCAAAGCCCGCGCGAAAAGCGAATCCGGCCAGATCGCCGTCTTTTTCATCGACGACAATTTCGCCATCAACATCAAACGCACCAAATCTCTCCTCCGCGACATCATCGCCGCTAAAGCCCAGGTTCATTGGGTCGCGCAAATCAGCGCCAATCTTCTGCGCGACGAAGAACTTGTCGACCTCATCGCCGCGAGCGGGGGCAAGTGGGTTTTCATCGGCATGGAGTCCATCGACCCCGCCAATCTCGCCGACGTCAACAAAGGCTTCAACAAGCCCGGCGAGTACGCCGCCGTCCTGCAACGCCTGGCCCAGCGCAACGTTTACGCCATCACTTCCTTCATCTTCGGCATGGACAACGACACTCCCGGCGTCGCCGAGCGCACACTGAAAGAAATTCGCACCTGGCCCCCCGGCTTGCCCATTTTCGGCTTGCTCACTCCGCTGCCCGCCACCCCGCTCTACAAACGCCTCGAAGTCGCCGGCCGCCTCACCCGCCCCAAACACTGGCAGGAATTTATCCCCTTCGAGATGGCTCACACTCCCCTGAAAATGACCATCGCCGAAGCCCACGCCGAAGTGAAATACGGTTGGGCCAGTTCCTACAGCCCGGAAGCCATGGCCCACGCCGTCGTCTCTCTCAAAGACAAACCTCTCGGCTACCGCATCAACATCTTCATCGCCCGCATGTGCTTCCGCGGCATCTACTTCCCCCAAATGGGCCCCCTGGCCTGGCTAAAACTCATCTACCAAAATCGCCGCACCATCTCCACCCTGGTCCGCGAAGGCTACCGCACCTGGCGCCACCACCCCACCAGTAGCACAGGCACTCCTGCCTGTGCAGCGTAATCCATCGCACCAACCAAGCCGCGCAGCGTAGCCACCATTCCCAGCCGCACCACCGCTATCTCTTCAGGATGCGAGGGTTTCAACCACTGCGCACCGCCCACCTCCCAACCGTCATTTCGAACGGAGCAAGCCGACGCCTTTTTCTTTCCACCTCGCTCCTGCGAGATGGTCGGCTTGCGTAGAGAGAAATCTCTCTGCTCCTCGATCGATGTATCAGCCACAAACTGAGCCCGCAGCACCACGCCGACCCGCGTCGATCTCCGCCTTTGTAGCGGCGACTTCACGTCGCCATCCAATCCTTTTTTGTAGCACCGGCATCCTGTTGACCCTGAGCCTCGAAGGGCCGATTCCGACGCTGTCATCCCGAACCGCGCCAAGCCACAATCGCCCCAACTCCCAAACCGACCCCAGCCACACTTCCTGCCAACGTCGGTGAGGGATCTGCTTTTCCTTCTCTTCGTCTCTGTGCTCGCCGCCGAAACCCGTCATTTCGAACGGAGCAAGCCGACGCCTTTTCTTTCCACCTCGCTCCTGCGAGGTTGTCGGCTTGCGCAGAGAGAAATCTCTCTTCTCTTCGATCGATGTGTCAGCC
>Ga0207015_1098_pt1 | contig 28874 bp, 24 predicted proteins | sample Alteio_BWMinCont_53_FD_153486 | JGI IMG/M metagenome (GOLD analysis project Ga0207015, IMG submission 153486) | Enriched cells from forest soil in Barre Woods Harvard Forest LTER site, Petersham, Massachusetts, United States -... | ecosystem: Environmental > Terrestrial > Soil > Temperate forest >...
GGAGGCAGTGGCCTGAGCCAAAACGAATTCGCACGCTTGATAGATCTCGGAATTACCAAGATCAACGTTTTTACTGAATTGGCCATTCGCTGCGGGGACCGTATGCGATTAAACGTCACTTCCCGGCAGACCCCGATGAGTATCGTTGATATCCTGGCTGGTGCATCGAAAGATATCGAAAAAGTGGCTAGCGATTTCATTACCACCTTCCGCAGCGCCGGCCGAGCTTAGAAATATTGGGCCTCCTCTTGAGAGCCCGTGTCCTGCCTCAACGCAACATTGTCGAACGTAATGAAACGATACTATGCGATATTATAACGCAATGATGTCTCTTTTATTCTTCGTAACTAACAGTATACAAGCATGTTACAACATCACCTATTTAAATAGGCATAACGTATAAGAATAAAATTGAATCGATTAGAAATTTCTTGACAGTGACTTTCTGTCCGTGGTACAGAACCGCCACAATTAATTCGGTGGTTTGAAAGCGGGTGATTTCCTATGCGTTCCGGGTTACGAATAGTGACTGCACGAGACAATGTGGTCGAGTTCGGGCGGGAACTATGTCCCAGCGACCGCATATCTCTGCCTGCACCTCGCTCTCGTTCGGGTCGCTATCGTTCTTCACGGCCGTCAGGAATGTTCCGGATCATGTTTGGAATTCTTAAGACCGAGAAACAGCAAAAAGAGGGGTGGACATGTTGACTTCAAAAGGCGCAGCGAGAAAGTCGATAAAGATCTGGCCTGACTCTTGCCGATTGCTTCTGCTAGTTCTACTCTTTTTCGCTACAAGCTCTGCACTGCTAGCCCAAACAACCAGCGGAACGATCTTAGGAACCATCACAGATACGAGCGGCGCGGTCCTTTCTGGGGCGAACGTCACGGTAACAAACGTCGGTACTAACATTGGAAGAGCTGTTCAAACAGATAGTTCAGGAGACTATCAGACTCCAGACCTAGTGGCTGGTCACTATCAAGTCACGATCGAAGCCAAGGGTTTTAAGACATTCGTGCGGTCAGGTCTTGTTGTGGACGCTAGAGAGACAATCCGTGTAGATGCCGCTTTGGAAGTCGGCTCAGCAAATACAAAAGTGGAAGTAAGGGCCGATGCTCCGGTAATTACGACCGAGACGGCCACAGTAAGCGAGGATGCAGACAGGCGGAACATTCTCGATTTGCCTTTGAATTATCGCGCTGTCGACACTTCTCCTCTCACAACGATCACAACAATTCCTGGAGTTCAGATTGATCCCAATTTCGGCATTTCGATTTCGGGAAGCCACCCAGCGCAGAATGAGGTTTCTATCGACGGGTTCTCAAATGTGGACATCCGGTACAATGTTCCGTTACACGAGAACCTACCTTCTAGCGAGGCGTTAGCAGAAGTTAAAGTCACTGAGCAGCTCGGCAATGCCGAATACGGCCAAGTCGGCGATGTTGCTTTTATCACCCACGGTGGAACTAATCAGTTCCATGGGTCCTTATTTGAATATCTACAAAACAACGCATTCGATGCCACGCCAGAGTTTGCCACCACCAAGCCACCGAAGCATGCGAACGATTTCGGCGGTTCAATTGGAGGGCCGGTCCTGTTACCAGGTTACAATGGCCACGACAAAACATTCTTCTTCTTCGATTGGGAGACGAACCACTTTCACTCTAGTAACGTGTTAACGCAAAGCGTTCCCACGGACAAGATGAGGACCGGTGATTTTTCCGAGCTGTGCAACTCCTTCAGTGGCGGAATTTGCACGGATCCAACCGGGATTCAATTGGTAAACCCTTTTAATGGTGTTCCCTATGCGAACAATCAGCTAACAGGCATCAATACGGTTTCGCAAAATATTCTTAACACGTTCTACCCAAAGCCGAACTTGACACCAGCGGGCGGTGCTCTCTTCCCGAATTATCAGGTCATCGCAGGCGCCCCAACGGATACCAATCTTTTTGACATTCGGATCGATCAAAAGATCACTACTAATCAGACCCTCTGGGGCCGGTTTAGTTGGAAGGATGATTCAGCTATCAACCCACTCGGACTATTGCAGGGCAACGAGAGCATCGGGGCATCCCCCAGAAGCATTGGACTTAACTATACATATGTCATCAAGCCAAACGTGCTGAACGAAGTTCGTTTTGGATACAGTCAGGAGACCGACTCGTTTGTGTTTGACGCATTTCCGAATGCTGCGAATCTAGTAACGAATACGCTGGGATTAGAATTGCCGGGTCCATTCCCACCAGGGTCAGCCATCCCAGGCTTCTTTTTTAACCAATCCGGCGTAACTGGCACTGCAAACAATCGGCAGGAGGATCGCATCCAGCACCGATATCAGTTTGATGACAACCTAAGCTGGATTCATGGTCGGCATTCCATGAAATTCGGTGTCGACTACCGCCATCTGAACCTACAAGACTTCGTTCAGTTCATAGGAGCGGATGATTTTGGAGTGTTTAATTTCAGCGGTCAATTCACTGGCTATGACCTAGCGGATTTCCTGTTGGGATTGCCGTCTCAATCGACGATTGCAGTTACGGGCCCACCGTTCAACGCATACGAAAATGTGTGGGCGTTTTATGCGCAGGATCAATTTCAGCTCACCCCTAAATTGACTATTAATTATGGCTTGCGGTACGAGGTTCATCCGCCCTTCTTCGACCGCACGCTTCAGATGACCAATTTCGACCCAAGAAATGGCGACGTATTTGTTCCCAACGCGAAGTCTCTGGCGCTGGCTGCGCCGGGCTTCCTCCAGGCGATCAATGCTTGCCCCGGCTATCCAGGATTAACCACTCCATGCACCTCAGTTGTCACTGCTGCTCAGGATCACCAGCCTGAACATCTCCGAAACACGGATTATGGCAAAATTCTTCCTCGCATCAACCTTGCCTACCGATTGACCAATAAGACCGTTATACGAGCCGGTTTCGGTATGTACGACGAAACCTTGACGGGATTGACATTTTACTCCTTGGTGGGAATTCATACGGCGAACGTCCAAGGCTTTTCGAACAGCATTACGGGCGGCGTTCCTCTCATTCAATTCCCAAATACAGTCGCCGGCGGTATTGGATCAGTTCCACCTCCAGGAACTGAAGATTTTCGCACTGCAACGCAAACCAATCTCCGCGACCCATACGGAATGCAGTGGAGCGCTACAGTTGAACGCGAACTCGGCGCGGATACAGGCTTGCGAATCACTTACACCGGCTTACGATCAGTGGGCTTGCTCGTGAATCCGGATCTCAACACCGTACCGGTAAACACAACCGGTTACAATCCTGCAAATAAACCATTCCCGAACTTCCGCATTATCTATCAGACGGCAAACGGCGGCGAAGCTTTCTACAACGCAGTAGAGACGGTTCTAACGCATCGCTTTAGTAAAGGCCTTACGCTGCAATCGGCTTACGTGTTCGCGAAGAACCTGTCAGACGCCGAGGGTTCCGGAGCGAATTTGAACGGCGGATTCGCACAAGAGAATGGGCCATTTATTGCAGACCGATTTAACGTACGTTATGACTATGGTGATGTCAGTTACACGCGACGCAATAGATGGCAATCGACCTACGTTTATCAGATCCCATTCGGCAAGGGACAGCTTTTTGGTGGCGACATGCCAACTGTCCTCAATGCCATCATTGGTAATTGGCAGACAAGTGGAATCCTGCTTTTGCAGTCAGGACCCTACCTCACGCCGTTCTATTTTGCTACCCCATCTACAGATCCTTCGGGTACTGGATTGTTTTTCAAAGACCCCGGCGCTCGTCCGGATCGTGTCTGCAATGGGAACATTTCAAATCCAACTGCCAGTCAGTATTTCGATCCAGCGTGCTTCGTTATCCCGTCTACTGGCTTAGGGCGCTTCGGCAATGCCGGAGTAGGAATCCTGAAAGGACCTGGCACTGTTGTTTGGAGTACAGGAATAGCCAAAGTTTTCCCGATCCAGGAGAGATTCAAGCTTCGGTTTGAAGCCACAGCGACCAACGTCCTTAATCACGCAAATCTTGGGATTCCGAATATGAATGTCCAGAACTCGACGTTCGGACAGATATTTAATGTACAGAACGTAGAGGGAGCTGGCGCAAGGACCCTTCAACTTGCGCTTCGATTGGACTTTTGATTTGGGCTCTTGCTCGAGACTCGGCTCTAAAATCCTGCGAGGATGACTGCGGGGCCTCTATACAGGGGCGAACATCGCGTTTGTGCCGCACCGGCGTCGGGGAGATGAGAACAGATGCGAACCGCCAATCGCGAACGTTGCTCCTCTACCTCGATCAAAAGTTCCAGCAGCGTGCATAGGATATTGATCGTCCTCGCATTGGCTCAGGCAGGATTATCTGTGCGTCCGGCCTTTTCTGCGGACTCCACAAAAAGCGCGCTATCCGAGCTTGAATTTAAAAATTCGGGGATTGTTACTAAAGGAATGCGTTTTGAGTATTTGGATCAACCGCTTGAATATGCCGAAGACACGGACTACTGGAATGTGACACGAAGAGCGAAGTACCTTTATCAAGTTGAAGGTGAACAAAGGGTCGATCCTCCAACGGGTATGCGTTCGGCCGTGCCGCTCGGCGGCTTGGGTTCCGGAACGGTGGAACTGCGCGCCGATGGAAGTTTTCATGATTGGAATATTTTTAACAACTCGCCCGCTAGTGGCAATAAGATACAGATCGACGACACATTTTTCGGCTTGCGAGTGCGACAAAAAAGTGAAGATAAATCGTTGGTTTTATGCACACAACCGTCTGGGGATTTGCCTGCGATTGATCGAATCGAATATTCAGGGGAATTTCCCGTTTCGCGATTGAAATATTCGGATCCCTCACTACCGATTGGAATAACTCTATACGCTTACAGTGAATTTCACTCGCAAGACGCGGCGGCATCGGCAACCCCCGCGGCGATCTTTACGTTTGAACTGTTCAATCCTTCTGACCATACGGCGGAAGTCTCCCTGATTTTCAACATCCGAAACTTTATCGAAGGCCGTTTATCGACTGGGACCGAATTCAGTCTCGTTAAGAGTGGAGATATATCCACAAGTGGCACCATTGCCGTAAGGGCTAGCGGCGACAAGCCCATTGTAACAAACGTCTTCACCGGCTCGGATCTGCGAGAGATCTGGAATGCTTTCTCTACCGGCACATTTCGACAAGCGCAAAATATGCAAGAGGATCCCCGGTATGTGACCTTTGCCGTGACGACCGCCATTCCGGCCAAGCAATCCCGCGAAGTAACGTACGTTTTGGCATGGTACTTCCCGAACCGTTCATTTAAGGATCAAAGGCCCGGAAACTATTACACACGTTTATACTCGAGCGCCGACGATGTGGCGAGCAAGGTTCTAGATCGGCTTTCCGAAACTCAGAAGGCCATTAAAGCCTGGCAGGCAGTTATCTTGCAAAACTCCCTTCCGGATTGGCTCCAGGACAGTCTCGTAAACAGTGTGGCGACGATGTATAAGACCGGCATGCGACTGGAAGATGGTCGCTGGCGGCAATGGGAATCTTTTTCTTGTGCTGGGCTAGATCCTGTCCATATCGACTTTTATCGCATCTTGCCTTACGCATTTTTTTTCCCTGAATTGCAGGAACAACTGCTTAGCACACACGCGAAGTTCCAACAGGATGACGGTTTCATTCACGAACAACTTACAACGGGTTGCTTTTCAGTGGACTCACAGCTCGACGAGCCGGGCGGACGGGAAATGGGCGACAGTGCTTCGAGCTTAATTCTCGAGGCTTGGCAGATTTATTCCTGGACAGGCGACAGAGTTTTTCTCGATTCGATCTGGCCGAACGTCAAGAAAGCAGCTGAGTGGCAAATTCGCCGGAGCGAAACCTACGGATTGCCCCAGAAACTTGAAAATACCTATGATTGGTGGCAGTTCGGCGAGAAAGATCTTGTTTCTTATAATGGATTTTTGCACCTCTCCGCGATGCTTGCCGCCAAAAAGTTAGCAGACGTAGAAAACGATTCCACCCTCGCGCAGAAGTATCGGGCGGCATTCCAAAAAGGACAAGAAAGCTTGCACGAGCACTTTTGGACCGGTGAATACTTCCGCTCGTGGTGGCTTGAAGGGAAGAAATATCCGGACGCCCTTCATGCCGACACCCTGTACGGCCAACTCTGGGCGTTCATCCTGGATCTTGGTTTGTTGGTTGATGAAGCAAAGATAAGTTCTCATCTCGAAAGTGAACAGCGGCAGAACGGTAGTCCGTTCGGCTTGAAAGTCATGAGAAATGCTAATCCATTGCATCCGGAACTGGAAAATATTGTTCCGCCGTCGAGGTTGTCCGAACCCAGCCCGCCCGACAACATGATCTGGCAAGCGGGATCGCTCGATTGGACCTCATTGAATTTGTACATGGGCAAGTCGGAAGAAGGAAGTCTCCTCGAAGCCGAAAAAATCGTTCGAAATTGGCGGGACAGGATGCGAGATCAGTGGGACTATACCGACACAACCACGGCGTGGGACGGATATCTCTGGTGCAATTCGCACTACGCTCGCCAGTTGATTTTCTGGTCCATTCCATTAGCGCTGTCGGGACAACACTACTATGCCCCGGACGGGCGTCTCACTTTCGATCCGAAAGTAGCGGCTCCAGCTAAGCTTCCTTTCTTCACGCCGCAAGCGGCCGGTGAGATCGAACTTTTGGGACAAGGACGATATCGACTTTCGGTTGCGTACGGCCATCTCCGTGTCAAGACACTTCGCGTGGATCGCGCAGTTTTGAAGAATCCTATTTCTCTTCAATCCGGCGACTCAGTGATTGTGAAAAACGAATAACTCTAGCGCCAAAGGCGCGTGAGATACATCGCAGCAGGAGGATGGAATGAAGAGTGACAAAGGGACACGTTGGTCGCGAAGAGAACTTCTTGGCAGCGCGGCTGCTTCGGCAGGTATGTTAGGGCTCGCTCTGCCGAAAACCGCATTTGCAGGTGCGATCTCCGGATCTCAATCCGGTTTTGGCCCAGTCTCAAACCTTTCTTCTCTAGCGCTGCTTCGCAATTATGAAGCTCGTCGAGCGGGAAGTTGGGACAGGACTGGTGGAAACCACGACTTCGTTCCAGAGACGAAACCGGGAGACGTAATAAAGGTCGCCGATTTGAAAGGGCCTGGCCAAATTTGTCACATGTGGATTGCTGTGAACCCAACTCCTGACTCTTCCCTGTATCTCAAGCAAATCGTCCTTCGCGCCTACTGGGATGGCGAGGAGGAGCCGAGCGTGGAAGTCCCACTCGGAGACTTTTTCGGTTTGGGACTCGGGGAATTCTTTAGCTACCAATCTGCGCTTACCAACGTTTCCCCGTGCTATGCGATGAATTGTTACTTTCCGATGCCCTTCAATAAATCCGCTCTAATCACCTTGGTCAACGAAGGGCCAACTAAAGTCGACAACTATTACTTCAACGTCGACTGGGTCGCGTTTCCGACGGCGCTCGAGGATGTCGGATACTTCCATGCTCAGTATCGTCAGGCGGCTCCTGCCCATGGATGGACTGACGCCTGGCAGTCGGACTACGAGCCGCCCATCGAAGGGAAAAAGAATCTCGACGGAAAAGATAACTATGTTTTCATGGAGGCCCAAGGACGGGGGCATTTTGTCGGGGTTATGCAAGCCGTTCTACAGAATCAGGATGACTGGTTCGGCGAAGGCGATGAAATGATTTTCATTGATGACAGCACATTGCCCGTGATCACTGGAACCGGAACGGAAGACTACTACAACGGCTCCTGGGATTTCCGCGGACCGAGCGGGAAAGTCCAGCCCTATGCTTATCCGCTGATCGGATGCCCGTACATTCAGAACCCAGAGAAAGTCGGGGGCCGATATTGCCTTTATCGGTGGCATCTGGAAGGTCCCATTCCATTTCAAAAGAATATCAAGGTGACCATCGAACACGGCCATGCCAATCATCGCTCTGACAATTTTTATACTGTTGCTTACTGGTATCAGACTGAGCCGCACTTGAAATTCCTGTCATTACCGAAGGCATTAGATCGCACGCCGCGCGTATTTGCCGTAGGGGGTCCCAGCGCGATACCCATCAAGAAGTAGAGGAGTTCAGCATGCCTTTACTTGGACTGCGGTACGGTCAGGCAGATCAGTTGACTTCGATCTCGAGCGGTAATTCGCTTTCGACCCTAAGGAATTACCGCGCCGGCCGTGAATCGAGTTTCGACCGTACGGGCGGAAATGCCGATTGGATTCCAGTCGCCCCGGGAGCTAGCGCGACGCTTGCCGAAATCAGCGGTCCTGGGATGATTACCCACATTTGGACACCGATTGGCAGAGAGTCGCCGAAGAGTCTTAAGCAGGCGGTTCTGCGAATCTATTGGGATGGCGAAGAGGATCCGAGTGTCGAGGTGCCTGTCGGTGATTTTTTTGGTCAACCGCTAGGCGATTATGTGGACCACTACTCAGCATTGCTCGGCTTCCCCCCCCTGGAGTGGTCTAAATTCCTACTTCCCAATGCCTTTCGCAAAATCTGCGCGCATCACGTTGAACAATGACCGGAAAGATTCGATGCACATTTATTCGCACGTCGATTACATCTCCTTGGATCGGCCGCCGGAGGGGGTAGGGTATTTTCATGCACAATATCGGCAATACACTCCCGCGTCACAGTCTGAGCTGGGAGGATCTGAAATTGTAACTTTAGAAGCGGAAGGGCGTGGTCACATCGTCGGGTTTTCGCGCGGGTTCGTATTGGGTCCTCAGGAGCAGATTCGAACTGCGCGTGAGCTCCTTCAACTGGATGGCTCGGCGGAGCCATTGGTTGATTTCTCCTTCAGACCAAATTTTGATGTTTCGCAGGAAAAGGCGAACTGCTCCCCGGTCTATTCCTATGAGTTCGAAGGAAAACCATACGTAATCCCCGGAATCGATCGGACAGGGCGTTACTACTCCTATCGCTGGTTCATGGAAGCCCCGCCGACTTTTTCGCGTTCGGCGAAGGCTTCAATCGCGACACCGGATCGGAAAGCCTTGGGATCAGAGATATATTCCACGGTTTACTGGTATCAAGCCGAGCCGCACAAAACGTTTCCGGCGTTGCCAAAACTGGAAGACCGTGTACCGCGTTCACTTGCGAACATCGATTCTCCTGCTCGAGCTGGAACCGAAGAGGGACGAACAGGGTGAGAGATTCGGATGTCTTGGGGCAGAGTAGATGAACGTGCCGCACCATTCAACTGCAACACGTCTCCAGGATTCTGAGGCTCAGAGAGACGCGAAGGATTTGGCCCACCTTGGGTATGCGCAGGAATTCTTCCGCGACATGGGTGGCTTTTCGAATTTTGCAATTTCGTTCTCGATCATTTCGATCCTAACGGGCGCCGTTACACTCTTCGACTACGGTCTATCCATGGGCGGCCCACTGGAAATGACCTTAGGTTGGCCCGTAGCAACCGTTGGAACTTTGTTCGTAGCCTTGAGCATGGCGGAGCTCTGCTCCGCGCTTCCGACCTCGGGCGGAATGTATCATTGGGCAGCCGAGCTGGGCGGGCCGATGTGGGCGTGGTTCGCGGCATGGCTCAATATCGTCGGGCTCGTCGCTGCAATTGCCGGAATTGATTACGGTTGCGCTCAATTCCTGTTGCCTATGCTTGGACTGCAATCTCGCCATTCATCGCTACTGTTGGTTTACTCTTTTCTTCTGCTGTCGCAGACCGTAGTCAATCACTACTCCGCTCGGTTGGTTGCACGGCTGAACGATTTCAGTGTCGTCGTGCATATTCTTGGAGTCGTTGTCCTTGTTGGCGCGATTTGGATTTTTGCTCCGAAGCAGCCTTTTCATTTTCTTCTGCAAGCGTCATCTTCAAGCCCCATTCATGCTCCTTACGCGTGGCTTTTTGTCTTAGGTCTTTTGCAAGCGCAGTGGACGTATACGGGTTTTGACGGTTCGGCACATGTCGCCGAAGAGACTCTCGATCCACGGCGTCAAGCCCCGTGGGGAATGGTAATGTCCGTCGTTGTCTCCGGTGTCTTTGGCTATCTGCTGATCCTCTCGCTCACATCCGCAATTCCGAGTATCGCCGTCGTGCTCGGAGCAAGGGATGCTGGCGGTAATCCCACTCCTGCTGTCTTCGCGATCGTAAACATGGCACTCGGGAATCACGCAGCTGTTGCCGTCCTCGGTCTTACCGTCCTCGCTATGTGGTTCTGCGGCCTGGCGGCCTTTACTTCTGTTTCGCGAACTTTTTTTGCATTGGCCCGCGACAATGGAATGCCGCTCTCGCGTATTTGGAGCCGCGTCAGTGTCACGCGCAGGACACCAGCCGCGGCCATCTGGCTGTCTACGTCGTTCGCATTTCTAGCAATGGTATACAGCGGGGCGTATTCCGTAGTTACTTCAATCAGCGTCGTCGGCTTTTACCTGTCTTACATCATCCCTATCTATCTAGGCTGGCGCAGAAAGGACAACTGGATATTGAAGCGCGGTCCGTGGCACCTAGGGGGTGCGAGCAACGCAATTAATTGCGCTGCGATTTTGTGGACACTTTTTATTTGCACAGTGATGGTGATGCCGCCAAATGTGCGTGCTGGTGCAGGAATTGTGGGGGTTATGGCAGTGCTGCTTATTTTTCATCTATTCAGCGGTGAACATAAGGTTCACAAACCAAACTGGATAGGTGTGGCCAATGCCGAACTTGTGACGCGACCGGACGAGGACACCTGAGCCAGCCTTGTAGTGGACTGGGACGCCGTAAGATTTTGACGATAACGATATGTCGCAGAAACTTCCAAAGATGATGGGAATCGAGCGCCGGCATTCGCCGTCGGCGACTTGGGATTTCCCTGCGGTTTTGTCACGGCAATTTCGTGAACAACGGATTCTGGATCGCTTGAAACCCTCAGCTCGCGTCGCGGTTGCTGTAGGAAGCAGAGGCATCAAAAATCTCTCTGAGATCGTTTCCTGCGTAATCGGCACGTTGCGCAAGTCTGGCATGCGGCCATTCATCGTGCCTGCCATGGGAAGCCACGGTGGCGCCACTCCGGCAGGACAGGCCCATGTGCTGGCGGATTATGGCATCACGCCGGAATCTATGGGGGTTCCATTCGATACGCGTATGGATGTCAGAGTAATCGGCACGACCGAAAACGGCTTGGAAGTATTCTTCAGCGAAGCCGCGCTGGAAGCCGACGGTATAGTTGTAATCAATCGCATCAAGCCTCACACCGATTTTAGTGGCTCACTCGGCAGCGGAATTTTCAAAATGATCGCAATCGGTCTGGGCAAACATCGTGGCGCCGCTGCTGTTCACGTGGCAGCAAGCCGATTAGGTCACGAACGCGTGATCCGTGCAGTGGCTCGCGTAACGTTGAAGAGGGCGCCGATTCTTTGCGGAGTTGCGATTGTGGAGGACCAAAGACACGAAACGGCAGAGCTTTGGGTAATCCGTCCTGAGACACTCGAAAACGAAGAAAACAAGTTATTCGCTAGAGCGCAATCGCTCATGCCAAAACTGCCCTTTGACGAAATCGATTTGTTAATTGTGGATTTCATGGGCAAGAACATAAGCGGAACTGGAATGGACCCCTACGTAATCGGTCGTTCCGTATATGGATACTCTTCTTCTTTACTTCGCGAGACCGGGCCGGTGACGCGAATCTATCGGATATTTGTGCGTGACTTGACACACGCTACCAACGGGAACGCACTTGGAATTGGATTGGCGGACTTCACAACGACTCGTGCCGTTCATCAAATCGACCGGACAGCCAGCTATACGAATTCGCTTACTGCGCTAACGATTTCCACGACGAAGATACCAATTTACTTCGATTCCGATCGCGAATGCATTGAAAAGGCCCTCGCGTCGCTGGCCTTGCCCGAGGCAGCCGTTCCTAGAATCCTGCGAATTTCCAATACGCTGTCTCTCGATAAGTTCCAGGCTTCAGATGCCTACAGAAGCGAGATACCCGCGCGGGCAGACTTTGTGATCACAGATCCTCCACGCGACATGGAATTTGACTCCTTCGGAAATCTATCTCCTTGGGGAGGCTCGGAAGCCCTTTGAGAATCGACTCCCATCAGCACTTCTGGAACTACGATCCCGTGAGGGACTCCTGGATTACCGAAGAAATGAAGGTCTTAAAGCGCAAATTTACTCCCAAGGATTTACTTCCTTTGCTCCAAAGAGCGCATATCGACGGGACAATTGCGGTACAGGCCAACCAGTCGGAGAGCGAGAATTTGTTTCTGCTTAGCCTTGCCGAAAAATGCCCAGCAATCGCAGGTATTGTTGGCTGGCTGGACTTTCGCGCACCGGATGCTGCGCAACGTCTTGCGTATTTCAAACAGTTTGGCAAGATTCGAGGCTTCCGGCACGTTGTTCAAGACGAACCGGATAACCGCTTTCTTCTCCGACCTGATTTTCTCCGAGGGATCGGACTCTTGCGGGAATTCGGCTTTACCTACGATGTCTTGATCTATCCAAAACAATTGCCGAGTGCGGCCGACTTCGTTCACACCTTTCCCGACCAGCCATTTGTGATCGACCACATCGCCAAACCGGCGATGAAGGAGAGGGAAATCACTATTTGGGCTCGTCAGTTGGCAGCCTTCGCTGCGAACCCAAATGTCTATTGCAAGATTTCGGGGCTAATCACCGAGGCGGATTGGTCGAACTGGCAAGCAAGTGATTTCAAACCGTACCTCGATGTGGTCTTCGACGTATTCGGTGTGAACCGTGTGATGTTTGGCTCTGACTGGCCCGTTTGCTTGCTCGCTGGGACGTACGAACGAGTACTGCAGATCGTTGAGGATTACGTCAAGAATCGGCCCTTGGAGGAGAAGGACAGAATCTTCGGAGGCAACGCGGCGAAGTTTTACGGTGTGGAGACATTTCAGAACAGGTTCGCAGCGTCAAGATGAGAGGGAACTTGGTCAATTGGCTTAATTGATGACGAGGAGATTGACCTCGGTGCTGCAATGACTTGGGAGACTAAATGACTACCCGAAAGCCGACAGGTAACGCGTCAGACAAATCCGTTCCGATTACTGAACGCAGGTACATCGGACCATTAATCTTAATAACGAGCCTCTTCTTCCTATGGGCACTTGGAGTAAACCTCAACGATGTTTTGATTCCACACTTGAAGAAAGCATTTCGACTTACCGACTTTCGATCTTCGTTGGTTCAGACCGCATTTTTTGGCGGCTATTTCATCGCAGCGCTCCCCGCCGGGTGGGTGATGGAGCGTGTTGGTTACAAAAAAGGTTTGCTCGTGGGACTCGTTACATGCGCGGCTGGTGCGGCGCTTTTTTATCCTGCGGCATCGAGCTTGCTTTACGGATTTTTCCTGTTTGCGCTCTTCATCATGGCGTGTGGGCAGAGCTTTCTTGAGGTTGGTGCAAATCCTTACGTTACAGTGCTCGGTCCTGCTGAAAGCTCCGAGAGGCGACTCAATATAGCGCAGTCCTTTAATGCCGTCGGGGCTGTCCTAACACCCATCTTGGGCGCTGCCTTCATTCTAACAAAGACAGAACACACTAGCGCGCAATTTACAGCTATGACCGCCGCGCAATTACAAGCGTACCGCGTCGCCGAGGCAAACACTGTCAAAATTCCGTACCTCGTGATCGCTGGTGTTTTTCTTCTTGTGGCCCTCCTGATTTACCTGACGGATTTGCCTGAAATACGCGAACCTCGTGAATCCAATGAATTGCCCGGCGCCTCGACGGGCTTGCGCGGCGCACTGGCGCACCGGCATCTGGTTCTTGGGATCATTGCCCTATTTTTTTACTGCGGAGCGCAGGTCGGCGTCGGAAGTTTCGTCATTCGATTCGTACAATATCTCAATCCTGGCACGCCGGCTACAATAGCGGCGAATTACCTCAAGTTACATCTGTTTGGATTCATGATCGGTCGTTTTACCGGGTCGGGAATCATGAAGTATGTGCCGGCTCCTCGGTTGCTTTGGCTCTTCGCTGCCGGGGCAGTCGTCTGCATGATCGTGGCATTGACCGGTTTCGGAGTTCTGCCGATGTGGGCTGTGGTATTCACTGGTTTCTTCAATTCCATCATGTTTCCCACGATTTTTGCCCTTAGCCTGAAAAGTCTTGGGCCGTTTACAAAGAAAGCTTCTTCGCTTCTAGTCATGGCGATCATCGGCTCGGCAACCTTTCCAGCGGTTATGGGATTTATCTCAGACCGCTCAAGTATCCGGACTTCGTTCGTGATTCCGCTTATCTGTTACGTGGTTGTCTTCTGTTACGGGATGTGGGGGTACAAACCGCTGACTCTCAGTAGTTTAACCCAAACAATCGCCGTGGAGGCCCCGGCCAAATGAACAGACGCCACTGTTTAACACTGGATCTTAAGGATGACCCACAATTGATTGCCGAGTACAAGATGCATCACAGAAATGTTTGGCCTGAGATAACTCAGAGCCATCGTGACGCGGGAATCGAGAATCTCGAACTCTACCTGCTGGGTAATCGCATGTTCATGATCCTCGACGTTAGTGAAGGATTTTCCTTTGACGCGAAAGCAAAGGCCGATCGCGCAAACTCAAGAATCCAGGAATGGGAAGAGCTGATGTGGCAATTTCAGAAAGCACTGCCGCAAGCAAAACCAGGGGAGAAATGGGTTCTTATGGAGAGAATCTATAGTCTCGCCGAGTCTGTGGCGAGATGAATGACTAGCAAGACTGCATTCGGTTCGATCCCCGGCCGGCCATCGAACACACAATGAGCGCGTAACCGCGGCCCGGTTACGTGTTTCGCGGATTTCAAGCCAATTTAATCAACGGATCGGAAGTGAAGGAAGAAATGATGGGAGGAAATACCCCATGGTAATCGGTGAACGCCTGAAGGATTTGCGCGAACAGAAAGCGATGTCACAAGGTGATGTCGAAAAACACACGGGTCTACTTCGGTGCTACATTTCACGAGTTGAAAATGGGCACACAGTTCCATCCGTAGGAACTCTGGAGAAGATGTCCCGCGCGTTGGAGATTCCGATGTACCGGTTTTTCACCGCTGATGTGCATGCGAAGGCGCCGGATGTACCATCACAAGAGACTCCGAGTCGGGCAGTTAAAGCAAAACAAGACCGCGAGCTTCGAGCTTTCGCCAAGTTACTTTCTCGGATGGATGATAAGCAACGTAGGCTTCTGCTTCATATGGCGTCAAAGATGGCAAACAAGGCTTAGTAGACCCGATCTGGGATTTACTAAGAATCGCGGGCGGGAGCGTCATTGTTACCATTAGCAGATCAATGGAAAGCGAATCACAACAACCGCAGGGGAAATGTCTGTGTGATTCATCGGCGAGGAGCCCATGAAAAACAGAGAGATGCACGCGGAGACTATAGCCGTGCAAGGTCGAGCTGCTAATACAGGAACGACTAGAACCAGCGGCTCAGTGGTTGGATCAATCGTCCAAACGGCTACGTTTCGGGTGTCTTCCATCGAAGAGCAGCGTGAGGTACGACTAGGTGAAGAGTTTTACACTCGATATGGCAATCCCACGCTCGCTGAAGTAGAAAACGTCATTGCTGACCTTGAATCGACAGAAGGAGCACTCGTTTTCGCGTCCGGCATGGCAGCGATTACCAGTTGTATTTTCACAGCTGTACGGTCTGGAGATCACATCGTCGCTCAGCAAGCGGTCTATGGAAGCACTTATGATTTTCTAGCGCACTGGCTTCCGCGCTTCGGCATCGAGACCACCTTCGTCGAGGCCACCGATCCTGAACAATTCGCCCGCGCAATTCGACCGCAAACCAAGATGATTTACATGGAGTCACCTACAAATCCGACACTCAAGATCGTGGACATTTCTGCAATCGTGGAATATGCCCGACGCCATAACATATTGACGCTTGTCGACAGCACCTTTGCTTCGCCCATCAATCAGCAGCCGAGAAAATTCGGCGTGGACGTGGTCATTCACTCCGCAACGAAATTCCTAGGAGGCCATTCTGATATCATTTGTGGCGCCGTAGCGGCCGACCGGAACTTTCTAAGCCGTCTGAGAGAAGCCCGCATCGTTTTCGGCGGGGTGCTGGATCCACATGCGGCGTGGCTGCTGCGTAGAGGACTTAAGACTCTGAGCGTTCGGGTTGCCCGCCAAAACGAAAACGCACTAGGTCTCGCGGGCTTCCTAGAAAAGCATCCGCGTATACGTTCCGTGCACTATCCGTTTTTGCGAAGTCATCCACAACATGCTTTGGCCAGAAAACAGATGAAAGGGGGAGGCGGTGTATTTAGTTTTGAAATCGAAGGTACAGTTAGAAATACACAAGCTTTCGTCGAATCGCTCAAACTGTTCGCACTTGCACCCAGCCTCGGGGGAGTGGAGTCCCTTGTCACAGTTCCAGCATTAACCTCCCATGCAATGCTTTCTCCCAGCGAGCGCAAACTCCTCGGAATAACTGAGCAACTCATTCGAGTTTCAGTCGGTATCGAGCACATAGATGATCTAACAGCTGACCTGCAAGAAGCATTGTCACGCATCGGTTGAAAACCGTCGGCTTGAGTCTGATTCATCGACGAAACTGGAGATACAAAAGTCGGGCAAATGAACTCTCCGGGAAGGTTATTTATGGCGAGCAAGATAAACTGTCGGAGGCGTTGGTGGAAATCATCGGTACCCGAAGGGAGAGAATTAAGGCTGTGTTCAGCGCAGAACGCCTTGCGCCAAAACTGGCTGACGAATGGGTTCAACCACGTACTCGAACGGTTCGCTGTCATAAGCCAGATACTAGAAACCCGAGAGGCCGGCATCGCCCAAAGATACGTGGTCTTAACTCGGGCATCCTCGAGACAAATGTCGAGCAACTTCATTAGGACGCGTTATGTTAACTCGTCAATGGGCGAATCCATGTTTTCCTCCAGTCCACACCGTTGTGGACGCAAATATTAGGAATCTCTCCGCTTCTAGGCCGTCGTACCGGCGGTTGAACTAGTAATAGTCAGGGTGGTATGGTTGTGTCGCGCTCGCGGCGATTCTTGCGTCAACACCTTTTGGAGATAATCCCCTGCGCGATGTTGAACGGCAAGATCGAGCGTAAAACCAACTCGGTGCCCGCAGCTGTCCCAAAGTGTCCACGTTGCGGAAGTGAAACTCTTCATCGGTCGCGAAGACGCACCATCCGCGACCACTCGCTTCGAATTTTAGGACTTAGGCCGTATCGCTGCCAGGAATGCGATCTTCGTTTTCATTTCCCCGAAAACTCGGATAGCTGACCGCGCATCATCGCCAAGGATTGACCGCAGAAGAAATCGCCCAGCGTCTAGGCGAGACACCCCATGTAGTTTTCGAAATCCCTTCGTCGAAGGCGCGCCGAGTTAGCCGCAGGTCGTGCGTCATGATTCCCACGGATTGAGCACTTCTACGGGCACGCGCGCAAAGTCGCTCACGTTTCGCGAAACGACCGTTAGATTGTGATGGACTGCCGTTGCTGCTAACAATCCATCTATCGTGGACAATGGCTTACCGCTCGCCTTTGCATTCGCAGCAAGTAAACCCCAACGATCGGCTACAGCTACGTCAATGGGAAGAATCCTTCCCGAGAAGCGCGCTTGTAATTCCACTTCGAGCCAGGTTTCAAGGCCGCTTCGCCGCCTGCTTTGCGGGAGCGCCGCCAAACCCTTCCTGATCTCACCTAGCGTTAGGACGCTGAGGTAGAGCAAGCTCTCGTCAGCCGCGTCAATCCACGCGAGTACGCGGGGTTCGGGTTTGACGCGGACCACCTCGGAAATGCAATTCGTATCCACTAAGAAACCAGTCATAGCTCGATGTCGCGTCCCTCATCCTTATCCCGCTCCAAGTTGAGTTCCAGACCTACCAGCGGCGATTCGCGAAAGAACTGCAAGAGACTCTTCGGCTGATGGGCCTTGCCGACGAGTTGTTCGTATTGCTCGTCGGAAATCATCACTACGCCCTCTTGGCCCCGCCGCGTGATGAGTTGCGGACCCTCGGATCGGGCGCGCCGAAAAAGTTCGCTAAAACGCGCTTTGGCTGCTTGCAGCTGCCAACTTGCATTCGGCGCTCGTTTCCGGCCCTTCGGCTGTTCTTTAGTAACCGTCAATTTAAGCCTCCTGACTAGTCTGACTAGGCTAGCAGAAGAAAAAGCGGAATGCAAGGTCCCAGTCCAAGTAAGGCGCTGTGAGACTACCCGCAAGAGCGCGCGTGAGACCACCGCATAAAGCCAATCGTCCTCCGCTCGGATATGCCCGCCGTCGCGCCGACGTAAATCTCGACCGGACAATTGGCAAGCTGGCCGATTCATTGCGGTAGCGGATATTCCGCGAAGCTTTGGCTTCCCTCCCCAAGTAATCGTGCCTGCATTTCGAGCCATCGGAATGTGCCTTAAGAATTATCACTGTGCAAAAGTGAACACATGCTTTCTCTCTCTGGATGCAACCTGACAATTCCGGAGCGCCATGGCGGCCGAAACTCCAAAGATTCTACTGATCGCTGCGAGTCCAATGAGCGCGTCGTTCTTGACGGAACGCTTGAAAGAATGGGCATGCGAGATCCACTTTGCCTCATCTTGCAAAGAGGCAAAGACGTTCGTCAGCCACCATCGATTTGACCTGGTGCTTGGCGAATTCGGATTGCGAGACGATAGTTCTTCTTCGTTGGCGGCTTCGCTTGTCGGGTCGAGCACGACTTTGGTCTATTCTTATCCGGTGGAAACTGGTTGCTGGTGGTTACCGGCTGTCAAGGATGGTCAACTTTGCTGGGGCTCTTTGGCGATGCGACCCAGTGAATTCATCGGTTTCCTCAACAACGTTCTCAAAGACATCAGATCTCGTCAGCCTGCGACGTCGGGAAAATCTCGAGCGGCTAGCTACTGATCGCTTGATTGGATAACGACAAAACGGAGAAGTGCCGGCGACATCAGCGTAATCCGTCAGCAAAATGAAAAGACTCCCAGAATGCTGCAAGCGGAGGCGAAGTGCCGGAAGATAAAAAGTGTCCCCAATGCAATTCCATTCTAAAGAAATCTAAAGTGCCAATGGGTCTTATACTCGTGCGTAACCTGGGCACCGAGTTGGAACCAGATTACGTAATCGCATCAGACAGGTCTGGTGCGGTTATGCACCCATACCTTTGCGGTTCTTGCGGATTTATTGAACTCTACACGCCCGTGGGGACACTCCCGAGTTCCATGGAACTAGAGCAAGATCAGGACAACTGAGCAGCATTCTTCAACGCAAATTCTTGAAGAGTTCCTCACGTCCTTGACTTCGCTTCTTTTGAGGACTCCTTCAACGACTCACGCGTTCGCCTTGGCCCCGCTACCGGTCGATGGCTGAGTTTACTGGCTGTGTCTTTTATGTTCCCCTCACGACCGTGTGCTCTAGCTTTCATGGAGTACAGGGCGGCGTCCGCTGCGCCCATCAGCGTATCAATCTTCTCGCCGTTCTTAGGATAAATAGCAACACCGATGCTCACTGAAAGCTTGGGTTTTCTGCCATCACGCGCAAGGTTGTCGCATATGCGCCCGGCCACTAAGTTTGCGGGCACTTCACCGGTTTCGGGCAGTATGATCGCGAACTCATCCCCGCCGAAGCGTGCCGCAGTGTCCATATTCCTGCAAGAGTTGCTCAAGACATCGCCCAGCCTGCAGAGCGCTTCACTGCCAACCACGTGGCCGAAACGATCGTTGATCTTCTTTAGCCCGTCCAGGTCAAGGAACAAGAGCGCGAATTCACGTCCGGTGCGCTCGGATCGCTTAATCTCGGTGTCAAGGATCTCTACCAGGTGGCGGTAATTAGCGAGCCCCGTCAGCGGATCTTTGGCCGCCTGCTGCCGCAGATGATCCTCCAGTTTGCGTTGCTGGGTGATATCTTCGACGATAATCTCGTAACTGTCCTTCTCGCCTTCAGTGCTGGCTTGGCGTCCGCTGAGCCGGACCTTCAGCGGCGTGCCGTCCTTTCGCTTCCAGTCAATTTCCAGGCGAACGCCGCCGTCCTCGCCATCTTTGCCGGGAGAGAGCCCCAGCAACTGCTGTCGTTTGGAGGCATTGCAAAGGATCTCATTTACGTGGTGAGTTGCCATGAGCTCTTTTCTGGACGCATATCCCAGCATGGTGACAAGCGCCTGATTCACATCCAGAAACTTGCCTTCCCCGTCGCAACGACAGATTCCGTAGGACAAGTTCCCGACTAAAGCGCGATAACGTGCTTCTGAATGGCGCAGCTTCTTCTCTGATTGGTCGCGTTCCTCGCGCAGGTTGTTTTCGTTGAGCGCTCGCCGAATTGCCACCGGAAGGTGACCAATGTGATCCCTGTTAACACAATCGGCGGCGCCTTCTGTAACAAGTTCCGCGACCAACTCCGGTTTGATTTTGTCGGTCAGGAAGATCACTGGCATGGGTCTCGCCCGTTCGCCTAACATTTTCAGTACCTGCGGACCTTGCCATCTGCGCAACGGATATTTGGCCAGCAGCACATCGTAGTATTTCGAATCCAAATGTTTAATTAACTTCTCTGGCGTTGAAACTACATGTGCGCTGAATCTGCAGCGCGCTCTTTTGAGGTCTCGCAAGCATTGTTCAGCGGCCCCGGGATCGCCATGAACGAATAGGATACGTAAGCGTCGCCGTCTGCTCGCCGGTCCGAGAGGGACAGGAGGGAGCACCAGTTGGTTCACATCGTTTCGTGAGGCTGAATGCATCAAAGCCCGCGGAGATTAGCGGGAACCCCCTGGAACTGATTAAATTTATCCTTGAAAACGTAATCTAGGAGGGCGTGGAACGCTGTACAAAACAGCACACTTGTAATTTTAATGTTAACTGTTAAGGTAACCCACGAATATCCGAACGACCCACTTCCGATGGTTAGCCACGTGGAACTTCCACAGCTTGGCCTAAAGGATCGTTGGCCGCTTGGAATTACTATCGCGGCGGCTTACCACTAAGACCTCGATGTGGTTTCGTCGACAGCCAACTCCTTCACATGGGCGGTTATCACGCTACTCTATATTGACTTGGAAGGTTAGAGAAGGGTCGTTATATGCAACTGCATACCATAGCCCGTCCGGTCCCATAACGAAGTACACGTCGCGCTGGTAAAACCACGGCGGATATGCTCCGGCATAGAACCAGTAGCCGCCGTACGAGTACTCCCGGCGTCCGTCGTATTCGCGCCCACCAGTTGACTCAAAACGGGCATGATGGTTCGGACCAAAATGACTTTCGTTGTATTCGTGTCCGCGGCTATCTTTCTGACCATTTCGTGCGTACTGGGCTTGTGATTGTTGCGCGTGGCCATTGGCCTGTTGTTCTTGGCGCTGCTGACTCTTTTCCTGGTTCTGCTGAGTCTTGGTCTGCTGCTGCTGTTGTTGTTTCTTTTCTTGCTGTTGCTGGCCCTTGGCTTGTTGTTGTGTCTGTTTCTGGTTCTGTTCTTGGCTTTTTGCCTGTTGTTCTTGCTTCTGTGGTTTAGCTTGCTGTTGCTGCTTCTCCGGTTTCGCTTGCTCCTGTTTGGCAGGCTTAGCTTGCTGTTCCTGTTTCTGAGGCTTGGCTTGTTCCTGCTTTGCAGCAGGCTTAGCGCTCTCTTCGTGGTGCTCTTCCTGCGCAAAGGCAGGAATCGTGGCTCCGAGGAGCAAGAACATGGCTGTTGTACTGATGACTCCGAGTACTTTCATGAGTGTTGCCTCCATTGCAGAGAATTCATGCCGGGTGTTTCTGCCTGCCGCGGTTGTTATTTGCGTTCAACGAGCTGAAACCGCGGAATTAGTTGACGCAAGCTCGGGGCGTCACAACCGTAGGCCTTGGCTCGGCCTTGTTTCCAATCGCATATTTGAGTATTTCTCTCTTGAGCGCCGACATACCGGTTATAGCTTCTTCTAGAGCCTGCCACTCCACGGCTCCATCTGAACTCGTGCATAGTTCTTCGACACGCAATAAGATTGCTTTTTCTGCGGTCGCAGCCCGCCCAACAAGTTTCGCTGGATCTGTCTCCGATAAAGCGCCTACGTAGAGTCGATGCCATTCCGGTTCCCGTTGTAAGGTCATGGTTGTCCCATTTGTCCGCGACGGAACGAGTTCAGTATAGAAAACGGGCTCGGGGGTTTCTGTCCAATTTTGTACAGTCCAGTAAACTCGATGTTCGCCTTATTTTCGGAGATGATTAATCGTCGGTGCTGATGCATTTCAGGCAGGATGCCGCAGTTGTGATCCGGGATCGGTCCCCAGACGCAAGCTCTCGCCGATCGGACGTGAACCACCACGCTGACTAATGGCCGTGGATCTTCTGGATTTTCCTAACCTCACATCTGCGCTGAATATCCCAGAGGGGAAAGAATCAAGGATGTTTAGGCGACAATATGCTTTCGTGTTTTGAAGAATTGGCGGAAGAAAGGTTGGGCCCTATCATTTTCTCTCCAGTTCCGAAGAATGTCTGGCGGGCTTGTTCGAACGAATCTTCTTCGTTTGAACTTGCCTGTTTCGTTTCAATTTTTCGATTCACCGGTTTTCTCCTTAATTTAGCGGAGAACCATTCCAGGTACTCTCTCAAGAATTGCTAAGCGGAAGTCTCCCTATCGCATGAATTCCGATCGGAGCCCTGATCTCCCTCTTGAGGATCGACAAGCCGGTCATAGCATCTTCTATGGCCTGCCACTCCAATTCTCCATCGGGACTTGTGTGCAGTTCGCTTGTACGCGAGACAATTGCCTTTTCTGCATCAGCAACTCGGCGGGAAAGGTTCGAAGGGTTGGTCTCCATAAATGCTTCGAGATACACTTCTTCCCATTTCCATTGTGCTTTGTTCATGTTCTTCTCTCTCACAAAGTGAAAGGAGAGTAGAGGTTTCGTTTCTTAATTTCTGTCTACTTTTGTACACTTTTTGTAACAGCGGTTTGACTACCGCGATGCAGTCGGCTCTTGGACTTCAGCGTGTGCGGTCGCGTCTGTTATCCGATCATGGCCCTTGCGGGTTCTGGCGCTAGCGGGAGTTCTACGCGCTTGCTCTGCTACCTTTCACGAAATGCACCACAAGTAATGTCGGGCCAAGAACCAGGGCAACGTGAATTAATGCGCCGGTCACGTGAAACGCGAATCGCGGCGATTATCTCGAGCATGTTTTTATCTCCATCATGGAGCCAGAGAACATCTGATTTCATTCTCCCTAACTGCGCGGATGCCTTTTCGCGTTCCGAGAGCGGAACGAGTGCGCCGTGGCAACGTGACCCTTATACTCGGCTGCCGCCGCGTTGTACGCGTCTTGCAGCTCACGCTCGGAATCGTTCTCAGTCTTCGCAGCTCATTGGAAGTATTCCGCTATTACGCTCTTCGCATTAGCCAAACGATCACACAGTTAATCAATATGGTTCCTACTATCCGGTACCCAAACATTTTAGCCTTCAGTGGGAAGATCTTCGGATTCAGGAGCGATGCATAAGTCTGGACCGCGGACCTGGCCATATCTGTTCAATTTGGTGCACAATCGTGACAACTCGAGTTTCGGTTAAGCACGCGCTTGGATCTGTCTCGCAGAAGAGCCAGGACACAGTCTTACCAGTCTTATCCAGATGATCAGGGGCATGCTGGAGCACCAAGTCCAGCCATGAACTTCGCGATTTCCTGTCCAGCGATCTGGTATTTCCTAATGCTGTTAGTGGCGAGAACCTAGAGCCGACAAATCTCTTCTAGTTATCCATTTAGCAGGCGGCGATGAGTTCGCAGGGCCATCCATTCCTCGAAGGGTTTGAGATTTAGCATCGGCGATCTTGCGCGAAGCTGTTTGAGGAATTGTTGTTGCGCGATCTGTTCCTTCTTAGAGTGTTCGGCGGCGCCGGATTTTCTGCGAACCAGGCGAATACCGACCTCTGCCGCTTGCACTCTTGCATGGTTGCCGAGGAAGTCTCCGAAAGCGACGGCGTCCGTTATTTTGTAAAGTGATTTGGAGTCTTGATTAACAAGTTGGATGCGATTGCGAAGGGAAGCGAGAGCGTCTTCAATACTTTCGGGTGTGTAGCGGGGAGACTTCGCGCTTGAAACCGTCTCGCCGGCTAAGGTTGTTATCCATTGGTCACCTTCGTGCGGTTTGATGTATCCCTGCATTTCCAAGGCGGCGGCTGCTTGTTTGGCGTCCGACACGCTGATATTGAGGGATTTCGAAAGATCTTTTAGCGACCACGCGATGATTCCCTTGGTTTCTTTTAGAAAGCTGAATGCCGGTGCGGCGGAGATTTTAGGACGGACGACTTTATTGGGATGGTCCGACGGGAACCGTCGGATTGCGGCTTTCGATGAGGTTGAAGCTTTTGTGGCTCGCGGCATCGCAAAATCTTACACAAACATTGGGTGAAGACGCGAATCTTTTACTGCCTTGGGCTTCCATCGAGATTGCGAAACACATTTCGCGGGCTCAATCTTGACGGAGGACTGCGGATGGGTCGATGCGCAGTACGCGCATGCCGGGGATGGCGCTGGCTATTGCGGCGACTGCTAGAAGAAGCGCCGCTCCGACGGCGAATGTGGCGGGGTCAAGCGGGGAAATGCCAAATAGGAGGCTACTGGTTAATTTTTGAGTTGCACATGCGCCTAGCAAGCCGATCGCCGCGCCTATGGCGGCCATTTGGAGACCTTGCTTGAGCACGAGCCAGAGGACGTTTGCGCGACTTGCTCCGAGGGCAATTCGCACGGCTAGCTCCTGGTTTCGTTGAGCTACGACAAAAGACACGACACCGTAGATACCCACAACGGCGAGCACCAAACCGGCAACGGCAAATAAGCTAAGCAAAACCGCGGTGAAGCGCTGTCCACCAGATTCCTCTTCGACGAGTGCTTCAATCGTTTGCACTTCAGCGAAGGGCATATCGGAATCCAAATCGTGCAGTTGGCGGCGTATGGCAGGAGCCAATGAGGAAGGGTCCGAAACAGTGCGAATCACGATGTCCTTGAACCCATAGTTCACCAGAGGGTGCTGGGAATATAGAACGACAATCTGTGGTTCGGGAGGGAGCGCGAGTCCATTATTTCTAAAGTCACCGAGAATGCCGACGATGGTGACGTCGGAGGAATCTGTTACACCCGCTCCGGGAGGAAGTTGCATGAATTGAGGTGGGCCAATGTGGATTTTCTGTCCGATGGGATCTGATGACGGGAAATAGCGACGTTTGAATTCCTCGGTGATTAGCGCTACCGGTGGGCTTGTGGCGATGTCGGATTCGGCGAAATCTCTGCCGCGGATTAAAGGAATTCCCAAGGTTGCGCGGAAATGCACGTCCGCCACTCCGAATTGCGCAGCTGGAATATCTTGAATTCGGGTGGCCGGGTGTCCGGGAATGCCGAGCATTTGAGTCCATCCGTTGTTCGGGGGATAGATTGTTGTTACGGTCGCGTCAATTACACCTGGCAATGCGCGAACCCGGCCGGCTAACTGATCACAGAAGCGTGCGATCGCTGCTGGATCCGGGTATCGAACACCTGGTACGTAAAAATGGCCTTTCAGTAAGTGGTCCTGTCGTATTCCCAAGCTCTGGCGATATAAACGGGCGAGGCTTTGGACTACCAGGCTTGCGGCCACCAATAACATAAGCGACATGGCCATCTCTGTCGCGACAAGGAGATTGCGCATGCGTTTGCCGCCTTTTCCCGCCGTGCCGGAACGCCCGCTCTGTTTCAAAGCATCTGCTGGATTCAGGCGAGTACCGGTGATAGCGGGAGCCAAGCCAAAGAGCAAAGCTGTAATGAGAGAGACCGACAGGGTGAAGGTCAGCACGCGCCAATCGATTTCTAGCGATTCGAGTTGCGACAGATCCGAGGGATGCATCATCATCACGCTCGCGAGGCCGGCTTTCGCAAGGAGGAGTCCCGCTGCCGCGCCGGCAAGCGATAGAAGAAGTGTTTCGGCCAGTAGATGCCGAATCAGGCCTCCTCGTGCCGAACCCAGGGCGGCACGCACGGCGAGTTCGCGTTGACGCGCGGAGTTGCGAGCCAAAAGTAGATTGGCGAGGTTCACGCAAGCAATCAGCAAGATCAGGCTGACCGCGCCCATCAATAAGAAAAGCATCGGTCGCAGCGATCCGGCGCGAGTATCAGCTAGTTTTTTGATGGACACGCTGACGCCTTGGTCCACAGGATGTGCTGCCGCTAGAGCATCGGCTATGACCGAGAGATCTGCCTGAGCCTGTTCGATCGACACCCCAGGTTTCAAGCGCGCGAGCGCCAAGTAGCCACGCTCTCCCCGAGAAGGTTCCGACCACACGTCGGAAAATGCAAAGGGAGTCCAAACTTTCGGCGAATCAAGAAGTCCAGATTCCATCCGTTCAGGGGTGAGGTCCGGCATTACCGCGACAATGGCGTAGGGCTCGCCGTTGATGCGAATCTTACGGCCCAATATGGATGGGTCTGCGGCGAATCGGTCTTTCCACAGGCTGGTGCTGATTGCCGCTACAAAATTTTTGCCTACCTGATTTTCATCCTCGGTAAAGAGCCGACCTGCGATTGGCTTTACATCCAGAATTTCGAAATAGGCTGCGGGGACCAAGCCCACTCGCATCTGTTCGGGCTCGCCAGCCAAATCGCCGAAGCTCACATTTTTGCGCCAAGTGTCATAGACCACCATTTTCTGGAAGCTATGACTTCTTTGCGCGAAGTCCCGAACGTCCGGGGCTGATGGACCATCCGGATTGCCAAAGCTATCGGCGATGCCAGTTTTAATGGAGTAGATGCGGACGAGTTGATCGGGTGAGGAGAACGGCAGCGGGCGAAGCATTAGAGCGTCGATTGTGCTGAATATTGCGGTGTTGGCGCCGATGCCTAGCGCTAAGGTAAGGACTGCGACCGCGGAAAAGCCTGGGCTTCTGAGAAGAGAGCGGGCACCGTAGCGCAAGTCGCGGGAGAAGTGTTCCAGCCATGCCAGGCTCCAGGATTCGCGCAGATCTTCCCCAACTAATGTGGGGTTGCCGAAGGCGCGTCGCGCGGCGTAGTACGCTTCGTCGGCAGGTAGGCCGGATTCGTGCTGTTCCTCGGTTTCCAGTTCCAGGTGGGACTGCAACTCGCGTTGCAGATCGTTTTCGGCGGCGTGCCGCTTAAAGATTGAAGTTAGCCACGATTTCAAGCGATGCCGAATCATTTATTCCTCGTTGGAGGCCGGGCTCATTACTAATGCAATGGCTTTCGCCAGTTGTTTCCACTTGGATTGTTCGGAAGCGAGTTGCTTTCTGCCGGTTTTCGTCAAACGGTAAAATTTGAACTCGCGCTTTCCCTCGTTGATCGATTCCCACTTTGAGATGATCCAGCCTTTTTGTTCCATGCGATGCAGAGCGGGGTAGAGAGAGCCGTGTTCTACTTGCAGAACGTCGTCGGTGGTGCGTTGAATATGTTTAGCGATTTGATGTCCGTGAGCTGGACCGAAAAGAAGCGTGCGAAGAATTAGCATATCGAGAGTGCCCTGAAGTAGTTCGGCACGGTTTGGAGAGGCCTTGGGCGTCATGACAGTAGAAGTTCTACCATAACATGGGTAGACGCGCTACTCTCGATTACGTTAGCCGATAAATTCCCATAGCAGACGAAGGTTGTAGTCGTTCCGCAGCATTATGGGGCGACCTAGGCGTCGCGGGGACGTCTCTGTTAGGATTTGGCGATTCGAGCCGAAGGCCTAACAAAACCAAAAGAGGTCACTATGAAAATCCCCGGTAGCCAGCGCTTTCTCGCCATTTATTCGGGCGTGCTCACGCTGCTGTTTGCGGTTACGGTGCTGTGCGGGTTCGCGATGGTGCGAAATACGAGCTTTGGGATTATCACGGCGCGTCGCATCAATATTGTGGAGCCAGACGGGACGGTGCGCTTAACCATTTCGAATCGCGCTGATTTTCCAGGCGCCTGGGTTCACAAGAAGGAATTTCCGCGGCCTGACCGGCGCGAGGCTGCCGGAATGTTGTTCATGAGCGAAGAAGGATCGGAACAGGGCGGGCTGATCTGGGGAGCTAACCAGCTGCCGGACGGGACGATTGAGAATCATGGGCACCTTAGCTTTGACCAGTACGAGGAGAACCAGATTTTTGCTCTAGATGCGGGGCAGCAGGGGAAAGATAAATTCTCGCGGATTACGATATTGGATCAAGGAGATTTTCCGATCGAGGAGAAGAGGAAAGTGGCTGACCGGATTAATGCGCTACCGCCCGATAAGCAGGACGCTGCCTGGGGAGAATTTTTTGCGAGCCGCCGACACGACGTTAAGCGGATGGTTCTTGGGCGAGACGCAGATGGGTCAGTGGGGCTGAATTTGCGGGATAGCAACGGCAAAGTGCGGATCTTGCTTGCGGTGCAGCAGGACGGCAAACCGGTGCTGCAATTTCTTGATGAGAAGGGGAACGTAGTCAACGCGTTTACGGGGAAACAGAAGTGAGATTTTCTAAGTGGCGGGACAATTCTATGCGAACGCCGAATTAAATGGTTAAGGAGTGGGCGATGGCGGCATCGGTTTTTATTGGCACGAGCGTGGATGGGTTCATTGCGCGAGTGAACAGTGATCTCGACTTCCTGCCGGCGGGCGGTGGGGAACCACACGGATACGTCGAGTTTATGGCCAGCGTGGATGCGTTGGTAATCGGGCGCAAGACATTTGAGACGGTTCTGGCGTATCCGGAATGGCCCTATGGGAAGAAACGCGTGGTGGTGTTGAGCAGCAAGCCCCTCGATTTTTCCAGCGTTCGCGCAGGAGTGGTGGAGCAGATGAGCGGAGCGCCGGGGGAGATCGTTTCAAAGCTGGCTGCTCGCGGAGTGAACCATATTTATGTGGACGGAGGAATCACGATTCAGGCGTTCTTGCGTGCGGGACTGATTCAACGGCTGATTATCACTCGAGTGCCGGTGCTGATCGGAGAAGGAATTCCTCTATTTGGGGCGCTGCCGGGCGACGTGCGGCTGAAGCACGTTGCGACGAGG
>Ga0207015_1094_pt2 | contig 28407 bp, 18 predicted proteins | sample Alteio_BWMinCont_53_FD_153486 | JGI IMG/M metagenome (GOLD analysis project Ga0207015, IMG submission 153486) | Enriched cells from forest soil in Barre Woods Harvard Forest LTER site, Petersham, Massachusetts, United States -... | ecosystem: Environmental > Terrestrial > Soil > Temperate forest >...
GCTTATGTCATGGGCTGGCCGCAGTACTCCATTCACGACACTTATTGGAATTTTCACTCAGGAACGCAGACACCTGAGGTGGCACAAAATAACTTCCTGTACTTTCAACATTACCTTTTGGGAAGACCCCAGAGTGGAACCTATTATAACAGTGTGGCGGACGCGACGTCGGGCACGCCAGCCCTTCTTTACAATATTCCCGATCCAGTAGCCGAAGACACTTACTACAACAAGTTGGGAATCTGTTTAGCTGCGCCTGGCCAATGCTTAGGAGATGTTGGGCAGAGTACGTTTGCCTACGGGGACAGCGGCCCGTATTCGGGCATGAAGATTTTTCGCTATTTCGAATGGCAAACAGCCGGCGGCAGCGACGGAACTCAGTTTGAGCAACGAAACAGCTTCTTGCGAAATTGGTTACAGCGGGGCGGAGCCGGAAGTGCCGGGAGCGTTCCTGGGCGATACGTTTTTGCGTCCCACTGGTACCGCATGGTCGTCGAAAAGTCTCTTCCACGTTCCGACACTCCATTTACACATGGGCCTAATGCAGGTTTTCGGTCTCTTTGTACGAGTCTTGCGGTCTGCAACAGTTTGGCGTTTGACCCCTGGGGTGATCCGAAGTCAAATTCGCTTCCGCCTGTATGGAACGGCGGCATGCGGAACTGGGGCGACGACGCTAACGGGATGGAGCATTCCACCTACTGGGGAATCTTTACCTATTACTTCCTCTCGGGCGATGAATGGGTGAAGGAACAACTGCTCCAGGGTTTTAAAGATCGCTATCAGAATCCGTTCGTTGCGTATAACAATTTACAGGCCAATATTGGAGGCAACAGCTCGCCAGGTCATGGCCATATTAACGCGGTGCGGGCCACGGGACATTGGTTTTCTGGAGCCGCGCGCATGATGGAGTTTCTGCGCTCTATTGGCGATCCGGATGCGGATACTCCAGCCACGGTGTTGACGTCTCCGGGCGCTTCGCCCAGCAATGCTACTGTTTTGCAAGGTATTGAACAGGACATTGCATCGCAGATTGCGGTTCCCTATATATCGTCAGGCTATCCAAAAGGCTGGTCGGAAACGGCGTTATCGGATTGCAAGGCCGTGGGTACACCAACGCAGTTATGTTCGCAAGGTGTGAGCCCGGTTAGGGGATTTGTCCGCACCGGAGCAGGCGGAGAGAGTTGCGGCGGGCTTGGGGGCAAAGCGCCTTGTGACAGCTTCCTTCATAGAGCTGATGATTCTTTCCAACTGGGGGTGTGGTCTGAAGGCGTTTACGACATTTGGTTGGCCATGCGCGACCTTCTTGGAAAAGATTGGCACTTGCAGGTTAAGGGCATCAGCGACGGAGCGATGGGTCCGTTTAATGTAACTATTTCGGAAAAGAACTTGACGGACATGCTTTACGGTTCGTATCAGCAAATGAGCGAGGAGAACTGCGTCAACACCGGGATTTACGCTACCAGCGGGTGCGTTTACACCCAATACAGCGATTATTTGAACGCAGCGCCTGGTTGCACCGCGAGCACCGATTGTTTGCACTTGTGCATCACTGGCTGTTCGGGACTTACGCAGTGGTTTGCTCTTGCTGCAGCAGCGCCGACAACAAATTCAATTTTCGATCTCTCAAGGAAGCCCTGGCAGTTCATATTTGAAACCATGCTGAAGCGCAACGGGACCATTAATATGGAGCTCGGCTCGCACATGATGCAATTCGGGATGAACTATATTCTCGCCGATGGCTCGACCTCTGCGAATCAGTACACAGTGAATCCTACCGTCCCGGTTCTGACCCCGATTTCTGTCAGCGTCTCCCCAAATCTGTGCGTGGGCCCATCGAGCGGAACGGGGACCTGTACCATTACATGGACTGCGCCAACAGGCTTGGCCGCGGTAAACGGAGTGCAGTATCGTTTGAAATATCTCCCCTGCCAAAACGGGGTACTCACCATATACGGAAATGATTGTCCAGCAGGTGGAAAAACGATTGTCCCGGCGCTGAAATTCCATTCCGATATCCTTACCGCTGGGTTTGTGGCGCCAGATGGGTCCGGTTCGTGGGAGATCGATCCTTCAAGGAACTGGAATTGGGCTTTTACGGCGGACGTGCCGGACTGCGTCGTGGGGCAAGCAGCTCCGAATTGCAATCCTAACGCGCCTTCTGGTACGAGCTACACCTTTAATACTCAGGCCAATACCACCTATACCTTTTCTCTTTCTGCCTACACGGCAGGGACGGCCAGTGGCCCTCCTCCTCCCGCAGTAACAGTCGCATCTCCTGTTTCCGGAGCGAAGTTGGTAAATACCGTCGCTATCTCGGCGAACGCTTCGAGCAGTGTCGGCGTTGCAGGTGTGCAATTCATGTTGAACGGCGTGGGGCTGGGTTCTGAAATAACAGCAGCTCCTTATTCATTCAATTGGGATACAACGAAAACCGCCAATGGTACGTATTCGCTGTCAGCCCGTGCGTTTGACGTGTACGGCAATCAAGCTACGTCGAGTAGCGTGACTGTAACGGTTTCGAATACTACCAATTCTCAGCCACAAGTCACGATTACCTCGCCCACACCAGGTGGAAAAGTTTCAGGCAATGTAACGGTTTCTGCAAATGCCTCTAGCAGTCTCGGCATCGCTGGTGTGCAATTCCAATTGGATGGCCTCAATTTCGGTCCCGAATCTACCAACGCTCCGTATCAGGTAACCTGGAATACGTCGAAAACTAGCAATGGTACGCATATTCTGACGGCCATAGCTTTCGATACGGCAGGTAATCACGCCACTTCTGCTGCAGTGTCTTTGACCGTCTCGAATGCAACGAATTCTTCTCCCACCGTCTCAATTACGTATCCGACGCAAGGAGCAAATATTGCCCAGACAGTCGTCGTTTCAGCGAAAGCATCGAGCAGTGTAGGCATTGCGGGGGTGCAGTTCCTTCTGGATGGAGCCGCTTTGGGTGCCGAAGTTGTTACCGCACCCTATTCAGTCTCCTGGAACACGGGGAATGCGAATAATGGCCTTCATACCCTTGCCGCAATCGCTTTCGATACGGCCGGCAATAAGGGCGTCTCGACTGGCGTTATTGTAACAATCTCGAACGCCAACAAAGTTCAACCGCCTACGGTATCGTTCACTTCTCCTTCTGCGGGTTCGACGGTGTCAGGCGTCGCTAGTATCACGGCGGCTGCATCAGATGGAAATGAGACTCCCAGCGTGCAATTTGTGTTGGATGGAGTCAATCTAGGAAATGCGATCCTCGGGCCACCGTATGCGTTGCCTTGGGACACCACCAATGTGAGCAATGGAGCTCATAACTTGCAAGCATTCGCTCGCAACTCCTCTGGTATGTCTACGTTCGCGTCAATTACAGTTCATTTGAACAATAGCAATCCGACGCCTCTTGCGGGGAGTAAAGCGCTAGCCACGATCGACGGACTTACAAAGTTTAGTATTCAGAGCGACGAACTCGCTTCGGCGATCGCAGACTGTTCCGGTTGCAGGTTCCAGGGCCAGTCGGACGTAATTCCTGGGCAGTCCACTGTAGTTCTGTTGCGAGCCGGCAGTACTCCTCCGGCCGCCGAGCAGATCGTCCTGCGTCAAGGAGTCTTGAATGGCACGGTAACAGGTGTCGGAAACAATCAGTTTGTCGTGCAAGTTCTAGGAACTCCGGGACCCTCGAGTGTGCTAGTTATAACAACGTCAGGTGTGACCGACTACCAAGGCTTTCCGGCAGGTTCATCCAATGTGAAGGTTGGCCAAATAATCGCGACTCGAGGATTGTTATTCAAATCTGGGCCGCAGGGTGGGCCGACAATTCTCGCGCGACGTGTAGCCCTACTTTCTGCGGCTGCGAGCAATTAAGGGTTTCTTATTCGCCTCGGCGTAGATTTGCTCGGTCGCTTAGAGATTCTGAAAACTTAGAGTTTGGCAGAGAGAATCGTCGCGGGATGATTCTAAGATGCTACGCTCTTCGACAATCGCCAACCAACCTAAAAACTAATCGATTACTTCACCGAAGTAGCTGCGGTGGCGGCGTCGATTTTGCGAGTTATGTAGGGATAGAAGGGAGTGAGTCCCAACGGGAGCTTTTCTGACAAAAACTTCAGCTCGACCGGCTTGTATTTAAGTAACTCCACGCGGTCACTCCAAGGGTCAACTTTTATTCTTGAGCCTAATGGCAACGCAGCGATCTGCTCCAGCGCCGCAGGCTGCAAGGCAGGCGCGCTCTTCTCGAGCTCACTATCGAAAAAGCCCGAATTACGGAGATGAGGGCTTATAAGATTCGTCAGTTGTTTGGATTCGGCGTCGATCTGCCTAAGGAAAAGCCCCGGGCTCGCAAGTTTATCCTTGTATGGGGAATTCTTCAGGAGTTCCAGCGCCTTCTGGCTTGCGGCCTCTTCGTCGTCCTCGCTGGCAGAAAATGAGAATCGTTGCAAGCTCTCTTCATCCGGAAAAATTAGCTCGTCGGCGAAGGCCCAGGTGGGCACGGCCGATTTCCCAAGCAAAATGTGTGCCGTTTCATGCGCCAACATCGCGGCCAGGCTTGGTTCGTCTGGCAAAACGTCGAGTAAACCCCTGCTAATCAGAATTAGGTGTCCGATGGAGGAAATCTCGAGGGTTGAAACGAGCAGGATGCGACAACGAATCTCTGGCTGAACCTCGAGATTGTTAGTCACCTCAATGTTGTTGATTACGGTATTGAGAGTTTTCTCGACCTCGCCCGCGGGAGAAACTAGGCCGGCCTGCTCTAGCTTCGCTATCACGCTCTCTTCACCCTGTTCCACAAACTGCCTCTGTTGCTCAATCGGAGAACTGTCCTTGCCATGATCCATTTCGTCCTGCACGTTGGACGACTCAACACTTATTTCGCTAAACTCCTGTTCTGCCGCAGCATTTTTGCGCCCGTAGCCCCACAGCCGTGTTTGAGATTTTTCGCTGACATGCCCTAACAAAGTGTTGGATAAGCCTTCTTCGCCATTGTAAATGTATGCGGGAAGCCAAAGGTTTGGGCCAGCGTTCTCGCGCCAGCTATCGAAGTGCAGATAAAATCCGAATCTTCGAACAACGGGTTCAAACACGCCACTGAAACGCACGATCGTATACTGTCGATCCTCTACCCACATGCGCCCCTTAAACCGGCCATTTCCGGAATTTGGCACTGGCGTAACATCGAAAACGAAGCAGCGCACGTTTCCAAGAATGTCGGCGATCAAATCCCTGCGGATCGACAAAGATCATTTCCAGAAAACCTGCGGGTAGGTAGGTCGGTGCCACGACATTCGCCACCAAATCGATTGGGTTCAACCGTTTCTGGGGCCCTTCCTTACCCTCCATAGAATGCAGGACGGTTCCTTTAGCCAGATCGGCAACGCCGATGAAGTAATGATCCTTGATCGGAACGAATCCGAGATGCTCGTCTAATCGCACGTCCTGGATATATGTTTCTATAATAGGCCGGTATTTCCGGATGATTTGTACCTCTTGATGTTCGCGGGCAGTGACGCGGTCAACTAATCGATCGATCGCCAATTGCGGTTTCTGAGCCGGCAGGGCGGGCGCAAGGACGTTTAGTAGAGCAAAGAGTGCTGCAGCTTTAAACCACAAGGACATTGCGACTCCAGCTCCATCAGGATTGAACCCGCACCAGCCACTTCGCTCCGAGGGAATTACTACTGGCGGCTGCTGCTGCTGCGGAGAAACTTCGCTATCATTATACCGACCGCGGGCCGTGAAACGGAAGCACCTTCGATTCTCGAACTCACAAAGGCAGAGGCGCCATATTTTAAGGTTCCGAACTCGCCTGAAAACTCCTCTTCGTGTATCGTTGTGGCTATGGCAGTGAAAGCTAAACTGTTCCGCTCGGTTAAACCTAGCATTCCGATGTTTCCTTCCTCTGTTAATACAGTTTTTGAACTGGCCTGCGGAGAGGACCGTTCATCGGAGAAATGGTTCGAAGAAAATGTCTCTGTTTTTGCGATGGATGTTGATCTTGAGAGACTGCGCAGGTTTCGTGGCCGATATAATTTTGCATGTGGCAAGGGTGAGCAGCTTCCCTTCGCGGACGAATCATTTGATTTCGTGTTTTCGCGCTTGGCGATTCCCTACATGGATATTCCCGTAATGCTCAAAGAAGTTCATCGTGTACTGAAGCTGGGTGGAACGGTTTGGTTTTCCCTCCACGATATCAGATACGCGCTACGGAAAATTGGTAGCGATGCATTACGGTTTCATTTCCCTAGCGTGGTCTATCAACTTTACACAATTGCGAATGGCATAAGCCTTCATACGCTCGGAAAACTGTATCGCTACAACGGTTATACGGGATCGGTTCAAACCGTGTCAGGAATGGCGAAAGTTCTCACTCGCTCGGGATTCACAGACATTAAATTCGGCGGCGACGGAGAAAAGATTTTGGCTATGTCAGCCGAAAAAATTAGATTTCCTGATTCGCCGCTACTGCCTCGTTTATGCTTGTGATTACAAGAATAGTGGGATGCTGTCTAAGTGCGACCGGGTAATATGCAAGAAAAACCTCCGCGCAAATCCCTTATTCTGCGATTGTTGAAGACCGCAGTGCCTGCTGGTCTACTGATGAAATTCCGCGCCGCGTACCTTACACGCGAGGTGCTTCAGGGGAAAGCACGGCGCGAACACGCAATGAGCGCTCTTTCGTCGTTAGTCAAGCCGGGAGATTCTGTCGCCGATCTTGGAGCAAACCTTGGGATGTATGCACTCGAGTTCTCAGAACTCGCTGGACCCTCCGGCAAAGTGTATTCCGTTGAGCCCATCGCTTCGAACTTCCAAATCCTGGAAGCTGTTGTGCGCAAGCGCGGACTCGCAAATGTTCAGATTTATCGGGCTGCGATTGGCTCTCAAGCTGGCCGCCAAGAGATGATTATTCCAAACAGGAACGGGTTCACAGGATTTTACGCCGCACACTTTAACCGCGGTAGTGAAGAAGGAAGCATCGAAACAGTCGATGTGTTTGCGCTCGACGACTTGTGGAAACAAAACGAGATCCAAAATCTCGATTTTATAAAGACGGATGTGGCCGGCGCCGAACTTGACGTAATTGCCGGAGCTAAATCTCTTATTGGAACTCTGTGCCCGGGCTTGCTGATGGGAGTATCCCGCAGAACGGGCGACAAAACGTTCAATACCTTGAAAAATTTCGGTTACCGAGCATTCCTTTACCGTGAACGTCTCGTGGAAACTTCCAATTACTTCGCTGCAAACCCCTATCATTATTTTTTTCTTCATCCAGAGTCAAAGTGTTGGGAACGCGCTCGCTCCAGCGGGTTGTTGGATGTCTTATCCAGGTCTGCTCATGCTGGCTGACAATTTATCGTTGCACAAATGCGCGCCTGAGTTCGGCGCTTAGCTGACGGAAGCGCTTATCTGTTGGATGGACTGGGTAAAATCGAACTCCGCCATGCCAGGCTATAGATCAACATTTGCGTTTTCCTTGCCGTCAAAAAGGCGACTCTCCACTATATAACCCGCGTGTTTTCTTGTTGATATACCACTGTCCTCCGGCACAGGCTCAATTTGTCCGCCGATACTGTCCCCTTTCTGGCTCACCGACCAGCAGAGTTATGGCCCCCAAGCTCGTAACCTAGCCAAGCATCGAAGGTGAGGCCAGCTGTCATGAACATGAAATCTAGTTTTACTTTTTGTTCGCTCGCTCTAGCAATCATAGTTGGGATCAATGGCTGCGCTCGTGTCACAGGTCAACCTACCCATACAGCGACGGGACCGACGGGGACCGTGTCCGCGTTTTTAACCGATGCCCCAGCAGATGGAGTTGTAGCGTTTAGCATTCAAGTGACTGGCGTCTCCCTCGTGGGCTCCAATGGAGTTTCAACCAGCATCTCTCGTGGAGTGCAGGAAATCGAGATGCGCCATTTGCAGCTAGCGCCGACGTTAGCTTTTCAGAGCAATGTTCCGGCGGGAACTTTCACAGCGTTGAATATGTCATTCGCCAACCCGCAGATCACGCTAGCCGACGCGCACGGCAACATAACAATCTTGAACGCAAACACTACCCCCTCAGTGCATTTATCAAACTTCGTGATAAGCGATTCGGTTACGGTTGCGCTGCAGGCGGCGGCCTCGGCAAGCCTTGCGATCGATTTCAATTTGCGCCAATCTCTACAGCAGGACTCGCGAGGCAACTACTTAGTTACGCCTGCAGTAAGCGTTAACGTGATCACTGACTCAGCTTCAGACCAGAATATTGAGAATGCCGAAGGAACGGTTGTGTCATCCCCATCGGCAGGTACAGTAAATGTACAGCTTCGAGATACGGGCCAAATTATTAACGTCGTCACCAATACCGGAACCTTGTTTGCTGACGACACTGGCCCGTCCACAGCGGTAGTCACAGGGCAGTTCGTTGCAGTCGATGCTCAGATGCAAAGTGACGGAACTTTCCTGGCAACTCGGGTGGACTCGGTCTCCCCAAATCCTCCACAGTGCTTCAGCGGAGTGGTGGCAGGGATTATCCAAGATCCTTCAAGTAATCCTTCCATTGAAGTCGTGGTGCAGGAATAGTTCTGCTGCTAGACCCAATGCTTTGCTTAAGTATCTGCCCGCGTTTGAATTGTCCGCGCGCCTGCATGATAGAATGAATAGGCGAGTTTTCTCGCTGACCTCTTCTCGTGTCATCTTCGCAGCACACCAATCGAGATAATCCCCCTGGCCGCTTTCCGTCATTTAACCTCCTTTGTGACTATCTGGCGTTGGACGATTTGCCATCGCAGTCGGATCTGATTTTCGTACTGGCAGGACGACCGGAACGTAAAGCGTACGGCTTGGAGCTCTTTCAGCAGGGAATTGCACCCCGACTTGTATTAAGCGTGGGAAGGTTCGAAGTTCGCAAGATGGATGCGTTCGGTTTTCAAGACTTGAACATGCGGGAAATGGTCAAGCACATGGCCCCCAAAGATCGGCATTTCTTCGTCGAGATTTCCGATGGTTCCAGGACGGTGACGCCAGCAAGAATCAAGCGTGTGGGCACATTCGGCGAGTTAGCAGCACTCGCGACTTACCTCGGTGAACGCCAGATCAAAACTCTGACTGTGATAAGTACGAGCGTGCATCTGCGTCGCGTTCGGTTGTGTTGTCGAAAGATTAGCGCCCTGCGAAGACTAAACATTTCCTACGTGCCGGTTCCTGAACGATTAAGTTCATTTCAGCGCGGCACATGGTGGAAGAAGCTCGATCAGTGGTCATATATAGGGAGTGAATACATCAAGCTGTTGGCCTATCAGTTGAGGTTTCGCGATGAACGGAACGAATGACGCGCATCGCCGCCGTGCTGGGAAATTATCTTGCGGTCTTCGTCACGAAGGCAAAGAGCGAGAAGGTATAAGTCGTGTTGGGCTGTGTGATGAAAGTGTAGCTGGTCCCCGACGGTACATTCAGATTGCACCCGGGCGAAGCCTTTCCCGGCGAGCAATCCGGGATATTGTTAGTGAAAGCCCAGTTCCAATTCTTGGCGGGATCGAATTCCCACGATCCAGAGCTGTCTGTGGCTGCAAATCCCGCAGTTAGGCTGTCGGAATGGAATTTCAAAGTTGGCACGATTGTTTTGCCTCCTGCGGGACAATCATCACCGTAAATAGTCAGCACTCCCGCTTGGCACGGCAGATATTTCAGCCGATATTTTTCGCCATTCACCGCGGAAAGATTTGCTGGCGTTGCCCAAGTGATTGTGCACGTCCCCGTGCCGTTACGAGGACCGACGCAAGGATTTGGGCTAACGCTGATGGGGACCTGTGTCAAAACAGGAACCGAGGATTCAATGGCATAGTGGTGGGAGTTCGTTGAGCCATCGCCGAGAATGTAATTCACACCGAACTGCATCATGTGCGAGCCCAGCTCCTGACCAACCGTCCCCGGTCTTTTTAGCTGCGATTCGAACAGGAATTGCCAGGTCTTGCCGGTAAGGTCGAGCGTGGAATTGGTAGTAGGAGCGGCTGCAGCCAATGCGAACCACTGGTTGAGACCCGTGCAGCCTTTCTCGCAAGAACGAAGGCAATTGCCGCTCGATGTGCAACCGGGAGCCGCGTTCAAGTAATCACTCGATTGATCGTAGACACATCCGCTGCTGGAAAACGACCCTGTGTTGACACAATTTGCCTCGCTCATTTGCTGGTACGAACCATAAAGCATATCGGTTAGGTTCTTTTCGGAAATCGTAACGTTGAACGGGCCCATCGCTCCATCACTCACTCCTGCAACCTGCAAATGCCAATCCTTTCCGAGAAGGTCGCGCATGGCCAGCCAAATGTCGTATACGCCTTCGGCCCACACACTAAGCTGAAAAGAATCATCAGATCTAAATGGCTTCTTATTACAGGGCGCGACGCTTCCCGGGCAGTTTTCCGCGCCTTCTCCTGAACGCACAAATCCTCGGACCGGACTCACGCCTTGGGAGCATAATTGCGTCGGTGATCCAACAATCTGACAATTTGCTTTCGCTGTCTCCGACCAACCTTTCGGATAGCCTGACGATATATAGGGAACCGCAATCTGGGCAGCAATGTTCTGTTCAATACCTTGCAGAACGGTTGCGGTGCCGGGGGAACTGCCCGGGGACGTCAACACCGAGGTCGGCGTATCCGCGTCCGGATCGCCGATGGAGCGCAGAAACTCTATCATCTGCGCGGCGCCGGAAAGCCAATGTCCGGTGGCCCTCACCGCATTAATGTGTCCATGACCCGGGGAGCTGTTGCCTCCAATATTGGCCTGCAAATTGTTAAAAGGGAGGAAGGGGTTTTGGTAGCGGTCTTTGAATCCCTGGAGAAGCTGTTCTTTCACCCATTCATCTCCCGAGAGGAAGTAATACGTGAAGATTCCCCAGTAGGTGGAATGCTCCATCCCGTTGGCATCATCGCCCCAGTTCCGCATACCGCCGTTCCACACCGGGTGCAGCGAATTATTTTTTGGATCACCCCAGGGAAAGAAACCCAACTTATCGCACACAGCTTGGGTAGTGCATAGCGAGCGAAAACCGGCCTGGGCGCCGGAGGTTGTAGGAGTGTCCGAACGCGGCAGGGATCTCTCGACAATCATACGATACCAATGAGACGCAAATACGTAGCGCCCGGGCAGGCTTCCGGTCAGCGAAGCCGCTCCGCATTTATCTCCGCGTGGAGTGCAGCCGCGTTGTAACCAATTTCGAAGCCAACTATTGCGCTGCTCGAATTGGGTTCCGTCCCCGCCGCCGGCTTGCTGCCATGTGAAATAACGGAAGACTTTCATTCCGGCGTACTTGCCATGATAAGGATAGCTTTCCCGTCCCACATCGCCGAGACACTGCCCCGCGGCAGCCGCACATACGCCCACACTCTTGTAATAGTTATCCTCCGCCACAGGATCCGGGATGTCGTAAAACAGAGCAGGAAATCCGGAAGCCGCATCCACCACTGTGTTGTAGTAGGTTCCGTTCTGTGGTCGAGCAAGCAGGTAGTGTTGGAAGTGCAGAAAATTGTTCTGCGCCACCGCGGGTGTTTGAGTTCCGGCGTGAAAGTTCCAATACGTGTCCTGGATCGAATATTGCGGCCAGCCCATGGCATAGGTAGTCGTAGAACTGGCGCCGGCAAATTCTTGCTGGTTCGGCCAAATACCGATGCGGATCTCATTGTGGTTTGAAATGCCCGGCTGGAACTCCAAGGACTTCGGCCAGTACATGGAAAGCTGGTACACGCCAGTTTCAATTCCGTTTGTGCCGTCGTCTAAATCTGCCCAGCCGATTGGATATTGCGCGTTTCCGCCACTTGTGATCGTCGCGCCGTTCTTGTTGATCTGGAAGCCATTCGCGGTATAAGTGGCGGGACCTTTCGATCGCGTGCGTGGGATCGGTGAAACCACGCACCCATCTTGCTCATTCTTGCAATCGCCGGCATTTGCCCAGTGCGGCCATTCCCCGTTCTGTGAATAGGCCTGGAACAGATACGCGTTGTCAGCGCCGCTTGAGGGACTGATAGTGCCCCTGGTCGGCACATTAGAATCGTTCGCAATCTCGAAGTTTCTAGTCGTCGACCCCAGGTTGTCGGTCAGCCGCAATTCTAATTGGCTGTATTCTTTATAAGCGATTTCCCACTGGTGCGTTGCTGTCATATTAGCGGTATTGCAGCAGTCGCCTGAGGGGACGTCTGCATTCCGCAGCGCCACGGTAACCTTCACATCGGAATGGTTGGCCCAGAAGTGCATTCGCGTTCGCCAATGCATGTAAACGTGGCCATTGGAGTTGTCCAGGTCTCCTTGGCACATCAGCACAGATCGAAGCGGACCGTTCTCTTCGATAACGCAGGTCGAGGACGAATCGTTCGCCGATATGTAAGCAGTGTTGCATATGGAGGGTCCGGCGTAATTCGTCGGAAGTGGTCCTGAATTGCCGGCTTTTCCGCTCCAACACGAAGCAGAATCGATAGTGGGTTTGGGATTGGTCGGCGGAATTGCAGAATCTGGAGGACCTTGGAGAAATATCCCGTCCGTCGGTCCGTGCGTGGGCCTAGAAATAATATGGGCAGAGCCTATGACAACCTCATCGAAAAGATTGTAGTTTGCTTCTTTAATCAAGAACGTAGCGGGCCCTGTCGCCACGACAATGTGATTCGCATCGGGGCATGCGGCGGCCGGACTTCCAGCACCTTTGCACTGCAGTGCCATACCGGCAGCTGGATAGTTTCCCCCGCCGGACGCCATTTGGGCCACGACAATGCTTTTGTCGTAGCCTGGTGAATGATCAGCAAACGAAGGGAGTTGAGCATCCACTAGCACCCACTTCGCGTATCCGTCAGGCCACTTAGCCATGCATCGGAATTGCGAGTTCAATCGAGCGCCAGACTCGTTTTGCAATTTCAGCTTCGACGGTGCCTGCTCATTCTGCGGCTTGTCTTGCGTACCCGGACAATCGATCTGCGCGCTATCCGGAATCCCGAGCCCGAATGTAACTGGCGCATTCGTCCGAACGCTAGTGGGCGCAGAAGTGGACATCTTTGTCCATTCCGCCGCTTGAACCACGATCGGAACACTTAAATTTTGAGCGCGCAACAGCGCGGGGAGCAAGAGGGCGAATCCGAGGTAGAAGAACCGCTTCCGCTGTGCTTGGCAATTGCCTAAACTGAAGCCAGCCCTCAAAATGTTGAACGCCCGCTTAGTTATTTCACTCGCCCTGTGAGTACAACCATAGCGCTTGGGATTGGTTGTCGTGGATTCGAGGTAACACACAATCATGACGCCCTTCTGGCGCGGAACCGTAAATATACCCATTGTCCGGACAATATATATACCATTTGACCGAGTAAAACGGGTGTACAATCGGGGTCGTTTTCCTGTCCAAGGAAGGCTCCCTCACATGGTGGCGATAACATGCACGGTGAATCGATCGTCATAGAGATTCCGATCGGATCATCGCATCCTTCAGTGCGTCAGCGGATGTGTTTAACTCTCTGCGGATCGAACTGCCTTCTGAACGAACATGCAAACTTTGTTTTCGCAACTCCTGTACATTCACGACGTGCTAGCGGTTTTCTGTTTAAGACACGCAACAATACATTAATTAAAAAAAGGAAGCACTTCGGCAATATGTCTCACCGTCTGGCCTTCCATCTCATTCGAGAGCGGAGACCTGACGGTGTGGTCGCTCCACTTAGAGAATGCCGCTGCTCGTATGAAATGCCATTCGTGAATGGTCAAGCCGTCTTACAATCCGTTCGGAGCTTTCGGCGTATTTGCATTGACGACTACCAGAACTTGAATCGAACGGAAGCCTTGCTGTTCCTCCGCAAGGCTCGTTCTACTCTGCTCGGCCTTCATCGGCTCGGCATCGTGCACGGGGATCCCGGCGCTCAGAACTTCCTCAGGAGTGAATGCGAAGTCTCTCTTATCGACCTCGATGATGTGCATTACACCGGTAAACTGGGATCCGGTTGGGAAATGCGTAAGTTTCTTTTAAGAACAGCGATTCCCGTCCTTAAGGGCTATGGTGGCGCCGGGGATCTCGCGACGGTACTAACTTTTCGCGACTTGGGGGCATTTGCCGTAGGCGCGGTGGCACACTTTTTTTGGCGCTTCAGACGCTTGTGCACAGTTTTTCGAGATCGAGCCTGTCTGTACTTTTCAGATCGAAGCGTAGATCGTACGCCGAGAGGAGCAGGCAATGACTAGACGGACAGAAAGTGAAAGTTAATTCTCATCGATCGGTGTCTCTTTTGAAGCGGCTCGGGAAGAGCTTGGGCGCTGAGAAGGTTCTGTTGAATGCGGACATTACGTTGGGTTTATTGAGTCACTCGATCGCGCATGTACTTCCCGGCATTATTCAACCTCAACCCCGCAACATTACAATCGCGATCACGGCCTATTGCAATCTCCGTTGCATCGGATGCCGTTACGGACGCGATTTTATGCCCGGCGCACATCTTTCTTGGCCGATGCTTCGCGACCTACTCGATGACGCGCAACGGGGGGGCTTCCAGTCTGTACGCCTCTACGGCGGGGAACCATTGCTTCATCCGGACCTCCCCAGGGTCGCGTCGCACGCGTTGGGTCTTGGCATGTCTACCTACGTCACAACGAATGGCATTCTTCTCGGCGAGAAAATCGACGAGCTGTATGCCGCAGGACTGCGTAATTTTACGATAGGTTTCTACGGTGTTGGTGATCACTACGATGTTTATGTGCAACGAAAGGATCGCTTCAATCGGCTGAGAGAAAGCCTTGATCGAGTTCGTAGGCGTTATGGTATGGGCGTCAGCCTGCAAATGAACTGGCTCCTTATGCGGCCGTCATGCAATCTTGAGGCGATAAAAGAAGCGTGGCGGTTTGCCGAAGAATACAAAATGCAGATTCAAGTGGATCTAATTCACTACTCGTTGCCGTATTTCAGCGAAGGCCCTGGACGTTGCTTGCAATTTCGGGCGGAGGACCGGCCCGCTATTGAACGCCTCGTTGCTGAGCTCATTCGTCTCAAACGCCGGCACCCTGAGATGCTGAAGCACTCTGAGATGGGATTAGCGTCCATCCCTGATTGGTTGATCAAGGGCCCAGATATGAGAATTCCGTGCGATAAATACCAGATGCTATGGGTCGGCGCAGACGGAACGGTACAGCTCTGCTACGTGACATTTAAGCTTGGGAATTTGCATGAGAAGCGGCTTTCTGAAATGCTTTTTCAACCGGAACACAAAAGAGCAGCTCGGGATGCCTATGCAGTACGCTGCCCAAACTGTCACTGCGGATATGATCAACGTGTTCAGAAAGATCTCTCGGCTCGCCGCAAGTACTCGGCGGGACTCGTAACCACTACGGGGCCTGCTGTGCTTCTTCCGCACCCAGCGGGAGGCACAACGCTCCCGTAAGCTCTAGGCCAAGCAAGCGAATCCTAAGACGGCATGTATCGAGTCTTTCATGTTTTTGGATCTCTGAAACTGGGGGGGCTGCAGATTCGTTCCGCAGCTCTTCTGCAAGCCCTTGGACCGAACTTCACTCACGCCGTTATGGCCCTCGACGGCAATTTCGAGTCCTTGCGCGAAAGCCGATCCTCGATTGAGTTTGTGCCGACGCCAGCGCGCTCAAGCAGTCTTTTGCAGCCGCTTTTGCTCTCGCAAGTGATTCGACGGATCCGGCCTGACTTGCTCGTAACCTACAGCTGGGGCGCCTTTGACGCTCTCATCGGCGGGAGCCTGACCGGCATGTGCCCAGTGATTCATAATGAATGCTACGCCGTTGACGTGAAAACCCGTCACATCATCGCTCGACGGATATTTCTCAATAGAATTCATCGAACAGTTGTACCGTCAAAGACGTTACGCGATTTCGTCCTCACCCGATACAAGGTCCACCCCGACAAGGTATGTCGGATACTGAACGGGGTAGATACGCAAAAGTTCGCCCCGGGCCGCGATTACAACGTTCGCCGGCGCCTTGGTTTGGATCCGGACGCTGTTGTGTTCGGCAGCGTAGGTCGTTTGGCAAGGGAGAAGAATTTAAGTTTCTTGCTTCGTACTTACGCAGCCTCTGGCCTTAATAGCACACGACTCGTGATTGTCGGTGATGGCCCTTGCCGTTCGGAACTCGAGAGACTCAGCCGAGAGTTGTGTATCCATCATCGGGTTATATTTGCGGGGGCGGTCCGTGATCCCGTGCCATATTTCGCGGCATTTGATATTTTCGTAATGTCATCGCAGACTGAGCAGATGCCGATGGCTCTGCTGGAAGCGATGGCGACCGGATTGCCAGTGATCTCGACCGGGGTTGGTGACATCGCTGAGGTTCTAGGGACCGACAAAGCGCCACAAATCGTTAACGTAGATGACGAATCGCAATATCGAACCTCGATGCAGACTATGGTCGAAAATCCCCGAATGCGTGCAGCTCTGGGTCTACTCAATCGCTCTCGGTGTGTATCGCTTTACGGCATACACCAGTTTGTTGAGGGTCACAGAGTTCTTTACACACAAGCTTTAACGCGTAGCATCAACCCGTTTTCACCGGCCGGTCGTGGGTAGCTTCGGGCGCAACCTCGCTCAGCGATAAGTTTTGGCATTAGCGCGCGATCCAAGCTACTTAATCGAAACACGAAGGGAGGTTGTGCCCGAACGAGCGTGGGTAATGACAGGAAAGTGATCAGGAGGAGAGGGAAGTTGCGTCGAAGTTTTAGCCAAGACAATCCAGTTTTAAATCCACCGATGGCAGCCATACCTTTGACTCACGCCTCTTGGATGCTGACAGTTCTCAGCACTCAGGGTTTTGCCGCACTTTTTGGGGCTGGTGGTTCCGAGTTCTGACGAGCCATACGAAGCTGCTTGTTGGTCGAATCGTAGTAGGCAATATAGGGCTTACCGGTTGAATCCAAGTTCAAAGAGGGCGATAGTCCAACGTTTCCTTTTTGGTCTACGATTTCGACAGTCCACTTCTCATCTTGTCGTACAGCATATTTTAGAACGCCCGACCCGCTATCGTAATATGCGATGTGTGGCTGGCCACCGGAATCCAATCGAATAGACGCACTATCGGGGAATTTCGGAGTCCCGAAAAGTTGCTCCACGACTTCCGCCTTCCACGCTCCTGATTTCTTACTGGCATACTTCAAAGTTTTCTTACCAGAATCGAAGTAAGCCAATTGGGGAGCACCCGCGGCATCCAAAGCTAACGTTAGACCTAATCCTGCCGAAGCATCGGTTCCACTGCTGGAATCGATCTCTTCATATTGCCACTGGGAGCCATCGTAGGTTGCGTATTCCAGGTGGCCAGACTCTGCAAATGCGATATGGGTCTGACCAGCTGGATCGATAGCTAGAGAGTTGTACACACCCTGACGAGGGCGCAGAGCCACTGTCTTGGTAAACCAGGACGTCCCATCAAAATATGCGTATTTCAGTTTTGCGCCGTTGCCTTTGCTTGTATGCGTGCTCTCGAAATAGGCAATCCTGGGTTTTCCGGAAGCGTCCAGCTGGATCGAAGTAGTAAATTGGGTGGGCACAGGATCGATCAACTGGATATGCCACTGTTTTCCGTCCCAGTGCGCGTAACGCACGCCTCTCCGCACTGGTGAGTTGTACGCGAGGTGAGGAAAGCCTTGCGAATCAGTTACCAGGGACACAAATGTGCCCGCGTCTCTTTCCACCGCCATCTTCGACCACTTCTGATCTTGACGACCCCGATAGGAGTACTGAAGATTCGACGTGGAAGCGTTAAAATATCCGATATGAAAGTTCCCGCTCCGGTCGATAGCCATTGAGGTGTACATTCCCACGTCGGTCCCCTGCCCGTCGTCAACTATTTCAACTTTCCATCCGGATTGAGCGGCTAAAGGAGTCGAAATAAACGAACTCATCAATGAGAGAATCGCCGCTATCGCCAAGAGCGTGAGTGAGACGTTCGAATGAACTTTTCGAGAAGTTATAAACAAGCTCTCTTCTCCCACTTTCTGTCTTTCAAAACATCCTCCCGTGACCGAATCTGTCTAGAAAGCGTCTTGAGATTCATAGACAAGTTGCTCTGTTTTTTACTCACAGATGAGATTCCACATGTTTCCGGTACCATAGCTCGAGCATCAGAAACGAATAAAGCACGTCGCCATAAAATGATGTGTTGTCTCGATCCATGCTGGAAAAGAGATACTGGATGAAGTCTTGCCGAACATAGCCTCGCTGGCAGCTTCGCGGATCGCGCAACACGTCCTCGGCCAACCCGCGAATCTTCGGGTCAGTTTTCAGCCACGTACTCATCGGCAACCCGAATCCATGTTTTTTCTTCTGTAAAATAGCCTTGGGCAAAAGATTTTGCGTGGCCTTCTTGAAAAGGTAGCGCTTCTCGAGCCATTTTAATTTCAAGGCGCTTGGAATACGGCCTGAAAACTCCGCGAGAGGATGGTCCAGAAAAGGAAATCGTACGGTGACTCCAGCAAGCTCGCTGGCGCGAACTACCTTTGGAAGATCACAATCGCCAAGAACCATTTTCACATCCAGGTACATCAGGCGATTGAGTTCGCTGTCAGCTTTCGCCGATCGATAATGCGCACGCGCAATTGCAAGCAGGTCGCCATGACCATTTCTGAAAGGCATGCCCGCGCCGAGAATATTCTCAGGAGGGAAATACTGCAGCATCATCCAGCGGGAATACCGGTCGGGGTTTGATGTGTTTGACGATTGAACGTAGCGACGCACTTTTCCGACTCCCGGAGCGGTAGCTGGAATCAAAGACACGAGCGGATCGATCAAACCCGCACGAAGTGCGCGTGGAATTCTTTGATAAAACTGATATATCCCGTCGGTCCGGTAGTGTTCATTACCTCCGAATAATTCATCCCCGCCGTCGCCGGCAAGCATTACTTTACGTCCCTTTTCGACCGCCAACATTTGGCAGTAATACGTTGGGATTACCGAAGAGTTGGCGTAAGGCTCATCGAAAAGATCGACGATTTTGGGAAGGATTCGGAAGGCGTCATCGGGCCCGACTCTCGATTCCGCATGCACTGAGCCAAAATGTTTGTTCGCGATATGAGCGTATGCAAGCTCGTTAAAACGATCCTCGGTAAACCCAATTGAAAATGTATTAATCGGACTCTTTTTGATTTGGGTCAGGAGCCCGACCACGGAACTGCTATCCGTTCCGCCGCTCAGAAAACACCCAAGGTCAGACGTTGGCATGTCGTAGGAGTTCTGATAAACGGCCTGTTCCATGCGTTCGAGAAGCTCTCGCGCCAGAACTTTTTCGGAGGACCTCTTGTCTTCGGTGTATTCCAGGTCCCAGTATCGCGTCAATCGTACGGTGCCGTCTTGCCATAACAAACAAGACGCAGGCGGCAATTTTTGAATACCCTTATACGCAGAAAGAGGAGCGGGGACCGCGGTGTAGTTTAAGTATGCGACGATCGATTGCGGATCAACTTCCTTCGCCACACGATGGCTAGCCAAGACTCCCCGCGCATGAGACGCAAAAATTATTTCCGATGAGCTAACGCTATAAGAAAGTGGCTTGACCCCGAATCGGTCGACAGCAAGAAAGGCGGACTTCAACCGGCGATCCCAAATCGCAATCGAAAACACTCCGCGAAGTAGCCTTAGGAAATCGGGGCCCCGCTCGAGATAAAGCTGGCCGAGAATGCAGGGCAAGCTACTATCGTTCGTTGAGGTTCTTAGCGAACCTCTAAGTTCCTCTTGGTTGCTGACATCTGCGTCGCAAGCCACGATCATTTGTTCGGATTTCCAAATTCTTCCGGACTCTTGAGGTGTCACCGTTCCGAAACCGACCTCAGGCTCCGCAGTCTGTTGACGAAACCAAGTGCCTTCAATCGCGAGAGCAGACAGCATTGCATCTATTGTTGGTTGATCTACCGGTCGCGAGCCACTGTTGACGGCAATTCCGCAAATAGCCATAGTCGAGTTCTTATTTCCTCAAATAAATATAGCTATCAGATGTCATTCCACGATCTCACGTTGAGCTCGCATCCAAAGCGGCATGGTGTCTTCTGTAGGCAAACGAACTTCCTCGCGTGTGGCTGCCAGCTTTTGTTGCACCAAAATAGCCAGCCCAGCCTCAACCGCAATCATCTGGTACATCAGATCAAAATCCTGACGATTTATAAACATGTTCGGCACGAGGTAGACAACCAGAACTCCCACCACAATCTGGCAGTACGTCGCCAAGTGTTTTGTGTCTGGTTGAGCGAGCGCCTTGAGCCTCAGCTTGAACATCTGACCGATCGAAGAAAAGATCATGGCCATAAAAATCAAACAACCCGGGATTCCTGTTTCTGATAACAGATCGAAGATGGCATTGTGTGTTACGCGCGGCGGATCGCTCGAGTACTGAGGGAAAACGTGCAGAAAGTTCCGAAGCCCGACGCCCCTGATCGGATGTGCTTTAGTCATCTTTATAGCGGCCCGCCAGGCTTGCAGACGTCCGATCGCCGATGGATCAACTTCGGCAGCCGTGGGAATCGTTTTATACCTAGTGAGCGCGCCTTGCGGGCCAAACAATAAAAGCAACAAAAGACAACATACGCCGATACCACTGAAAAGAACTTTATGGTTTGAGAATGCCACAAGCACAATTCCTGCCATCAGGAGTCCCAGTAACCCCGAACGCGACCGTGTTCCAATCACAACAACGGCGCTTCCAACCGCCATGCCGCGGAAGACCCAGCGCACCCACCACCGCGGATCGTCTTGGGCCAACCAAACCAAGATGGGAATGCCCATATTCAAGGCCAGAGCGTACTCGTTCTGTTCTGACATCATCCCGCCGGGACCCTTCATGGAGTTGGCAAATCCGGTGGTGACCGCGTCGTATCCACCCTTAGCTCCGAGGAATCCCAGCGAGATAGCCAAAACATATAGAATCGAGCGAATGCGTTTCTCTGAATTTGCGAGAGCGCATGTCAGGAAGGCCATGATGAAGACCCGGCTGTATTCCCAGAGTTTCGGGAATGCGATCATCGGAATTTGCGCCGTCAACGACGTCAGCGCGAACCAAACCCAGAGCAATACAAGCAAACGCATGCCTTCTATTCGAGGCGGGGACTTCCCCATTTCCCAAATTGCATAGCCCAGCAGAGTTGCCCCCGCAATCCAAACCTCATAGTCAAAAACGAAGTTGGGCCAGACAAAATCCGCAGGGCGACCGAACGAGAACCATAGGTAATACAACAAGCCCGAAAAAGGACGGAAAAGGGCGGTTATAGTCGCCAAAATTACCAGAACGTAGAGGAAGATGGCACGTAACATTAAATCTCGAAAGCCTTTCCGAGTGTGGTGGCGGCGCGATCCGATTGTACTGTCGCTCGTAACTGCGGAGAGGAGCCAGGAAGATTATCTTGCAACAACGATGGAGACTGCGCCGCTCGCAGAATGCGCGACTCGAATTGTTGATCCCAGCTCTGTTCGCCTACGTAATCTAGCATCGCTTGACGAGCCTTGGCCGATGCCGAACCAGCGCCCCTTAGCTTCTGAATGAGGAAAGCGGCGAGGCGTTGCGGGTCGTCTTCGGCATAGACCGCTGGGGCTAGGCCGGCGGGCAATGCCATTGCCGCTTTCCTGCTTGCTGCAACAGGAAGCCCCATGGCCATCGCCTCAAGAATTTTATTCTGAACGCCGCGAGCCACTCGCATGGGAGCTACAGCCACTGCGGCTCCTAGCAGGTAAGGCCGGATATCGGTGACCGCTCCCGTCACGCTGACCGAGGGATCGTCCGATAGCTGCCGCACGGCGGCCGCCGGATTTCTTCCCGCAATTACAAACCGCGCGTTTGGGACCTCAGCTCGAATCGCAGGAAAGACATCGCGATAGAAATTTGTGACCGCGTCTACATTGGGGAAATAATCCATAGAACCGGTAAAGATGATGTAGGGTCGCAGGGCCTCAATTTCAGGAGAAATTTCGACCAAGGAAGGATTGAAATAGCTCACATCCATCGGATTCTCGAACGCTTCGATGTTGGAATCGGGCGCAGCTTGCTTCATCAGTTCACTTTCAGCACGCGTGCAGAGAAGCGTTAAGGAAAATTCACTTACCCAGCGCTTCTCGTCCTCGGCGAGCTTAGCGGACTCGCGACGCCATAGCCAGGAAGCCGGCGGGCGTATATGATCCGCATACTGCTTCCACTTGTCGGAATCGACGTCAACCATATCGAGAACGCACGGGACTTCCGTCGCGACTTTCGCGTACGGAGCCATGGAAGAACTAAAAGCGAATACCAAATCGTAATGCTCGGATTGCAGAGCTGTTTTAACGCGCGCGGCCATAGACGAAGAGTGAAAGAACGCCGTAGTTAGCGAGCGTCCCATGACGACGGCAAGCAAAGCTTGCACCCTGCTGCGCATCCAGGAAATTTTCTCGCAATATAGATTTCGGCAAAAACGTTGAACATCGCTGAAGTAACGGCTGTCATCCGGCTGATCATAGAAACAAAGCAGGTCGACCTCGTGCTTTTTCGATAGAGCAGCCAATTCGCGAAAAGAGCGGATCTTGTCCCCTTTGTCCGGCGGGTAGGGCAGACGATGAGCTAGAAATAGTATTCGCATCGCGAGGATACTCTACGGAAACAACCGAACGAATGCGGGTCCCAAAACCTTTGTTACAGGAAGCGGGATGCGCTTCCAAATGTCCGTTGCGAGCTTGAACGTCGGATTTACGGGCGAGAAATTGGGCAGCGTCTTGCGCCGGACTAAGTGAAACTGATACGGCAGAGGGCTTTCTTTCATATTCCATTGAGTTTTGAAGGTGTAGGAACCCGTCCCCACCTTGCTCCTGCCAAAATCAAAAAGTTTCAGTCCTCGCACACACGCATCGCGGCAAACTTCCCAGTACATGAAATTGTTCGCCGCGAACTTCCGGCCTTCCAGCAACGAGCCGCCGTAATATGGCAGGATCGTGTCGCGAAATCTAAAGCTGAAGACCGCGGCAATGGCTTCTGCTCCATTCCAAATTGATAAGATTTCCACCGCTGAACCGAATTCTTCGATGAGAATTTTAAAAAATCGCTTGGCGAAAACGGGTGTGCCGAGATTTCGCACGCTCGCAGCATAGATTTCGTAAAAGGTATTGAGTTCAGCTGCGTCTTTCACGGTGCGCAAGCCGCCTTTCTGGCCCTTGCGAATCATGTAGCGGGTATCCTTAGGGAAACCACGCATCAGTTGCTCGGGATCACTTGGCAGTTGCTGCTGAAATGTGACATACAATTTTTTTGTCTCAAAACCATCGCCGGCAACGTGTTCAGGATCTCGCAGTTCCAGGTAGTTGACCTGTTCTTTCCTGGCCATTTGGCAGGCAGCTTCCTGCAAAGCTAATCTTGCCCCCAAATCTGTCGCACAAATCCCTCCATACACTGCGAACGGAGTTGAGATTAGGGTAGGTCCTTGAATCCAATTCGAGGATAGAAATAATGGAAGCACACCCCGGATAGTTCCTGCAGATTCCGCAATCAAATAACGAGGCTCAAAACCAAATCCACGTTCGATCGCGCGCTTCCATGCGGTCAGATGAAATAAAGTGCCTTCCGGGTGATGAAGCACGAATCTGTCCCAGTCTTCCCGGGCGTCTTCCTCATACGGACGCACTTTGATTACATTCGAAATATCTATGTTATCGGTCACTGGTCTGCTGGCTACATTGTCTGGGCCTGTTGTGATCATCGCGGTAGAGTGGTTGGGTCAATCTGGCAAAGTTGATGAATCATGACTGCGGTCTTGGCCGCACCCTTCTAGATTGCTAGCGGTATAATTTGACTTCGTTTGGAGCACCCGCGCTCGCATTCTACGGTGTACTGGCCTACGGTCATCATTTAGCTTGAGAGCGAATAGTGTAATAGTTGTAATCGTAATCGTAAATTTCGTCGGCATTATTAACGATAATGCCGAGGAACTTCTTCGGATCTAAGCGCGACGTCACCCTCTGGAGCGCTCGTCGGTTGGTCTGTCTCATATACACAACGAACAAAATAGCGTCGCAAGGGGCGGTCAATAGCTCCAAATCCGCCACCGGCGCAGAGAGCGGCAATGAGTCCACGATAATCAAGTCAAACTTCAGCTTGGCTTGTTCGATAAACTCAGTCCACTTCGGACCTTCCAGGATTTGCGGGCAAGCCTTGCTGGGAACAAGTCCAGTGGGGACTATCGAAAGAGCGGGAAACTCAGTGACATGCACGACGGATTCAAACGATCTCCGCCCCTGTAGAAAATCCCCTAATCCCGGCAAATGCTTCAAATTGAGAACCCGGGTCGCAGTTCCGGCGCGCAAATCGCCGTCCACAAAAAGAATACGTTTGCTTCCTAATTGTCCAAGGCTAAGGGCTAAGTTTGTCGCAACCAGCGTCTTTCCATCGCCCGCCTCGCCGCTGGTGATCACTACGGAGCGCGTTCCCAGTTTGTTATGTACATTTAACAGACGAGATCTAAGAATGCTGAATGATTCCGTAGCCACCTGATGTTTGTGATCCAAAACCAGGGGGAAATCAGGATCGTTCCTGATCTGGGTTGCACCGGCGGTTTGTCCACTCACCTGCTTTGCAGCTCCCGGTGTTCCGTTGTTGTCTTTGGACTTTGTCACGTTTAATAGCGACTGGTGCTCCACATTTTTCTCCACTAGGGTTATCTGCTGGTTACAACCATAATCACTGCAAATCCCGCAGCAAGTACGGCGCTGCAGACACAAGCATAGAGCACACGCAATCGTCTCCGCCGGCTATTTGCCTTGGTCGCTAGCCAGGGAACTTCACCAAAAACTGGCATGCCTAACTGGCCTACTACCTCTCGCTCTGTCTTTACAGTAGGGTTCAATATTTCTAGAGCAAAAGCTAGACCGAGGCTTAAAACGAATCCTGCACCAAGACCGATCCAATTTATGATCGGACGATCCGGACTGTCGGGCTTATAGGGCACTTGGGCCGGGTCCTGTATCTCAAACTGCTCCCCCTCTTGATGTGCTTCCAAGTCCGCGGACATGTCAGCCGAAAATTTTCTTTCCAGCAGTTGTTTGTAATGGTCCTCAGCACCTTGGTAATCGCGAGTCACCGCGCTCATGCGCTGTTCAAAGAGAGGAATTTGCTCAAGTTCGTGTTGATGAAACGCAACCTGCTTCTGGAGCTCTTGTTCGCGCACCTCGTGCTTTTGGATGTCTTCGTCCACCTTGGCGATCTGACTTTGGATTACGGGATTGCGTTCCTTGAGTGGCGCAGGTTCACCCTTGACGGTTTCCTTCTTTTTTGTGTCTGCGATGCGTGCTTCCAGGTCTCTAATCTGCAGGTTCTTCTTAACGACATCCGGGAAGCTTGGCCCATATCGTTTTCGAAGTTGGTCCACCTCATCCTGCAACTGCGCCCTTTCCGCTTCCATACCGGCGACCGCGGGCGATTCTTGCGCGTCAAGATTTACAACGGATGGACTGCTGGCCAGAGCAGCTTGAAGGGAAGCCTTTTGTTGTTGGTCGCGATCAATCGCATCTCGTTCGCCTTGCAGTTCTCCTTGGAGCGCGTTCAGCGCCTGCACATGGATTACTTGCGACTCCGGAAGCTCTCCGGCACCCTTTGTTTTCAGCGCTGTTATCTGATCTTCCTTTGCCTTCAAGTCATTCTGGGCATCTTCGATTTCTTTCGTTAAGAATGTAGTGGTGCCGCGAACGGCGTCATCGCGATTCTTTCTATTATTGTCGATAAATGATTGAGCCAACCGGTTTGCAACCTGGGCCGCGACGGAGGGATTCGAATTTGTATAGGAGACGCTAAATGCTTGGACGTTTTTCTCGCCATGCGAAGACGTTACTGCGGCGGTGTCGACAGAAACTGCTTTCTGCATCTTCTGTACGATTTGTTCCGAGCTCTCTTTATTTTTTAATTGCTTGTAAAGACCCATATCTTCGATCACTTGTGTGAGATTTGTGACGGAGAGGATCTGTTGCCGAAGTTCCGCCAGGCGATCGGCGCTACTCTGTGTGACGGTGGAGTTCACGTATGAATTTGGCACTTTCTGGGGATCAATAATGATGAATGCCGCGGCTTTATATTCATTTGGCAGAAAATAGGCGACCACTGAAGTTGCGAAGGCAATCGCAAACGTCCCCACCAGAATAAACCATTTTCGGCGCGCCAGCATTCGCCAATAATCCCGGAGCGCGTAATATTCCAATCCGGCAAAACTTGAATTTTCCTTAAGTTCACTCATCGTTCCCTCTGACTCAATATTCGAAAATCTCAGCTTCGAGGTAGCGTTGCAAGCAGTTCCTTAGCTTGGCGTGCATAACTGGAATCAGGCTCCGCCTTGGAAGCGGTAAGCAATGATTGCTTACCTTCGGGCATTCTGCCGTCCTCTATGTAAGCCTTGCCTAAATGAAAATTAAACTCCGCATTTTTGGGTTCCTTCTGAACGCAATCCTTCAATAGCTGAATCGCGGTGCCATAATTCTTCTTCTTTATCAAAATCCATGCGAGCGTGTCAGAAATGTCTGCGCTGTCGGGTTTTTCTTTGCTCGCTTCTTGCGCTAACTTAAGCGCCACATCGATGTTGCCGCCGTGCTCTGCATACACCCAGGCAAGATTGTTCTTGGCCACCACGTCTGTAGGCGAGATTTGTAGCGCTTTTGAATAATAGTCCTCCGCTGCCTTCCAATCTTGTTTCATTTCTTCGATCTGGCCCATGCGAATCTGCACAATCGCCATCTGCGGCTCGCTCTGAGACAGTTTCGATAACAAGTCCATCGCTTGATCTAGTTTTCCTTGATTGAGCTGGATATCGCTCAGAGTTAATTGCGCGCTAATCGACTTGGGATCCAACTCAAGCGCTTTACGCAGCGAGCTCTCCGCGTCGTTCGGACGGCCCATCAAGGACTGAAGTTGGGCCAGGACTTCGTATCCAGGCGCCCACTTCGGATTGGCATTCACATAAGATTCAACCTCAGCCAAGCCTTCGTTATTTTTCTTCAGAGCTATCTGCGAAGTGCCCAAAATGGCAAGCCCCTCTCGAGAGGTAGGGTCATAGAGCAACGATTGTTTAGCAAAGGTATGCGCTTCCTCGAAACGGCCCTGGCGAAATTTCGCTTCGGCAAGCGTACGGTACGTCATTGCACGGGCCGGAGGTTGTGGGAACTCATCGATGAGAGGCAAAGTGTCCTTTTCTGCCTCATCGTAGTGTCCTTCTTGAACCAGCGCCAAAGAACGCACTAAATACGGGTCGATGTTTTGCGGTTTTTGTTCCACCGTCTTCTGAATCGTAGCAATGGCTTGTTCGGGGCGGCCTTGCTCAATATCAAGACGCGCCAAAACTAACCGGGCAGACTGAAAGGTCGGATCAAGTGAGATTGATTTGTTTAACGCCGCCTCAGCAAGGTTGAGTTTATCTTTCCGAATATAAGCTAAACCCAGATAATACTGCGGCAAGTACCAATCAGGTTTGACCTGAGCCGCCCGCTCCATGTCGCTGATTCCGCCGTCGAGATCGCCCTTTTCCACGCGCAAACGTCCTCTGAATAGAAGACTCCCAGGATCGTTCGGACTTTTTTTCACAACTGCGTTTACGAGCTGTTCGGCATCGCCGATCTTGCTTTCCTCGAGATATACTTGGGCCAGTTGCAGCGAGTTCTGCACGTCCTCAGGATGCTGCTTCAAAATGTTCTGATACGCCTTCTCTGCGGCTTGGGAATTTCCCATCATGACGTAGTAGCGCGCAAGGGCGCCGCGATAGGCCGGGTTATCGTCGCCAAGGGTGCTGATCTGTTGAAATAAATCTTCTGCCTCTTTACCCCTATTTTGTGACAACAAGAAAAGCGCCAACAGATAGTGGACCTGAATGCTCTGCGGGTTTTGTGCGAGAGCCTTCCGAATCACCTGTTCGGCTCCAGTCATATCCCCTCGACGAGCCATCAACGCAGACAGGAACGTCACAGGTGGAACTGACTTAGGATCGTATACGATGGATCGCAATAGGCTCGCTTCGCTCTCCGAGGTCTTCTTCTCGGCCAGCTGCGACATGGCCCTTAGAAACCAAGCTTGGCCGTTCTCGGGGTCAAGCTGCAGTACACGATCGATGGCTGCGTTAGCCGCTGGCAAGTCTGAGGCCTTCAGTGAACTCTGCGCCAGAATCAATAGCGCATCCGTATCGTTCTGATTTTTCTTTAGCAAAGAATCTGCCAGATCTTTTGCTTGAGCAAATTGCGGCGTTTTGATTAGGAGTTTGGCTAACGCGACATTTGCGTCGTGGTCGTCCGGATTATTTTTCAGGACGATCTTCAGTTGCTGCACCCCGCTTGGAATATCTTGCCGGTCGATGAAAATCTTGGACAGGGCCAGATGCGCCTTCGGATCTTTAGGGTTCAACTGGATAGCCCGGCGGTATTCTACGATGGCCTCATTTATCTTGCCCTCGGCTGCCCAGTGTTCTGCATCCGCGAAATGACGCGCAGACTTCTCCTGAGC
>Ga0207015_1096_pt1 | contig 28407 bp, 23 predicted proteins | sample Alteio_BWMinCont_53_FD_153486 | JGI IMG/M metagenome (GOLD analysis project Ga0207015, IMG submission 153486) | Enriched cells from forest soil in Barre Woods Harvard Forest LTER site, Petersham, Massachusetts, United States -... | ecosystem: Environmental > Terrestrial > Soil > Temperate forest >...
GAGAACGGCTTCTTCGGCAGCCTTTCTGAGCGATGAGTCCTTCGAAAGGCCCTCGCCAGAGATTGCGTGGGCGTTGTAAACGAGCCCGTCTCCACCGACGACAAAATAGACCCGCACTGTTCCACTGATACCGTTTGAGGCCGCCTCCGCTGGATAGATAGGGGCGACGGTCTTGATGACTTTTGCTTTAACTAGCTTGGCATCCGTGTGTTTGATCTCGGAAGGCTTGAGCGTTACGATTCCACTGTCCCACCGAAAACCGTCGTCGATAAACATGAAATAACCAATGGGGTCCCGCTCGTAATCTTTCGGGGGGTTGGACATCTGCCAGCTTGCGAAATAAATATCTAGTGGTTGTCGGATTGAGCGCAGCCAGCCCCATTCCATGCCACGCCCTGGTTCGGGATCGTCGTTCACTTTTCGGACGAGAACCTGCCCGTCCTCCTTTGCAAGGCGCATAAACAGCTCTTGCATCCATTGTTCTTTTGAAGCAAAGACCTTCGGTTCACACAGGCCCATCCAGCTATCTGCTTTGTCCGATTCATACATTTTGTGGAGCCATACATCACAATTAGGAATCTCCATGTCTTTCACAAAGGCTGCCACCTTTTCTTTGTCCCCGATCTTAGCAGCCGCGAGGACATCTCGAAGAAGTTGCTGCAAGCCATCGGTCGTATCCGAGTTTCTGGGAGCGGCCACCCGTGGAGCTACGGAGGAAGGCGTGTTGGCCTGCGGGCGAACCAAGGAGGGAACGAATAGTGAAACTGTTAACAGAGCAAACATGGATTTCAGACGGTTAGTGATTTGCATACCTTTCATTTACCGAAACTAGCAACAAAGCACAAGAGGCAAGGTTTCGCACGGCCTCGACTGCGAACGCACAAACCGGACAAATAAAGTATCATTTTCACTTCTCCGACTTAATCGCGACTTAGCGAGCCAGACCTCAAAGATCGCTGCTTTTGGCCCGGCATAACCTGCCTCTTCGGCGTCATCCGTTCTTAATTCGGGCGCAATCGCAATGGAGCTTTCAACTGGCCCCAATGGGAAGGTTTCGGCTGAATCACTTCTGCCGAGCAGGGTCATACGGGCTCTTGAAGCAGAAGATACCGTGTGAACGCTGACGAAGGTTATAATCCTGCCAATCTATGCCGCTGGCCGCAGGGACAAAAATCGGGCCCTATGAGATCAACTCCCCGCTCGGCGTGGGCGGCATGGGTGAGGTGTACCTTGCGCAAGATACTCGGCTGAGCCGCCGAGTCGCAATTAAGATCCTACCGGACAAATTTTCGTGCGATGCCCAGCGCATGGCTCGCTTCGACCGAGAGGCCAAGGTTCTCGCATCGCTGAATCATCCCAATATCGCGGCGATTTATGGCCTGGAAGAAGCGAATGGTGTGCGCGCGCTGGTGATGGAGTTGGTCGATGGTCCAACGCTGGCAGAGCGAATCAAGCAGGGGCCGCTTCCACTCGATGAAACATTGCTCATCGCAAAGCAAATTGCTCAAGCGCTCGAATATGCGCACGAGCGAAGCATCATTCATCGCGACCTGAAACCCTCCAATGTGAAGATCACTCCGAACGGCGAAGCGAAAGTGCTGGACTTCGGACTTGCGAAGGCTCTGGAGGGCGACTTCAGCGGCGCCGATATTTCTATATCTACTTCGCCTACGCTAAGCCAAGCAGCAACACAGGCAGGTATGCTGCTAGGCACAGCGGCGTACATGAGTCCGGAGCAAGCCCGCGGAAAGAAAGTGAATCGCCGTGGAGACATATGGGCGTTTGGCGTCGTGCTGTACGAGGTGCTGGCGGGCAAGCCGGCGTTCCTGGAAGAAACAACTTCTGACACGCTGGCGGCGGTGATTCGCGGAGAACCCGATTGGAGCATCCTTCCCGGGAACGTACCGACTTCCATCATCCGGCTATTGAGGCGCTGCCTGACCAAAGACCAGAACCAACGGCTCCGTGATATTGGCGAAGCGCGCATCGCGATCGATGGAGCCATTTTAGGAACTCCCGAAGAGATCGCGGCGCCGCTCGCCGCGACAAAGGAAGCCCCTTTGTGGCGTCGCGCGTTACCCTGGGTCGTTGCGGCAATAGCAATTGTTCTGGCCATCGCATGCGGAGCGCTGTATTGGCGTGGCATCCAGCCCGAGCCGCATCCGGTGATGCAATTGTCCCTTCCACTCGCCGAACCTCTGGCCGGCGTTTTTGATGCCAATCCCGGGTCTCCCTTCGCGCTCGCACCTGACGGCTCGCAAATTGTCTATGTCGCATCCGTTGCGGGCAAACCGCAACAACTCTATCTGCGCGCTCTCGAGCAGCAGACCGCCACACCCATTCCCGGCACGGAGAACGCAATACAGCCGTTTTTCTCGTGGGATGGGGAGTGGGTGGGATTCTTTGCGCAGGGCAAGATGCGTAAGGTTTCACTCCACGGCGGGCCGGTGACTCCCCTGTGCGATGCGCCGGTTCCGCACGGCGCAAATTGGGCAAGCGACGACACGATCACCTACGCGCCGAACTTCGGGTCCGGGCTCATGCGAATTTCCGCGGCGGGCGGCACCCCGAAGATTTTGACGACGCCAAAACCAAAGGATCAGGAAATAAGTCATCGCTGGCCGCAGGTGCTGCCCGGAGGAAAGTTCTTGTTGTTTACGATACAGGTAGGCAGTGCCTTTTCCTTTGATGACGCCTGGATCGCCGCCCTGTCTCTGGAAACCGGCAAGTGGCACACAGTAATCAAGGGCGGCTCGTACGCACGCTATGTGTCTTCGGGTCACATCGTCTATGCCCACGCGGGAGCGCTCATGGCGGTGCCGTTTGATTTGAAGCGGATGCAAGTCGCGGGGTCCCCGATGCCGGTTCGAGAAGGTGTGGTCACCACGGCGCTGACAAGCGGAGGCGCGGAGTATGACGTGACCGAGTCCGGACTACTTGCTTACGTTCCCGGAAACGCCAGACCTCCCTTGCGCACGCTAGTTTGGATCGACCGCAACGGGATGACCAGGACCGTCGCGGCACCGCCAAAGTTCTACAGCTCGCCACGCCTTTCTCCTGACGGGAAATTGTTGGCCCTACAGGTAAACGAGAACGGCTCCCCGGACATCTGGGTTTACGAGTTTGCACGAAACACTCTGACCCGGCTGACTTTTGGTCCGGGCGCTAGTTCAAGTCCTCTTTGGTCTGCCGACGGTCGAAGAATCGTTTATAGTAACCGCACGGATTCTCCGTCTTTCCGTTCGAAACTGGCTGATGGCAGCGGCGCGGAAGAAACGCTTTACGGCAAGAAGTTCGACGACCAAGGAGCCGCGCCGCTAGCGGTATCACCCGATGGCAAGACGCTTTTGTTCAGCGCCTCCAGCGCGGGAAGGCTGGCAATCGAAGCGCTTTCTTTGGACGGTAGCGAAAAGATTCAACCTTTCCTGCAGTCTTCGTTCAACATCGCCACCGCAAAGTTTTCGCCGGATGGCCGCTGGGTCACCTATTCGTCGGACGAATCGGGGCAGTGGGAGATTTACGTGCAGCCATTTCCTGTACTCGGTGGAAAGTGGATGGTCTCCTCGGGAGGCGGGCAGTATCCGCGCTGGACGTGGAACGGTCGTGAGATTTTCTATCGCAGTGGAGACAAAGTGATGGCTGTTGGCGTGGAGACACAACCAGCATTCAAGGCCGGCACGCCACGGATGTGGTTCCCAGGGGAAGGCTACGTCGCGCTGGGAAACTACGACATCGCAGCGGACGGTGAGCATCTCATGATGCTCAAGCAAGAGGACACAGCAACCAGCCCCAAAGAACTAAACGTCATACTCAACTGGTCGGAAGAACTGAAACGCCGAGCCCCGGCGGAAAACAAATAGAGCGCGGTCAGGGACGTTTAGTTGTTCGGACGAATTCATTCGCTGCGATTCACTCCACAATAATTCGGTCCGGTTATCCGACTAATCAGATGTTTTCGCAATGACGAGGAGTGCGGTATTCTCAAGGCAAATGCGCACTCTCATGGTCTTGGTGGCGGCGCTGTTGGCAACTGTCACCGTGAAAGCTCAAACCTGTCCGCCACAGGATCAAGAACACGGTCTTGCAGAGGCATCGAGACCTTCCGTTCTGCACGGCACGCTACTCGTTCACGATGAACTTCGTCAGTGGCTAGGGGTTAAGCTCGACCGTCCAGCATGCGGCCAGAAGGAAGTCGAGATCGTATATTCGAAAGGCGAGGACTGGAGAAGAGCGGAAACGCTGCGCGGATGCACTCTCACTGCCACCGGAAAGCTATATGACAGTCCGACCGGTTATTATTCAGCTGATATCGCGATTTCAGACCCGACCCTAAAGCCTGATCCATCGTGTCACGCATTCCCAGTCAAGCCAGATCCTTATGCAGTTCCTATCCCGCCCAGTTTGACGGAATATCAAGTCTCAATCATCGTGGATTATCGAAGCAAAGGTCACATCGACGTAAAAGCTTGGCGAAGCGGTGATCAACGAGTACCGCTTAAACCTTGGCAGGCTTACGTAAATTACACTCTGACGGGATCTACCGACGTAATTTGGTTTGACTGCGCAAATGACTTTCGCATCCAGGACATCACGCAGACCCCCGAAAATCCGAATGGGATATTCGACGATAAGCCGACCGGCACAGTCTTGCAAGATCTGAAGGGCTCGAATGTGATCAAATTCAGTTGCAAGAGAGAGACCGGAACTGCCCATCTGAAACGGCCGAGCTAACTGATTAGAGTCGGATTACCGGAGAAGTTCCGGGCTAGTACTTCATTTGTCCAGTTTGCACTTGAACCGCAATTTCTCCTGTGTCTTTCGTTTCAGGTTGAAGGTGACTTGATCGGGGTCTTGATCACGCCAAGCTAAACCGTTCCAGCCGATCCAGCTATCGGGTTCTCCTCGAACAATCGCGCTACCATGACTGAGTCGAGGTAGGCGCGAACGCGTACGATCACTCCATTTTGGAAATAGACTACCCAGCAGTAGCGATTGTCGAACCGCATGCCGTTCTTGGCCGTCGCAAGAGAATGGAGTTCGACCACCGCCTCATCGTCTTGGACGATCACATGCTCCGTATGAAGCTGGGCACCCTGCGGAAGAACCTGCCCCAGTTTGGCGAATGTTCCTGCTATGAAGGCCTTCTTGCTAAGGTAATGACCAGCAAGTGGGTGCGTTCCCTCTACAATCCAGTCCACATTGTCGGCCACATGTTCAAAGAAAGCAGCGCCGTCGCCGCTTTCAAGTCCCTTGAAGATTTCGCGGACACGGTCGGGTGTGATAGTCATGTCTAGTTCTCCTTTTCTTGGCGATCTGTATTACCGGTTTGTCAGGTAGTACTCGACTTCGCGGCTGAAGCCGCTGCCGTGACGCTGCCGAGCAGTTTCATCAGGTCCCTGACCTGAATGTTTTCCACCGAACTCACGGCATCCTTAATCTCGCGACTGAGCGCCTCGTCGGCGCGGCCAGCGACGAGCCTGTCGAACTTCTCGACGGATTCCTCCCATGTGAACGGACGAGAAGCGAGCCCCGGATAGTCCTGAACCTCGTGCTCGATCACTTTCCCGTCTTGTAGCCGGACAGTGATCTTGGCTGGCATTTTCGCCGGATATTCTTCCGTGTATTCATGGTTCGGCCGAACGGAAACCTTTTTCAGTAGTGCCTGTACGTCCGGCCTCACGATGCGGTCTGGCTTGAATTGCGCCGGTTGTACGTCGCCATCGATAAGGGCCACCGCAAGCAGGTACGGAAGGCTGTGATCTGCTTGTTCCTTGGTCCGGATGACTTTATCCGTGCCATAGAGGCCGCCTCCGGCAAAATCGTAGGCGAGTTGGAACACCTCTGCCTCAATCGAGACCACCTTGGCGAGGTCGATTTTGTTCTGCTTGTTTAGTTCGACCATGCAATAAACAGCCGACTGCGTGTGGATCATGGAGTTGTACTTTTTGATTGTGCTCTCCACAACACCCTCATATCCCTCCTTGTCCCAATCAATATTGATCTTCATCCTCAGGAGATGGTCGATGCCCATCGGGCCCTCGATCACTTGTAACGGTCCCTCGACGCCGCGTCGAGCCAAGAACAGCGTGTTCATCGCGCCGAGCGCAGATTGTGCCGAAGCGAGACCCTTCCACTGAGACAGAGGCTTGGCCCGAACCACGGCGAAGGAAGCATCGCTGACCGCTGCCATCGCGATGGCATGCGCAATTTGCCCCGCGCTCAACCCCATCAGCCGGCCGGCAGCAGCGTTATGCGAAAAGGCGAGTTGCGAGGTGTGGTCGAAGCCGCTGGTCATGAAATCGGCGTGATCGACGAACCGTGACTGAACTGTGTAGCCCAGCGCCACGCCAAGCATCAGATCTTTTCCGCTGCCGCCCACATACTCGGCGATGGTCAACGCCACGCCGAAGTTATCTGCCGTGTGGCACGTCTCGGTTTGCGCAAGGAAGTTGTCCATGAAATCGACATAGCGCACGAGTGCCGTGTGCCAGAACGCAGCATAGATCGGGTTAGCCTGCCCGCCGCCAATTAGCGGGGACGGGCCTGTGCCACCGAACTCGGCGACCTGCTCGCGGCAGGCTTGGACCGGACCGGCTCCCAGGGCGGCGATGCAGCAGCCCAGTGAATCAAGGATATGGATTGGCAATTGTTTGCGCGATTCCGCAGAGAGGTCGGCAAAAGTAGCGCGGGCCGCATATTTGGCGAGACTTTCGACTTGAGTCATCATCGGGATTATCCTCCATCTTTATTTTCGAGTTGATTTGTCTAGGTCGTCAGGGCGATGAAAATCCCCATCGTGATCAAAGAGCCGATTACGCTGAGGAACACGGCAGAGGCGGCCTCCGCCTGAGCGACGCGATATTGAAGAGCCAACATGACGACAATGGGCATGGCTGGGATGGCCGTTGTCAGCACCGCGTCGCTTACAGTCGGATTGCCGTAGCCGAGCCATCGCAAGCCACCCAGAACCAACGCGGGCTGTACGATGTTTTTCAGAAATACGAAGAACAATACACGCCAGTTGAAAATGATTTTGCCGGATGCAAGCACGATCCCGCAGGCGAATATCGCGACACCGCCGGATGCGTGTCCCAGCATGTAAAGCGAATGGACGAGGAGGTCAGGAATGCGGAAGCCGATCAACACGATAACGAAAGCGAGAACAGGAGCCCAGACCATCGGTTCCCTCACTGTCTCCTTGATTTTGGCGGAGAGAAATGCGAGAGGCGATGTGCGGGGCGGTGCCGAACGCGCCCCGTCTTGTAGTTTTGAGCTACTTTCGATCGATTCTCTCCCTGCTGTGTCTAATGCGAGAAAGAGGATCGTGACTGGCACGACCGTGAGGTTGATGATGAGACTGTCTACCGCAATCGGAATGGCGGCATTCGGGCGTCCCAACAGATCGCCGAGAACCGCCGGACCCACGAAAGGCACTGCTGGTGCGGAAGCCGTGAGCGCGCACAACGCGCTGACGCCCATCGGCATACTGAAAGCGACACGGGCTAGCAATAAAACGGCGCCGTAAAATCCAATAGTGCCAACACACAATGCGATGACGAGCGGGAGGTCCTGGCTTAGTTCCGCGCGCGACGACGTAACTGTTCCGGCAAAAAGCGCCAATGGCACCGCGTAAAGCAGAACCATCCGATTCAGGATTGAGGCTTCCTTCTGACCAAAATCGTGGTGCCAAGCCGCCATGAGGCCGAGCAGAAACGTCACGACCATTGGAAGAAGCGCGCCCAGAATCGTTCTTAGCATCGCCGTTCGACTCTTTACACTAGGGGTTCTCCGATCAGGTGCATGGCCTCGGCCGCGGTTATTACATCTCCATTACTAAACCGAGTTGCTTCTTGTGTCAACCGTTTCACCGCACGATGGGAGGCTGACCTAATTCATCTGTTCATCAATCTCATAATTCTTATCCATTCGGATGGCCGAATGATTCGTTGTATTTTTGTAAGTTTGCTGGTTTTGTCTGCCTTCTACCCCACCTTGAAAGCATCACAGAAAAAACTCTAGGCCAGAACAAAGACTCTGTTCATGCGCAGGTATCAGGACTGCGCAAAGTCGTCGAACACAACCTGCGGCATATTCGCAGACTGATAACGGGAGAGTATAGTAACCAGGCAGTCGTGCGGCAGGAACTGGCGAAACACATTGAATCAATCACGCTCATGCCTGAAGGTAAAGCTGGAGAGATTAGGTACAAAGGCAGCTGGAAGCTGCTGGGCGATACTGATGGTGCCGAGGGCCAGAATCGGACTGGCTACGCCGGCCTTTTCAGGGCCGCGCTCTACCAATGAGCTACCTCGGCACGGGAGCAGCTTAAGATTCTACGGAAAAGTTGCAGCGCTGAAAAGGGAAAACGGTCACTCGCCATGGCCGAAGTTGTCAGCGTGACGTCAGGTGCCTGAGCCCGTAGCTAAAAATCCAGGAAAAGCAAACATCGCCGCATCAAATCTGCGGAAAGCAAGACGTGACGCGCAACAAATCTAGTAGGACATCTCCGCATGCCCAAGGGTAGTTCTGGTCCCGGAGTCCTGTTGTTGTCCGAAAGAGGATAAAATAAACTTCGGAGTATTAATGGCCGCATTTAGTGACGCCTGCGAAATTCCGATCCTCGGAATCAAGAGCGCATTGATTATGACTAAGAACGCCAAGTTTCTCTTATTCTTGTCCATCGCAGGGCTGGCTTTCGCGCCTTTTCTAAGTCATCCGGTATGGGCCAGCGCGGCAGCGCCGCAGAAGTGGGGGATTGGTTGTTACGATAATAATTGCGTATGGATTACGGACCCCAGCCTGATCTCCCAAGAGAGCTTCACCGTCTCCACGCTTGCGGCTGACGGGGCCGTCTTGGGTAGCTATGCAGCGACCAGCGCGGGGAACACCATTACGTTTCGTCCGAGCTCGGTTGCAGAACTGAAACTGTTGAGCAGTAACACAGGGCTTCTGACATCCGTATCATCGCGAGGGAACTCGACGCCTATACTCGAGTTCGCCGCGATTAAGGCCGTGACCGGAACCTCTAATGCCATTCAAAGCGGCCATCTCGAATTATCGATTCATCTCAACGGCAACCCTTCCTTTCAAAGCTCTTCTTACACGGTTAATTTTCTGGACGCTCCGAGCCAGAGAAATATAGGCGTCGCGGCAAACGTGAGTGCTAACAATCCCAGCCTGCTTTCGGTGGATTTAAGCGGTTTGCCCGCCGTCGCGAATGCCTACAATTCTGAAGGCGTGTTCTTGCAAATCGCGAACTCCGAAGGGTTGCAGCTGAACGGTGAATATTATGCGCAAGCCTCCGATTTCGGCATGTTAGATAATTTTTATCGCGCCACGCAACTTCAAGATACGTGGACGCTATTCGGGCAAAACCTGCTAAACGTTCAGAGCGGACTCTGGTATTTGTTTGCCCCTGCGGTCGATGTCCCCTATCTGCCTAAGTTCGGTGCTAATAGCACGGAAATACCTTTCGCAGATAGTTTCGTGATCACTCATTTTCTCGGAGGCAATACGGTAGGCGGCGTATCTAAGATTTGTACTAGTTCTTCAGCTTATCAATCGTATTGCGATCCGGTTGAGCCTTGGAGCCTGGATTATCTGGTCTCCAAGAATAAGAAGCTTACGTATCAAAGTGCCTTGGTTTACGACAGACTGAATCCGTATTTGAATGCGGGGTATCAGCCGCGCGATATCACGATCGGCTTAGACAACGTGCCGTGGGCGATCGCGTCGAAAGTACCGCCGCAAAACCGATCAACGTGTGTGCAGGAACCTAATCTTTTGGGGACGCTGGGAGTCTGGGGCCAGTGCAATCCGCCGGCGGAATTTCCTACCTGGCGCGACGGCATCCCAATTCAATTACGCGGTGGGCGACGAGTTTGACGTTACCTCGACGTACAACGGCCGGCCAGACGATTTTTATAACCTCTACCAATTCGCATTTCAGGCCGTGCGCGCGGCTTTTCCGATCGCCTCGGTTGTCCCAGGCGATTTTTCGGGAGAAGGGAGTTGCCGGTTCCCGTACTTCACGGGACCTATCATCCCCGGGTGTACCTATGACACCCAAGCCTTTCTCCACCATGAAATTGCACTAGGGATGGTCCCGACGTATATTCCAAGAAGCGCGAACAATTTCTGGGATATTAACCAGGGGCCGACGCCGAGCGCCACTGCAACCGACGTCATAAACTCATATGCCTACGTGGAGACGGCCAATGTAACGGTCCTCCCGGAAATTCATCAGTTTGGGTTTCTGGATATGCCGTTTGGGCCGGTGGGAGACGATACGTCGTCACTGAGCGCAAATTGGGATTTTCAGGCGCTCCTGGCGCTGAAGCAAGGGCTTCCAAACATTGGGCGCGTGTTTAATTGGGGCGGCGTGGAGTCCGCTGCGGGGCTGAATTTTCTGAACGGCAACGGCTGGATAAGAATGCTATTCGACAACCTCCAAGGATCGGAACTTTACATGTTGCCGGTCACACCCAAAGGAGCTTTGCCCGCTAACAACGAAGTGATGGCTGTGGGCATCGTCGATGGAGACAATTTTTTGATTTTTGTTTCGAATTTTGACCTTCCTGTTCGCAACAAGGACCTAACACAGATGCAGTTCGACCCGCCGATTCAGCTTCAGATAACGCTGCCCGCCGCATGGGTCACGGGACACCCGAGCTGGAACTATTTAAGATACTCGGAGTCTCCCGTGGACAATGTCTTTGCGCAAATCAAAACGGACTTCGGGGCGAATGTTCTGACTTCGCAATTTGCGCAATGTTCGGTTTGCTTCGCATCGCCGATGACCATGGCGACGATTGCGGAAGCGGCAACGGCCCGAGAGATACTCGCGGCCAATTTCACGAACGGCAGAAACTATGTGGGCATCATGCAGAATGGGCTTAAATGGCGAGGCGTGCACAGTGCCGGTAACTCAGGGCAGTTAAATATCGATAGTAATGGCCTCACTCACAACTTCAGCCAGAGTGGCAATGTGATAACGGTTATCGTCGGTGCCAATGAAATGCTGGTCCTGCGGCCGCAATAAACTAGATATCTTGCGCCATAATATCTGGCGACCGCAGCGCGGATTTAACGTTGCGTTAGCCTTACTTCATCGACTGGTCAAATTCCTTCATCCAATCTTTTTTCTTCAGGACTTCACGGGCTTTTGCGCCGTCGGGCGGGCCGACGATGCCGTCCTTCTCCATCAAATCGATCAGACGAGCGGCGCGTCCGTAGCCAACGCGGAGGCGGCGCTGCAATGTGGAAGTTGAGGCGCGGCCCATTTCGCAGACTACCCGCACAGCTTCCTGGTAGAGATCGTCGTCAACTTCTTCGCCGCCATCAGCTCCGGGGCCTCCTCCTGAGAATGAATCATCCTTAGGCGGCTTGAGCAATTCTTCGTTGTAGATGGCTCTCGCTTGTTCGCGCCAGAAATCACATACCGCGCCGACTTCGGATTCGTGCACATAGGGTCCGTGAATGCGGTGAAGTCTTGACGAGCCGGCTGGGAGATAAAGCATGTCGCCCTTGCCGAGAAGCGACTCAGAACCGTTGGTATCGAGAATCGTGCGGGAATCCACTTTGCTGGCGACGCGGAAAGAAATACGCGCCGGGAAATTTGCTTTGATGAGACCTGTGATTACGTCAACCGATGGGCGCTGGGTGGCCAAGATCAAGTGAATGCCGACAGCACGGGCCATTTGCGCCAGGCGCGTGATCGATTCTTCCACACCGTTGGTATCGACCATCATGAGGTCGGCCAATTCGTCGATCACGATGACCAGGTAGGGGAGTGGCTTGTGTTCTTCCTCTTCCACGTTGTCGAAAAGCGAGAGCGATTGACCCTTTTCGAAGGTTCGGTTGTACTGTTCGATGTTACGTACGCCGCGTTGCGCCAGAAGTTTCAGGCGGCGCTCCATCTCGCGCGTGGCGTTGCGCATCACGTTTGCCGCAACTTTTGGATCGGTGACCACGGGCGTGAACAAGTGCGGGATGTCGGCATATAAACCGAGTTCGAGCTGCTTCGGATCGATCAGTACGAGTTTTAATTCATCAGGCGTGGCTTTGAACAACATGCCCATCAGCAGGGAATTGATGAACACACTCTTGCCAGTTCCGGTCGAACCCGCGATGAGCAAATGGGGCATTTGCGTTAAATCGCCGGCGCGGATGCGGCCAATCAAATCTTTTCCGAAGGGCAGCGTAAGTTTGGAAGGCGAGTGACTGAACTCCGGGGATTCCACAACGTCGCGCAAGGCGATCGTTTCGCGATGGACATTGGGTACTTCGATGCCGACGGTAGATTTTCCGGGGATGCGCTCGATCAAGATTGATTCGGCTTTCAGCGCCAGGCAGAGGTCGTCACCCAGGCCGGTGATGCGGCTGTATTTGATGCCGGCTTCCGGCTTCAATTCGAATGTGGTGACCACTGGGCCGGGATTGATTTGCGTAATGTGGCCGGCCACGTCGAATTCGGCGCATTTTTGCTCGATAGCGCGGGCGCATTCTTTCAACTGGCTTTCGTCCATCTTCTGACCGCGTTCGGCCATTTGCAATAGCGAGCTGGAAGGAAGTTTGTAGATTGTCTTCCCGCGAGAAATTTTTGGATCGCCGCCACTTTTCTTTGGGGCAGCGGCTTTTTCGAGCTCGTGGAACTTGATTACTGCGGGTGCGCGACGAGACTCTGTGGCTTCGTCGTCTTCATCTTCGTCATGGTCGTAAACATCTTCGAGCACCGGCAGTTCTTTTGCCGACAGGCGCTGCTGGGCAATCGCGGGACGGCCCGCAATCTTGATTTCTTCAACACGCTTTCTCAGTTGTGAGGATTCTCGTTCTTCACGCCATTCTGCCAGCCTGGCCATCCATTTGCCGACGACGCCATTGGCTGTCATAGGCTTCTTCATCCAATGAGCGGCCGCCCGCAGAGAAAAACTCGTAGTAAGGAAGAGGGAAGTGAGGATCAGAACGATGGAAACTAAATGCGCTCCAATTGGGTTCAGCGCAGCTTGCAGACCTTGCGCGAGAGCGCTACCTAACAGCCCGCCCGGGGGCAGAACGCCGCGAACGTCCGGCATGTGTATCATGGTCAACTCGGCGGAAAGGGAGAGCAGGAGCATGGTCGCGCCTACGAGTTTTGCGACGGGCGCTTCAAATATCTGGCTGCGGAACCAGCGCATAGCCACGATAAACATGCCGATTGGAAATAGAAAAGCGCTGAAGCCGCAGAATTGGAAAAAGAGATCGGACATATGCGCGCCTACGGGGCCGATCCAATTTCTTGCGGGACCTGAGCCGGGTGGCGGGGCGGAGACATTGAAAGAAACGTCGTGCGGAGAATAAGAGAGCAGACTCAGCGCGATAAGAATGGCGAGGCTGAGGCCGACAAATCCAATCAGCTCATTAAAGCGTTTATTTTCGGTTGGCGACAGGATGCGCACAAGCTCCCCTTTGAAATTTCACATTGAACATCTGCGCCGTTAGCGATCCTAACGCTGCATGCTGGATCGCGCTTACGGAGCGGATTAGCTCGAACCCTTTCAGGCCAAGCGCAAACAATGGGGAAGGCTCACGCGTAACAACCGGGCGGCGCGGGCGCTATCGCGCGAAGCCCAATGGAAGGAACGCGAGCAACAAAACGACTATACCAAACAAGATCCGGTAGTAAATAAAGATCTTCAAAGTTCGTGTTTGCAAATACTGCAAAAAGAAGGCGATGACGAGATAGCCGACCATCGCCGAAACCGCCACGCTGATAGCCAATGTGGACATGGGTAAATCGAGCGCGCCGGCGTGATGAGCTTTGATGAGTTTGGGGACTTCTACCGCGGCAGCGCCCGCGATTAGGGGTGTCGCGAGCAAGAAGGAGAAACGGGCGGCGGCTTCGCGGGTCATGCCGCGAAATAACCCCGCGGAAATCGTGATGCCAGAGCGTGAAACGCCCGGAAAGAGCGCGAGTGCCTGCCCCGTCCCGATTACCAGAGAATCTCCGAGCGAAGTTTGCTCGATGTGGCGGTCCATGCGGCCGGCGTACTCCGCGTACCACATCAAAAGCGCGATTGCGATCATGGCGATTGCGATGGGAACAGGGTCGCGCAGATATTCTTCAATGCGATGCTCGAAGAAAAAGCCTACCAAGGCGCCGGGAATCGTGCCGGCCACCAAATACCAGAAGAGACGGCGATTTTGCATTACTTGGTGTTCAGGAGCGTGTTGAGGATAGTGAAAGCCGAGTCCGCAGAGGATTAGCTGCACCCATTCACGCAAGAAATACAGAACGACCGCGATTAAAGTTCCCAGGTGCAGAGCTACGTCGAATGCCAAGCCGGGATCGGGAATGTGGCCGTGTGACAGCCAGGGAATCAGAATCAGATGCGCGCTGCTGCTGACCGGCAAAAACTCAGTCAAGCCCTGCACGATTGCCAGGATGATGGCCTGCCACAGTAACATTCTCTACCTGCCTTCTTTGGATGCCCGCGCAAGTGCGACAAGAATTTTCGTCATGGCAAATGCGTCGCGACCGCCGGGGTAATATCCTTTTTCAACGCCGAGGGTACGATAGCCGTGCTTGGTCCAGAAGGCAATTGCGGATTCATTATCGGTTGCTGTTTCAAGACCTACTTCGCGCACGCCATTCGCGGCGAGTCTCCTTTCTACTTCGCGCAACAATGCGGAGCCGATCCCGGATTTTCGATATTTTTCGAGGACATCGATGGTGACGATGTAGCCGCGGGTGCGTTGACGCGCACTAATGCAGAAGCCAGCAATTTCGAGTGACGTTCCCGCGAGAATGCATTCAGCGCCGGGGAATTGAAGATAGGCACGCATGTCGCGTTTTGAATAAGCGATGCCGGGTTCGTAGCAGGCTTGATCGATTTCGTACAATGCGTGGAAATCGTCAGGTTTATAGTCGCGCAGCGTGAATTTCACAGCGGAATTGTTCACAACCTAGCTCTCACGACGAATTACACTTCCAGAATAACCGGCAAGATTAACGGGCGCTTCGATGTTTGCTTGTTGAGGAAGCGCTTCAAATCGGCGCGAATTTTTTCCTTGATCACGCTCCAGTCCGTCTTTTCTTCCTGGCTGGATTGCTCCACGGTCCGCAGAATCACATCCCGCGCTTGCGAAAGGATTTCGGCGCCGTCTTCAGAAGGCAGGAAGCCGCGTGTAACGATTTCGGGCGCGATCTCCATTTTGCCGGTGTGCTTGTTGATGGCGATGATGGGGACTACAACACCGTCTTCGGAAAGGTGGCGGCGGTCCCGAATCACTACATCTTCGATTTCTTCCAGCGACCCGGAATCCACGCACACGCGGCCGGCGGTGACCGGTTCGCGCTTGCGCGCGTTGCCAGCAGCGGTGAACTCGATGGGCTGACCGCTTTCGATCAGGAAAATTTCAGCGCCGACCGCCCCCAGTTGTTCCGCCAATGCCGCGTGACGGAAAAGCTGCCGGTATTCGCCGTGCACGGGGATGAAATATTTCGGCTTCACAAGTTGCAGCAGGATTTTCATTTCTTCCTGGCTGGCGTGGCCGGACACATGAATCGGCGCCGACCTGCCGCTTTCGTAATAGACCAGCACGCGGCGGCGGAAGAGATGATCGATCATGCGAAAAATATTCTTCTCGTTACCGGGAATGATTCGCGCGGACAAAATCACGGTATCGTTCTCCGTGATGTTCATCAGGCGGTGATTGTCCACGGCGATGCGCGACAGCGCGGAAAGAGGCTCGGCTTGCGTTCCACTGGCTAAAACTACAAGCCTGTGGGGATCGTAGGTCTTGATATCCTGCGGGCGAACGACGCTGCCGTCTGGAATGCGTAACTTTCCGAGATTGTGCGCGATTTCAACGTTGTCCACCATGCTGCGGCCGACGAATCCCACTTTTCGGCCGACCATTCTGGCGATGTCAATCACTTGCTGAATGCGATGCACGGAGCTGGAGAAGCAGGAGACCACCACTTTTTTCGGCGCGGCGCGGAATAATTCTTCCAGGCGCACGATCACGGCGCGCTCGGAGGGCGTGAATCCGGGGCGCTCTACGTTAGTGCTGTCACTGAAAAGTGCCAACACGCCTTCTTGTCCGTAACGCGCAAAGGCGTGCAGGTCGAACGGTTTGCCGTCCACCGGCGTGGGATCGATTTTGAAATCGCCCGTGTGTATGATCACGCCGACGGGCGTGCGCACGGCGAGCGCAACGCAGTCAACGGTGCTGTGCGTAACGTGCAAATATTCGATCGAGAATGGCCCGATGGTGGTGGTATCGCCGGCCGCGATTTCGGTTAACTTTGCCGATTCTAGCAGGCCGTGCTCTTCGAGTTTTTTCTTTACTATCGCTAGAGTGAATTGCGTGCCGTAAATCGGAACGTTTAGCTCTGGCAGAATGTAAGGAATCGAACCAATATGGTCTTCGTGCGCGTGTGTGAGCACGATGGCCTTCACCATGCGCTTGTTTTGCTTCAGGTAGGTGATGTCGGGGATGACGATGTCAACGCCGAGCAATTCCTGCTCGGGAAACATCAAGCCCGCGTCGATGACAATTATTTCGTCGCCGAAGCGCAGGGCAAGCATATTCATGCCGAACTCGCCCAAACCGCCCAGCGGAATGGCCCACAGTGATGTTTGGCTCAAATCTTTCCGGCTTTCTCGCTCAGTGTACGCGGGAGGGAATCTCTTTTTTCTTTAGGCAACATACAATCGTATCACACGAGAGGCTTGAAGCGGCGAGGGCCTACGCCTATCGACGAAGCGGATCGCGGCTGAATGCGGCGAGGCGCTAGTCAGTCTTCGCGGCCACCGGCGAATAATCTTGCGATAGCGACGAGAACAATTGCGCCCACGGTAGCGGCTGCGAGGCTGCCCCAGAATCCAAACGCGGCGATTCCCAGGCGCTGAAAAATCCATCCGCCAATCACGGCTCCGATGAGGCCGAGGATCACGTCAACAACGCATCCAAATCCGCGTCCGCGAGCGACGGTGCCGGCCAGCCATCCAGCGATCAATCCGATTAAGAGCCACCATAGGATGGAATGCGTCTCAACGTACACGACTACATCGCGCTGGGTTACTGCGTGCTGAGTCACGGAAATCCACGATGCCATATTCGTCATGATCGAATCTCCTTTCATTAAGACTGGCAAAAAATATAGCCCAGGGATTTGTAGACGAGCTTCGCGGCCAGAAAGTCAGCCGCGTGATAGCCGGGCCGGGGCGCCAGTTCCGTCACGTCCATTGCGACAATTTTCTTATGATCCGCTACTGCGCGAACCAGCGATGTGACTTCGTGCCAGTCCAATCCGCCGGGCTCCGGCGCAACTGTGGACGGAACCACCGAGGAATCGAAGCCATCCAGATTAATGGTCAGATACACGTGAGAGCCCAGGTCTTCCAAAACTTTCGCGATCCAGGTTTTCACGGGAGCGCGCACGATGTCCTTAGCCCAAAAGATTTTTGTGCGCAAGTGTGGAATCGCTTTTGCTTCCAAGTCCGAAAGGGCGCGTATGCCCACTTGAACAGCAGGACAAGTTTCCACCACGCGTCGCATAGCGCAGGCGTGGCTGGCAGGATTGCCCTGGTATTCGTCGCGCAGCTCGGCGTGCGCGCCAATGTGCAACACGCAAAGATCTTTGTATTTCCTGGCGGTGGCGGATACGAGCGGCGGCGTCAATCCATGTTCGCCGCCCAGCGCGACAGGGAATTTGCCGTCATCTAGCAGCGCAAGTTGCGCGGTGAAAAGTTCGGTCATCACTTCGTTCAAAGTTCCGTCTTGCGTGTCGATGGGAGGCTGAGTGGCGATGCCGATTTCTTTGTACGGCTCAAGCTGCAACTCTTCGTCGTAAAGTTCCATGTGGCGGCTTGCCGCGATAATTGCCGCCGGACCATTACGCGTTCCGCGTTCGTACGTGGTCGTGCGTTCGAGTGGCACGGGGAAAATTACAGCGCGAGAAGTTTCGTAAGTGGAATGTTCTTCCGGCAGGCCACCGAAATTGTCCGGCGGCATCGGAGTGTATCGTGACATAATGCGGGCGCCCCTTGAACGAAATGTAAATTTTTCTTTTGCACTGGCCCTATTTGTAATATCAAATAAGACCGCAACGAACAATTTTGTGTCCCGACTTTTCTCGGGAAACATACATTACCTGCGAGGGCGATGAATGGCAAAGAAAAAGGGCGTCACGGGGCGCACATTACATGACCCGATCGAAGACCGCCTCACTCCTATTTTTCCGCTGGACCTCTCTCGCATTTGCACCATTGACGACATGGTTCGCGCTATGGGGCAAACCGCCTACACCGCGCGGCAAATCGGCGACGCCGCCGACGTGCTGGAAGCCATGGCGCGGGATAAGGATTGTTTTATCGTGCTGACGCTTTCGGGCGCGCTGACCGTTGGAAAAATGGGTCTGGTTTTTTGCGATCTGGTTGAGTCCGGCATTGTGAAAGCGATCGTGTCCACCGGCGCGCTGATGGCTCACGGACTGGTGGAGGCAACCGGACGCTCGCATTTTCGTTATGACGCGAAAATGGACGACAACGAGCTTTTCCTCGCCGGTTACAACCGCGTTTACGATTCGCTGGAGCCGGAAGTGAATCTGGACGCCGTGGAAGTGGTTGTCGACTACGTTCTGCAGCGCTGGGATGCCGAAGAAACGGTGTGCAGTTGGAAACTGAACCGGCGCATGGGCCAATATTTGCAGGAGCACGTGAAAGGGCGCGGCATTTTGAAATCGTGCGTGGAGCACGACGTTCCGGTTTTCGTTCCGGCTTTCACGGATTCGGAGCTTGGCATTGATTTTGCGTTGTACCAGCGACAGCGCAAGAAAGAAGGGAAGCCGCCGCTGCGTTTCGATCCTTATCTCGATTTCGAACATTATGCCTCGACCATGCTGGCAACCCAGCGCATGGGAATTTTCACCGTCGGCGGCGGAGTTCCGCGTAACTGGGCGCAGCAGTTTGGAGTTTATGCTGAGCTGCTTGCGCGGCGGGGCTACGAAAAGATTCCGCTGAAGCGTTACAACTATGGATTGCGCATCTGTCCTGAACCGGTGAATTGGGGCGGGTTGTCCGGCAGCACCTATACGGAGGCTGTTTCGTGGGGAAAATTTGTTCCGCTGGAAGAAGGCGGCAGATTTGCTGAAGTGTTGGATGACGCCACCGTGGCGCTTCCGCTGATTGTGGGCGCGGTGCTCGAACGCATCGGCTATCTCAAGCCGGATCGAAAATCGAGCAGCGTCGAATCAAAGCCTTCTGTGTCTAAGCGAAAGCCGGCAGGAAAAAAGTAAGCGTTTATCGCGCTTGCCCGATAGCATGTGTCCTAAGCCCGCGCCCCACAGGAGAATCGCATGAATCGAAAGTATTTTGTCGCAAACGCCGCGCTTGGGACTGCCGCTATCGTTGCGTCAGCGATTGCGCGCGCGCCTGTTTACCTTTCGGCAGGGCTCTTGCCGACGTTGGCTACGGCTGCTGTGCTCATAACCTGGCCGAGGTCCGCTCAGTCACACACATACAATTTCGCATCGCCAAGCCAAGCGTATGTGTGGGTATGCAAACAGCGGTTAGTCGTCTTCGCCGATCAGTATGGCGGCGGCTAAGACTGTGGTCCACAGGCCGCGTTTATCGCCCACGGCGGATTGCGTGATGTTCATGGTGCGGACAATTTTGTTGGAGATGCGATAGACTTCTTTTTTCTCGTCCCAGGAAAGATCCGGGTCGAATTCCACGTTTAGAGTTGTGGCCAGCATTTCCGCGGCGAGCTCTTCGGTATATTCCCCGGCGATTTCTTCGCTCTCACCGAACGAATGATGCTCCGATAAATATCCGAACATGGATTTGTCTGCCGGCAAAGCGAGGCCGACGCCCGCAGCGATTAATCGATGCGGTTCGCGCGTTTGGTTTTCGCTGATCACGGTGAAAGCGACCTGGCCGGGTTTTATATGCTTCAACCCTTCACTGCGGGAGATCAGTTTGCAGTAGGGAGGAAAAATCGAAGAGACGCGGACGATGTTGCACGCGGCAATTCCTGCGTTACGTAACGCGAGTTCGAAGCTCGAAAGCCGCTCGCGATGTTTTCCAACCCCTTTTGTGAGGAAAATTTTCTTCGCTACGAACGCCATGTGCCGGGTTGCGGTTCCTCCACTCGATTGAGTCGGAAAAATCTAACACGTTCGGAAATTAACAAGCGCACGCAGCTAAGTCAATCACTAATTGAGCTTTCGCGGAATGGTAAACCTAAAGCAGGCCGAAATATTTCACTGGGGTTACAACTTATCTGGTCGCCTCGCGTTTATTCTCTTCGTCGGCGGCTTTTTCAATTGCCGCGAGCGCCTCGGGAGGCTCGATTTTCCAGTTGTTGTCTGCGACAGGTGGAACGGTTTTTGTGCGTTTTAGATAATTGACGAGCAATTCTGAGATTTCTCCCTTCGACTGATACGCAATCGGCAATCCTTGATAGACCGAGTAACCTCCGCCTCCGGAATAGCGATAATTGTTGATGGCGACGCGCAGTTTGTGGCCCGCCGAGAGTGGTGCGCCGTGAAACGTGAGATCGCGAATTCGCTGGCCGACAGCTTGAGTAAGGTCAATCACGTAGGAAACGCCTTCCGCCGAATCCGCGTTGTATCCCGGCAGGCGCAGATTTTGTCCCTGCGGCACGGGCCAGGCGGGGAAAAAGCTCGCCGCGTGCTCGAGCGCATCCTTTAGTTGCGCGCCCGTCATTTCCACCGTGTAAAGTTTGTTCTCGTAAATATAAAGCGCCGAGGCTTCGCGGACGGTTACCGGTCCCGCCGGGAATTGCACGCCGGGATAAAAAATCGTGGCCATGGAAACATCTGCATGTCCGGCTTCCCGCTGAACTTTGTGGATCAGATCGAGTAAGGGCTCATCTTGATAACGACCGTATCCGCCGCTTAAAGTCTTCTCTGAAGTTGCAATCGGCGTGTCCAAATATTTCTGCACTTCGGCTTGATATGGCTCCATCAGCTTCGAGATTTCCGGATCATAGGGGACTTGAGGAGTCACCGGGATGGTTTGCGAATGCTTGGACTCCACGTGCCACATGCCGCCGGCGTTTCGCGACATTTTCACTTCCGCGCGCGAGAGGGAAATGCCCCAATTCTTCGGCTGGGACATCAGAACACCATTTACCACTTTTTCGGGTAGCTCTCGATGCGTGTGGCCGAAAAAAATCACATCGATGCCAGGTTCCTGCTCGGCGAGCTCCCAGGCGGCGTTTTCGGCATCCGTAGGGGCGTACGCGGGCGCAGTTCCCGTTTCGGGATTGCGGTCGAGCCCCGAATGCATGATGACCACCAGCAAATCCACCTGCTTGCGGACTTCCGGAATTACCGTTTTTGCGGCTTCTACAATCGGCTTGAATTCATAACCTTTGTAATTTGCAGGAATCTCCCATCGCGGGATTCCTGGCGTGATGAAGCCAACGATTCCGATGCGAATTCCTGCAACCTCCTTGATGATGTAGGGACGGATGTAGGGCACTCCAGTTGTGTAAGTTTGCTTCACGTTCGCGGCCAGCCAGGGAAAATTCGATTCGCGCTTGGCTTTCCACATTTCGTCCAGGCCAAAATTGAATTCGTGATTGCCGACGGCCATGGCGTCGTAGTGCATCGCGTTGAACACCGCGATTTCCGGATTTGGTTTGGCGGTATCTTTTCGAGCGAAATAATAGGCGAAGGGCGTGCCTTCGGTGGTGTCACCGCAATCGAGCAGCATAGCGTCGGGCGCGTCGGCTCGCGCCCGCTTCACAAGTGTGGCGATCTTTGCCAGGCCGAGGTCGGCGGGATGATTTTCGTAGTAATCCCATGGAAGGATGTGGCCGTGCGAATCGGTGGTATCGAGCAGGGTGATCGTTTTCGTTTGTGGTGCTTGTGCTGTTTGCGCTGCTTGCACCGCTTGCGGCGCAACAAGCCGCCATCCCCGGTCGCCGTCGCGTGACCTGAGAAGAGCGGATACAGATAATAAAATAACGAACGAGACTGCTAGTGAAACCGCACGGCCAGTTTTCATTTCTGGTCCTCAATTTCACAACGCTTAAAGGCAGGATGCCGAGCTGAATCCCGGCCTTGCCTGCCGGCAGGCAGGCGCTACGAAAGCTAATTCTGGCTGATTGCCTGGAGATAATAAAGAAGTGCGCTGGTTTTTTCAAACGCACTCGTCTGCAATAAAAAAGGGGACTCGATTTAGAGTCCCCTTTGGATTGCTTTGTCTTAACCGAGCTCTATGTTAAAAGCTCACGGATAGTAGCGGTACGGATATGGGTAGTACGCGTACGGTGGCGGATAGGGATAAGGATAATAAGGCCGAACGACTGGTCTGGGCCGCGGCTTTGGAGCGTAATCCGCCGAAGTGACTGGCCTGAAGGCCCTCTGTCCATACGCTGTAGATACCGTGATAGGTGTTTCGAGTCTAAAGGTCAGCAAAGATTCCGGAGGAATGATTGTTGGACGGCCCCGCGTGAGTAGCACACCTGCCACGCTGGCAACAAATCCCGCTCCCGCTCCGATCGCGGCTCCCGGCCCTCCCGCGGCTGCGGCGCCGATTCCTGCACCGATACCGGTAGTGCCTGCAATAGCCAAGGCATCACGACCGTTCGAAGTGCCGCCCGTTGCATTGATCAGCGTCGTCTTTACATTGATGAGTTGTCCATCGACCAGCGTCAACTGAGCCAATTGCAACCCCAGCCTGGAAACTCCTTTTACACGGCCAGCCTTCTCCGCGTTCTCGACCGTTCCAATCACGGTTTGACCGCGCCTGGCCACTACCAAGCCGTTCACGACAAGCGGCTGGGCCAAAGTCATGATGATTTGATCGCCCGGCTTGTTCCGGTCACTTGATAGCCAGCCGGTGTTGCGGACCTGCAGGACTGCGCCGGACGGCAAAGTGAGCGTGTCGGGTACCACGTAATTATTCTCAGGCGCTGGAGGCGGTGGAACATCGCGACGCCGATCGGCCGAAGGCATGGGCCCGCGATCATCCGGAGGAGGCGGAGCCTCGTCTGGGGGCGGAGCGCCCTGATCCTGCTGCTGATTCATTTGGTCCTGTTGTTGATCCGGCGGTTGCTGACCTTGTTGCTGTTGGTCTTGTGGTTGCTGCGCCGGTGGCTTCTGTTGATCTTGCTGTTGTTGCGGCGGATTCTGTTGGTCCTGCTGAGCCGAAGCCGGCGCCGCGCTCAAACAAAATCCGAGCGCCAGCGCGCCGATGGCCAGCTTGGTTGTTAAGTTGCGGCCCATGCGGTCGGCAAAGTCGATAGCCATTGTTGGTCTCCTGTTGCTCCCAGATAATTCACCAGAAACGCTTTAAAAGTTCCTTAATCACGCGTTCGCCTGTTACTAAAGATGGCGAAGTGCGGCCATGAGTTGCACTCCAAGGCATATAACACGGTTGTTTCTAGAAAGTTTCGTCCTGCGAATGGCATTGACGTCAGGATTACGAGCCCTGAAGCTCCGTTTCCTTGGCGCAAAGAGGAATGCAAGGGGCAAGCGTATCGGAGACGTTTTTGAGCTCGCGAAGTTGTTGGGGCACGAAATCGGGCCCGGCCGCGGACGGAGAAGCGCCTTTGCGCGAGATTTGAATTACGCCGACTACTTTCTTATCAAGCAGAATTGGCGCGCTCATAATTTTTTGAATTGGCACTCCGCGTTTGTCCTCAGAAATCGGGACGGCCTCAAAAACGGAGGAGTGCGGCACGCCGGAGAAATGATTGGTCATTTCGGGGCGCCGTTCGCGGACAGTGCGCACGGCCAGCGAATTCGAACTGGTCAAAGGAATCTGGCCCATACCCTGCAGGTTTTCCGGCATGACAAATCGCAGAAATCGTTCGTCCGGCATCGCCACCAGGATGGCTACTTCGTGGGGTTGCACCACGAAATGCTTGGCGATCATCTCCACGGCGCGATGCATTCCGACAAAATTGCCGGCCGCGCTGCTGCGGACGATTTCATTCGCCCATTTTTTCAGTTCGTTGATGAATTCGTTAGCCATTCTTACGCGCCTTTGGCGAGTCTAGCACGAGGGTTTCGCGCGCAATGGTCGCGTATAGGCCGTGTGTTGCATTCATAACGACACCAGCCAGTGATTCATGACCCCTTCGAGTAAACCAATGGGAGTGTGAATATCGATTTTAGCGCCGGCGTTCTTGCAAACTTCTCCACGGCTGCTTATACTTTAGTTGTTTGCAAAACTATTTCGGAGTGTGCATGTCGGCCGCAACGGCTGAATCTAAAACAAGTTATATTCTGGACAAACTGCAGTCCCTCAGCGGCGTAATTCCCATTGGAGCTTATCTGCTAGATCATCTTTGGTCGAACAGCTACGCTCTGGTCAGCATTGAGAAATACAATCAAGTTTCTGGCGATCTGCAAACCGTGCCGTGGCGCATTGCCCTAGAAGCTGCGGTACTTTGGATTCCGATACTCTTTCACAGCCTTTACGGCTTTTATATTTGGTCGAAGGGGAAATCCAACGCGCTGAGCCATCCCTGGATGTCGAACTGGATGTACCTGCTGCAACGCTGGACGGGATTGATTGCCTTTGTTTTTATCGGCTGGCACCTCTACACCGAACGATTTGGCGGACATGGCGTTACGCGTTACGCCGGAGTAGCTGAGGATATGGCGAATCCGTTGTACGTGGCGGCTTATATCATCGGAGTCGTCGCGTGTTCCTTCCATCTCGGCAACGGGTTGTGGAATTTTGCCTGCAAGTGGGGAATTGCGATCACTCCTAAAGCGCAACGCGCCGCCGGATGGTTTGGCGCGCTGGTGGGCGTGTCGTGTACGCTCGCGGGCATCGTTATCGTTCTCGGATTTCACTACGCTTGGTTTCCTCTCGGTGGCTACGTTCAATGACGGTGCCTAAAATCATAGTAGTGGGCGGCGGTTTGGCCGGCCTGATGGCGACAATCCGCGTGGCGGAGTCTGGCGTACCGGTGGATTTGTTTTCGATCGTTCCGGTGAAGCGGTCGCATTCGGTGTGCGCGCAGGGTGGCATCAACGCTGCGAAAAACCTGAAGGGCGAAGGCGATTCTACCTGGAAGCATTTTGACGACACTATTTATGGCGGCGATTTTCTCGCCAATCAACCACTAGTCAAGGGCATGTGCGACGCGGCGCCGGCGATCATCGATTTGCTGGATCGTATGGGAGTGATGTTCAATCGCACGCCGGAAGGTTTGCTGGATTTCCGGCGGTTTGGCGGAACACTTTTCCATCGAACGGCTTTTGCTGGAGCTACTACCGGCCAACAACTGCTGTACGCGCTTGACGAGCAGGTCCGGCGCTTCGAATCCGAAGATAAAGTTAGAAAATTCGAGGGCTGGACGTTTCTCTCTGTAGTTCTTGACGACGGTGGCGTTTGCCGCGGCATCTGCGTGATGGATTTAAAGACGATGGAGATTCGCACGTTTCCCTGCGATGCGGCGATTTTCTGCACAGGAGGCATCGGCGCGGTCTTCGGACGCTCGACCAACTCGGTCGTTTGCACCGGCTCCGCGCAATCTGCGCTATTTCAGCAAGGCGTGTACTACGCGAATGGCGAGTTCATACAGGTGCATCCAACTGCGATTCCCGGCGAAGACAAATGCCGGTTGATGAGCGAATCGGCGCGCGGTGAAGGCGGCCGCGTTTGGGTGCCTAAACAGGCGGGCGATACGCGCCGCGGAAAAGATATTCCGGAAAGCGAACGTTTTTACTTTCTGGAAGAATGGTATCCGAAGTACGGCAACCTGGTTCCGCGCGACGTAGCTACCCGGGCTATTCACAAAATTGTCTTTGAGCTGAAGATGGGACTCGTCGGGGAGCCGGCAGTTTATCTCGACGTCACACACATTCCGCGCGAAGTTCTCGACCGCAAGCTCGAAGGCATTCTCGAAATCTACGAGAAATTTGTGGGCGTGGATCCGCACGTGGAGCCCATGAAAGTTTTTCCGGCCATGCACTACACCATGGGCGGGCTTTGGGTTGACAACGAGCATCAAGCAACCAATGTCCCGGGAATTTATGCCGCGGGCGAATGCGATTACCAATATCACGGCGCGAACAGGCTGGGCGCAAACTCCCTGGTTTCGTGTATTTACGGCGGAATGCTGGCAGGGCCTGCGGCAGTGGAATATTCGCGCGGACTTGAAAGCGGATGCGAAAGTGTTCCGGCCGCTATTTTCGAGCGCGAGCGCGTGCGGCAGCAGGACATCAGCGACGCCTTGCTGAATCAACATAAGGGAACGGAAAATCCGATCACGATATGGCGTGAGATGGGTGACATCATGACGGAAAACGTCACGGTGATTCGCTACAACGCCAACCTGGAAAAAACTCTGGTGAAACTCGACGAATTGAGCGAGCGGTTCACACGTATCAACTTGCAGGACCGTACGCAGTGGGCGAATCAGACCCTGAGTTTTGTGCGCGAACTCGGAAACATGCTGATCCTCGCTCGCGTTATCACGCTGGGTGCACTTGCACGCAACGAGACTCGCGGCGCGCACTACAAACCTGAATTTCCTGAGCGCGATGACGCGAATTGGCTGAAAACCACCAAGGCTAGCTACAACGGCGGAGAAATCATTCTCAACTATGAGCCGGTGGACACGTCGCTATTGCCGTTGCGCGAGCGTAAGTACACAGCCAAGTCGTAGGAACGGAAAGGTTTTAAGAGGCACCATGGCAGAAAAAACATTTATCGTTCGGATCAAACGCCAGCAGCGAGCGGATGAATCGGTGCGCTGGGAAGAATACGAGCTGCGCTATCGTCCGCACATGAACGTCATCATCTGCTTGCGCGACATTGCCGAGAGGCCGTTCACTCGCGGCGGTGTGGAATCCACTCCTGTGAGCTATGACGCGAATTGTTTGGAGGAAGTGTGCGGCGCTTGCGCCATGCTGATTAATGGGACTGCCCGGCAAGCCTGTACCGCGCTGGTGGACGATCTTGAGAAACCGATTCGCCTGGAGCCGCTCACAAAATTTCCGCTGATTCGCGACCTAGTGGTTGATCGCTCGAAAATGTTTGAGGATTTGAAGCGGACGCATTGCTGGATTCCCATCGACGGGACGTACAACATAGGAGAAGGCCCGCGGATGGCTCCGGCGGTGCAGGAAAAAGGTTATCCGCTTGCGCGCTGCATCACCTGCGGAAATTGCCTGGAAGTTTGTCCCAAAGTTAATTCGAACGACAGTTTTGTAGGCGCTGCGATCGTCAGCCAGGTTCGGCTGTTCAACATGCACCCCACCGGGGCGATGCATTCGGCAGAGCGGCTTGACGCGTTGATGGGGCCCGGCGGCATCGCCGAATGTGACAACGCGCAAAACTGCGTGAAAGCGTGCCCGAAGGGAATTCCGCTTACGGAGTCGCTAGCCGCGGTCAACGGCCAAGTGCTTGTGCACGCGGTGAAATCGTGGTTGCGCGGCGAATAATTTTGCCGCAACGAAGTAACGTCAAATCTCGATTCCGTTTAAAAGAAACGTATCGTAATATTCTGACTGATCCACGGAGATAAATGTACCGGTTCTTCTTTTTCACAATTTGTTGTGTGCTCGGAGGAATTCTGCCACTTCTCGCCGTATCGTCACAAACGCAGCCCATTTCGCAAAAAGCGAGAGACCTGCATTTCAGCTCGATCGTTATTGACACACACGACGACACCACCCAGCGTTTGCTCGATCCAAAATTCGACCTCGGTGTGCGGCACACGGACGGGAGCGTCGACATTCCGCGAATGCGCGAAGGAGGCTTGGACGCCCTATTTTTCTCGATTTACATTCCAGGGTCGATCACCGGGTCTCGAGCGGTTGAGCGCGCACTTGAACAAATTGAAGCTGTACGCCGCCAGGTCACTCTGCACCCGAACGATCTAGCGCTGGCCACGACAGCGGCTGAAGTTCGCAGCGCGTTTGCGGCGCACAAAATTGCGGCACTCATGGGCGTCGAGGGCGGGCACATGATCAACGACGACCTGAAGAACGTGGATAAATTCGCGTCGCTCGGCGTTCGTTATATGACGCTAACGCACATGTTGAATACGGATTGGGCGGACTCTTCGACCGATAAGCCGGCGCATAATGGCCTGACAGATTTTGGCAAGCAAGTTGTGATGGAAATGAATCGCGTGGGCATGACCGTGGACGTTTCGCATATCGCGGACAAAACGTTTTACGACGTGATCGCCACAAGCCAGGCTCCGGTGATTGCTTCGCACTCCTCTTGCCGCGCGCTGGATGACGCACCACGCAATATGACCGACGATATGATCAAAGCGCTGGCGGCAAAAGGCGGCGTGATTCAGATTAATTACCACGTCGGATTTCTGAGCCAGGAATTTCGCGACGCGGACAGAGCGGCACCCCAACTTGGCAGAGCAATCGAAGCCGAAACGAAGAAGCGCTGTGGCGATCAAGAG
>Ga0207015_1099_pt2 | contig 28168 bp, 24 predicted proteins | sample Alteio_BWMinCont_53_FD_153486 | JGI IMG/M metagenome (GOLD analysis project Ga0207015, IMG submission 153486) | Enriched cells from forest soil in Barre Woods Harvard Forest LTER site, Petersham, Massachusetts, United States -... | ecosystem: Environmental > Terrestrial > Soil > Temperate forest >...
GCACGATACTTCGTGCCCTTACCGGCGTTGAATATTCCGAAGAAATGCGCCCGCGCACAAAACGCTGCAACAGCGAGAGTTGGGCGTCACACTGGACCCGAAAACCTGTACTACGGTGCGCGCGGGAGGGACAGGTCGAGAGGAAAATTTTGGGATACAGGAATTACGCTGCGGGTAAAATTGCGCGGGGGTGGGGCGTTTTTACTTGGACGGAAAGCGTCAGGCCACTGAGAGTAAAGGGTTTACGTATGGCTCGCCGCTTGCACTTCCTCGGGTAGTGGGGGAGGCGAGCCGAGGATCCCTTTAAGGGGATTGAGGGCTGGGCCGGTTCGCACCCCCCCTTTCTATTTCTCCCGCACCCACAGGCACTCCGAAAATCGTCCCGCAATTGCCGCATTACCCCCAAAAAGCACGAGTCGCCATTCACAACCGAGGAAAATCGCGTGTGCAGCACGCTTTGAGCACTCGCTGAGATGCGCCAAATGGGTCGGCGTCCGCCGGGATCACGGCGATCGCGCGGCGAAGAAGGCACGAAGTACCGTGCCCCTACCGGCGGCAGCAGACCGCAGCCGGCACCGTATGTTGCTGATGCCGCTGACTAGACGGGGAGTTGGTGCACGGCGCTAGGTGCGGCGCGATGGCTGAGGATGGGCCGGGATTGATAGTCGGTGAGCGTGAGCGCGAGCATGATGGCCAGCCAGAAAACCGCGCAGATGATCACCAGGTGGGTGCGCTTGGGGCTGTAGCGCGCGTGCATGAAGTAGAGCACGACGAGGGTGGCTTTGACGGTGGCGATGCCCAAGGCGATGACGATGTTGAACGGACCGAAATTCTGGAAGGCGGCCCACACGGTGATGGCGGTGCCGACCATCAGCGAAGCGAAGATCGTGAAGTAGATTTTCGGCGAGACGATGTGTTCGGACACGCGCTTATCTCCCGGCCTTGCGGTCGATCAGATATAACAGCGGAAAGAGATAGATCCACACGATATCGACGAAGTGCCAGTACAGGCCGACGATCTCGACGGGCGTATTGTAGGCGGGGCTGAAACGCCCACCTACCGATTCCTTGAGCAACCATAGCAGCAAGCCGGCGCCGACGATCATGTGCAGGGCGTGCAGACCGGTCATGCCGAAGTACAGCGAGAAATACAGCTGCGCGTGGTTGTTCAGGTCGGGATCGAGTCTTTCGGCTTCTTCGAGTTGCTTGTCTTCTGTTTCGCGAGCGGCCGGCGAGAGATCCGCGCAATTGGTGGGACTCTTCGCGCAATAGGAAATATCGAAGTGATAGCCCGGGATCAGATGGTGGTCGAACTTTTGCTTGTACTCGACGACTTTGACGCCCAAAAAGGTGCCGCCGAGGATGAGCGTGAGGATGAGAAAACTGGTGACCAGCGTTTTTTTGCCGACTTGGGCGGACCACACGGCCATGGCCATCGTCAAGCTGGAGAGAATCAAGACGACGGTGTTGAATCCGCCGAGGTAGATGTCCAGAGTGTTGCTGCCCATACCGAAGGCAGCGGGGTACGCGTGGCGGTTGATGGTGTAGGTGAGGAACATGCCGCCGAAGAACAAAACTTCGGTGACCAGGAAAATCCACATGCCCAGAGCAGCGGTTTCCTTCTGCTGCTCGAGCGTTTGAAACTGGCCGTACAGTTCTCCGGTGCGGTGCACGCGGGACTCCTCTTTTTTCTCTCTGACGGGTCTAAAGACCCGCCACTACATTTTTCCTGCCAGGTTAAAGCCTGGCCCTACGTTTTTTCTGGCCGGGCTAAAGCCCGGCTTCTACAAAATCGCGCCTAAGCCTAATCAGTCGTCTCCGTGCGCGGGAGCCAACGGCGCTCCTGCTTCCAGGCCGAGATCCTTGCGATCCTTAAAGTCGTAGGGCTCCCAGTCGACTTGCGGAGTTACGTGGAAATTCTCCGTGAGCGGCGGGGAATCCGTCTTCCATTCGAGACCGGTGGCGGGCCACGGGTTGGGGCCGGCGACCTTTCCGTAACGCATGGACCAAACCAGGTAGCACATCGGCAGGAGGTAGCCGAGCGCGAGAATCGAAGAGCCGGCGGTGGACATCACGTTGAGCACCTGGAACTCCGGCGGATAAGTGTGATAGCGGCGCGGCATGCCGAGGTAGCCGAGAATGAATTGTGGAAAGAACGTGAGGTTGAACCCGAGGAACAACGTTACCGCAGCGACGCGCGCCAGGAACTCGGGGTATAGCTTGCCTGTGATCTTGGGCCACCAGTAGTGCAAGCCGCCGACGTAGCCCATTACCGCGCCGCCGACCATGATGTAGTGGAAGTGGGCGACGACAAAATAAGTGTCGTGGATGTGGATGTCCAGGCCGAGGCAGGCCAGGAACAAGCCGGTGAGGCCGCCGACGAGGAACAAGCCGATGAAGCCGAGGGCGTAGAGCATCGGCGTGTCGTAAGAGATCGAACCCTTGTAGAGCGTAGAGGTCCAGTTAAAGACTTTAATGGCCGAGGGAATCGCGACTACGTAGCTGAGGAACGAAAACGCAATGGCGGCGTAGGTGGCTTCGCCGGTGAGGAACATGTGGTGCGCCCAAACCACGAAGCCGATGACCGCGATAGCGATACTGGAGCCGGCGATGAAGGAGTATCCGAAAATCGGTTTGCGCGCAAAGGTGGGAATGATTTCGCTGATCACACCCATCGCCGGCAAGATCATGATGTAAACGGCGGGATGCGAATAGAACCAGAAGAGGTGCTGGAAGAGAATCGGGTCGCCGCCGAGCGCGGGGTTGAAAAAGCCGAGATGGAACATGCGCTCGAGGCCGGCCAGCAGCAGGGTGATGGCGATGACCGGAGTGCCGAGAATCATGACCAGGCTGGTGGCGTAATGCGCCCAGACAAAGAGCGGCAGGCGGAACCAGGTCATCCCGGGGGCGCGCATGGTGTGCACGGTGACGATGAAGTTCAGCCCGGTGAGGATGGAGGAAAAACCGTTGATGAAGATGCCGATGATCGCGGGAGTGACCGCGGAATTCGAATAGACGCTACTGAGCGGCGTGTAGAAGGTCCAGCCGGTGTCCAGGCCGCCGGTCATGAAGGAATACAGGACGAAGCTGCCGCCGATCAGGTAGATGTACCAGCTCAGCAGATTGATTTTGGGGAAGGCCAGATCCTTGGCGCCGATCATGATCGGGATCAGGAAGTTGCCGAGGACCGCGGGGATCGAGGGAATCAGGAAAAAGAAAATCATGGCCACGCCGTGCATGGTGAAAAGGCGGTTGTACATTTCCGGCGTGACGAGGAAACCGTTGGGCGTCAGCAGGTGAATGCGAATGAGCGAGGCGAAAGTGCCGCCGATGAAAAAAAAGACCGTGACGGAAGCGAGGTACAGCAACGCGATGCGCTTGTGGTCGGTGGTGAGCAGCCACGAACGAATGCCGTAGGTGGCGTTGAGATAATGGTCGCGCGGCATCTGGAAATTGCCGGGCGATGTTGGTGGCGTACTCATACTATTTCTTCCCCGAGGCCGGCGCGACGCCGGACCCAGTAGCGGGCACGGGTTGCGCCTGTAAGGACTTAATATAAGCCGTCAGAGCGAGAATCTGCTCTTCGGTGAGCTGGCCCTGGAACGTGGGCATCACCGGTTGAAAGCCGGCGACGATTTTGGCATTGGGCTGCAGGATGGACTCGCGGATGTAAGCGTCATCGGCAGTCACGGTCGAACCATCGGCCAACAAAATTTTGTTGTTGTACATGCCGTTGAGCGAAGGCGCGCGGCCTTTGCCGTCCGGCATGTGGCAGGTGGCGCAGGCTTTCTCAACAAAGAGCTTTTCGCCGGCGACCACGGGGCTACCTTCCGAACCGGAAGAACCGGAGAGCCACGCGGCGTAGTCCGAAGGCTCCATGACGGTGACCCAGCCGCCCATGACGGCGTGGTTGGTGCCGCAGTATTGCGCACAGAAGAAATGATAGCGGCCGGCCACGGTAGGCCGGAACCACATCGTGTTGTAATGGCCGGGAACGACGTCCATCTTGACGCGGAACGCGGGGACGAAGAAATCGTGGATGACGTCTTCGCTGGCCATCACCAGGCGGACGTTGCGGCCGATGGGCACATGCAGCTCGTTGATCTCGCGCAAGCCGTTGGGCTGCTGCACTTTCCACATCCACTGCTTGCCGATCACGTAGATGTCCAGGGTGTCCTTGGGCGTATTGCGAAAATCCACGTAAACGACCGCGCCCCAGGCAAACATGCCCATGGCCAGGAACAGCGGGACGACGATCCATGCGGTTTCGAGAATGGCGTTGCCGTGAATGGGCACGCCGACTTCGTCGCGCGTCTTGCGGCGGTACTTGAAGAAGAAAAAGATGACCGTGGCAGTGATGGCCACCGCGAAGAACAGGCAGATGGCGCTGATAAAGAGCATCAGCGCGTCAATGTGCGGCGCGAAGTTCGATGCTTGCTCCGGATAGAGTGGCAATTGCGACTGCACGGCTCAGTGAGCTCCTTGGAGATTCGCGCGCGAGTTCTGGTCGTGGCGCCGGAAAATCAAGATGGCTGCAACAATGGCCAAAACGGTCAGTGCGGCACAGAAGCGAATAATTTTCAGAATCGAAGCGCTGTAGGTGGCCGTCGACGGATCGTAGTGGTAGCAGAACAGCAGCACGCGGTCGATGGGCGAGCCGATTTTGCCCGCGGAGGCATCCACCAGACCCAGACGCACATCGCGGCCGGGATATTCGACACCGTAGAAATAGCGTGAGATGCGACCGGAGGGCGTGAGCATCAGAACACCGCTGGCGTGCGCGAAGTAGTCGTTCTTGGCGTCGTAGCGGTAGCGGAAGTTGGCCGCTTGCGTCACAGCGTCAATAGAAGCCTGCGAACCGGTGAGGAAGTGCCAGCCGGAGGCCGTTTCCGGGCGGCGGAAATGCGCGAGGTCCGCGGTTTTCTTTTGCGCGGCTTTTTCGGCGGTATCGCGCGCATCGAAGCTCACGAACACAACTTCATAGTCGCGCCCGGGATTGAACGAAAGCATGCGCAGGCTGCCCACCACACCCTGCTGAACCTGATCGCACAACATGGGGCAGCTGAAATAGACGAAAGCCAGCACCACCGGCTTCTGGCCAAAATAGTCGCCGAGCTTGACGCCGCGCCCGGTCTCATCGCGGAAAGGCAAATCGAGCGGCATCTGCGCGTTCAACTCCGGCCGGAAGTCCACGCCTTGCAACTGCGCCGGCATGTTGGCCGCGGGAATGCCCGTGTCGCTGGGTACGGCCTGCGCCCTTAGCGAAGGAGCGGCGGCCACTGCGCTAAGCAGAGCTGCGAAACACGCGATAGTGCGAACGCGGCTCATCGATCTACGGTTTCTTCTCCGCCGAAGGAGCGCCTGCCAAGCCTTTCTCGGCAATAATCTTCATCGCGTCTTCTACGGGAATCTGTGCCAGGCCCGCGTTGCGGTCGATCCAAGCCAGACTTTCGTTGGCCTTCTTGTCCGCCGCAATTTTTTGCCGCAAATCTTCCTGCGGATCGTTGCTGTGCCCGGGAACGCCCTGGAGCCGCGGCTCGGACGGATAGTCCATGGCCTGCTTTTCCTCGGGCGTCATTTTGTCGGTCATCTGCTGCATGGCGGCAGTCGGCGGCGTATTGGATTTCTGCATCAAATTCGCGGTGAAGCGGAAGATGTACACGCAGAGAAACAGCGACAGCGCCACGGCCACGCCCAGAGCGAAGAGATACCAATAAATCGAGCCGACCTCGACGTCCGAGCTTTCGAACGTAACGTCCGGATTCGTCGGCAGCCCGGCGTCGGGAGCAGCGCCGTGTTTCTCAGTGCTCATTGGGCGCAATGACCTCCGCAAGTTTCGGATCGCCGAGCGGGAAAAGCGGCTCGCGCTTCAAATTCCAGGCAAAGAATCCCAACCACAGACCGATCAAAGCGACGGGGACGACCAGGTCGAGCCAGCTGAATTTCACGCCGCCCAACGCGAATTCCGGGCGCGTGAGCCAGAACAAATCGACCAGGCGCATGAAAATCATCCACAGCGCGATTTTGGGCATCCAGCGGGTACTGCGCTTGACGTCTTGCGGCAGCAAAACGAAGAACGGCACGAAGAAATGGAAAATTAGGACGATGACGGCAACGATGCCCCAGCTGCCATACAGACGCGAATGGAAAAAGGTGATTTCTTCGGGCTGGTTGCCAGACCAGATAATCAGTAACTGCGAAAAACCGAAATACGCCCACAGCATGTTGAACGCGAAGAGCAGCTTGGCCAAATCGTGGAGATAGCGGGGCTTCATGATGGACGCGAACGGCTCGGCGGAAGCCATCATCACGATCACCGCAATCATTAGCGACAGCGAGGAAATCAGCTGGCCGGCGACGAACAAGAAACCGTAAATCGTGGAAGCCCAGTGAGGCGAAATGGACATCACCCAATCGATGGCGGCAAAGCTCACCACGAAGACGTACAAGATGATTCCGGGACCGGCGAGCATTTTCAGACGGCGGCGCAACGAGCGGTCGTCGCGGTCGACGTCTTGCTTGCGCGACCAAGCATTGAAAATGAACATCAGCGACAGGAGGACCGCGAAATAAATGGCCGCGCGAATCGCGAAATTGTTTTTCGTGAGGTACCACTGCTGCATTGCCGAAAGGGGCTGTTTCAAAGTCTCCCTTGGATCGAGCCAGCGGAAATACAGGGTCTTCATGCCAAACAAGATCGGAAAGAACAGCACCAGCAGGAACGGCAGCGTACGCGTGGCCGATTCCGCGGGACGCCGGATCATGATGCCCCACAGACCGCCGGTCAAATGCTGCAGCATCACCAGACCGAGGGAGCCCAGGGCAAACCCGAAAATGAGCATGTAGCTCATCAGGTAGGAGCGATAAAAATCGTCCGGATAGCGCAGCCAGCCGAAAATCGCCAGCAACACCGCGACTCCGCCTACCAGGAACGCGCGCTGCTGGAGGCGGCCCACGCTTTCGGGCGCTCTGTAGTCTGGCGCGGTCATTTCGCGGAGCCTCCGGCTTCCAGTTTTTGTTGCAGCTCCGCGGGCAGATCGGAAACCTTGGCGTTGCGGCTCAATTGCAGTGCGCGAACATACGCCACGATGGCCCAGCGATCACGAACGGGAATCTGTGCGGAATAGCCGAGCATGCTGCCAAATCCATTTGTTATTGCGTCGAAAAAATAGCCGTTCGGCGATTTCCGCAAACGATCGTCGTGATAACTGGGCGGATGCTTCATGCCGCGCACCGCGGCCATGCCGTTGCCGTCGCCTTGCAGGCCATGGCACGGTGAACAGAAAATTCCATAACGCTGCCGCCCGCGCACCAGCAGTTCTTCATTGACAGGCACCGGGAACGCATTGGAATCCTTGGCGACCACCAGCTGGTCATCCGCAATCGAGCCGTGCGCCACGGTGTTTTCCAGCAACGGACGCTCCGAGCGTCCATCAGCAAAAAAATCACTCGGAGAAAGCGGGCGATTCTTGGGCTGATTGGCCATATCCTGGCGAATGGGATTGCAAGCCGCGAGGCCCAAGGCCAAAGCGGACGCAGCGACGAGACCGAGAGTGCGCGACGCGTTAGTCATCGTCTTTCACCTCGACGACATGTTGCGCCTGCACACCCTGCAGGAATTTGGCGGTTTCCGCGAGATGGAACTTGGGATCGTGCGCTTCGATGCATAGAAAAAACTTGTCGTTCGTAGCGCGCTTGAAACGCTCGACATTAAACAATGGATGATGCGGCTGCGGCAGCTTGTTGAGCGCGAGCATCCCGAAAACCGCCGAGAGCGACGCGCCCAGCACAGTCAGCTCGAAGGTCACCGGAATGAACGCCGGCCAGCTATTGAGCGGACGCCCACCGGTATTCAGAGGATAGGCAATCACGTTTACCCAATATTCAAAACCAAAACCGCCCAGTCCGCCAAGCAAGCCACCGATCAAGGTAATCAACGCCACTTTGTTGCGGCGCAGACCCAAAGCTTCGGACAAGCCTTCCACCGGAACCGGTGCGTACGCATCCATGTGGCGATAACCCGCATCGCGCGCTTTTGCAGCAGCGACAAGCAACAGCGAGGCGCTCGCAAACTCGCCGACCACGCCGTAGAGATGTGACCGTTGGTCTCTCACTCGTGTTCCTCAGAATGCGCTACCAACTCGCGCATTTCCGCAATGGAGATCGCCGGCAAGCCGCGCACGAACAAGAACATCATGGTGGTGAAGAGTCCCAGAGTTCCCACGAACGTAGCGTAATCCCAGACCGTGGCGGAATAGCGGCCCCACGCCGAAGGCATGAAATCGCGCGTCAAGCTGATGACTACGATCACGAAGCGCTCCAGCCACATGCCCAAGTTAATGATCAGCGACATGAGGAACAGCAGCGGCACATTGGAGCGTACCTTCTGGAACCACAACAATTGCGGCGTCAGGATATTGCACAAAATCAGCGCGTAATAGAAATGCGCGTACGGGCCATGGAAGCGCATCTGCGTCAGGTACAGGTCGAACTTGTTTCCGCTGTACTGCGACATGAAATACTCGAAGAAGTATCCGTAGGCGACGATGAGGCCGGTGGCCAGCATTACCATGGCCATGTTCTCGAGGTGCCGCATGGTGATGAAATCTTCGAGATTGTAGGCTTTGCGCAGCGGAATGGCGATGGTCAGCACCATGGCAAAACCGGAATAAATGGCTCCGGCAACGAAATACGGCGGAAAAATCGTGGTATGCCATCCGGGAACGATGGCAATCGAAAAGTCGAAGCTCACCACGGTATGCACGGAGAGCACCAGCGGCGTTGCGAGTCCGGCGAGCAGCAGATACGCCGACTGATAGCGGTGCCAATGCCGCGCTGAACCGCGCCAACCCATGGCCAACATACCGTAAATGATTTGCTGTGTTTTCGATTTGGCACGATCGCGCAGAGTCGCCAAGTCCGGAATCAGGCCGACAAACCAGAACAACAGCGAAACCGTGCCGTAAGTCGATACCGCGAACACGTCCCAGATCAGCGGGCTGCGGAACTGCGGCCAAATGCCCATGGCGCTGGGATACGGGAACATGTAGTACGCCATCCACGGACGCCCGGTGTGAATCAGTGGGAAAATGCCGGCGCAAGCCACGGCGAACAGCGTCATGGCTTCAGCAAAGCGGTTGATGGAAGTGCGCCACTTCTGATTCAGCAGGAAAAGAATGGCGGAAATCAGCGTGCCGGCGTGGCCGATACCAATCCACCAGACGAAATTGACGATGGCGAAGCCCCAGCCGACGGGAATGTTGATGCCCCAGATTCCCACGCCTTTTATAATCAGCCAGGCGATGGACACAGTCAGCATCATCAAGACGCTGAAGGACAGCGTGAATCCGGCCAGCCAGCCGAGCGACATCGGCCGCGTCAAGACGATCGACGCGATCTTGTCGGTCACCGAAGCATAGGTATACCCCGGCTCCAGCACCGGAGTCAGCCGGCGGATTTGCGGATTATCCAATGGAGGCTGGCCGTTGCTCATGCCTGCTCCAGGTCCGGATTCGGATTACGCACCGCTGCCAAATAGGTAGTGCGCGGGCGCGAGTTCAGCTCGCCCATGATCGTGTAATTGCGCTGCTGCGCCTTGAGCTTGGCCACGCGGCTGTTCTTGTCGTTCTGGTCGCCGAACACGATAGCTTCGGACGGGCAAGCCGCTTCGCAGGCGGTCACAATCTCGCCGTCACGGATCGGCCGGCCCTGGCCGTCATTGGCTTTTTCCGATTCGATGCGCACATTCTGAATGCGCTGCACGCAATACGTGCACTTTTCCATGACGCCGCGGCTGCGCACGGTCACTTCCGGATTGCGCATGAGCTTGAGCGAGGGCGTTTCCCAATCCTGGAAGCGCAGGAAGTTGAAGCGGCGCACTTTGTACGGGCAGTTGTTCGAGCAATAGCGCGTGCCGATACAACGGTTGTAGACCATGTCGTTCAGGCCTTCGGCGCTGTGCACCGTTGCGCTGACCGGGCAAACCTGTTCGCAGGGCGCGTTCTCGCATTGCTGGCAAGGCACCGGCTGGAAGAACGTCGGCGGATTCGCCAGCGCGTCTTTTTTCGTTTCCGGATCGTAATGAGTCGTCGGATCGTTGGTCTCGGTCTTGGCCAGATAATAGCGGTCAATGCGAATCCAGTGCATTTCCCGCCCGCGCATCACCTGGTCTTTGCCGACGACCGGAATATTGTTTTCGGACTGGCAGGCCACCACACAGGCATTGCAGCCGTTGCATTTGTTCAGGTCGATGGCCATCGACCACTGCTGTTTTTTGCTGTAGTCGAAATTTTCGTACAGCGACAATTCCTTTGGCGGCTGCTCGTCTTCTTCGTGCGCGAATCCCGGATTCTTGCGGTATTCCTCGAGCGTGCCGGTGCTCAGAATCTTGCGGCCTTCCATGTTGAAGTGATACTGAGTGCAAGCCATCGAGTAGCGTTCGCCGGTCGGCTTGATGTCTTTGCCCGCCGCCGTCCACAGCGCGCCGGAAGTGCGCACCACATACGCATTGAAGCCTTTGTTCGTGCCGCTGTAGCCGGCTTTGCTGCGTCCATAGCCCAGCGGCAGCACCACTACGCCTTCGGCCTGGCCTGGAACCACCCACACCGCCGCCGATACTTTGCTCTGCGAGAGCGAAATATCAACCACATCCGAAATGATCTGGCCGTGCTCGCCGCCGCGCGCCGCCACTTTCTGATACTCCAGGTTCAAATCATCCTTGGTCTTGGGACTTACGTACGCGGCGTTGTCCCAGGTCAGTTTGGTTACCGGCTTGGGCAATTCCTGCAGCCAGCCGTTGTTGGCGAAGCGTCCGTCATACACGCAGGGATCGGGCCGGAAAATAAATTCGTATTCGCCTGCGGGAATGGCGGCCACTGCCGGCAGGCTTGCCGGATTTATCTTGGCGGACAGCCCGGCCAGCGGTGCATCGGCCGAATTCGCCACGAATCCGTCGTTCAGCGTCTTGCGCCAGAATTTGTCGAACTCTTCGTTGGATGCGGACGGCTTGAACTTGGCTTTCACGCGTTCGCGCAGCGCATCGTAGTCCGAAACGCCCGGCTTGTCGCTGAAAGCGGCGAGCACTTCGCGCGCGGAATGCGTGCGATACAGCGAGGCAATCAGCGGCTGCACGATGCTCAGCGTTCCGTCAAAAGCCCGCGCATCGCCCCAGGTCTCCAGAAAATGCGATTCGGCCACATGCCAATCGCAGTAGTCCGCGGTTTCATCGAAATGCGAGCTGACGCTGATTGAAGTTCTGACTTTTTTCTCTCGCGTGCCTGGAACAAACGCCATCAGTTTGGACTTGAAATCGAAGTCGTGCGGCGCTGTGTATACCGGATTCACGCCGATAATCAGCAGGGTTTCGACTCTGCCGGCGTCCATGTCCACGCAAAGATCGCGCAGCGACTCCAGCTGATTCACAGGATTCGCTTCGATCGGCTCGGTGTAATACACCGTTGCGCCGGCATTGCCCAGAGCGGCGTTGATGGCATGGGCCAGCGCGTGCACCGCGGCGGTTTGCTGTTCGCCCGCCACCACCAGCGAAGCCCCGCGATGCTCCTGTAAATCTTTGGCTACTGCATCGAGAAATCTTTCCGAACCCGCAGGAGCCGCTGCCGAGCCTCCGAGCCCGAGTTTCGCAGCCAGCGCCCGTGCGAACGCGTCCACATCCGACGCGCGCAACGGCAAGCGGTCGTCGGCCGTGGCTCCGGTTACGGTCGGCGTTGGCTCGACCGCGTACAACCGGTTCATCTTGTCTTCCGGCCCGTTCAGATGGCGGCGCCGGTAAAATTCTTTCATGTAGCGCACATGCCCCGGCCCGCTGGCCAGGAAATCCGCATCGAGCGCCAGAACTACTTCCGTTTTGTCCAGCCGGTAGACCGGATTGATGTAGCGGCCGAACGCCAGCTTGCCGCCTTCGCGCGCTCCGTCGCTGACCGCAGGCTCCCACTGATGCCATTTTGCTTTCGGATACAGTTTTAGCAGCGACTGAATCTGATCGGCCAGCACCGGCGAAGTCACCGTGCCGGTCAGAATACGGAAACCCGCGCCATTGGAAGCCTTGATCGCCGCTGTCAGCGACGAAGCTTTGTCCAGGAACTGCGCCCAGCTGTGAATTTCGCCGAGGTACGTAACCACCTGCGCGCGGTCCGGATCGTACAAATTAAGAATGGAAGCCTGCGCGATCGCATCGGTCGCGCCCAGGCTCGACGGGTGGTCCGGATTACCCTCGATTTTGGTCGGGCGTCCTTCGTGGCTTTCCACCAGCAAACCCAGCGCATCGCCGCCAAACGCCATGGACGTCGCAAAATACAGCGGCTTGCCCAGCACCATGCCGTCCGGTTGCTTCACATACGGCACGATGTGCTCTTCCGGCGCGCGCCCGCAGCCGGACATGCCCGCGAAAGCCAGCGATGCGGCCATCAGTTTCAAGAAATCGCGGCGGTCGACCGAATCGTCCCATTCCGAAGCATGCCTCGGAAATTCCCGGTGCATCAATTCGCTGAAATGCGGATCGTCGGACAGTTCTTCCAGCGTTCGCCAGTATTGTTTGCCGGTTTTCGTGGCCAGCTTGGCGCGGACTGCCGCCAGATCCAGTTTGTGTTCGCCGCCAGTCAGCTCGCCCTCATGAGTATCGTGCTCATGCGCGGAATCATGTTCGTGCTGCAAGTGCTCGTCGTCGTGATCGTGAGCGCGCATACCGTCCATTAGCGATGACAGGTCGAGCAGCTGGTCAGTTCTTCCACTGTCCGAATCTTGCGTTCGACCTGGTACTTTTCCCCTATTTCCCGTTGATTGGCCGGTGCTTTCCAATCCATGTTGAAAACTTGATCTTTCGGCCGCAGCGCCATTTCCGTATTGCGATGGCAGTCCAGGCACCACTGCATCTGCAGGGTACTGGCTTGAAAAATCAGCGGCATCTGGTTCACCGTTCCGTGGCACGTCGAACAGCCCACGCCCTTGCCCACGTGAATGCTGTGATTGAAATAAACGTAGTCCGCCAGCCGGTGCACTTTCACCCACTCGATCGATTTGTCCGTGCGGTAGCTCGCTCGCACCGGCTCCAGGTATTCGGCGTTGTTGAATAGCACCGAATGGCAGTTCATGCAGGTTTTCGTCGGTGGAATTCCAGCCGTTGCCGAACTCTCCACTCCCGTATGGCAATAGCGACAGTCGATTCCGTCGTCGCCCACGTGATGTTTGTGGCTGAATTGCACCGGCTGCTCGCGAGAAACGTTTTGATTCGTCCAATAGGGAGTGCGCGCGATGCCAATCACGCCGCAGACTCCCAATCCGGCAACCAGCAATCCGGCAAACACACTGAATCGAGAGATAAAGTTCGTGCTGCGGTGAAAAATCTGCGCCATTTTCGCTCTTGCACTTGTGCGGCGGAGCGCCCTGGTTTGATAAAGGAGCGCTGCTTAGGGTTTCCGCCGCCTGCTAATCGGTAAGTGCAAACCGGTCGCTGCGACGCGATAGTGTCCAACAAATCTTTCCGGAATGCAACCGCGCTGGAAAATTTGATTACTGACAATGTGTCGGTGCCGTGTCGTCAAATGAAACGCAATTTCTGAAAGTTTCAAAATAGATTTTTCCGCTATTTTGGGCCTTCGCCATTTCGCCTGCAGCCCTCGCCCGGCACGTTTTCCCCGCGTCTTGCTTAGCCCTCCGAGCTTTCTCTGACCGCTCTAAGCCCCGCTTTTGCCCGCCATTAATTCGCCTGAGGCGGCCTCCAAATCTCGCCGCCCGTGCTATCGTACAAATACCCTCCGTCGCGCCTTTTATGGCGGAGCCTACTCCATCACCCTGCTGGGGCGTGGTCCAACTGGTAGGACACCACACTGTTAATGTGGACGGTGAAGGTTCGAATCCTTCCGCCCCAGCCAAATTCCCCCTCTAGAAATAATGTATTGGTGGTATCGGCAGGTCTTATACCGATTGCATTATCTTTGCAAACGGGAGGCAGCCATATTTCTCGCTACTCCCGTTCGATTGACCTCCCCCCTGCCTCCACCTAACATGTCTGCCCAGTGTTCACCCCGTCCCAGCCTATCGGTCAGACGATCTCCCATTACCGTATCCTCACCAGGATTGGCGGCGGAGGTATGGGAGTGGTGTACGAGGCGGAGGACCTCAAGCTCGGTCGCCACGTCGCACTGAAGTTCCTTCCCGACGAACTCGCCAACGATGCGCAAGCCCTCAGCCGTTTTCAGCGGGAAGCCAAGGCCGCATCTTCCCTGAATCACCCGAACATTTGCACGATCCACGAAATCGACGAGGCAGATGGGCGAGCTTTCATCGCCATGGAGTTTCTGGATGGCATGACGCTGAAGCATCGCATCGGCGGGAAGCCCGTCGAACCGGATGTTCTGCTCGGTTTGGCGATTGAGATCGCCGATGCTCTCGACGCCGCTCATGCCGAAGGCATCGTTCATCGTGACATCAAGCCCGCCAACATTTTCGTGACGAAGCGCGGACACGCCAAGATTCTGGACTTCGGGCTGGCAAAGCTTTCGCTGACGGGAGGCAGCGCTGCCGGAACGACGACGGTTACAGAGGCAGCGACCCAAGGGGTGAGCGCAGAGCATCTGACCAGTCCGGGATCGACGTTAGGCACGGTCGCTTACATGTCGCCGGAACAGGTGCGCGCCAAGGAACTGGATGGCCGTACGGATTTGTTCTCGTTTGGAGTTGTTTTATACGAGATGGCGACGGGCGCATTGCCGTTTCGTGGTGACAGTGCCGGAGTGATCTTCGAGGGGATCATGAACCGTGCTCCGGTGGCTCCTGTACGGCTGAACCCTGATCTGCCGTCGAAGCTGGAAGACATCATCAACCGGGCGCTGGAGAAAGATCGGGAACTCCGTTATCAGGGCGCAGCGGAAATGCGTTCCGAGTTGATGCGCCTCAAGCGAGATACAGAATCTGGGCGAGCTGCGCCCGCTAGCTCGGGGACGGTGGCATTAGCGCAGGATGCAGGCTCTCAAGTCGCCGAAGCTCCGCGAGCGGGCAGAAAACTCTGGAGAATTCTGGTTCCCGCAGCCGTGCTCGTAGTCGCTACTGCCGTCGCGGGAGGGGTTTATTTCCGCTCGCGCCAGACTGCGGCCCGCCTGACTGACAAAGACACCATTGTTCTCGCCGACTTCATCAACACCACTGGCGACGCCGTGTTCGATGACACGCTGAAGCAGGGATTGGCCATCGACCTAGAACAATCTCCCCACCTGAACATCTTTCCAGACGTAAAGATGCACCAGACATTGAAGCTCATGGGCCGGTCGTCTGAAGAGCGAATTACCGGCGAAATTGCCCGGGAGATTTGCCTGCGCAATGGCTTCAAGGCTGTGTTGGTAGGGTCCATCGCTAGCTTGGGCAGCCGGTATATCGTTACCCTTAAGGCGGTCAGCGCCGCTACAGGGGACTCGATCGGTGGCACGCAGTCCGAGGCGAGCAGCAAGGAGCAGGTGCTCAAGGCCCTTGACGATGCCGCTACCAAGCTGCGCTACAAACTTGGCGAATCCCTGAGTTCTATACAGAAGTTCGACATTCCGCTCTATCAAGCAACGACGCCCTCTTTGGAAGCTCTAAAGGCATTTAGCCTCGGGAGTGGACTCTACGGTGGTGGAAATGCGCGCGCCTCCATCCCGTTCTTCCAGAAAGCTATCGACTTAGATTCAAACTTTGCATCGGCTTATGCGGGTCTGGGAACCGCATACGTGGCTGCCGGTGAAGGTGATCGCGGGTTGTCCTACCATCGGAAAGCCTTTGAGCTGAGCTCCAACGTCAGTGACCCGGAAAAATTTTACATTCTCCATACTTATTACCTCAACGTTATAGGAGATCTTGAAAAAGATCAGGAACTCCTTCAGCTCTGGAGCAAGACCTATCCGCGCGCCGCAACTCCACACAGCAATTTGGCCTACATGTATAACTTCTACTTCGGCAAATTTGAGAAAGCTGAGGAAGAAGCCCGCACGAGTCTAAGCCTAAGACCGGATAATCAATTTGGATACTTACGTTTAGTGGCTTCATATCTGGGCCGCAATCGATATGATGAGGCCAAGGCGCTCTGCGACAAGATAGGAGAGGAAGGTTGGGCACATTTCTGGCGCTACTCTATCGCTGTAGCTAGAGGAGACCAGGCATCCGCCCAACGCGAGTCGCAATGGGCTGAAGATAACGAAGACTACAATTCTTTGGAGGCTGTAGCAGAGAGTGGATATTTTAACGGCCGGTTCAAAGAGGCACGGTCCACCTGTCGACGCGCGAAAAGTGCCGCACAAAAGAAGAATGCAAACGAAGCAGCGGCTCTTTTGTCAGCGAACCAAGCGTTGTGGGAAAGCCTCGCTGGGAATTCGCCGCAAGCCCGAGAACAAGTATCGGAAGCTGTAAAGCTCAATCACGGCCGTGATGTTCTAGGCGCGGTGGCCTTGGCATACGCACTTACGGACGATCGGCAGAAGGCGCAAAGTCTTGCAACCGAGCTGGCCGGCAAGTATCCCAACAACACCTTGGTGAATAAGTTGTTGGTCCCCGAAGTGAAAAGCATCATCGAAATGAGCGAAGGAAACCCAGCAAAGGCGATCGAAGTTTTGCAAACTGCCAGCCCCTTCGATCTCGGTATGGAAATAGGATACCTGCCAATTTATTTGCGCGGCGACGCATACTTGCGAAGCCGAAACGCGGCCGGAGCGGCGCTGGAATTTGGCAAGATTCTAAAGCATCGCGGTGTAAGGCCAACTTCTCCGGTGTACCCGCTGGCACAGCTTGGTCTCGCCCGCGCCTACGCGCTACAAGGCGACACCGCCAAAACCCGCGCCGCCTATCAGGACCTCCTTACCCTCTGGAAAGACGCCGACCCGGATATTCCCGTCCTCATCGCCGCCAAGTCCGAATACGCGGCGTTGCCATAACCTCTGGACTCGCCGCATTCGCTGTTAGGTAATCGGCTTAGTGATATCTCCCAGCCAATTCCCCCCCTCTAGAAATAATGATATCGGTGGTGTCGGCCCGACGACCAAGCATTTGCTTTTGGCGCTGGCTCTGGGCATCCAATTTATCAGCTATCAGGAAAACATAGACACCAGCAGACCGCTCGGGCAAGCCCTCTTCACCATCGTGTCAGCCGTCGCGCAACTTGAGCGCGACCTGATACGAGAGCGGGTGAGCGCCGGGATTCGCAATGCGCGGGCGAAGGGCAGGAAAATTTGGTCGCCAAATGAGGGCCGTGGACCGGGACCGGATTCTGCAAATAAGGGGGGGAGGGCCAGAGCCTGCGGCAGATCGCAGAGAACTTGCGCTCATGTCCGGTGTTCTCCTGGAGTCGTTTTACTTGTGGCCGCCATTCGCGAAGATGGTTTCTCCCGTGAGCCACTCAGCATCATCCGAGGCAAGAAGTACGGCCACGCGCGCGATGTCCTCGGGTTGGCCGACGCGGCCCAACGACGTACTCGCGATTATCTGCTTCTTGAACTCCGTTCCCATGACACCCGCAGCGTGCGTACCCTCCGTTTCGGTTCCACCGGGATTGAGAGCGTTAACGCGTATTTTTCTGGGGCCGAACTCTTTTGAGAGCACGCGCGTCAAGCCATTGACGGCGCTCTTTGACGCCACGTAGATCGAAAGGGTCGGGTAGGCAGTGACACTGGCCTCCGATCCGATGTTGATTATGCTGCCGCCTTCCGCCCCGAAGGCCGGCAAAGCGGCTTCGATCATGAGGAACATGCCCAGCACATTCGTGTTGAACTGACGGTGAAATTCCTGCTCGCTGAACTGCTCGAAGGGCGCAAACGAGAAGACGCCCGCGTTGTTCACGAGTACATCGAGGCGGCCGAAGGCTTTTTTCGCCTCCGCGACGAGGCGTTGAGCGTCGGACCTCTGCGCCACGTCGCCTTGCACGGCGATGGCTCGCCCGCCTTTGCCGGTGATTTCGCGCACCACCCGTTCCGCGCCTTCATGATCGCGCGCATAGTTCACAACCACCGCCGCGCCTTCCGCGCCGCAAGCTTTTGCAATGCCTGCTCCGATTCCTTTTGAAGCGCCTGTCACTATCGCGACCTTATTGTCGAGTCGTTTCATGATGTGCTCCTTTGTTCTAGCCGGCCGTGTAGGCTGGCCTCAGATGGGTAGATGGCTCGTACCTTTTATTTGTAGAGCCAAGGCTTATAGGCAATCTCGATGTTGTATCCGTCCGGGTCGCCGATGTTTGCCGCGAAGTAGTCGGCGCGCCATTCGGGCCGAAGGCTCGGTTCCTTGTTGGAAGTAGCTCCCGCGTTCATCGCCGCCTTGTAGCAGGCCCTGACAGCGTCCGCGCTCTTGGCTGTGAATGCGACGTAAAGATCTTTGGCGACTTCGCCATTCTTCAGCCAGAAACCCGGAATGTTATTGATGGCGAAACCGTGCAGTTGATCGAACTTGTAGGGCATGTCGATGCCAAGCGGCTCAAGCAGCTTCTTGTAAAATTCGCTCGACCGTTTCAGGTCAGAGACGGGGAGATAAATATGGTCAATCATGGCTTTCCTCCTATCATTTGACGGTGACAGCCCCGCGGATCCGCGCCTCGTGCGGCCACCCTCGGCGCACCTTGGCGAAGCAGTCGCTGTTGCCGTTCAGTTTGGGATTTGCGTCCTCGCCACCAGCCGCCGCAGCATTGGTGCGAGATCTGGCGCCTTGTAGAACGGATGTCCGCGGAAGATTTCCGCGCATTTTTCATCCAGGGTGCTGAGGGCCTCATGCACCTTCGGTGCGGCTTCCCGCACCTCGCCTATTCGTTCGCGGACGAACAACAAATTCTCGGGATCGACGTGGCCTGCCTGTATGAAGCCACGTGTTTTCTTGGCGCATCGGCAGGGGTTCGCCTGGTTCACCAGTCCGCACTTGTCGTTCATAAAGTTGCGCAAGTCTCGCCGCGCACGGGCCAGGCGTTGTCGAAAGTTGTCGGGAGTGATCTCCAACACCTCAGCGGCAACGGTGTCGCTGACACCGAAAATGGCGCCGAGGATGAAGGTCAAGCGTTGATCGCGGTCAAGGCAAAGCAGCATCCCAGATGTACAGGAGAGCATCGCCTCGGTCACTAGCAGGTCAGTGTCCGCGGAAGTGCCTTTGGGATCGGCGAGCTCTAACTCTGGCGTGTCGTCGATCGCCGCACCGTAGTAAGCAAAATCCAGGAACGCAGGCTCCACCCGCCCGCGCTTCATGTTGAGTACATGGTTGACCACGATGCGGTACAGCCACGTGCGGAAGCTGCTTCGGCCCTCAAACGACGAGAGCCGCGTCAGTACTTTGATCAAGATCTCTTGCGTGGCGTCCTCAGCATCCTGCGGATGGTGCAGCATGCGAATGGCGATGTTGTAGATCCATGCTTGGTGCCGCTGGACCAGGTCTTCGAGCGCCTGGTGATCTCCCGTGCGGGCGCGTAGAACAAGGCTTTGGTCCTCGTGGTCGGGGGAGTTGTCGGCTAGCGGATTATTGATAGTCATGGTGCACCTCCAAGCGCCCATATGCCCTGGCTCGATTCTCAGAGAGCCTTGGGTATTGCAGAGAAGTGGGCGCTCACAATCTTCCACTGCCCGCTTTGTTTGATGAAGACCAAGGTAGTTCGACCATGGATCGAGAGAGTCTTGCCGTCTTTGGTGACTCCCGTAAACATGTCGTGAGCATTTACGATACCCACCTCATCGCTGTACATGCGACACGATGGTTGCCGGAAGCCGAAGCTGGCGGAGGCAAGGCTCGCGATGACCTCGTTGAGGTACTTGGCAAAGAGCGCCTTGCCATCGAACCGGTAGGGAACGTGGTCAAATACTTCCACATCCTCGGAAAGCATGTCCAGGATGGGCTGGAGGTCACGCTGATCGAAGGCGTCGGCGAACTTCCGTGTTAAGGCTTGGAGTTCCTTCACGCTCATGTTTGTGTCTCCTCTGATGAGTTAGACACACGCCGTGCCACACTGTGACAGAACTATACCGCCAAACTTGCTGACCGCCGGGGCACCGGCGAGTGGAGGCTTCCATCAGATTGTGTTCGGATGACGGGCAACCCGGAGGGTTTTTGGTTGGCCCGGTTAGCGCTCGAATCCTTCCGCCCCAGCCAATTCCCCCGCGTGAAAAAATTCCGCGCTCTGTGCTACAGTCCCGCTATGCACAACTTCTTCTCCTTGCTACTGCTATTCTCCTTCCTGCTGACCGGAGCGCAGCACATGCCTAAGCCCGACGTGCCGGAAAAACTAGCCGCTCCCGCCGCCGAACGGCTCGTCCTGCAAGTTCATGCCACCGGCTCGCAAGTCTACGTCTGCCAGGCCGGCGCCGATCAGAAGCTGGCGTGGACCCTCAAAGGGCCCGAAGCCGAACTCTTCGACGCCGCCAACAAATCGATCGGCAAGCACTACGCCGGCCCCACCTGGAAACACAACGACGGCAGCGAAGTCGTCGGAAAAGTCGCCGCGCGCCAGGATGCGCCCGACACTCACGACATCCCCTGGCTCCTGCTCACTGCCGCCAGCCACGCCGGCACCGGCGTTCTCGCCAACGTCACTTCCATCCAGCGCATTCACACTAAAGGTGGCCAGCCGCCCGCATCCGGCTGCGACGATTTGCATCGCGGCACCGAAACCAAATCCGCCTACTCCGCCGATTATTATTTTTACGCCCCGGCTCACTAGCTCGCGCTAATCTTTCTCCGTCGGCAACCCCGCTTCCACCCAGCCTCTCCACCCGCCGTCCATCGATTCCACATTCGTGTAGCCCATCTTCTGCAAATTGTCCGCCACCAGCGCCGACCGGAATCCCCCGCCGCAATATAAAATCACTTTCGTCTTCGGATCCGGCACCGCCTGCTCGATGTCCCGCTCGATAATCCCCTTGCCCAAATGTATTGCTCCCGCCGCGCGCCCGCGCACCCACTCATTGTCTTCCCGCACATCCACCAAAATAAACTTCTCCCCCGCGTCGATGCGCCGCTTCACGTCCGCCACATTCGTTTCTTTCACCCGCGACTTCGCATCATTCACCAATTTCAGAAAATTCGCAGCATGCGCCATGGTCAAGCTCCTTTGCTATCTCGCTCGTCAAACGCAGCCTAGCACACATCTCCAGCATGGCGAGCCGCACCGTACCCGTTCGCGGCCGTCGCGGGAAATGGCTCACGCTTTCAGTTTTCTTTGCTTTGTTTGACGCTACTTCGGCGACTTGACGCCGCTCGCCACCGTCGCCGCGACAGCCTTAGGCGCTTTGCACGAACCGCCCGGCGTCGACCCCAATCCCGCTTTGAACCGGCTGCCTTCGCGCACTCGCGTCCGCACTCCATCGATCACCGCGGGAATCGCTGGATGTTCCACTCCGCGAGTCAGATAAATCAGCAGTGCCGCTTCGCCTGGTGAGTCCACGCTCGAGGTAATCCCCACTCCCTGGACGCCGGCCTTCTTCATCCATTCGTCCACGTGCAGCGCCTGCACCGCTTTCGCGCGCGTCACTTCCGTCTCCGCAATCGCATACACCTGCTGCGGCGCCGCAAATCCGCGTTCCAATTGCGCACTCTCCTCCAGCGTCAGCGCCCCGCGCCGCGCCGCCACGTCGCCTTCGATGATGCGTGTCCGCACGCCATTCACTTGTGCCGGCAATTCCGTTCGCGCTTGCCCTCTCGCTACAAACAGAATCACTGCTGCGTCCGCCGGATTGTCGTAGCTCGCTCCCACGCCAATCGCCTGCACTTCCGCGTGCCCCATTAGCTCGGTCAAGTGCGCATCGCGCGCCGCCGCCGCTTTTTGCAGCGTCTCGGCCCCCAGTGCCGAAGCCGCCTGCGTCTGCGCCACCGCGGCCGGCTTGGTCGGCAACGTGCACCCGATCACTAGATGATCCGCCGCCGCCTGGAACGTTGTCGCGCTTCCACCATTCGCCGTGAAGAACGCCATCACATCCGAAATCGCGTTTCCCACCGTGTCCGTGTCGTTGCCGCCAAACAGCAGCGCCACTGGTTCTGCGGTCGACTGCTCTACGATGAGCGACCCCGAATCTCCTCCCGAGCTGAACGTTCCGCCCTGCACCTGCACCAGATCCGCGTACGTAATCGTGAAGGCAGTTCCCGTTCCGTCGCAGTTTTGCGTGTAATCCACGCTGGACGTCATATTCAATCCCATCACGCTCGAACACGTCAGCCCGCTCGTCCGGCCGCTCTTCGCCACGTTCATTCCCACCGTCGCCGCTTTGCCGGTTCCCGACGCGCCGGACGCCGGCATCCCCGGGTCTGGCACTCCATTCGTCGCCGTCGCGCCCAGCAGCAGAATCGTTCCATTCGGATCCACTGACCCGTTGACGATCTGCGCCAGCGCCGCATCGATCTTCGGCAGCGATCCGGTCTGCAAATTGTAGAACTCCGACAAATTCGCCACCGTGTTCAGTCCCGCGAGTTGGCAATGCGTCTCCGCCAGCCCCGGCTGGGTGATCGTGTCGCCAGCCGTTCCGAAATCACTCTTAGCCAACACGTGGTTGTTGCTCAGCACATATTTGACGCCGTTCCGCACCACTAGCGACCCCAGTGTGCCGCTACAGCACTTGTTCCCCGCTGTGTCTGTCTTGTTACCGCCGGACGTACCCAGCATCACCGCGCCCGCCTGCGCCCTTTGGTTGAGCTGCGGCTGCACCGTCACCATCGCTGAACCGGTGGACGCCGTATTCGCCTTCGACACCGCGGTGATGGTCGTCGGAATCGGCGTTCCGTCGCGCTGCGTCGGCGCCGCACCTGGCGCCACAAACAGCCCGGTGCTCGAAATAAATCCTTTCGCCTGGCTCCCGCCCGCCACTCCGCCCACTTCCCACGTCACAGCCGTATTTGTACTTCCCGTCACCGTGGCGGTGAACTGCAAAGTTCCAAACACACTCACTGTCTGCGACGGCTCGCTCACCGTCACTGTAACGTTCTGCTGCACGTTCTGTTGTTTGACTCCGCTGCAACCGGTGAGAACTGCTGCCAACGCCAAAACAACGACGCCAATCGTGGTGCGACGCATGGTTTCCTCGTTTTCAGGGCAACTGCGCTTAACGTATCACGTCGCGGCGAGGAGGGCGGGTAACGCGGGTGTGACGTGTCGCTAATCTTAGACTGTACCGAGGGCCAGCGGGATGCCCGCCATCGGACTCAATTTGTACTGCTCTTGACTAGTCCTAATCCAAATCCCGCCAGTTCGGCCCCACGCCAATCTCCACCACCAGCGGCACCGCCAGCTTGTAGACGCCTTCCATTTCCGCTTTCACCAATGCCTGCAATTCTTCCTGCTCGTCCGGCGGCGCTTCAAACACCAGTTCGTCATGCACCTGCAAAATCATCTGCGCTGCAAACTTCTGCGCCCGCAGCCGCTCATCGATCTTGATCATCGCCAGCTTGATCAAATCCGCCGCCGTCCCCTGCAATGGCGAATTCAGTGCCGTGCGCTCCGCGAAATTCCGCAGCTGCACTTGCGGCGAATTAATCTCCGGCATCGGCCGGATTCGCCCAAACATCGTCCGCGTCATCCCCGAAGCCCGCGTCTCCGCAATCACCTTCTCCAGATACTCCTTCACACCGCGATACCGCGCAAAATAAGCGTTGATAAATTGCGCCGCTTCTTTCTGCTCGATGTTCAATTGCTGCGCCAATCCAAACGGCGACAGCCCGTAGATAATCCCGAAATTGATCGCTTTCGCCGCCCGCCGATGCTCGCCCGTCTGCAGCAGCGGTCCCACGCCAAACACTTCTTGCGCCGTCCGCGCGTGAATGTCTTCGCCCGAACGAAACGCCTCAATCAGCACCGGGTCGCCCGAAAAATGCGCCATAATCCGCAGCTCAATCTGCGAATAATCCGCGGACATCATGATCTTCCCTTTGTCCGCTACAAACGCCGCGCGAATCTGCCGCCCCAGCTCCGTGCGTATCGGAATATTCTGCAAATTCGGATCCGAAGAACTCAGCCGCCCCGTTGCCGTCCCCGTCTGCGACAAACTCGTGTGCAGCCGCCCGGTCTCCGGATGAATCAGCTTAGGCAGCGCATCCACGTACGTCGATTTCAGCTTGGAAAATTCCCGGTACTCGATAATTTTCGCTGGCACCGGATGCTTCGCCGAAAGCTCCTGCAAAATCTCGACTGCCGTCGACCGCGTCTTCCCGCGCCCGCGTTTCGCTGCCACTTCCAGTCCCAACTTGTCAAAAAGTACTTCCGCCAGTTGCAGCGGCGAATTCACATTGAATTCCGCGCCGGCCAGCTCCCAAATCTCTTTCTCCAACCGCCGCACTTCTTTTTCCATCGACTGCGACATCGCCTCCAGCGCTTTCGGGTCCACGCGAATCCCGATGCGCTCCATCTCCGCCAGCACTGGAGCCAGCGGCAAATCGATCTCCTCGTACGCCCGCGCCAGCTCCTGCTGCTCCACTTGCGCGCGCAACATCGGCGCCAACCGCTGTAGATAATCCGCGCGCTCGCCCGGACCGCCGCCCAGCGTCGCGTTGAACTGCCGCAGCACCACATCCGCAAAATTGTGATTCGCCGTAGTCGGCCGCAACAGGTAGGAATAAAGTTGTGTAGCGTGCTCGATTTTCGCAGCCCGCCCTGTCAGCACCTGAAACAATTTCGGATCGTGAACGATTTTCGCGCGCTTCTTGTCCGCGAGTACCGGAGCTAGCGCCTTCAGCGCTTCGCCATCCGGATCGACCCACACCGCCCGCCCTTCTCCGGCCTTAGCGGAGACTTCAATCCCCACCACTCGCGTGCCAAATCCTTCCGCTTCGCGCCCATCCGCATCCAGCGTCAGCCACACCGCCAGCGGCGCCTTCGCCGGCAATTTCTCGAGGTATTCGCGAAACTCCGCCACGCTCGCCAGTTGCGCGTAATCCGTTTTCTCAACTACGGGCGCAGCCGTCGCCCCTTCCGGCCGCAGCAAATCCCCCGGCGCGACCCCGCTCGGCGCAGTTCCGCCCGTCGTCACATCTCCCAATTCGCGCAGCAGCGAACTAAATCCCAGCTCTTTGTATAAAGCCGCCAGCGCCAGCGCGTCCGGCTCCTGCCGCTTCAGCTTTCCCAGCTCCAGTTCTACCGGTAATTCCGTGGCAATCGCCGCCAACTGCTTGGACATCATCACTTGCTCGCGTTGTTGCTGCAGCGCTTCGCGATATCTCTTGTTCGCCACTTCATCCGCGTGGTCCAGCGCGTTCTCCACGCTGCCGTATTTCTGAATCAATTCCCGCGCGCCTTTTTCTCCAATTCCTTTCGCTCCCGGAATGTTGTCGATAGTGTCGCCCATCAACGCCATTACATCGACCACTTTCTCCGGCGGCACGCCCAGAATCTCTTCCACTTTCGCCGCATCGACGATCACGTCGTTCTTCGCGCCGCCCGTTCCCGCGCGCAACACTCGCACATTCGCGTCCACCAGCTGCATCATGTCCTTGTCGTTGCTGACCACCAGCACGTCGAGCTTTTCTTTGGCGGCTTTCTTAGCCATCGCGCCGATCACGTCATCCGCTTCATAGCCCGGGAATTCCAGCACCGGCATGCGCAACGCTTCGCACAGCTGGCGCACAAACGGCAGTTGCAGCCGCATCTCATCCGGCATCGGCGCCCGCTTGGCTTTATATTGATCGAAAAGTTTGTCCCGAAAGGTAGGCCCCGAAGGGTCGAACACAATCCCGATATAGTCCGGCTGATAATCCTTAATCAACCGCCGCAGAATATTCCCGAACAAAAATGGAATGTTGGTAGGAACCCCGCCCGGCCCCCGCATGCGCATAGGCATCGGCGCAAAATGCGCCCGATAAATATGCGCCATAGCATCCACCAGAAACAACCGCTTCCGCTCGCCCATCGCGCGAGTATACCAGTGGCACCGACCTTCAGCCCCAGTGGCACAGGCTTTTAGCCTGTGCTCCGACGACCACCGCTCTCAGTTACGCCCAAGTCACAATCGATCGATCATCAGTAGGGGCGCAGCACTGCTGCGCCACAGGTGAGCACCATGCTCAGTTTACTTCCACGTCTTTCTCTCACCCGCCGGCAGACCGACACCTCAAACGTACTGCAATCTCCATGTCGGCTAGGACGTCCCTTGTGCTGACCACGTGAGCATCGCGCTCGAATTCTGCGTCGTTTCAAGCAACTGAGGCAATTCGACGCAACGCGCTTTGAGAGTCGCTATGCAAAGAGGAAAATCCTCTAGCACAGCAGTGGCAGCAGCATGCTCCGGCTGACCAGCCAAGCGCTCCACTGCCTGGACAAGCGCCTCACCAACCCTTTCTGCGGTGAGGACTTCCCTTAGGAAACCTACGTTTCGTTCCTGCCAACGGTGACTATACAAGTGCCCCTCAAACTCCCAGAGGCCCGGGGGACCTCCTCCACGGTCGGAAGTCCATGGACGGAACACCGGATTTTCATTTTCCGGATACATCAAACACGAAGTGTATTGCACAGCGGCTACTGCGCGCCCGACAGTGTCCAACGTCCACCAGGAAGCCCACAACCGATCCAGTTCCGGCCGCACAACTCCAAACGTGGTCAGTGCACGGAACCAACGGTACGGGCGTACTCTCGATCCCTCAAACGAGAGCCCGCGTTGATCGTCAATTTCCTCAACAATCGTTTGCCGCATGAACTCCGAAACCACCGCGCCTTGCTCGGCAGTCAAATGCAAGTCAAAGATATGCCGATCGGCCAAGACAGGATAGAAATACTCGATGAGTCCACCGTATCCGTCGTGAATCCCACGCAAGTCCTCGTGCCATGCTTGCAGGCAAAAGGGCAGAAGGTACACAAGCAAGTCGCTTTGGATGTCCGTGTAGAGCAGGTCCTGCACGTATTCCCACAGATCATTCGCATCAGCTTGTTCGCCTGGGCTTAGCCGCGCTAACCGCCGTAAATGCCGGTCGTCTCCCTCAAAAGCCTCTTGCGTAATCTTCTTCGGAGGCCGTGTGACTCCCAGCATGCGGTGCAACTTGATGTGCTCGGCAACCCTGTCGGTGGGCATTTAGTTCTGTGGCGGCGCTACCAGCGGCGGCGGCGTAGCCTCCGGATGATCCTTCAGATATTTCTCCCAAGGCGCATCCCGCATCACCACGCGAAATCCCCGCGCCGTATTGATCTCGCTGGTTTTCTGCGCATCCAGTTCCTCCGCGCCAATCACCTGCTCGCTCGACGGCACGCCGCTATCCCCAACCGCCTTGAAGTGCACCTCATCATTCACGAACCAGTAGTCGCTCACTCCATACACCGTCCCATCCTTCAGATATAGCCAAATCAGATCGCGTCCCTCGGACCCGTATCCATAGACATAGGAAGGATTCTCGTAGCTCTGCACCGCCACGTAATTCTCAAATCCCGTTGGGTACGGCGCTATCCCGCTGCATCCGAATTCCCAGCCCCACACCGGACCGCACCCCGGCCACCAACCCGACCGGAACCACAATCCCCGCCCAAATCGAAAAAACCGCGGACCAAAAAACCCCGGACGGAATCCCCGTATGGGACCTGCTCCGGGCCGCAACCGCAACCCCTGCACGCTCACCGGCGCGGCCACTCCCGCCATGTGCGGCCCCCTCACTCCATGCGGCCGCGGAACCATCCCAGGCGCACCAGGACCAGCAGGCACCCCAGCAGGCACACCAACACGAGGCGCAGCCACGCGTCCCCCGCCGCCGCCCACATGCCCGCCTCCAACCGGATGCGTCCCGCGTTGCGCCAAGGCAACGGGAGCCTGCGCGCACACGCAAGCCATCGCCAAAACAGCCACCATCAAGATGTTTCCGGGAATCAAACGACGAAGAACATTGCGCGCCATATACCTACCCTCGCCGCAGCCGCCATACTCCCAGCCCCGCGGTTCGCGCCACTCGCTACCTACCATTCTAAACCCTCTGCGCCTCCCTTACATCGCCATAAAAAAGGCCGCGCAAGCTTCTCGCCTGCGCGGCCCGTCCATCAAATAACCGCTGCTATTACTTCTGTGGCTTGCGTTCCTCGGACTTAGGCTCCCGCTCCGGCTTACCGCCTTCCGGCTTTTTGCCGTCGCCCGCCTTGCCCGCTTCACTCTGCGTCACCAGCAACATTCGCGTGCCGCTGTCCAGATGCACGTTCTTGCCAGTCGAGGTAATCAGCGAGCCTTGCGTGTCGTTCGACGCCGCCGAGGTGAGATTCAGGCCATTCAGTCCGAACACT
>Ga0207015_1100_pt1 | contig 28166 bp, 20 predicted proteins | sample Alteio_BWMinCont_53_FD_153486 | JGI IMG/M metagenome (GOLD analysis project Ga0207015, IMG submission 153486) | Enriched cells from forest soil in Barre Woods Harvard Forest LTER site, Petersham, Massachusetts, United States -... | ecosystem: Environmental > Terrestrial > Soil > Temperate forest >...
GGGATTCGTTGTCGCAGGTGGATTGCTGTTGCTAATGCGCAAACTGATTCCGAACAAGGCGCTCTATGAGGCTCCCAAGGGGGATCAACCACCTCCATTCTGGATCCGCGCGCTGCTCGTGACAACTTGCACGGGAGTCAGTTTTTTCCACGGTTCCAATGACGGCCAGAAAGGGATGGGGCTCATCATGCTCATTCTGATCGGCACTGTGCCGACTGCTTACGCTGTGAATCATGCGGTCACCTATGAGCAATCGCAGGATTTCGTTGCGGTGTCTACCCGAACGGCAGGGGTCTTAGACCATTACGTTTCCCCAAGCGCTGTGATCGGTGATCCGCGAGATGAAGTGACCGATTACATTCGGTCAAAACAATTTACGCCGAATACCATGCTTGCGCTGCGCAGTTTGGTGAACGGGATCGGCACGGAAATTTCACAGTACGGGGAAGGAAAGCTTCGATGACCTTGAATTCGTTCCTTCGCAAATGTTCGATTGTTTTTTCCGTTGCTGGCGCTCTGATTCTCGGCGGCTACGGAGTGCTCGTAGTTCAAGCGCACATGTATCGTGCCTCTGAAATTCGGCGCTTCAATTCTCAACTCACTCAACTCGCGAGTGAAACGCCATCGCTCGAAGCTGTCACGGACGAGAAGGTTCCAGTCTCGACGCCAACCGTTTCGTCGCCGGTAGCTGCAGCGCCAACCACTCCAAGCTCCGAACCGGTGCTTGGAATTTTGGAAATTCCTCGGCTTGGAATCGAAACACCAGTCCTGGAAGGCATCGATGATGGCACTCTGCGTCGCGCCGTTGGACATATTCCCGGGACATCGCTGCCGGCCGACGGAATAGGGAATATCGGTATCGCCGGTCACCGCGATACTGTGTTCCGGCTGCTGAAAGACGTAGAGCAGACGGATGTCATCCTACTGAAGACACTAGCGGGAAATCACAGATACTTGGTGGACTCTATTCGGGTCGTCGAACCCGATAACGTAACGGTACTGAAGAACATGGACCAGCGCACGTTGACCCTTGTAACCTGCTACCCGTTCAATTTCGTGGGGGCAGCGCCGTTGCGTTTTGTCGTCCAGGCGCGCGAGATCTAAATCTAAATTTGAAGGCACATGTTCCTGGATTCCCGCCACGGTACATCCCAGCCTCACTTCCTGGCGCATTTCGCAGTTTGATCTAGTCGTGGATGCCTGTAGAGCCGGCACTTGCGTACGAATCGCGCAGAAATCTGCATCCGGTAGACGGACGAAAAATCTTTAATTCGATGAAGTGATAGGAGATCATCTCAACATGCGTCCGTAGTTCAGCTGGATAGAGCGTTTGGCTACGAACCGTTTCTGAGTAATTCCGCCACTTTCACCAATTAAATATATCTCATCCACTCTCATCATGTAAGAAGCTGTCATTTCTTGCGCTTAGAGAATATCAATCCCCGCGATTAGCCAATCCACTGACATGACGCGATTGGACAAGATAGGACCAGAGTCCCTACAATTCTCCCCACAGTGCGCTGATAAGCCAGCCCTGATAAATATGAAGCGTATTTTTTGGCCTTGCGTCGTTCTATTGACTGCGGTTTTCGTATTCTCGCTGACCGACGATCCTCTGCGAGCGGAAGCGGGTGTGTTGGTTCTGCATGTCGAAGATGTTCAAGCTCGCCCGGTGCGAGGACTCGAAATTGGAATAGAAGGGGAGGGCGGATCCGGTATCACAGGTGACGATGGCAAGGTCCGAATTCGATTGGCAAGAGATACAAAGCCGGGGAGTTGGGTCACGCTGCAGATTTTGCACTCTCCGCATGGGACTGATTTCGTAATATTTTCGCCCTTAGAACGCAGGACTTTGGTCCCGCCATTTGGGAATGAATCAGGAAATTTTGTTCCGGTGACAGTGATCCAACGTGGCGACCTTGCGGCGCTCCAAGATGGAACTTTCGTCGGTAAGCTAGTCGCTAGGATCAATAATGAACGCACATCGAATGCAGCAGCGAATGACCCTGTGCTTTTGCTATGGCAAGATCCTAATGTCAGTGTTGCAATCGTTGCGAAACATTTCGGGCTTCCTCCCGACGAGGTGGAACGGGCGATACAAGCATGGACTACTAAGAAAACTGATTCATTCGATGTCGGCCAAGCTGCATTGTATCGGCGTGACTATAAGAAAGCATCGCAAGCATTTTCAGAATCTGCGCGAGAAAATAAAGAAAAGGAAGCAGACAGTTACAATTTTCTCGGTCAGTCACTGTTTTGGCAAGGCAAGTACTTGGAATCGGCCACGGCATATCAAAATAGTCTTCACTTGCGACCGCACGATACCGCCGTCTTAAGCCTGTTGGCGATGAGCCTAAAGTACGCCGGTGATTATACGGACGCTGAGCTTTTGCTAAGAGAATTGTTAGCGTTCCAGCAGGCTAACCTGCAGGCAAATAATCCACTACTGGGCGACAGCAAAGCCAACTTAGCAATGCTTCTGACCGACATAGGACGCTATGCAGAGGCCGAGCCACTTTTTCGCGACGCACTGGCGATCCATCGGAAGCCTGGCGCTCGTAACGCCAATGTCGCCCGGGACCTCAACAACTTCGCAAGCTTGCTGGGACTGACAGGCGACTATGCGGCGGCCGAGCAGGCGTACCGAACTGGCCTCGACATCGACGAGGAAGAACTTGGAATCAATAATCCCATTATTGCATACGATCTGAACGACTTGGGCGTGGTGTATATGGACATGGGCGACTACGAATGTGCGGAACCCCTGTTCGATCAGGCGCGGAGCATTGCCCAGGACGCGTTGGGACCCGATCACCCACTGGTGGCAACGATTCTCGAGAACCTCGCCGGACTTTATGACATTCAAAAAAATCCGGGACGTCCGTGAGTCGCGGCGAAACCTTCGTCTTTGCGAGCTCGGCATCTGTTCGGTCTTGCGCGGTTGGCTGACCGGTGCGCGGAACGACCCTGAGTGGATTGTTGTCAAACGGAATGGCGGAAATTCTGTCCGGAACGGCCAGCTTGGACAAGTTGTCGTTCAATCGGTCTATCGAAGTTTTTAGTTCCGAATTGCCACGGTCAATGCCGCCCTGTGGACCTTCTTCCGTATCCATTTGACCAACGACTTTGGCGCAGTTCAGGCAGTGCTGCCCGGCTTCGACGTGGCTCGGGGCACTCCAATATCAAAATCTCGATGAAGTATGTTCACCCGAACGACGACGCGGTTTTTGCTGCGGCGAGCAGAATGGGAATTGGCGGGGCCGAACAGAAGCTGCTACAATAAAGTGCGCATCCAAACCGTGATTTATACCGTAGAGAATTTTGTGGATGAGAAAAGTCCCTACAAAAGTCCCTACAGTCGGTTCAAAGGCGAAATGACCCGCCGCAAGTTGTTGTAAACACGGAGCGCCCGTAGCTCAGCTGGATAGAGCGTTTGGCTACGAACCAAAAGGTCGGGGGTTCGACTCCCTCCGGGCGCGCCATGGGCGCTCAGCGTAACTGCTAGAGCGCCCACCATTTCCTCAGTTTACGTTCTTCTGTGCCAAGGTCTCAGTCGTGCACTCTGCTAACAGATTGCTAACAAAAGGAAAAGCAGCCTCGATCGCCGCAGCGTACTCGTGGCCGTGTTTGGTCATCTCGTGGCTGTAAATATTCAAAGTAGTCATCGCCGAAGCATGGCCGAGTCTTGCCTGCGCGAATTTCACATCGACCTTATTAGCGACGAGCAGGCTTGAATAGAGATGCCTGAGACCATGCAAACCGAAACGACGCGCGCCGGCCTTGTCCTGCGCCGTGTGTAACACATCGTAGACACTGTCTGGATCTATGGGAGCGCCGATTTCGTTTTGGAAGACGAATGTGCTCTCCGAGCTTTTCTGACGATTACGCAGCGCTAACAAGAGTTCTGCAAGTTTCGGTGGCAGTTCAACGCTACGTCGGGCCTTTTTAGATTTCGGCGTGACCATCGCAAGGCCGGTCTCTCCAATTCTCTCAACTTTTCTGAATTCTCCGCCGGATAACAACTTCTTTGGAATACGTTGCAGTGTCCGCCGAACTCGAATTGAACCATTCAGCCAGTCCACGTCATCCCAAGACAGCCCGAGGAGTTCCGCGCGGCGAAAGCCCGTGACTGCGGCTGTTGCCAATAGGGCCTGGTAGGTCATTGGAAGTTCAGCAAAGGTCTTCACGACCTCTTCAGGAGTAGGCATGGCCGCTTCTGTGGCATCCGCAGACTCGTCAGAAGGAACGTCTTGAGGTAGCTTGCGCGCGGGGTTAGCTGCGATATATTCGCGATCGATGGCTTCCTCGAAAAGACGGTGAAGGAGAATCAGCACGTTCTTGACGGATTTGCGACCAAGCTCCCTATTCGCCAGCAGGCCATCCTTGAAAGCTTTTACGGACGCACGGTTGATATCGCAGATCGGCCAGTCGCCAAACTTCGGAGTAATCCAGTTTTTAAGCGCCGACTGGTACGATACCCAGGTCTTTGGCTTAAGAACTGCTTTTGCCTTTGACATCCAATCGTCACAGAATTCGCGAAAAATAATCTCTTTGGGTTCCACGTACCTGTTTTCACGAATACTGCCAAGGATGATATCTACCTGCTTTTGGGCTTCCTCTTTGGTACGGTATCCGCCCTGCCATTTCTGTTTGCCGTCCGGAGTGCGATATACCACTGACCAACTCGCGCCACGGCGCAGGATTGATCCACGCTGCCCTCGCCTCCTAGCCTTCCGACGTGGTAGGTCACTAACAATTGCTTGGGTTGCCTGATTAACTTCCATCTCTTTGAACCTCCAGTTTTAAGATTCTTAAATATTTCCAAAAAGCCCCGGTTGTTAGCCGGGGGTTGGATTGAGTTAGGAAGTACGGGAAATGGCGAACTCCCGAGCACCTAGAAACAGTGGTTCAATTTCGGCTTCCCCAATGCGTTTGGCGGTCCAGAGGTAGGCTGTATCTGAGTAGGCGGTATCTGTTTCCTGACGAGCTACCAAGAAAACCTTCCGTCTGGCAGGAAATTTCAAACAGAGACTAAAAGCGGGCGCGCCGTCGCTCTCAACGAAATTCCAGAACAGAACGAAGGGGTGTTTTCGATTGTCTGTTTCGGGCGGCCCGAACGCCGCGTAAAACAAATCGCGGTCGTAAGGCCAAGCACACGTAGCTCGTCCCTGGAGCGGCTTTATCCCTAACTGTCTGGCGAAGTATCGCGGGTCGATCTCCTGCTGAACGTCCAGCGCATCCACGTGCTTATTCATCTTCTTTCCTCCTGTTAATCCGCTCCCTTGACTGAGCAGCGGAAGCTTTGCTCCGGCGCGCCCGGCAGTTCTTGCAAAGCGTCCTTGGCAGGCTGGGAGATTTGCCACATTCAACGCACAGACCAGCTTTGCGAAGACTGTTTCTACGTCTTCGATTTCGTATTCGACGCTGTTGCCGGTAACGCTCGCGGTTCTCTGTGTTTTTTGCCTGATTGCGGACAGATTGTCGCTGAGCGCATGCCGAACAGTCTTTCTTGGGTTGTCGGTCGTTTACGTTTCCACACGACACGCAAACTCCACTTTCTTTTCTCCGTCGGCTATACGCACATTTTTCTGCGGCGCAGTTCGCACAGCGTACGCTTCCAGGTCGATTTGGTGATTTTCCGCAAACCACACAAACACCAATAGACTTTCTGTGGCGAGCTACTCTGGTGGTATATACACTCTGTTTTCTTCTGCAGGACGAGCACGTCACACGACCGATTGCCGCATCATTCTTTCCGCATTTCACGCAAAGGCCATTGGCCTTTCTAGCGGGACCCCGTACGCGATCTCTTCGCACGCACGTACCACATCGCCTCATTCCTACCAGTCGGAGGCCGCCACAATTGCACAGGCCAGCCTCGCGGTGACGCTTGCGAAGTCTCGACGCCAATGCGTTAGAGTAGGTCTTTTTCCATTGCTTTTGCTCCAGCCATTCTTCAACCGAAACCATCCCGTTCTTTCCGACAGTGACGCTCTCGTCGTAAAAAATTGCCGAGTAAAGATCCTCATCGGTGGCTTCGATACTGAGTTCAGAAGGAGAAAATTCCAGAGAGAACATTTGGGAATGATGGCGGCAAAAGCCGTCTGGACCGGACACTGAAGACGGGCATCCTCTTTCGGAACATCTGGCTTGAGGGTTTGTTATCGCGACAATGGCTTGATTCGAAGAAGGTAATGAAATAGCTTTCGCTATAGAAGCCATTGGAGTTACTGCTCCTTTGGTTTTTAGGGGCGCGTCGGTGTCACTAGCACTGACGCGCCCCGCTTACGTTATCGCTTCGGCTTAGCCTTGCGACCCCGGCCTTTGCGATATTTCTTGCGCTTGAACTTCAAAACTCGTTCCAGATCCTCGGCAGTCCAACTACGAAACTCGCTCTTGCCGAACGTGATCGTCTTCGGCTTCTTAAGTTTCCCGCTTGCTAACCATCGTTCCAGCGTTGAGCGACTGATACCAACTCTCTTGATTAAATGCTGAGTTGAAAGATTCTTCATGCGACACCTACTTGTCCTATATTTAATTTAATGTGTCAAGGAAAATCTTGCTAAACGTAAGGAAATACTATATATTATCGCTCGTCTAATTTATCTCACTCAGCAAACCTCTTTTTGTCGCCTCAGTAGTTTTAAGATTCTTAAACTTCACTCGCAGACATCATCCTACTTTCGACTTTTGTGTCGAAATAAATTCACCTCCGACTCCCGCTGGAGATACGCAATTACGGCCCGGCAAGCCGGACAATCTGGCAGGTGCGCGAGGAACCGGTCATTCAAAGGATGTCGCTTGGCGAACCTCTTACAGGGTTTGGGTACAGCAGTAGACATGGGGCGAGTCTAGACGCGGCACGATGTAAGCCACAAGGACAAAGAAATGATTGCAGTGAAAAATCTTTGCGAATCTACTCGGGCGCGCCTATGCCGATCCGGGATTCCCATTTGGCACCTCGACGGCTTTTCTCTTCTTGCTGACATTCATCGGTTTCCTTTTCAAAGTTGAGAGCTTGTAATTGCGGTCGCCCAAAACCGGGCGCGTTTGAAACCATCGGATATCAACTCGGCGATCCGAGACGTGGGCGAAGGCAGAATAAGGGGATTGCTAGAAGAAAAATCCTCATTTTAGTTTTGACCAACTTCACCAACTTGCGCGCACTGGGACGTCGAAGGCGGTAGCCAAATATGACCGGCAAGCGCCGGAGGCTGGCTGGCCGGTCCTACCCGCAAACCCGCTGAAGATACCTCGTGCTATAGCCTCTCTGAACGGGGATGCCGTCATAAAAACTGTCAAAAGCGAAGATAAAATCAATTTGATGTTTTTCCATCAACACAATATTTGCAGCATCCACAAAACTGAACCTGCGGTCTTGTCGGTCCCTAACCATTTGCAGAGACCTCGTCGAAACGTCATCGTCGATAAGCAACAGGGAAGCACCCCACCGTCCGGGATCCAAAAGGTCGTCTATCAAGTCCTGGAGATTATGCTGGTCGAGCAGGTTGTCTCGTTGAATGTGAGCGATCGTTTCAGCGATTACTGCCGATGATGTGTACAGCCGAGAGTAACGGAGAGTTTGGTCTCTGCACAGAACCGCAGCCGCGTGATGAGCATCAGTTGGAACGTGGATAGCTATGAATCCGCCGCTGTCAATAAATACCCTCGGCGGCTCAATCGCGACCGTCGGGGGCATTCGGAAATCATCTCACCCTAAAGAACCGAGGTTCGCGTTCAGGGTTTACCAGTTCTTCGTTTTGTACGGGCAAGTATGGCGAAATGTCAGCGTAAACCAGAAAATCTTCCGGGCGGATTTCGGCACCGTAAATTCCGCCGACCTGCGTAAAATTACGCGGTTCAAATTCGGCGTTGCTTTGCTGCGCTGGAATTATTGTGACTTTGGCCATGATCGCTTCCCCCTTTAGTGTTAGACGTTCGGCTCACTCACCCAAGCCCCCGCTACTACGTTGGTATTTGGGCCCTTCGGGCCTTGGCCGATCACCTGGCACAAGGCACGTCTGGATGTCGCCGTTTCTAAGAAACCTGTAATCCTAAACATCAATGGAATTGGAGCGCCAGGTACCGGAACTTCTTTTTCGAACACGCCCTTGTAGTATTCATTCAAAGCCTCGCTGGCCTTGAATGATTCATCGCTGGGTTCCATTCGCGTCACTGGCAGCCGCAAATCTGTCTCCACCTCGTCACGAGAAATAAAGTACCCGTGTGAAAAATACTTCCCGGCGAGTCGGTCAACGATGTTGTTTACGACTTTACGCGAAAGTGCCTTCTTTCTAGTCGATAATACCTTGCGAGTGATAAGACGCGAGAGCTCATAAGCCTGTTCCAAAGAGCCTATAGCAAGCGGGCTTACCTGCGTGAATAACTGGCTCAGAATTGGACCAACCTTTTCGCCTTCTGGTACATTTCGCTTCACGAATTCCAAACAGTGTTTGAGATCCTGAACAGACACAGGGATCGACGCATTTTGGGGATCCCGCGGAAGGAGAGGATGAGTTCTCGTCGGATCCACTGATCCGAGGAAAGATAGAGGGCTCATCACAATCTCGTCAGCCCCGATTGCTACGTGCGTCGCGCCGCTCATAGCATTTCTTGGGATAACAACTTCGAAGTCATCACAGAAAGGGCGAAGCAAGCTCACTATTTTCCACGGTATCTCGGCCATGCCGCCTGTACTTCGCAAAAAAAGGTCTAGTTTTGGAACTTTGCCCATTTCCAGAAGCAGGGATTCCAGTTGTGGAATAACGTCACCCGCAAGCATCGGATTTGTTGGTAGGAAGTCCACGTATACCAGGGACAAGACAGTTCCGGAGCGCACTTTAGCCAAATTTTCGATTAGAGACTTTGAGCCCGCGGGTTTGTTAGCGTTGAAGAGTTGTCCCAGGTCTATGTTGAACGTCAGTTGGGGTTGCCGTAACTGCGGAGACACTGCCGCGCCCGTCGGGCCGCCGAGATTCGGCTGCGATTGTACTTCCGGCAGTGGCGGTTGCGATCCCATATCACCCAAAAAATTCACACTGCGTCCGGTGTGAACAAACAACTCCCTTGATTTATGATGCTGTCAATTGCTCACAGGGCGCAGCGAATCATGGCACCGGAGTTCTTTTATTGAGATGGGCAACTCTACAAGCATATCCGCCCCGGGGCAATGAGAAATCCGTACCATCTTGCAATCAGTTCAAGGCGAATCTCAAGCGAAGCCACTCACCCCAAATTTATTAATGCGTTAACATCTACTGTGTAGTTCGCGGGCCGTCCGGAGTGATGACAATGCTGCGTTCCATTTTCAGATGCGGAGTCATAAATAATTATCCCACGAACAAAGACTGCTAGGCGAATCAAAGGCGAAGATGGTATCTTGCGAATTCCATGGACGCGGACGCCAAGTCGGAATTGCTGGAAGCTGCCCAGCATGAACTAATGAAGCACCATTGGGACACTTTCTGCACAGAACCTCTATCGATTGCTGAAGGCGGGAAGGGCGTGATTGTGCCGGGATGTGTAGCCTGTCGAAAACTTCTCTACACGAACAACCAATATCTGAGCCATCTCGCTGTGGACGTGCTCCCGCAAATTCTCGAAGACGTTTTGAAGGATAACAAAAACTCGTGAGCCTACTCTGCGGCAGCCACGGATGACTTCGGTACATCTGATTCCCGCTTCAAATACGCCACTACACCCTTACAGGACACGCAAGCTCAAGGTGCATGATGAACCTCGCATTCAACAACATCTTTGAGAATCGTTTGCAGAGTTTTGGTTCATTGAGGGAAGTCTTCTGAAAGTTTGTGCCTTCATCCGCATTCCGGTCCCGCTCTAGCCGTCAGTTCCCAATCTGATGCCGCGTCGTGTTGAGCGATCGTGTCTTGTGTAGCGAATACCAAGTGAAAATAAGCTTCACTACAAGTGTAATTGTTTTACTTGCGGTACGTTCCTCGCCGGTTATTAAGAATAAATATCAGTATCATTTCTTCAATTTTACTTGACAGGAATATGACGTTCCGTTATATCGCAGCAACACCGTGGAGGAAATTATGATTCTCAGGCGACTTCTCCTTACCTTCGGTCTGCTAATGATTCCCTTTAATGTTCGATGTCAGCAGGCACCAGTTCAAAATCCACAAGCTGTTGCCTTAGCAGCGCAGGCGATGGCGGCGCTGACGGGCACAACTCAGGTTAACGACATAACATTGAACGGAACAGCGACGCGCACCGCAGGATCGGACGTTGAAACCGGAACGGTGGTTCTTGAAGCTTTGGGTGGACCTTACAGCCGAATGGATCTAACCCTTTCTACTGGAACACGCCACGAAGTGCGAAATTTATCGTCGAACTCGGCAGCTCAGGGTTACTGGATAGGGCCTGATTCGTCGTCCCATCCCTTCTCACAACATAACTGCGTGACAGATGCAGCTTGGTTCGCCCCTGTGCTATCCGTGCTTTCCCAGCTATCGAATCCGAATCTCGTAGTTTCTTACGTCGGCCAGGAAACGAAGGCCGGCGTTGCTGTTCAACACTTGCATTTCGCGATTCAGAGTTCCTCGCCCGACCCGACCGGTATCCTTCAAGGCCTCAGCGCTGAGGACGTTTACCTAAATGCCTCAACTCTTCTTCCCGTGGCACTCACTTTCAATGCGCATCCGGACAACGACGCCACTACAAATTTGGCAGTTGAAATCGACTACGGCTCTTATCAATCGGTAAGCGGCGTCTTGGTTCCATTCCAGATTCAAAAGCTCATAAACAACAGCGTTGTACTTAATCTGATAGTCAACTCTGCCGCGATAAACCAAGGACTGACTCCGGCTGATTTCTCCTAAACGACTGCGAAGGAGCCTGATATGCCAAGATTTCAATTCCAGCTTTGGTCATTCATAGTTGCGATGTTGATGATTTGTTCAGCTCCGTGTTTCGCGCAAGTCCAGACAGGAACGCCACCCTACGGCAGCTTTGGCGGCGGGCCGGACATCGTTAATCTGGGAAACTTGAACGTGCATTTGAATGTGCCTGTTTATAGCAGAGCAGGCCGTGGCACGCCGTTTACTTACAGTCTTGGATACGACACCTCGGTTTGGTCTCCCGTCAACTCCTCCGGCACTAGGGTTTGGACGCCCGCCTCAAACTGGGGCTGGACCAGTTCAACGGCCTCAGTTACGGGACATCTCTCCGCCAGGGTAACAAGTGCCCAAACTTGCCCAACGTATATCAACCCCCATCTGCCGCCAGTCGATGAGGAAACGATTTACACCTATACTTGGACTTATTACGACTCTTTCGGAGGCGTGCATCCGTTTATCGGCGATACTACGACGTGGACCTCTTCACCGTGCGGATCCGCTGGGTCTTCTAGCTTAAACGCGACGGCGACTGACGGCTCGGGTTACACACTGTCTGCGAATGGGGCATCTGGATCAGTCTATACGCGCAAAGGCACATTAATTGGCCCGCCAAATAACCAATTTTCGGGTGTTGGTACCTTGACGGATCGGAACGGGAACGTTATCAGCGTGGACAGTTCTGGAAACATCACCGACACACTTGGTACGGTCGCACTAGCTGTTGCAGGCAGTGGCACTCCTTCCAGTCCGATTACCTTCACGTATACTCCGCCGAACGGGACCCCCACCGCCTTTACTGCGAACTTTACGTCGCTGACGATTAAGACCAATTTCGGATGCAGCGGCGTTGCCGAATTTGGGCCCACTGCTGAGAATCTACTCACTAGCATTTCGCTTCCAGATGGAACCGAGTACACATTCACATACGAACAGACTTCTGGATTCAGCGGTGATTATACGGGCCGGCTGGCGAAGGTGACGTTGCCCACTGGCGGAACAATTACATACACGTATCCGGGATCGAACGACGGCGTTGAGTGCTCAGACGGCAGCACTGCGAGTTTGACTCGCACGGTCAACCCTGGAGGTGAATGGCAATACGCTCGGTCGGGTTCGGGCACGGCCTGGACTACGACCGTCACGGACCCCACTACGCCGACAAATAATCAAACGGTGGTCAATTTTCAGAGCGTGATTCCGGTCGCGGGCAGCGCGGCATCATTCTACGAAACCGAGCGCAAGATATACCAAGGCTCAACAACTGGCGTTCTGCTGAAGACGATTTTCGCCTGCTATAACGGGGCGGCATCACCTTGCAATTCCACTGCGGTTACCCAGCCGATCACTCAGCGCACCATTATCGGTCAGTGGCCCGGATCCGGTGGCTTGGAGTCAAAAACTAACATAACCTACAATTCCTATGGCTCGGTGACGGAGAAAGACGAATACGCGTACGGAGCGGGAGCACCTGGCTCGCTGGTACGCAAAACGCTGACCAGTTATGCGAGCTTAGGTAATAACATCGCGAGCATGCCGTCAACGATTACGATCGAAGATGGATCAAACAATGTAAAGCAACAAACGACTTACTGTTACGACGAAGGTACGCCGAGCGGCACATCGACATGCGCGGCTACAGGTCCTCCCACAGCGACATCGGGGACGCCCCAGCACGTCTCCGTTACCGGTTCGAGGGGCAATGTCACAACGGTCGCCTCTCTGGTGCAGGGTACAACGACCTTAGGCAAGACGTACACGTACTACGATACCGGCAACGTGCTGACTGCGACGGACACGAATGGAGCGCAGACGACCTACACCTATGGGACGAGCTCGTGCGGCAACTCGTTCGCTACGTCCGTAAGCGAGCCCCTCAGCCTGTCTAGATCGATGATCTGGAATTGCACAGGCGGCATTGAAACCTCCGTCACGGATGAAAATGGCAAAAATGTTTCGAAGACGTATAGCGATCCATATTTCTGGAGGCCCAACTCTTCAACGGATCAGGAATCCAACGTTACGAACCTTACATACAGCGCGCAAACCTCTGTGGAAAGCTCTCTGCTCTTCAGTAGTGCGTCAACCTCGGACGGCCTTACTACCGTTGACGGTCTGGGCAGGGTGCAAGTCTCGCAAATCAAGGAAAGTCCATCTTCAAGTACTTACGATTCGGTAGAGACCGATTTTGATATTGTAGGCAGACCATCGCGAAGAAGCCTGCCATACGCCGCAACCGCTGGACAAACGGACTCTTCTGCGCCAGCTACCAGCACTACTTACGACGCGCTAAATCGAAAGACTCAAACCAGCGACACAGAGACTCCGCCTCGCACGGTTACTTTTACCTACGCTCAGAACGATACATACCGGACACTTGGTCCCGCGCCAACCGGCGAAAATACAAAGCGGAAACAATTCGAATACGACGCCCTCGGAAGACTAACGTCGGTTTGCGAGGTCACCGGAACCACTGGCAGCGGCAGTTGCGCTCAAACTTCCCCCGTTACAGGCTTCTGGACGAAGTACACGTATGACGTTTTGAATAACCTTATTGGGGTTACGCAGAATGCACAATCCTCGGGCAGTCAACAAACGCGCACGTATGCTTACGATGATTTGGGCCGCATGACATCGGAAAACAATCCCGAGTCTGGGACAACTAGCTACACGTATGATACCGACGCGACCTGCGGCACCTCAAAAGGCGACCTCGTCAAAAAGATCGATGCTGTCGGAAACACCAGTTGTTACGCCTATGACTCTTTACACCGCCCCACCAGCGTGACCTATTCCGGTCCCTACTCGTCCAGCACTCCCAACAAGTATTTCGTTTATGACGCGGCAACCGTGAACGGTGTGGCCATGACGAATGTGAAAACCCGAATGGCCGAGGCTTATACAGCGACTAGTCCCACAGGAACTAAGATTACTGACATTGGGTTGAGCTACTCTGCTCGCGGGGAAAACAGCGACGTGTATGAATCCACGCCAAACTCCGGCAACTACTACCACACCAGCGCAACGTATTGGGCTAACGGTGTGCTGCACGTCCTTAGTGCAGCTTATGGCACCAGCAGCATAACTGGTTTGCCGACGTTAACGTACGGCCCTGACGGGGAGGGAAGAATTAATACCGTTTCTGCGAGCGCAGGCCAGAATCCTGTAACAAGCACTGCGTACAGCGTGGCAAGTCTGATCACAAACGTAAGTTTTGGATCGTCCGATAGCGATTCATTTACGTATGATCCAAATTCTAACCGTATGACACAGTACGAGTTCTCGGTAGATGGTCAGAATGTGATCGGAGAACTAACTTGGAATCCGATTGGCACTCTTGAAGATCTCGTTGTTACAGATCCCTTCTTCAGTAGCGGGAATCAAAGCTGTTCATATACGCACGATGACCTCGTTCGCATTGCGAGCGCAAATTGCGGATCCTCTTGGTCACAAACTTTCAGTTACGATGCGTTTGGGAACATCAGCAAGAGCGGAACCGTCTCTTTTCAACCGACCTACTCTTATCTGACGAATCATATGACACAGGTTGGGAGCTCCACTCCCACTTACGACGCAAACGGCAACGCCACGAACGATACTGCTCACACATACAGCTGGGACGCCGCGGGCAAAGCGGTAACTGTGGACGGCGTTAGCCTGACTTACGATGCACTTGGCCGCATGGTCGAACAGAACAAAAGCGGTACCTATAATCAAATGGTGTACACGCCAACTGGAGGAAAGCTTGCGATTATGGACGGTGCGACGTTGCAAAAGGCATTTGTTCGGTTAACTGGCCGTTCGCAAGCTGTCTATACTTCGACTGGCTTGGCCTACTATCGACATTCGGATTGGATTGGTAGCTCGCGATTCGCATCGACGCCAACGCGGACTATGTATTACGATGGGGCATATGCACCGTTCGGTGAAGTGTATGCACAAACGGGAACAACCGATCTTTCATTTACGGGCATGAACCAAGACACCGTCCCGAATCTCTACGATTTTCCCGCTCGCGAACTCAACGACATTCATGGTCGCTGGCCCTCGCCCGACCCAGCAGGTATGAAATCTGTTAGACTTCGCGATCCGCAGAGTTGGAACCGATACGCCTACGTGGGAAACAACCCCCTTTCTTTTACGGATCCAACCGGCATGAACAAATGTTTCTCGTCGCAGCACCCGCTACCCTGTGAGGCGGGCGGAGGAGCAGACATGGCGTCCACGAACGGCATGGACATAATTCTTGCCGTCGATCTGGGTCTCGGAGGCGACGATGGTGAGGAGGGCCCGAGCGGGCCCCTGATCTTACAGAGTGGCGGCTCATCAATATCTGACTTGTGTCCAGGCGGAGTTTGCCCCACGCCATCACCCAATATTCCAAACAATTCCTTAATCTGGGTCGCAAACGCTCCTCCCAACATCGATGCTCAGCCTGACCCGTACATCGCAGTTGGCGCGGACGCACTAAATTTAGCCGGCGAAGCCACCGGTACCTCATGGCTCACAGATTTGGGCGTGGCCATAGGTCTGGGGAATGATCTAAGTGTCTCGAACACAATATTGACTACGATGGCGTTAGTTCCTGTGCTAGGCGAGGCGGTTGGTGCGCTAACACTAATTCAAGATGTCGGGTCGTTGGTTGGAAATTGGATAACGAACAACGTCACAGGCCCTGCGCTCAACGCAGCGCCGCCACAAGAGGTCGACTATGGAAGTGGACAGCTGGGGGCTAATCCTGGGTTGATGGATGGTGGCTGTCAAGACGTGGGCTGCCCCTAATAAAACTCGGTGCCGCAGTGACAACTGGGGAATTCTTTCAACACAAGCAGGAGGAAAGGTAACGTTGCTGATGCCTCATTCGGACTTAAGGCCGCCGTATGGTTTGTTAATGTTTGGGCTCTTCTTATTGGTTCTGGCTGTAGGTGGGACGTGCACCGGAGAAGCGTGGGCATACTTTGGTCAAGTGGTCTACCGCGACAAAGAACCGAAGCAGTTTTGGCGGCTAGTCGCAATGCATTATCTCGTGGGAGTTTGTTTCATTGGATACTTCTTGTATAAGGTCTATCTTGGCAGGTCTTAGGACAAGATCCAAGGCATACGGAACCGCGAAATTCGCAATATGATTCTATTTTAGGATGTGCCCAGGGCAAAACCGATGAGGAATGCACGTTTTGGCTGGGTTGTTTTCTGCGCATTAGCCGCCACATTGGGTTGCGCGCTTTTCTATCGAGCAAGACATTCGCCCTCTCCGGACTGGAACGGCTCCTGGAAAATGAATCCCTCAAAGGGCAACTTTCAGGGCTCGATTTTTACTATCTCGACTTCTGCCGACGGTGAGTATCGCTACGACAATGGATATTCGAGTTTCACTTTTCGCTGCGATGGGAAGGATCGACCGACAAGGGAAAATCGCACGCAAGCCTGTGTGAAAAGCAGCGACACAGTGTTGGACCTGACCCAAAAAGAAAATGGCGTAAAGACCAGCGTGATTCATTGGGGGCTTTCAGGTGACGGAACGGCTTTTACGTCGACGGCGACCGCATTTCGTCCGACTGGTCCTGTCATTACAGGTCAGGTCGCCGCTTCGCGAGTGTCGGGCTCCAGTGGCTTTGCTGGTCAGTGGCGGGACCCGACCTACCTTCAGCAGCATGCCGATTTGACGCTGAGTCTCGACACTCAGACCTTGCATATCGGCTATCCAAGCGTTGGTCAATATATTGACGCACCGTTAGATGGAGTTGACGCGGCGGTGCGTGGGCCTCACGTTCCAGAGGGAATGACCTATGCGGTACGGCTGGTTAGACGACGCGAGATTTCCATTCTGGCGAAGCGCAATGGCAAAGTTGTCACGCAAGACTCTCTGGAATTGAGCAACGATGGAAGAGTCATTACCTACTCTTGGTGGAATCCAGATCGACCAACTAACAAGAGTACGTTTGTCTACGAAAGGAAGTAGATGCAGTCCTCAACTGATGAAGTTGTCTGACCCTTCTCACCGGTAGACTTGGTAGCAGACCGACGACCAAGGCTCGGAAGAAAGGAGCCGAGCGATGAAAAATTATAGGCTGTGACCCACCGGCTCCTTTGTCCAAGACATTGAGCGTCGCACTGTAGTCAATTCCCTAATCCTGCTGATGTGAATTGGACTGTGAACGTGCACGTCCTGCCAGGGTGGAGTTGAAGATTGGGACTGCTCTGCAAGCATGTGCTCTGAGAACCGCTACTGAAGAATGCAGCTTGCTCCTGCCCAAATCGTGAGCGTTCCTGTTCCCATGTTTTCCGCTTGGAGTTGGAGAGTTCCTGCTGTTGAGCCGTTGGTGAACTGGAAATAGAATTCAGCGCCCAGTTGAATGTTGCTACCTGAAACATCCGAATTTCCAATGGAAGAGGGCCACGCACCGATACCGTTAGAGCCGATGTTATGCTCGCCAGTCGCATCGTAACGAAGTTCATACACACCGCCCGCCAGACTCCCTGGGCCGCTTACGCTCAGTTGAAGCCCTCCGGTTCCTGTGGAATTGGAGTACGGAAGCCAGCATTTCAGCGTTTGGCTGGCATTTGCTGCGATGGACCAAGACATCCCGGAAATATTGGAAGCGGTGGTAGTTGCGTTGGTGTAGTTGGAAGCAAGAATCTGCTGGCTTCCGCCTCCACCGCCGCCGCTCGCCGCAATCGTGATTCCGCCGGCACTGTTCGTGATGGTGATATTTGATCCCGCCGTAATCGTGGCGGGAACGCACGCCGCACCCGTAGAACCGATGCAGACTTCTCCGTTTGTTAATGCCGCGGTAGAAGTAGGAGCGCCGCCCGTTCCGCCGCCCAGAAGTATTCCGTACTGCGTAAGCAGTCCCGAAGAAGAAAGCACGCTGGAAGATGATGCGTAGGGAATGCCGCCCGATGTCAACGTCAGGTTGTAATTCAATATTCCGCTGCTGGTAACGGGCGATCCGGTTACTCCGAAAATTCCCGAAGAAGATGCGCCGTTTATTTGCAAGGCAACGCTTGTCACTGGAGTTGCAACCGTGCTTGGATTTTGCAAAATAAATTGAGTGCCGTCGTACATCGCCCAATAAACAGGGCCATTGCTCGAATTTACTACCAAATCTCCCGAGGCGAGATTAGCAACTGCGCCGCCGGCAGAAAGCGTCTTATCTAAATTCTTGACACCCGTGGCACAAACATTGAGCGTAGAAGTGCTGGTATTGGCGTGCGCCACAGTAAAAGAAACAATCAAGCCAATCGTGTATCCGGAAATCCCCCCTGCAGGACAAACAAGATATGTGTTAGCGACCGTTCCGGTATCGGCGGCATATTCATTCGGAGAAAAATCCGAGGTGGAAAGAAGTTGCGCTGCCGGCGTTCCGCCGCTCGTTGTTCCCCAATATTGATGCGCTCCAAAACTGGAAAAAGGCGGAGCGAATTGTACGGCGGTAAATTCTCCTGTCGAAGCGCTGTACGATTCCGCGCAGGTTGGGCTTGAACCGCAATCGGCCAGCATGGAAAGTGTCGGAACAACCGGCATGTAGTAATGCGTAGAATTATCGCTATAGAGAATGGCGAAAGCTCCGCTGGGAACATTTGCTGAAGTTGCTCCGTTGATGGTATTGGAACCAGAAACAGAAACGGTTACGTCGCCAGAAGCGTTAGGAACGAAAATATCGGTAAAGAAATTGCTTCCCAACGGTGTCGGCAGATTGATGGTTGTGTTTCCTGAATTTGTGACGTATTCAAGCGAAGCCCTGTCGCTCGCACCAAGAGAAACCGGCGAAGAGGCTTGCGTGACGATAGGCACGCCGATATTGCAATTCACAAAATGCAGAGAGCTGTTGAAGCATCCGATCTGCCCCGCAACCGTACTTGTAAAATCTCCCATCACGGGATTTGCGCCCAGTCCAACAGTCGAAATTCCCTGAATCGCCGTAGCGGAAACCCACTGTGCGAGTTGTGGACTGGCTGGCGTGCCGGAATTGAATACGTTTCCGTAAGCTCCCGTCGTGACAGCGAAAGTACAGTCAGTTCTGGTCGCGCTGCCGTTGTCCACGCAGGTAATCGTTTCGTTCGTTCCAGAGATCAGGTTTACTTTTGGTTCTTGCGTGAGCGATGTTCCGGCGGCTTGCAAGGTTTGGTAATAAAGCGTGGGCGTTCCAGTCAGGGAAGAATAGGCGAGGGTGGTTTGTGTAAATGCGCCCGTGGTTGAATTGTAGGCGGTCAAAACATCATTCGATACCGCAGGGGTATTGGCTGGAAGCGTAGGCGTACCGCTCAAGCCAGAATACGGAACAGTGCAAGTCGCACCGAGTACGCAACTGACACCGCTGACAGTTGTGGAAGAATTCGCCAGGCCTGAATTTGTGAGCGCCCCCGAAATTGCATAGGTAACATTATTCCCAACGGGATTCGATGCAACCAGCGTGATGCCATCCACCGCCGAACCTGAAACAAAATTAACAGGAGAGCCGAGCGCCGATCCGCCGTTGACTGTGATTGTGGAGCCGGAAGAAGAACCATTCGCCGCAGAAGTAACAATCCCTTGCGCGTTTACCGTGATATTCGCGTTCGTATAGCTTCCGGGAGTGACAGCGCTGGTTGGAAGTTGCGCGTTGGTCAACAATCCTGAAATATTGGAGAACGCAGGCTGGACTTGAGTAAACGCACCCGACGTAGAATTGTACGCGGTGATAAATTCATTGGTAACCGCAGGAGTGTTCGCGGCGAGTGTCGGAGTTCCCGAAAGGCCAGAATAAGGAATGGTACATGATCCGCCGAGAGTACAAGTTGCAGTGCTGACAGTTAGAGATGGATTCGCTAGACCAGCATTCGTCAGGTTTCCCGTAACCGCGAATTGAATATTGTTTCCGCTGGAATTTACCGCCACAACCGTCAGTCCGTTTACGATGTCGGAACCTGTTCCAGTCTGGAAATTTACGGGCGAGCCGAGCGTTGCTCCGCCATTGACTTCAATGTTGGAACCGCTGCCGCCTGAACCGGAAGCAATGGCAGTGACGATGCCTTGCGCATTAACGGTGATATTTGTATTGGTGTAAGAACCTGCTGTCGCACCGCTCGTCGGTAGTTGTGAATTAATGAGTGTTCCGCCGATATCGGAAAAGGCGGGTTGAGACTGGGTGAAAATTCCAGTGGAAGAATTGTAAACGCTCAACCATTGGTGAGAAATGAGTGGAGTATTCGCGGGTAAGGTGGGAAGTCCAGTCAGGTCCGCATAGGCTGGCGAGCAGCTTACCCCGCCTAGCGTACAAGTTGCGCCACCTACGGTTACCGAAGAATTCAGTAGGCCCGCGTTTGTGAGTTGCCCTGAAATTGCGAAAGTAACATTGGACGCACTGGGATTCGCTGCATTGATGGTAATGCCATCCACAGCAGAGCCGTTGGCAAAATTCACCGTTCCCGTAAGTCCGCTTCCACTGTTGACGGTGATATTTGCAACCGTCGCTGCTCCGTTCGCCGCCGCCGTGATGACTCCCTGTTGATTGACGGTAATATTGGCGTTGGAATAATTTCCCGGCGTAACTGTTGTAGCCGGAAGCATGGCATTGGTGAGAGAACAAAAAACAGGAACAGCACTCGCGTTCGTACAATTTCCTAGAACGGTATTCGCATTTTCGGCAGCAAAAGCGACGTTGATATTTCCATTGGCAACCAGCGGAGAATTTGAGAATACTAAAATCGAACCTGTCTGTGTTAACCCTATGCTCGTGATTCCCGCCACGTTTTGCAGCCAGGAAATTACGCCCGTTGAATTCTCAGTAAGAATTCCCGTTCCCGAACCGTTGTATCCAGCAATAGTCGTCCATCCGGTTCCGGGATTCCAATAAGGAACGTCACCCGCCCTTACCGGGCCAGGGAAATAAGTAGCGATAGGAATGTTCGCCAAGTCTCCAGCGACAAGCGTGCGGCAGGCTGGCGGCGCGGAAGAAGAATTTGCAGGAGATGCGACAACGCAGTTTCCGGCAACGGCGGCGAAATCAGACAGTGCAGGTTGAGAGAGTTGCGGCACGCCAGAAGTGTTTATGGAGTTAATCCATTCATGCGCGACAGCAGCAACCGCTTCGACACCACCAAGTCCCGAAAGTGTTGGCGCGGGAAGATCCGTAGCATTGAGCACGCCATAAAAAGGCGCAAGCGGAGATGTGCCATTTCCCTGCGAGATCAAAAACTCGCGCTGAACGGTTACGTTTCCAACAAGCTCCGTAGGAGTCCCGGCGCTTCCGCCATAAATCAGCGAACCTACCCCGTGCATAGGATTGGTTAGTCCGCCCGGATAGCAACTCGATCCATTCGGATTCACGCATTCCATGATTCCAGCAACGGAGTTGTAGCCAAGCCATGCAGAACCAGTCGGAGGATAAGAACCGATGGGAAGAGAAGCTGCTTGCCAGGTTTGAAATCCGATTACGTAGCCATTGGTTTGCAGAACATAGCTATACCCAAAATTCGTAATCTGCGCATCGGTTAGGTTCGTCCAATCAACAGAACCGTCATCGGGAATCTCTTTTTCTTCGGTGTAAGTAACCGCAGGGATATTCCCATCCACAGACCCTTGCATTCCGCCAGTCATGTGATAGACAGTTCCGGTAGGCTGCGCGCCGTAATTAGGAATCAGGTTTACGCCCGTAGTTCCCGAGGTGTTGACAATCTGTCCATCGGAACAACGCACAAAGCCGCGCACGCGCGAGGGTAAATAGGTCGTACCCTTCCAGCGCATATCCACGGGTTGGGCGAGAATCTGGTTCCAGGGGGTGAAGTCAAGTTCTCCGCAGACAGGAGTACCGTTCACGATTTGAAGAGTCTGGATTCCGACTGCTGCAGGAGGCTGTCCACCTGGACCGAGGAAGGTTCCGGTTACGTTGGTTTGGGCGCTCGCTGTTCGCAGGTAGGCGAACAGGCACACAAACAGAAAAATGAAACGCAATGTTTTCATTGAATGAATCACTCCCTCTGGGCATATTTCGGATCAGAAAATGCAAATGACGGTACTTGGTTTTTCGTATCAAGAAATTCGAACGACAGGAAATAATGGAGCGGTGCCGCTTGAATCACGGGGTCGGAGTTCCCCGCGACGAGGCGCGACTGCCGCTCCTGTGCGATACCGGGTTATTTCGTATCTTCGGTCCCCAGCACGGCTTCGCCCGTCACCGAACCTGTGCAACAAATTCAGTCGAACTCCTGGTTTTAAGATTCTTAAAATTACGGGATCACGCGAACGACAAGGGACTGAAGGTTCATGGTCTGACCTGAAACCATTGCGGTTGTTTCCTGCACGCTAACCGTTTCTGCGGTGGTGGTGTTGTAAGTAACCGTGCTGGCATTGTTGAATCCTTGCGTCAACCCACCGCCGCCGGCACCATTTTCTGTTTGTATATTTCCTCCCGCGATTGCAGTTCCAGAACTTCCCGTGGTGGTGATTAAGATTCGGCAGACCCCATCGAAAACACCGTTGGTCTGCGATGCAGTGAGCGCAACTGCCGTTGTGGCTGCTGGACATTCTCCAGTCGTTCCGCCGGCATTTATTTCAAAATTCAATTTCGGGCTGGATGTTGCACTGGTAGTCCAGACACCATGAAAATAAATTTCGATGACCGTTCCTGCGGCAAGGTTCGTACTCGGCACAGAACAGGTCGTAGCGAATGCGCCCGCAGAAGTAATCTGGTCAGACGTTGAACTCGCGTAACAGGTGTTGTCGCTTGCATATGCTGGAGCCGCACCAGAGCCGCCCGATTTAAATGGTTGACCAGCCGCACCAGCCGACGATGTCGAAGAAAATGCTGTAGCGCTGGTTGCGTAAAGAGGAGCGTACGTTGTGGCCCCGGAAAGTCCGCCGCCCCCAGCAACCCATGACGGCACACCCGAAGATGTTTCCTGCAGAACTTTCGTTCCCGAAGTATTTCCCGCGAGGATCGACCACGCAGTACACCCTGAGGAATAAGCCGAACAATAAACGATATCGCCCGCTTCTGATGCGGTAGGAAATAGATTTATGAGCGCATTCGCTGCGGATGTGGCGTTCGTTCCGCCAGCGCCGATTCCGAGCGTGCCGCTAATATCCGTAAAGGCAGGTTGCGTCGAGGAAGGTACGCCCGAAGTCGAGATAGCGTTGATCCATTGGTGAGAAGTCGCAGCAAGAGATTCTATTCCGCCAAGCGACGATGCACCGGGATTCGGCAACTGCGCTGCTGTAACACTTCCTGAAATATCGGTGAATGCAGGCTGCGCTTGTGAAGGCACACCAGAGGTAGAAATTCCGGTAAGAAAATTATGGGCCACGACACTTAAAGATTCGACTCCTCCCAACGTAGTTGCCGAAGGATTCGGAAGCATCGCGCCTGTGATAGAGCAGTAAGACGGCGCGCCGCTCGATCCTGTGCAGTTTCCAAAGACTAAATTTGCCGCTCCATTAGAAAGTGTGAACGTCAGCGCCGGCGTACTCGTAGCAGTTGCTACGCTCGACGCAAACAGTGGCGAGAGATTTCCCGCGCTGAAAGTGGTAACTGTTCCACCGCTTCCGCAAGGCGTCCAAAGTGCTTGCGTATCGCCGGAATTTGTTTCAAAACAATTTACGCCGCCAGTGGGTGCGCTAGAGGAAACCGCAAGACCTTGGATCGATGTCGCATTTCCACTCGATCCGCCGCTGAGTATTGTATTTTTCACGCTCATTGACGGCGGCCCATTAGCCTCAACGGCCACGAATGTGAATGGCCCGGCAGTTGTTGCCTGAATTGTTCCGATTGCTTGGCCATTGGCAAAAGATCCGCTGAAGAGAAACCGTGTCCCCGCTGGATAATTCAACGCGGTCGAAGTGCCTGCGAGCGTGATCGAAAAGACAGCCGAAGGAGATGCAGCATTCTCTTGTACAAGAATTTGGTTATAGTTTCCGTCAGCCGTTATTGTGAGTGGGGAATTGGTTACGCTCAATGTCTGGACATGGTTCTGCGCCTGGACAACGTTGGCAGAAACCAGGAACAGACACACCTGCGCCAAAACGAAAAGAATTCTTTTCATTGAAATGACTCCTAATTTTTGATTTGTGTTTAATTACGCGAACGACTGCGAAGAAACGCGAACAGATTCGACGATGTGATACAGCAGCGAGTTTCTGCCCATCGTATCTCCTAATGGGAAACAGAAAGTACTCGGTCCACGAGAGCCGTGAAGGGTATCGAACTCCGTGCTTTTAAAGGAGCGTTCTGTTATTGCTTTCCAGCGAGGGCTGCATCAAGTGTCACCAAGAACTTTCCGGTGTCTGCGTAATAATTGGGATAGGCAGCACGTAACCTCCTGAATGAGCTAACCCATACCAGCACAGCGTCAAGGTTGGAATTTTTGGATTTCTCTATCTCAGCTATCGCTTGCATAGCATCTGTTCTTTCTTTGAAACCTTGAGCTTTTACTGTATTTTGAGACATATCTAAAACGAGTAACAATAACTGAGAGTCTTTCATATGTTGGCTACGTAGCGTCTTTAGCGCATCAGCCCAGCCACGTAGCCTTTGGTGAACTTTCAAGGAATTAGATGCATCTCGTAATTCCCTTATAAGTTCAGCGTTACTTGTGGGCGTATTCGGCACCAAAGGCGTTTGCTCTCGGGTAGCTAACGCAGAACCCATCAAAGAGAAAAAGCGCCTCCACTCGGCAGGTCCAGCTCCGAATTTAAGCGGAGCTCTTGTGAAAGTTGTCACGGTTTCAACCGCAGTGGCAAATGAATGTTGTAATTGGGTCCGCAGCTGAATCTCAATTCTCTGCCGATCCCAAGGAACAAACAGTTCAGAGTGTGAATGATATCGTTCAACGATATGAATGCCCCTGTATCCATCAGTTTTGGGATTTTTGATATAGTCGTCACATTTTCGGGAACCTTCACTTGGAAGCAGCGGGGCTTCACCCCCATACATTTCGAACAGAAGCTGAACAGCATTTACATTCGACAAGATCGCCCGACATCCTCCCAGGTCCTGCATCTGCGAAAGTTTCATAGCTGATTCGCGGGCCAACTTATTCATTATGGAGGGAAATCTTTTCAAACGTCTCGCGACGATTACGTGCTTCTCTATCTTTTGAGCGCGATTGCGCAAGGCTCTTTGAACGCTGGTCAGAGGAAAATCGTGGCTTGTCCTCCAGTTCTCAAGTATGCCGAACTGTTTACTCCATTCTTCGTGCGAGTCGGTATCTTCTGAACTAACCCACCAATTCTTGAGATACTCTCCGGCTCGGTCAATCGCACCTTTGCCGTATTCGCGTTTTATCCAGTCGGCCATATCGAATTTGCAAAAGCTATAATCACTCAACCCTTGCAATGAGTCGACTATATTATTGCCCACATATCCTCCTGAGGAACGCGCGCGTCAGAGTGTGTTCCTGTGAAAGAGTTAAAGCGGCACCGATAGGGAACGGCACTTGGGGGAATGCCGGACAGGCTCGACGCCGCTTCATGCGGTCCCCGATGAAGGCTTACTCTGGCCGGGTTCCCGCTTCGCCTGCGCGCCAGAACTTGTACAAAAAGAATTAGGAGCCGATGCTGTTTAACGCCGCGCCGCCTTTACACGAGCGGACGCCCTTGCTTCAAAAGCAGCGTTGACTTTCTTTATAGAGGCTTCGAATCGACGGATGATGATCGTAGAGACCTTGCGCACTTCATTTTCATATTGTCCCAATAGCTTTTCAGTGACGGGGACGAACACATTTCCAGGCATTTTGTTATCCGTGGCTAGACGGTTGAAGAGATCGATCTCCGTGTCTAGGTCATTCATTTCCTTGTAGGCGTCGGACTGTTCGCTCAACAAGATATCGATGAATTCCAATTCTGTTTTTTCAGATGTGAGGGCGTGAGTAATCTGGGCGTTAAGTGGCGCAATCAATTCCCCGTGAACTTTCAACCATATTGCGACTCTGTGAGCTCTGATTCGATCGCGTTCGACCGAAAAACGGTTAAACTTTTTATCTTTCACAACTTGAATGCCGCGGTCCGCAGTTTTTTCCTGGGTGGCGAAACCGGCGATGATGGCCTCTGAATCTTTTCCTTCCACATCGGCATGGTTCCGCTCATGTTGCGTACTAGCGATTGATTTCCTGCGAGTTGCATTATCCTTAGCCGTTTTGAATTGATCCTCCTGCTTATTCAATTCGTTAATCTCCATTTCGAACTCATGTAGCTTTTTGTGGTCCACTGAAAGTTCTCCTTTTTGGAAACCCCGTTTTGTGTTCGTAATGATTCCGCAATCTAGGTGTAGAAACTTTTGAGCAATGCCGATCCAATGCCTATGCGATCTCGCGCACAGGGGGTCGCACGACATTGCTCGCTCGAAAAACGTTTTGCAGCCCAGCCAGGGCCTCCGGCACGTTTTCTCGTTCGCGCACCTCTGCCGAAACTTGTCGAATTTTAAGATTCTTAAAACTGAGGCAGGTTCACTGTCAGATTCTTACTTTTAAACGCGTATAGCTGTTTCCAGAGTCGAAGACGCTGGCAGAAATATTCTCGTAATTCCGCTGTTTGCCCACATACGGTGTGTTTCGGAATCTCATCCACAGCCGCGCGGATGTCGCCCTCGGTTAAGCTGGCAACGCCACCGAGGATGTTGAATAATTCCGAATGGCGGTCAATGAAATCGAAAAGTCTCTGTAGACTTTCGCCGCTCTCAAAGTACGCATGCACATGGTCAATCGAAATTAATTCACCGTGTTTTGTCGTCAAAATATTGCCGAAATGGGGTGTGCAGCGGCAGGCTAAGAAAAAATGAGCCGTGCAGACGCGAAGATACGCCGGCCCGTCAATATTCATCGATTTCTCGATCCGTTCAATTTCATCTGGAGTAGGGTTGAATGCTACGTAATATTTATCCCTTGCCTCAACTTTGTTGTCCGTACAATTCTTGAGTATTTTCCGAGTTACGTAATCAAGGGTCGCGGCGTGTGGAACAAGTTTTGATGCCAGGCACCAGCCAAGTGGAACCGCTCCGGGATTCCAAGTAAGGTTTTGCCCCTGCGCCTGTCGGTCGAATTTAACTATGTAGTCGTCCGAAAGCTCGCGCGCCTGTTCAGCACTGCAAACAAACTGTTCGTCAACGGCGCGAATTCCGAGCCGCCGCATGATACCCCCGCTAAAAAATTCCATAGCATACGGGTTGATCCGATTGGTCGAACGCTTCCCTGACAAAAGCCATACGCTTGAAATTCGAAAGGCTGGTGTAGCCCAAAGCTCTTCGGCCTGGGCTCTGGCGTTCTCCAGGGGAATGCCGGGAAACTTTTTGAGCAGACGGCCTGTCAGGTCGTTTATTGGAGAATGCATTTTTTCACACCCGCCACAGCGCGCCGGCTTCGGCGATAATCCTCGCTCCTAAGGCAGCGGACGGGCTGCAATAAGTAAGCCGTGGGTCAGCTTCCATTTCGCTTCGGCGTTCGCCATTGGCGTGCAATTCTTTCCATAGTCTAAGGCGCTTACAGAAATACTCTGCAAGACCCGCCGTCGAACCGCAGGCGCTGTGATGGGGAATTTCCGAGACCGACTCGTGGATGTCTTTTTCTGTTAGAGCACTTACTCCGTCAAGAACTTTGAACACTTCTGAACGTCTATCGATGAAATACATCAATTCGCGAAGGTCATCACCCTTCTCGAAATATCCGCGTGCGTGGTCAATCGAGAAACATTCGCCTTTCTTGTTCACCAAACAATTTCCGAAATGGGGTGCCGAACATCCGATGAAGACCCTTGCTGCACATATCGTCAGATACTTTTTTCCATCCAGTGCCATAGCAGATTTTATGAGTTCGATTTCCGATTCTGTAGGTCTGAAATCGCCGAAGAATTTATCAGCAGGCTCGCAAGTCTTTCCCAGAGCTTGGGCTATCAGTTCTTCAAGTGCCTGGTCGTTTTGTGCGTGTATTGCGGCGCTTTCCCGCAACCGCTGCGTACGTACGCTCTGGCTCGTGACGAGTTTTCGTGCAATATAGTCGAGACTCGCTGAGTCTGGCTCAAGTCTAGAAACCAAACACCAGCCGGTTCTGACCGCATCTGCGTTCCAGGCTATGTTGCGCGTGCTCTGCGAATCGGGGTTCCATTTAAGACTGTTGGAATTCCCGGCAACTTTCACGACAAAATTGGCAGGGAGCGATCTGGCTTCGTGGTCACTGCAAATTCTTTGCTCGACAGTGCGGATGCCCAGTCGTCGCAGAATGCCTTGCGCAAAGAATTCCAGTGCAAATGGATTCATGGACTTGCGCTGCCGCATGGTCTGAATGAGCGGATCGGTGGAATTGGGACGAAACTCGGCCATAACCCGGGCGTGGTACCAAGGCTGA
>Ga0207015_1102_pt1 | contig 27151 bp, 14 predicted proteins | sample Alteio_BWMinCont_53_FD_153486 | JGI IMG/M metagenome (GOLD analysis project Ga0207015, IMG submission 153486) | Enriched cells from forest soil in Barre Woods Harvard Forest LTER site, Petersham, Massachusetts, United States -... | ecosystem: Environmental > Terrestrial > Soil > Temperate forest >...
CGCGGTCATTTCGGGGTCGTCGAGATATTGGGACATAATCGTTTTGCTGCGTACGGCTACTTCTCCGATTCCTTCGGCATCTGCATTCAGGATTTTCACTTCGATGCCTGGCAGCGGCTTGCCAACCGTATCCCCACGAAACGGTTTGAAATCATTCACGGTGATTACAGTGCCAGCCTCCGTGCAACCGTATCCGTTTCCCACCGGGATACCGAGATCGTAAAAAAACTGCAGCGTGGCCGGTTCGGTGAATGCGCCACCAACAAAAAAGGCACGGAGTTCTCCTCCAAAGGCATCGTGCACTTGCCGCAGCAACTTTCGGCTCAACTTCACATTCGGCTCGCGGCGCGTAAGTGCGCGATTCGTTTTGATCAGAGTGTTCAGGACCGCGCGACGCCCTTTCGGCAAATCCGCGAACCGCTGCCGCAGACCGCGTTCCAGACTCTTCAGCACCATCGGAACCAGTGTCATGTAGGTAATTTTGTAACGGGTGAACGCTTCGCGGATATATTCCGGACGAAGCGTGCGCAAATGTACTACCGCGGCGCCGCAAGTAAACGGTCCGATGAAGCCGATCATAAAATCAATCGCGTGATTCGTCGGAAGAATGCTCAGGTAGCGCACGCCAGGCGAAAAAGGATAGAGCGCAGTGAGCGCCATGCACTGCTCCAGATAATTCTCGTGGGTAAGGATGCAGCCTTTCGGCCGTCCTCCCGTGCCTGAGGAATAAACGATACAAGCCGAATCCTGTCGGCTGCGCGGCGCGAAACTCGGTTCCGCCGCGCTCTTAAATTCTTCCCAGCGTTTCGCTCCTCCCAGATCAGCGCCGCTCGGCGCTTCCGTCACAATCACTACGCGCGAGCCAAGATTCTTGAATTCATCGGCTTGCAGGATCGCGCGCCAGAGATGATATTCGACGATTAGAAACTCCGCTTTCGAATGTGCAAGAAGTTGAAGCTGCTGGCCGGCGGTCAGCTTGTAATCCAGCGGAACAAGAATTCCGCCGCAGAAGAAAATCGCATAAGCAGAAATCAGCCATTTCGACTGATTGGTCATGATGATGGCGGCGCGCGTCCCGCTCTGGAATCCAGCATCTTGCAGCGCGCTCGCAAGCGGCAACGCAACTTCCCCGAATTGCTTGTAGGTTAAGCGGACTTTCTCGCGTTCGCGATCAGCTTCAATCAGGCAAACTTCGTCCGGCCAGCGTTCCAGTGCCGCGCGCAAAGCTTCGCCTAGGGATTGGTATTCGCGGAGGTCCAGCATCAGAGGCGCAATTGAATGCGCTCGGCGAGCGTGCGGAAATCGCTCACGCCTTGCAGTTCGTAATCGGGAAGCTCGATTTTGAAATGGTGTTCGATGCGCGTGAGCAAATCCAGCGCCTGCAAGCTGTTGATGCCGAGCTTTTTGAAGAAATCGTCGTCAGCCGTGAGTTGCTCTCGCGGCACTTTAAAATGTTCGGCTGCGAGCCGCAATACTTCATCGGTTGTGCTCTGTAAGGAGCTCATGCCTCTATGTTGCCATAAATAGGACGCAAAGTGCTTTCGTTCGCCGCCTGAGCTTAGGGCAGGTACGGTAGAGCGTCATTGCTTTCCACAAACTTCCGCAGCCCTTTTTCCACAGCTGGCCGCATGAAAAGATCGCAAAAAATTTCAATCTCGCGACGCAGTTCATCGTAGGGGATGGGCTTGATGAACTGTTTGGCTGCCAGGGCCGTCCCACGGTCAAACTTTTTCAGTTGCGCTGCCGTTTGGCGCGCGACGCGTAGCACGTCTCCTTCTGCTGTCACTTGACTGACGATTCCCGCGGATTGCGCCCTGGTGGCGTTAATGCTGCGTCCGGTAAGAACCAAATCGCGAACTACCGCGTTTCCCAGATCGCGCTTTAGCCGCGGAATTCCGCCAAATCCCGGTATCAACCCCAAACGCAACTCCGGAAAACAAAATCGCGCCATCTTATCCGCAATAATCAAATCGCACGTGAGCGCCAGTTCGAAGCCGCCGCCAAACGTGAGCCCGTTCACGGCCGCTATGGTCGTGAACGGCGCTTCGTCGAGAGCGTTCATTACCGCGTGGATGCGCTCGATGAAATCTCGCAGGCCTGGAAGTCGCTCGACCGCCGGCAATTCCTGCGAAAGATGAAAAAGCTCGCGCAAATCACCACCCGCGCAAAAGCCTTCGGTGCGCGCACTTGAAATAATCAGCGCGTGCGCCTCCTCTCTTAATCTTGGCAATACTCCGACGAATTGTTCGAGCTCAGCAAGCACTGCCAAGCCAATTTCGTTGCATGGAGCATGATCGAGCATCAGCTCAATCGTTCCCTCAACGACTTGCCACGAAAGCGTCTTGCCTTGAAAAGTCTTCATGCGGTTTTCTTTTGATAAATCTGCTCGATCTCTGCTGCGAAACGCGCCGCAATTGCGTCGCGCTTGAGCTTACCATTCGTAGTCAGCAGCCCGTTTTCGGGGCTCAATGGCTCCGGAAGAATTGCAAACGCTCGGATCTGCTTATAGTGAGGCAGATCGCCATTTACTTGCTCAATCGCGAACCGGATGTCCGCGTCCGTCAACCCATTCGAAGAATGAGCGGTCACTAGAGCCGCCAGAAAGCTTCGCTGGTTCCCGACCAAAATAACTCGCTGCGCCTCCGGCACGTGACGCGCGAGTTCCTCTTCAATCGGTTCCGGAGCTATATTGTGGCCCGAATTCAGGATGATCAGATTCTTCAGGCGTCCAGTGATGCGCCAGTAGCCTGCCGCGTCCACTTCACCCTGATCGCCAGTGTGGAACCAGCCGCCTTCGAGCGCCTTGGCCGTTTCTTCCGGACGCTGCCAATAACCGGGGAAAAGATTCGGCCCGCGCACCAAGATTTCTCCGTTCTCGGCCAGCTCCATCTCAATTCCAGGAATTGCTAATCCCACCCACCCAGGCTTCACGCGCGAGGGGTCGTCGAGTGTACAGATCGCGGTAGTTTCCGTCAGCCCGTACGCCTGCAGCACCGGAATTCCAAGCATCATAAAAAAAAACTGAGTTGCGATGGATAGAGGCGCTGAACCGCAAATCAGCGCTTTTAATTTCGGTCCAATGCTCTTTCGTATTTCCGGGAACATAACTCGTCTCGCTAGCCATAGCCACAACGAGTCAAACAAGCGCGAGTCCTTATTTTGCTGCCGCAGATACCCTTGCTGTGCTCGCGTGAATACGAAAGCCGCGAAACCTCCACGTTTCTGAATCGTTTCCGTGATTTTCGCGCGCACGCGTTCAAGCAGCGTGGGAACATTCAAAAAATAGTCCGGCGTGCAAAGCTTCAGGTCTTCAGCAAGCTTCGATACGTCTGTCGAAAGTGTCAAAACGCTGTCGCGCGATAGGGCCGTCAGCAAAAGGATCCAGGAAGCCGCGAAACAGAACGGCAAATAATGGAAAATTTCGTCGGGCCCCTGTTTGGGGTGCCCGACCATAAGCTGATTCAGGCGAGCATTCGTGCAAGCAAGCATGTGGTTCACATTTGCCGCAGTGAGCATGACGCCTTTGGACTCGCCCGAAGTTCCGGAAGTATAGATAATCGTTAGCACATCGGAATCTTCGTGATGTCCGGGCGGCGTCGGGTTCGCTGTTTGCCCGGCGAAAATGGTATCGAACAGCGTAATGTGCGGTGCCGCGGGCCATTGCCTCGTGATCTCCGCGGAAAGCTTCGGGTTGGAGCAGCAGATCCTCGCCGGCAACGAGTCTTTCAACATCGCCACTAGCTCAACCGGGGCTTGTCGCGAATAAAGCGGCACAACCACGAGCCCCTCGGCCGTCATCGCAAGATCCAACGTCACCCAACGAATACTGTTCGAACCAAGCAGCGCGCATCGCTCGCCCTTTTTCAAGCCGCGCGCGGTCAGAAAATTTCGCGCCTCCTGTACCATGCCTAGCAGTTCGTCTCCGGACACCGACTTCACTTTGCCGTCGCGAATTTCGCGTAGCACAGGCTCGCCGGGCTTCTGCTTCAATCGCTCGAAAATATTTTCCAAAAAAGTCATGACAAACGATATTAGGAAGCCAACACCCCGCCGTACTTTTCAACCAATTTGTGAAAATTAGGACTGAGCGGCGGCAGATAATCCTGCCATCCCAGAACCCCGCTTCGAATCGGAAATCCAAGATACCGCCGGGCAACCTGCTCTTCGAAATACATACCCATGCGCGCCATCAACTGCAAATTGCGCGCAACAGTTTCACCGATCGCATCGCGAATTTCTTCCGTCTGCGAATCCAGAATCTGCAGCGAGGCGACGATCTTATCTTCCAGATCCGGATCATCCACTCGCGAGAGCAAATGACCGTGCCCGCGTTCGCGCATCAGATTGCTAATTCGCTCGTCCATGGTCACTCCAGCCGACGGAACGCCAGCGGGCATCGACGTCACAATCGCATGGTAGCGGGAAGAAAGCATCCGGTCGCAGCTCCGCAAAATGCTCACAATTTCGTACATGTTATATCGGTCCGACGCAAAAACAGGCGCGCCGCCCAATTTTTCCCCCATGCGCTGGCACGCGTCACGATCAAGCATTTCCATCGCGACCAAAACAGAGAACACAGCGCGAGATTCTTTGTAGCGTGCGACGCCGCCTGCCATAGCAGCCAAATACTTTTCATACGCCGCGTCCACTTCGCGCCCCGAGCGATGAAAATAAATCGTGCGGTAATAGCTATCTTTGTAAGCCCCCGCAATCGAGTGCGCCATCCATTTTGCAAGCGAAGCCTTCACCGGCCACCAAAACGGATTGATCGGACAAATCGCTAGCACCGGCAATTTCCCGTCCCAGCCCGCATCCAACAGTGCTTTGCGTCCGTACTCTGGCCCAAGCGGCTCAAAAGTCCAAGCTGTGTCGGTTCCCAATTCCGTGGGAACGCCCAGATTTCCCAATACGCTTTGCGACTCGATATTCCGAGTGATGATCAGCGAATCGCGGCAATACCTTTTGCACATTTTTTGCAGCAGCGGATCCATTTCTCCGGCCTCCGCGCCAAAACCAACGCTCAATTTGTTCTGCGCCGCGGCAATTCCCAATGCGCCGATCATCATGGTTGTAAGCGCGTTCGCAAATTTACTTTTGAACATTGAGCCTTCGCACGCCACCACACCGTCATTTTTTCGCACTTCGGAACGCAAAAACAGTGGAAACACGTCGGGCAGGCGAACCTGTCTCGCATCGCCAAAATATCCGCGCGTTCGCTCGAAATTCTGCGACATCACGCTCAACTCAACGTTCTCCGCGCCCAGAATCCGCCGCACTTGCCGAAGAATTTCTTCCACGCGGACATCCGAGCCTGTGTTGCGCGTCCCGTTGTAACCTGCAAAAAGTAGCTTCAGCTTGGCGCCCGGCTTCCACGCTTCGCCCGCGCCCAGCATCCATTCAAATTTATTAAATTCAATCAGGCCGCTGACCCAGGCCTCCAGAAGAAGGTCCGTCATCGCCCCAAATCTCGCGCAGCGGTAGGCTCGTGTGTCGTGTTGTGAACAGAAGCTTCCGGCGGCCAGTCGCGGTATTTGTACAGGAAATTATTGTCGCGGCTGAATTTAAGCAGGGGAAAACAATATCGCGAAAACGGCTCCGGCTTTCGCCCCATTTCCTGCACCACGCGGCGATTATCAAACACCGTGTTCCATACCAGGTAGGGAAGAAAAACCTTCATCAGTGTCGCGAGTCCGCCAATTTTCCCAGCGCGCCCGGCCAGCGCATTCACCATTTTGGAGGATGGCTTTTCCAGGCTCGGCGCAAATACCGGCCCACGTTTCCCCTGTGCCTTGGAAAGCGCGTCGGTCAATTCTACAAACGTCTCCGAATCCGTGCCTGACGATAAATGGTAAATCTCTTGTGCCGGCAGCTCTTTCTGGTGCAAGGTGGCAACGGCATCGGCCACAAAATCTACCGGCACGATATCGATTTTGGCCGTCGGCCGGAAGGGAAGCGCCGGAAGCCCCGCCAAAAAAACAAACGCACGAACCATATCAAACTGATTCGTCTCCGGCCGCCGGCTGTCTCCCAGAACGATGCTCGGCCGAAAAATGGTTCGCTGAACGTCCGGCAAAAGCTGCCGCACCATGTGTTCACAGAATTTTTTTGTGCGCGCGTAGGGGTCGTAGTCCGATCGGTTCCAATCAATCGCGGTCTCTTCCTGCACCACCTCATTCGAACGTTGCCCCGCCACGGCCACCGTGCTCACATGGCTAAAACGCCGCAGCCCGTGATGATCTCGCGCGCGCGTAGCCAGTTGAATTACTTCCAGCGTCCCGCGCAGATTTACGTTCAGACAGCTTTTCTCGGATTTGCGATTCAACGACGCAGCGCAGTGGATGATTGAATCAGTGGAATGTACCAGGCGGGCGTAGTCATTGTCAGCGAGGCCGAAGCGCGCATCCGTCAGGTCTCCCAAAAATAAATGGATTCGCGAATTCAGATACTCTTCAAACTGCGCGAATTCCCGGTGTAGTTGCAGGGATCGCCAAAGCCGCTCCCGCGCCTCTTGCTGCGTGCGCGCACGAACCAAGAGGTTCAGCGGTTCGGAATGATCCGCAAGCAGGTTTGACGCGATGTGCGCGCCAATATAGCCGGTGGAACCGGTCAGAAGAATAGCCACGATTTATGTCAGGAAGCCGCAGTGGAAGCCGAACTCGCCGCTTCCGCGGTGTTCACCTCGGCGCGGTCTGCAAGCTGCACCGAGCGCCGGGGACGAGGTTCCAGTGGACGTCCTTCGATGAGAGGATAGCACCACTTACGCAGAGCAGGAATGTGCACGTTGATCCAATAATCCCACCAATCAAGCGAGCGAGAATTGTAACTGAAATCCGCTTTTTCGCTTTTGGGCAGCGCCGCGCTTAAGCGCTCCACATTCACCGCTTCAAAATTGTGATCGTTGTGCAAAATAAATGGTTCGAAGAGTGAAATCAATTTAATCACTTTCTCCAAGTCGCGTTCCTGTCGCGCCAGTGGCGGACGTGAAGCAAATGGTTCTACCGCGCGATTCACCGCTTGTACCACGGCTTTCTGTGCCGGCGCCGAAAGTTTGTCATAGCGGGATTTCGAAACCGGAATTGCATCGAATTTCAAACGCAGCCTATGATTCAATCCCGTCTGTGCGCGATAAAACTTCCTATGTCCCAGGCCGGTCAGCTCAATCGACCGTCGCATATCGCACGGATTCGCAATAGAAGTCGCCAACTGATACACGCGCGAGTGCCTGCGCGCCACCAGCGCCGCGGCAATCAATGTCATACCGCGAGTCACCAAGTCCACCGGAATTAAATCCAGAGATTTGCTCTCAGTCGTCGGCAGCTGCCGGAAGAACGTCCCAAGCAAATACGAAAGCGAAGCGGAAGTGTTGATTCCTTCATTCCAACCGCGAAATGGCTTCTCAATCGACGATTCCACAATCGCCGGGCGCACTACTGCAATTGCCGCCTTCGGATTTTGATCCAGAAAATTGCGTATCAGCGATTCCGACAAGCTTTTCGTAAAGGTGTAAGTGTTGGGCCAGCCCAGTTCGTTCGCGCGCCGCGTACCCGCGTCGGTCAAAGTGTCGCGCAGCCATCGCACGCGGTTTTTGCGGATTTGATTTTCCAGCGCCGTGCCCTGAAGATTTTTCGCAGCGTGCTCCTTTTTCAGCGATGCGCGGCGAAGCTCCTCGGCCACGCCTTCCGATTCGGCCCGCTTTTCCGTCTCGTGGACAAACTCTTCAAGCGCTTGCAATTCTTTTTCAGCGTCGTAATCGGCTAAGCCAATGGGCGTGTAATTCTTCGAGAGCGTTTCGAGTATTCGCCCGTCGCGCCGGCCGATTACGTAACAGGTTGAAAGATGCAGCAAGGCAGCGTGGTCGCACTCACGGATAAAATTCAGCACATGCACTGTCGAGCGAACGTTCATGGCCAAAGCGTCGCGCAAATCCGGATTGAAGTCCGTCAGTCCTGAGCTGTTGACGATCACGTCCACCGAACGCGCAATCCGCTCGCGGACTTCCGGCGCAAGTCCCAAGTGTGGCTTACTCACATCGCCGTCCACCACCTCGATCCGGTTGCGCAAAAACTCCGCAAAGGCGCTGCCGTATCGTTCGGCCAGCGGCTCGAACACCGGAGATTCCTCGATGGCGCGCTGAAATCGCTGCAATGACGTGACCGTCCGGTTGCGCCGAACCAGCAGAAAGATCCGGCCAATCTCCGGTAAATCTGTCAGCAAATTCGACAGCCAAACCTTGCCAATGAATCCTGTGGCGCCGATCAGCAGAATATTTTTTCCGCGCAGCGATTCGCGCACCGAAAACGGCCCCGCGCCGTTTGTAAAATCGAAATGAACAACGGGCAAAAACACCTCGGGTGCGGTGCGCTCGTCGGTTTGAATCGCCTCATCCAGCAGCTCAGGATTTTTCGTGAATCCCAGCACGCGCACGAGGGCTTTACGAGAGACGCGTCCATCCGCCTGCCTTCCGGTGATTTTCGCGAAAGCGCCGCGCGGACGAATCACCGGATCGAGCAAGCGCCCCGTGGCGATACCGTCGCGGAAATCCAAACGGTTGCAAACAATCTGTTTCACGCCCAAATGTTTCGCCAGCGGCCGCATGACATGGTCCAGCCCCTGGCTTACCAGCACAATGGGCGCGCCCATAGCGATCAAGCGCTGCAGTTTCTCAACGCCTTCTTTTTTCAGCCGCGGCTTCAGAAAATATTCGACGAATTCTTCGCCCAGCAGGTCCAGTCGGTCTCTGCTTACCCCACGCAACACGCTGTGCAGCAGCCGGGTCGCAAACACCCGGTTGGTACAGTAGAGAAAGGGGCGCGCAATCGCGAGAAACGCCATCCCGCCCCGCCGCGTCCACCGCTGCAGGAAGCTTTGGGAGTTCCACGCAAAAAAGCCTACGGGCCGCACCGCCGTCAAATTCAGCAGACTTCCTTCCACCCGCCAGAACACACGTTCGCGCGCATCGCCAGCGGAGGCCTCTTGCCCGGTCCGCGGAATATTCGAAATGTGCTCTTTTGGCTTGGACGGCAACATGGTGAGTGGTTTTACCGCCAATTGCAAACGAAGATACAAAACTAGCACGCCAGTTCGCGCCAATCAAGCGGGGCAGGCTTCTGGGGCTTCTGGGTGAGGAGTCAGGTTAAAAATGGCCGCATTAGCCGGCCAGTACATTCCTGAGCGCTCCGTAATTCGGTAGCGATTTGACGGGAGAGTCACCGTGACCGGTCTTTCCAGTCTATTCTACTTCACTTCACCTGCGGCGACGACTGGCTCATCGCTTTCTCGATGTCGCTCGGCGAGTAGGGCAATGCAGGGTTTATAACTTCGTGCCCGGCAGCCGTAATGAGGAAAGTATCTTCAACGAAGAAAGCCTGATTGCCTGAGGTCAGCTGCGGTTCGTAACAGAGCACGTTACCTGCCTGAAAGGCTTTCGGAGCGCCTTCGGCCATGTCGACCCCGAGTCCGTGCAAAGCATAGCCTTTTCGTTTTAAGGCGTCGGCAGCCGCCTCTTTGGCCATCGCAGTCTTTAGCTCATTCTGGTGCTGTTCGACATAAGCCAAGGTAGCCTTGAAAACATCCATGGAACTCGCGCCGGGACGCATAGTGGTTATACCCGCAAGATATGCGCCGTTCAGCAACTCCATCGTCTCGCGCTGTCCTTCATCAAAATGTCCGGAAACCGGAATCGTTCGGCCAAAATCGCCCTTGTACATCTGGAAATCGCAACCCAAGTCTAGCCTCACAACTTCGCCAGCCTGCATCTTCCGATCCAGATTGTGATAGTCGACAAATGGCTCGAACAGCGTATTTTCCAAGGTGTAAGGACCCGAACGCACTCACGGCCACAGCGACAGCCCATCCGAGCCAGCTTGCAAACACGCGTCCACCACCGCGCCTTCCACTTGGCGTTGCGTTTTTCCCGGCGCGATAGCATGTACGCCCGCCCAGAATCCTTCCGCCGTCACGGCAGCCGCCTGGCGCATCCGCGAAATTTCCGCAGGGCTTTTCACAGAGCGCACTTCGTCGAGAATTGCAAACCCATCTTTCACTTCAAGATCACTCCAGTGCTGGCGCAACATGTTTGTCCATGTCAGGTTGGGGTTTTGCAGCGGACCTAAGCCTGGAGGAGTCCCGAATTTGCTATCTCCAGACATGAACCCCGTTTGGCCTCCTTGGTCCGTGAACAAAACTAGCTTTGGGTTGTCCTTCCGGCGCGACTCGATGAAAGTGGCGAATTGATCCCAAGAGACGACGTGATCGATCCCCAGTTCTTTTTCAGTCTGAGGGCCTGGGTCGAAGAAGACAGCATCGAACCCGTGTAGGTCGCCGCCCAGTGGAATGCGCGATGGAACAAACAGCCACGATTCTTTCTTCGTGCCGTCCAGCGCCAGGATGGCGCCGTGCGCATTGGCCAAACCAGTGAAGTAGTAGAAGCTTGGATCTTGGTGGAGACCGGATTCATCCCAGTGCTTCAGTCCCCAGGATGTGCGCAGTAGGACGATTCCGTCTGGAACCTTTTCCAGTGCGGCTTTGCGTCGAGCTTGAAATTCCTGCGTATCAAAACTGGTCTGACCGGAGGTAGCGAGGCCGGCGAACATAAGAGCCAGAACCGACACACCTAGAAAAGTCTTCATTAGCCGCGCTCCAATCGTGGTTGGCACTAACGCCCGCGAGCCAAGCACATCATGTCGTCTGATCAGATGGCCGACTTCCTTTTGCCAAGTCCCGCGATTCAAATGTCGTGAGTAGTCATCTCCTTCGATACTTCCGGTCTGTTTATGGATTAATTAACGAAAAATGAAGCACTGGGCCTTCTTGAGCAGATTCGGTTCCAGATGGATCTTTTCCTGGTCCGCTGATCTAACGTGGCTTATTTTTGATCGTTGAGAATTACGCGTGATGGGGATGTCCGCATGCGGGATTTCCCGTGTCCTGAGCGGACAGCTAAATTTAAGGACGGTTTCCGCTATTCGCCTTGAGGCTAGCCTCCAAATAGGGAGAGTTGCTTGCTCGATATTTTGCGAATAGGAAGTTCGTTTCCGTCTCAGGGCGCTCCGCGAACAAAATCAAAAACTCATAGCACACAGGTCCTTCCAAAGTGCGCTTTCTCATGGTAGCGTGACTTAGGAATTATGAAGATAGAGAGGGAACGGCCGGAGAAATGGTCCGCTGAATCGGCACCCAGGCTGGAAAAGAGCGTAATTTCTAATCGCGAGCTCCAAGCATTAGACTCACATCTAAGTCACAGAAAACAAAGGACAGTACCCCGTTCTACGCGCGAACTTTCGACCAACTGGAGTGGCGATTTTCTTCCGCCCAGTCTTCAGCGAACGATCTCCATTCGAGTCTCCACTTTCCTCTCACATGCTCTACTGGCCGTTCTGATTTTCGTGGTGGCGGCTGCGAGGCCGCTGGCCGCCCAGGAAAAACGCAAAGTGATCGTAGACGAAGACTGCTCCGGTCCCGGCGGCACCAACACACAAGCCATCCTCGCGCTGATCCAATCGCCCGATACCGATATGCTCGGCATCACTATCGTCAGCGGAGACGCTTGGCGCGACGAAGAAGTTCAACATGCTTTACGCCTGGTGGAAATTATCGGCCGCACGGATATTCCAGTGGTTCCCGGCGCGGCTTTTCCTCTCGTAAACAGCAAGGAATTCATAGCTCGGTGGGAAACCATCTACGGCAAGGTGGTTTATCAAGGCGGCTGGAATTTTGCTAAGGGGCACGCGGTCCACGGGCCGACGGAAATTCCTCCCATGCCGGAGGGCGCACCCACAACTAAACCGTTGAACGAAGCGGCCGCGAATTTTCTCGTACGAACGGTCCATCAATATCCGCACCAAGTGACAATTTACGAAGGCGGGCCGCTCACCAATCTCGCGCTCGCACAATCCCTCGATCCTGAATTCGCTTCGCTCGCGAAGGAGCTTGTTCTAATGGGCGGCAGTTTAAATCCGCAAACGGACGATCCTGAGTTTTCCATCACGCCGCGTCGCGAATTTAATTTGTGGATGGATCCTGAAGCATCGCGCATCGTGCTGCATGCGCCGTGGCCGCGCGTCGTGGTCACCACGGTGGATATTTCACTGAAAACTAAAATGAGCCAGGATTTAATTTCGCAGATTGCCAAAGGCCAATATCCCGCCGCGCAGTACACCGCAAAATATGCCGAAGGCAATTATCTGTGGGACGAGCTTGCTTCGGTCGCTTGGTTGGATCCTTCCATCATCACCAAATGGAAAAAGCTTTATCTCGACGTCTCGATTGATCATGGCGCTTCTTACGGCGACACGCTCGTATGGACCGAAGACACCCGGCCTCACCTGGGCGAACGCCTAGCAGAAATTCAGGACGACCTCGACAAGCCAAAATTCTACAAAGAATTCGTGGACCTCTTAACGCGCCCGACCCCGCCGGGAAACCACCCGACTCAATAGCAATTAGACCAGCATGCTGAACCAAAATAACAAATATAATCAGCGCTGGATAGCGTCGCCGAAAAGGTTTGACAACGCACGCTGGTAGTCCGGATCGTCGGGTGAAAGCGCCGCGGCTTTCTTGTACGCAGCGATCGCATTTGCTCTGTCTCGGCGCTGTTCGTAAATCGCGCCCATCTCAAAGAACGCGTCAGACTCCTTCGGATTCACAATTGTAGTTCGTTGGAAGACCACGAGCGCTTCGTCCATCTTTCCCTGCTTTTCAAGAATCTTCCCTTGCACGTACAGAAAATCTGGCTGATAAGGATCGCGTTCCAGCGCCTGCGAAATTGCTTCACTCGCTTTGTCCATGTCGCCGGTAGAGTAATAGAGTTTAGCGAGCTGAGAATACGCAGCACCGTACGTGGAATCCCTCGCGACGGCCTGCTGCAACAAATCGAGCGACCCTGCGAAATCGTTTTTCAGCGCAAGGTCATTTGCTTGCTGGACCAGGTGTTTTGCTTGCGTCTGATTCTCTTTAGTTTCTCGATCGTTCCTTGAAGACTTTTCGAACTCCACCAAGATTTTCTGGGCCTGCTCGGAACTTCCGGCGCAGTTGTACGCGCGCGAAAGCAGGAAAAGGGTTTCGGAATCCTGCGCCGACATTTCGAGAAGAGGCTCAAGCGTCGCAACCGCTCGTTGACATCGATTCTTCCCCTGCACAGCGGATTCGCCCTGCGGTGCGCGCAAAAGGATTTTGCCCAGCAGTAATCGCGCGCGCGGATTACGAGGTTGCAGCTTTACACTTCTCATCGCGTCGGGCAGCGCGGCCGCGTCTTGGTTGCGGTCAGCATAAATCTTCGCTCGCGTGTAGTAAGCCAGAGCATTCTGGGGGGCGCGAGTTAAAACCTTCGCAATCTGTGCCAGCGCGTCGTCTGAATCCCCCTTGGCCTCGTAAGCGACGGCCAGCCGATTACGCGATTCCACATCTGCAGGCACAAGCACGAGCGCCGAGCGCAGGTGCGCGATTGCAGCGTCGTAGGTTTGCAGTTCGATGTCGAGATCGCCAAGTGCAGCGAGCGGCTTCGGACTCTGTGGATGTTCCGTGTGAGATTTCTCCAGGATTTGCTTGGCCTCAGCATAATTGTGAACGCCGCGATAAGCCTGGGCGAGTCCAATTTCAGCGTCCCAGTCGTGCGGCGATATTCTTAGTGCTTCGGTGTAGCTCGCGATCGCTTCAGCGTAACGCGCAACCCTAATTAGCGCGTCGCCCAACTCGACGTGCGTACCCGCGCTGCGCGGTGCAATCTCGATGGCTTTCTCGTAACTCGCGATTGCTTGGTCCCAATTTCCCACAGCCGCGTTCGCACGAGCTTGAAGCTTCAGTTGCTGTGCATGCTGCAACGCTGTTTGCGCGCTTGCAGGATGGCTTCCGAGCGTTAGAAAAAGCAGTAGCAGGCTTGTGTTGCGAAACCACAACATGCGCGGATTATAGCATCGGCACTTCGACCGTTTTTCTTGCAGTGTTTTGCCTTGACTCACGGGGCCTGGCGAACTATACGATGACGCGAGAATCCCGAGGAATTCATGTTCACCCCGCATAGCTTTGGCACAGCCCTGATCATGATGGTGGTTGCTGCAATCTGCTGGGGGTCGTGGGCTAATACTTTCAAGGGCGTGAAGCATTACCGTTTCGAACTGTTTTACTGGGACTATGCCATCGGCATTTTCGTTATGTCGCTGGTACTGGCCTTCACCATGGGCAGCATCGACGGCGGCCCAGCCAGTTTTGTCAACAATGTGAAGGCTGCTGACGCCGGCAACCTCGGCTGGGTCTTACTCGCCGGAGCGATTTTCAATCTGGCGAACCTTTTGCTTATGGCGGGAGTCGATTTGGTGGGGCTCGCGACAGCATTTCCCGTTGCCATAGGGATCGCGTTGGTGGTGGGCGTGGTGCTGAGTTACGTCCAGGAGCACCGAGGCAATGTAAATATGCTTGCGGCGGGAATACTTTGCGCCGTAGCCGCGGTGATTTTGGACGGCAAAGCGTATGGCGAACTGAAGACCGGCAAAAGGGCCACGCGCAGAGGCATCCTCATTTGTGTAATCTCGGGCGTTCTGATGGGACTGTGGGCGCCGTTTGCAACGCGAGCTCTCACACACGGAAATACGCTAGGCCCGTACAGCGCCTCCGTTTTTCTTTGTCTTGGAGCGTTGCTGTCTTGTTTCATTTGGAATTTCTATTTCATGAAACATCCCCTAGTAGGTGAGCCGGTTGATTTCCGCGATTTTTTTCGAGGACCGGTGCATGGTCATGTGCTGGGTTTGATTGGCGGAGCTATCTGGGCCACTGGAATGGTTTTCGATTTAGTGGCCGCGCAATTCACTGGTGTCTCGATTTCTTATGCGATTGGCCAATCCGCGCCGATGGTGGCCGCTTTGTGGGGAATTTTTGCCTGGAAGGAATTCGCTGGCGCCAACACGCGCGCGAAAGTCTACCTGGCGTTGATGTTTGTTTTTTATATTCTAGCAATCCTGTTAGTGGCGCGCGCCAACACCGCTGGCTAGGCACGATCCACGTGACAAGTTCATTTTGTCACAGAGAGCAGATTCCTCGCTGCGCGTCGCGCCTGCCCTTCGCGGAGGGAAGACAAATGCGCGACGCTTTGCTTCCGAATGCAAGTCGCTGGGGGCGTCGATCGGATTTGTGATTCTAGATTGGTGGGCGCCGGAATTTGCCGCAGGCATTTTCGATGGTGGCAGCTATGCCGAGCACGGCTTCGTCTTCCCAGGGGCGTCCGACAATTTGCACGCCAATCGGCAAACCCTCAGGCGATTGGGCTACAGGAACCACAGCAGCGGGATTTCCGAGCAGATTAAACCATTGCGAATAGCTCATTGCTTTTAAGTACTCCACTTTTCGTTCCTGCACCATCCACTCGCGTTCGCCATGGTGAAATGCCGGAATGGCGCAGACAGGGCAGAGAAGAATCGGAAACTCCTCCATTTTTTCGAGTAGCTTGCCGCGAAGTACATCGCGAGCGAGAAGCGTGTTCAAAAGATCTTGCGCGGTGAGTGGCGGGGCTTCGGCGGCCATGGCGCGAAATGCCCGGAAGATGGGACTAAGCTCCGTTTCGCGGCCTGAAATCGTTGACGAAAATGACATCTGGCCGGCGCGGCCGAACAAGTTCCACCAGAGCTGCCAGACACGGTCTAGATTCTGCGGGCGCCATTCCGTGACCTTAAAGCCTTGCGTGCGCAATGCGTCGACTGCGGTGTGCACTGCAGCGACGGTTTCAGAAGTACCCTGCGTGGTTTCGTCATCCACAAAATATGCCACGCCAAGCTTACGAATCTCCTGCGCGCTCCAGTGCCTCAAGGGAACGGGTGCAGAGGCGGGATCGCCGGGATCGGGGCCGGCCATTATTTCGAAAAGTTTTTGCAGGTCGCCAACTCGGCGAGCCATGGGGCCTACAACGCCGAGTTGCGCGAACGGGCCCGCAGATGCGGGGTAGTGGCCGGTGGAAGGAATGCGTCCGGGCGTGGGCTTTAGTCCGCAAATTCCGGAATAGTGTGCGGGGATGCGAATGGAACCGCCGCCGTCGCTACCCACGCCTCCCGCTGAACATCCCGCGGCGATGGCCGCAGCTTCGCCGCCACTCGAACCACCGGGAGTGCGCGAAAGATCCCAGGGGCTGTTCGTTCGTCCATAAACGAAGTTATCGGTTTCGTAGGCCATCAAAAATTCCGGAACGTTTGTATTGCCCAGGATGACCGCGCCCGCAGCACGCAGCCTAGCCACAAGTGGAGCGTCTGCGGACGGAATATAACCTTTTCGCAAGACACTGCCGCATTCGCAGGGTAAACCAGCAACATCGATCGAGCTCTTAATAGAGATCGGAACGCCGTGAAGCGGGCCTATGGAATTTGATTTTGCAGAGGGGCCGAGGGCGGCCGTGGCGGACTTGGCTTGAGCGCGTGCGCGTTCGCTATCAACTTTAACGAATGCGTTTAACTTTGGATTCAATTCACCGATGCGCGACAAGTGCGCGTCGACCAATTGCAAGGCTGAGATCTTCTTCGCGCGGATACCTTCCGCCATTTCGGCCAGTGAGATATAAACAATGTCGTCCAATTCGACCTCGACCTGTTGTTGTGAGTCGCAAAGTCTAACACGTCACGGATATTGATCGACGCGCGCCTTGGCAGAATCGAGTCACGATTGACAGGCCTGCAACTTAAAGAGAAAATTCGCGTTCAACAGGAAGCCAATACTTTGCAAACTTTCGACATGTGCATACATGCGTCTGCGTGGGGTCCGCGATGACGCGACGGTTTCGTGCAATCTTGCTCGCTGTTTTGTTTGTGACCTCGGTGTACCTGTTTGCGTGGCCTTCGGCCAACGTGCCTTACTTTGCGGCGGTGATACTCCATCTTCTCGCGGGCATCGTACTTCTCATTTTTGTAGTATTTGCTCTCAGTGGAATTTTTCGAAATGCTTCGGCCCTATCGCGGATCGGCTGGATTCTGATTGCTATTGGCGGCTTGCTGGGAACGGTGCTTATCAAGACCGGGACCCGCCACGACGAATGGCCTCTGCTTTACACGCACATTGGAACGTGTGTCGCGGGTGGCGCGTTTCTGGCCTCGGCGTGGGCCGGCGAGCGCGGATTTCTTGTGCAAGGGCGGACTGCTGAGGTCTTACGCACTGCGATGTTCCTTGTCGCCGCAGCACTCGCTGTCTCGGGCGCGTGGTGGATGCGTACGGTCCCTTGGGAGCGCGCGCATCGTATTGAGAATCCAGTCATAGCACCTGGGGCGATGGACAGCGAAGGCGACGGACCCGGTGGTCCGTTTTTCCCAAGTTCAGCGCAGACGGCGCACGGTGGAGAAATTCCCGCAAATTATTTTACGGAGTCGGATTCCTGCCAGCGTTGTCATGCGGACATTTACAAAGAGTGGCAAAGCTCAGCGCATCATTTCTCGTCATTCAACAATGCGTGGTATCGCAAGAGCATTGAGTACATGCAAGACACTGTAGGCGTGCAGCCGTCGAAGTGGTGCGCGGGCTGTCACGATCCTGCGCTGCTTTTTAGCGGAATGTTCAATCGGCCGATTCGTGAAGTGGAAGATACGCGCGCCGGGCAGGCGGGACTGGGCTGCATGATGTGCCATTCGATTGCAAAAGTGAAAAGCACGATGGGACAGGGAGATTTTGAGCTTGAATATCCAGCCCTGCATCGCATGGCGGCAAGTTCCAACCCGCTGGTGCGTCGCTTCCACGATTTTCTGACCGATCTGAATCCTGAGCCGCACCGGCGCGTGTTCCTAAAGCCGTTTATGCGCACACAGACGGCGGAATTCTGTTCGACTTGCCACAAAGTGCATCTCGATGTTCCGGTGAATCATTACCGATGGGTGCGCGGCTTCAATGAGTACGACAACTGGCAGGCTAGCGGCGTGTCGTTTCAAGGCGCGCGCTCATTTTATTATCCGGCCAAAGGTCAGGCCTGTGCGGACTGCCATATGCCTTTAACTCCATCGGCGGACGCTGGAAATATAGCGGGGAACGTACATTCCCATCGCTTCCCCGCGGCAAACACGGCGCTGCCCTATGTGAATGACGACCAACAGCAATTGAGCGACACCGAGAAATTCCTGACCGATCACGAGGTGAGCGTGGATATTTTTGCAATCTCACCGGAGGCGGCTGCGGAGAAAGCCGGCAGCGGGGCTGCTGGACGTGCACAAAGTCCGGCTGCCGCGATTGGCGGAGGCAATTTTGCTGCGCCCGTCTTGGAAACCACGTTTGGGCAGGGAGAAGAGACCGAAGCGCCCGTACCGGCAAGTGCCTCGCCGGAATCGGCAACGCCGATTGCTCTGCTGACGGCGCCGCTGAACCGCGCTGCGGGGTCGGTCCGGCCGGGTACGACATACCGGGTGGACGTGGTGGTACGAACGCGCAAGCTGGGACACTTTTTTCCAGGCGGCACGGTGGACGCTTACGATTGTTGGCTCGAACTGAAGGCGGTAGATGACAAGGGCGAGACGGTCTTTTGGAGTGGACCCGCGGAAAATGATGGCAAGGGGCCAGTGGACCCGGGCGCGCATTTTTATCGCTCGCTGCAGATCGATGCGCACGGAAATCCCATCAACAAACGGAACGCATGGGCTACGCGAGCGGCCGTTTATGTTCGGCTGATTCCACCGGGGGCCGCCGACACAGTGCACTATCGACTGCAGATTCCGCCGAGCGCAAGTGGCCATATTCATCTGAACGCCCGAGTGAACTATCGAAAGTTCGCCTGGTGGAATACACAATTTTCATTTGCCGGCACACGTGATCCCAAGGACGCAGAAATACCACGCTCGCCGAATTTTGATGATGCGCATTACGTGTTCACCGGCGATCCGGCGAAATCGCCGGGCGGAAGCAAAGGTGTTCCGTCGTTGCCGATTGTTGTGATGGCGGAGAACACGGTGGATTTGGATGTACTGGTCAGGAGCGCGGCCCAACCTGAGACGAAGGTTGTGCTGAAATCTGAGGACTGGATGCGCTGGAACGACTACGGCATTGGTCTATTTCTGCAGGGGGATTTATCTGGCGCGGCGGGGGCCTTTGAAAAGGTCACGGAGATGGACCCTAAGAATCCAGACGGATGGGTGAATTTGGGACGTGCGCGTGTGCAGGAAGGGAATTTGGTTTCGGCGCGCGAAGTACTCGACCGTGCACTGGCGCTGAGCCCGAAGCTGGCACGCGCGCATTTCTTTTACGCCAAGATGCTGCGTCAAGAAGGGCACTACGACGAAGCGGCCGAGCATTTGCGCGAAGTGTTAGCACAATATCCGCGTGACAGAGTCGTTCACGACGATTTGGGGCGAATTTATTTTTTGCAGCGGCGTTACTCCGATGCGGTGAAGGAATTCAGTGCCACGCTCGCGATAGATCCGGAGGATTTGGAAGCGAATTACAACTTGATGCTTTGCAATACGGGACTTGGGCATAGCGACTTAGCCAGCGAATATCAGAAGCGGTATCTGCGTTTTAAGGCTGACGAGTCGGCGCAAACGTTGACGGGGCCTTACCTACGTAGTCATCTGGATGACAATGTGGAGCGGCAGCCGATCCACGAGCATGTTTCGGCAGTCAATCCGAAGGAACAGTTCAAAGCGGTAAAGAACCCAGGAAACTCCGGCCGAGCAAAGGAATCAGATTGAAGAACGAGCGGCGACGGCACCAATGGCAATTTGCGCTGTATGCGGTGACCAGTTTTTTAATTCTCTGCATGGTTGCTGAGAAAGCCGCGCTATTCGGCGCATCGCAAAAAGGCTCGGTGTCTGCGCCGGCCGGTTCCCCGACCCATTTTGAAGACATCACAGGCGCCTCGGGAATACACTTTGTCCACTGCAACGGAGCTTTCGGAAAGAAGTGGCTGCCGGAAACAATGGGGCCCGGTGTGGCATTTTTGGATTACGACAACGATGGCTGGCAGGACGTTCTCTTTGTAAACGGCACTGCTTGGGCGGGACATCCCGGCAAACACTCCACTCTGGCGCTTTATCACAATAATCACGATGGAACTTTCACCGACGTTACGCAGAAGGCCGGGCTTGCTGTGGAAATGTATGGAATGGGAGTGGCCGTCGGCGATTACGACAATGATGGCTACGACGATATTTTTATCACCGCACTGGGGCAGAGTCATTTGTTCCACAACAATGGCAACGGAACGTTTACTGATGTGACCAAGAAGGCTGGGCTGTGGGGACCGAACGAGTTCAGCACCAGCGCTGCTTGGGTGGATTACGACCGCGACGGCCATCTGGATCTGGTGGATGCGAATTACGTGCAGTGGTCTCCGGAGACCGATATTTATTGCGCGCTGGATGGAAAAACAAAATCGTACTGCACGCCCGAGTCATACAAAGGGAGTTCGGTGAGGCTTTGGCACAATCGCGGGGATGGAACTTTTGAAGACGCTACGCAAAAAGCTGGGCTGTACGATCCAACTTCGAAGAGCTTGGGCGTAACGGTCCTGGACGCGAATCAAGATAGCTGGCCTGACATTTTGGTCAGCAATGACACGCAGCCAAATAAACTTTACATAAATAATGGCAATGGGACGTTTTCGGAAAAGGGCGTGCAGTCTGGCATTGCGTATAGTGAGGACGGAATCGCGCGTGCGGGCATGGGCGTGGACGCGGGAGATTACGACCGGTCGGGATATCCCAGCGTGCTCATCACAAATTTCTCGAATCAGATGCTGGCGCTGTATCACAACGAGCGAAATGGATTGTTTGTGGACGAGGCGCCGCGGTCCGATGTGGGCCACGCTAGTTTACTGACGCTTGGATTTGGATGTTTCTTCTTCGACTACGATCTTGACGGCTGGCTGGATATATATGTAGCGAACGGGCACATCGAGGGTGCCATCGAGCGGGTGCAGCCGAGAGTTCGTTACGCAGAGCCTCCACATCTTTTTCATAATCTGGGCGATGGGAAATTCAAAGAGGTGACGGCTCGGGCGGGGGCGTCCTTCGCCACCCCTCGAGTGGCGCGAGGCGCAGCTTATGGCGATATCAACAATGACGGCGCGCTGGATCTGGCGGTGGCGACCAACGCCGGGCCAGCGGCGCTGTTCGGAAATACCGGGACGAAAAATCACAGTTTGCGGATCAAGCTGATCGGCACGAAATCGAATCGCGACGGAATTGGAGCGGTGGTTCAGGTGACGGCGGGAAACGACACGCAATCGGAGATGCTGCGCAGCGGTTCAAGCTATTTGTCGTCGAGTGAATTAGTTTTGACGTTTGGGCTGGCTGGACACACACAGGTTGATGCCGTTGAGGTACGCTGGCCAAGCGGGCAGACGGATCATTTGAAAAACATAGCGGCGGACCAGATTGTGACGGTAAAAGAAAATCAGGGCGCAATTGCGACAAAGGCGCTCGTAAAACGCTAGAATGGTGCGGAAATTTCCTTTAAGGGTTGCGTGAACGCATTGGAACGCGCCACACGATTGATTCGGACAATTCCTTTTTTTCTTCTGATGGCTGGCGCGCTTGCCGGCGTTGTCGCTAATGCACAGCAACAAACTAAGAGGCCCCGCAAATCCAAATCCACTGATTCAAGTGCCTCCGACCAGGCTGACGCGCAGGCTGCGCAGCACGCACAAATCATCCGCGAAAACAATTTCGGCGTAGCGCTGATGAACCGGCAGCAGTTCGAGCAAGCGTTGGGGAAATTCCAGCGCGCCTGCATTCTGGAGCCGCAATCCGACGTTGGCTGCGTGAATACGGGGATCGCGCTGCTGAATATGCAGCGGTTTGATGAAGCACGGCAAATTGTAGAAAAATCAGCGGAGCGCGATCCGCGGAATCCGCGCGTGTGGTTCAATCTTGGGCTACTGGAGAAGGCCGTTGGTAAGTCGGATGAGGCCATTGAGGATTTTCAGAAAGTCGCGCAGCTCGATCCGTACGACGCCGACACTCAATATTTTATTGGGTTGATGTATTCGCAGGAACAGAAATACGACGAAGCGATTGCGGCGTTCAAGCGCGCTCTGGATTTAAATCCATTCCAAGTCTCCGCAGAGTTCGGGCTGGCCCAGGCGCTCCAGCGGAAAAACGATACGGCCCATGCAAAGGAACATTTCGATCGGTTTCAACATTTGGTGTCGGAGAAGCTTGGCAAGCCAGTTAGTTTTATTTATGGCGAGCAAGGCAAATATTCGCTGGCAGAACTGATGATGCCAGCGCCGGAGCCGGCGCCTCCAACTACAAAGGTGCATTTTGTAAACGTTACTTCGCAATCGGGGCTGCCCGCGCAGCCGTACACTGCAACAAGCACAGCGAAAACCCAAAACGAGCCTTCCGAACCGAATGTGGAGCCCGAATCGATCGCACGCTTTTTGGGCAGTGGAGCTTGCATCATTGATTACAACGGTGACGGGCGTCCGGACATTTTTCTGGTGGATGCCGATGGCAAGGGCCATGCGGCGCTCTACAAAAATGAAGGCAACGGAAGATTTGTAAATGTAACCAAAGAGGCGAAGCTCGACATTCACGGCGACGGTTTGGGATGCGCCGTCGGCGATTTCGACAATGACGGTAAGCCTGATCTTGCTGTGAGCATGAACGGGCGAGTTTTGCTATTCCATAACGAAGGAAAGGGGATTTTTAAGGACGTCACCGAGCAAGCGGGAATTGAAATGGATGGGCTGTCTATGGGAGCAACGTTTATCGATTACGACCATGACGGCGACTTGGATCTGTACATCACGCGCTTCAGCGATTTTCCGCTGACTAACCTGGCCGAGCCGTTTTCGTTTCCCATGGATACCAGCAGCCCGGGAAATATTTTGTGGCGGAATAATGGAAATGGCACGTTCACGGACTGGACGGCTGAAACAGGACTGGTTGGAAGTGGGCCGTCTGTAGGCGCGATTGGAAGTGATTTGAATAACGACCGGGCGATCGATTTTGTGGTTACCGGATGGCAGAAGGCGCCGGTGGCGTTCATGAATCCGCGGGAAGGAAAGTTTCGTGCAACAGTTCCGTGGGCTAGCGATATGCCGGCTCCTACAGCGGGTGTTGTCGCGTTTGATTTCGACAAAGATGGTTGGATGGACTTGGCGTTCACGCACTGGGGGACGCCGGGACTGAGTTTGTGGCGCAATGTTCCAGGAAAACCGTTTGAGCGAGTAGCCCTGCCGGACATGGAATGGATGCGCGGCTGGGGCCTGGCTGCTTTGGACTACGACGCCGATGGATGGATGGACTTGGTTGCGGTGGGAGAGGGTTTTTCTGGAGAGGGCCGGATAGTTTTGCTGCGCAATGAAGGCGCGAAAGGATTTCGCGATGTGACCGCGCTGACCGGATTGGACAAGATCGAATTGCACAATCCGCGCGGAGTGATTGCGTTTGACGCTGAAGGCGATGGCTTCATCGATTTGCTGATCACGCAGAATCATTTGCCACCGGTGCTTTTAAAGAACGAAGGAGGCAATCGATATAACTGGTTGAAGCTGCAATTCAAAGGCACGAATGACAACAAGACGGGAATCGGCACGAAGGTTGAGATGAGCGCCGGCGCGCTGCAGCAGAAGTGGGAAGTCAGTGGCGCTTCGGGTTACTTGGGGCAAGGTCCAACGGAAATTGTGGCGGGACTTGGGCCTGAGCGCGGCGCGGATGTGATTCGACTCCTGTGGCCCACAGGCGTGGTGCAGGACGAGATGGAAATTCCCGCGCACAAGACGGTAACGATAACTGAAATTGACCGGCGCGGCAGTTCCTGCCCAATCGTGTTCGTGTGGAACGGTCAGAAGTTTGAATTTCTCGCAGACATGATCGGGCCCGGAATCGTGGGGCATTGGATCGCTCCGAACCAGAGGAATACTCCGGACCCCGAAGAATATTTGAAGGTGACGGGCTCGCAGGTGCAAGCGGAAGACGGAATCATTAAATTTCGCATGCTGGAGCCAATGGAAGAGCTGGACTATCTCGATCAAGCGCGCTTGATCGCAGTGGATCATCCTTGGGATGTGGAGGTCTATCCCAACGAACGTTTCATGACGAATCCGCCATTTCCGAAATTCAAAGTAATTGCAAGTTTCGAAGCGCATCCACCACTGGGAGCGTGGGATGATCACGGACACGATCTGTTGCCCCTGCTCGTGGCGCGAGACCACAAATATGTGAAGGACTTTCCGGATGCTCCGTACGCGGGCTTCGCTGCTATGCATACGATCGAACTGGACCTCGGGCCGTGGGACCCAGCGCGTCCGCTGCGCCTATTGATGGACGGTTTTACCGACTATTTCAGTGCTAGCTCGATGTACGCGGCATGGCAAGCGGGAATTCAGCCGGCGCCGCCTTACGTTGAGATGCTTGACGATTCAGCGAAGTGGGTGCGGGTAGTCGACGATATGGGGTTTCCCGCAGGGCTTTCGCGAACGATGGTTGCGGACTTGACTGGTAAACTTCCGGCCGGCACGCGGTTCATTCGCATCACGACGAACTTGAAAATTTATTGGGACCGCATCCTGGTGGATAATTCCGCTACGGATACGCCGTTTAAGACCACAGAAGTGCCTTTGGCTAAAGCTCAATTGCAATTTCGCGGCTATCCGCGCGTGGTGGAGGGGAATCCGCGCAACGATTTGAGTTATGTCTATGAGGATATAAGTGCAACCGGGCCTTATTCGCGGCAGATTGGAAATTACACGAGGTATGGGGACGTAGCAAATTTACTACGCGCGCCGGACGACGAATACGTGATCTTTGGGTCCGGCGACGAAGTGGCGGTGGATTTTGATTCAAGACATTTGCCGGAGTTGCCCGATGGCTGGACTCGCGATTATTTCTTTTATGCGAATGGATTCGCGAAGGACATGGATTTCTACGCGGCGTACGGCGACACTGTTTCGCCGCTTCCATTTCATACGCTTATACCGTATCCATATCCCAAAGGCGTCGGCTATCCTGAGGACGAGCGGCATTTAAAATACATGCTCGAGTACAACACACGTGGGGTTGCAGGCCCAGCCGGTGATTCCTTCCGATTCGATTACACCGAACCAGAAAAATAGGAAGACGCGTGGTGTTTTGGGAGCGCGAGCGGGATCTGGATACGCTCTTGCCACCTGCCGTTAGCCACGACGCTGATCGCGTGGTCCTGACCCACCTGTCCGCCCGCAATTACTAGAACTGGAAGCGAACGCCGAACTGAGCTGCGAAGGCGGTTGCACCGGGGGCGAGCTCATCCACGGTGCGATATCCCGGTGTGTTGCGCGGCGTCGGTATAGCTGTAAGTGAAGGGCAAACGATGTTTGCATACAACGTCGGATTCACGGGAGTGCAGGCCGCGTTGCTCGTGGGACCGACGAAGCCGAATACGTCAGGATCGGAGTATAGGTTACTGGAATTAGTGATGTTGAAAAGATCGGCGGAAAAGCGGAGCGCATAGCGTTCCTTGAAGTTGAAATCTTTTGCTAGGCGCATATCCCAATTATAAAAGGCTGGCTGGCGTCCCGGATATTCAGGCAAGAGGAACGGTTTTCCATTGCCGATCTGAACCGTGGGCCGGTCATTCTGAGCGAACTGATTGATGACCCCATCACCGTTAATGTCTACATTTGAATAAGCAGGATATGCGAGTCCGCTGTGGAGGATAAAGTTGGTGCTGAAGGTGAAGCCCATCGGCAAGTCGAACACCATGCCGCCCTTGAATTGGTGGGTGATATCCAGGCCGTCGCGTCCGTAGTCCAGGTTTAGATTAAATGGATCTTGGGGGCCGAAAAATGTTTCGGTGTCGCGCTCGCTCGAAGCGTTCGCAAAGTTCCGCGACCAAGTGTAATTGGCGAAGAACTGATAGCGCTGGGAAAAACGCTTGTTCACGCCCGCCACAAACTCCTGATAGTTGCCATGACCAAAGCTCCCTAGCTCGCTGGAGCTAAAGAGTGTGGGATCGAGTGGAGTGGCGAATTGAGTGATGGGATCGCCCGCAGCTGCCTGCGTTGCGGTGCCAGCGATGAGCGTTCTGCCAAGCGCGTCTTTTCCCAGTGGGATAAAGTTTCGGAACCATTGGGTAGTACTGAAGCCGCCGGTGCGCAAATCAGTCGAATGGACGAAGGCGTAACTGGCGGAGACGGTCCAGCTATTGGTGAACGAATGCTCGAGTGTTGCTGTGAAGTTCGAGACCCTCGGATTGCGAAAGGATGGATCAACGTAGCTGATCGCGGGACAACCCACGACACTGGAACACAGGCCGCTCACTCCGATAGGAAGGGTCGAGGGGAACAGATAGGGGAAAGCCGCCGGCGAGGTTGCTGTCGGAGGGTTCGTAGTTGAAGGCGCACAGAATTCGAAGAACGACGATGGGCAGAAAACAGTTGCTTGCTTGGAGGTGCCAATGGTGGGAAAGAAGATAAGCGGAGTTTGCGCGTAATAATATCCCCACGCGGCGCGGGCAACGGTGGGATGTTCCGTAGTTCCTACATTCCATGCTATTCCTACGCGAGGCCCAAATTGCCCAAAATCGTCCGGCACGCGTTGGGGGGGCGTGACCTGTTTGCTCGAGGAACCCTCGCCAATCCAAACTGTATTTCCTGGAATTGCAGACTGCGGCTGGGGATTCCACGTGCCGTCCCAGCGAAGGCCATAGGTCAAAGTGATTCGCGACGTGAGTTGCCACTTATCCTGCCAATAGAGACCCAGCCCTGACTGATAATTGTTATAGAGAGTGTTGTCTTTGAAAAGAGCAGCCAATTGTTGCTGTTGAGTGGTATTCGTTTGACCATTCAGGCCAACCCCTTGGACAAAGAAGAACGGGTTGGGCGAGGTGGGGACAGTTCCGGAATAGCCTGCGCACCAGGGCGCGGTTGGACTCGGTTCAAAATCGCATAGTGTATTGAATTCGTATTCGCCTACGCTCCAACCAGCAAAGATGTCCTTTCGATCAGTGAAGGTGTCGGAGTCACCTCCGAACTTGATGTCATGCTTGCCGAAAGAGTAGGAGAAATTGTCGGCGGCCTGTAGCTTTCCCGCGTCGTTGTTGCCGGGAAGATAAAAACGCTGTCCAAATGACATACCGGTTTGATTGATCAGGATTTGTGGCGCGCCATTAAAAATCGCGTGTCTCTTGCGAGTTTCCCCGCCAACCATTTCAGCATTCGAGGGCTCGGTAGTCGGAACCACACCAACGGCTTCACCGGCGGCCAGGGTCAAACCGAGAC
>Ga0207015_1106_pt1 | contig 26521 bp, 20 predicted proteins | sample Alteio_BWMinCont_53_FD_153486 | JGI IMG/M metagenome (GOLD analysis project Ga0207015, IMG submission 153486) | Enriched cells from forest soil in Barre Woods Harvard Forest LTER site, Petersham, Massachusetts, United States -... | ecosystem: Environmental > Terrestrial > Soil > Temperate forest >...
TCGTCCGTGCGCACGGTGTAGCGCATCTCACACATTTCGTCGCTCAGGCCTTCAATGACTCCGTGAGCGCGCGAACGTTCGTCGATCGCGTCGACTGCCGAAAGCAAGTCCATCACGGTAACGACGTCGGCGGTATTGGCCGTCGTGCGAAGAACACGGCCGACGATGCCTTCGTTCGTGATGACGGCCATGTTTCGTTTCACGCCGGAGCGTTCGCCACGGTTGATTCGGATGGCGCGGAAATCGGTGGAGACGTCTTTGGCGATCATGCGCGCGACGATGGTTTCGAGTTTGAATTTTTCCTCGAAGCCCAGAATTTTGCGGAGCCGGATATTTTCTTGCTCCGTCTCGCGGAAGTTCGCGATCTGCCCCTGGAGCTTGCGGTTCTCGTCGACGAGGGTGAGATTTTCGCGGCGCGTATTCAGCAAATAAAGATAATTGTTGTAACCGTCAGCGAACTTGTCGAGAGTCCAGCTGATGGATCCTTGGATCCACGACGTCGACCAGACAATCACGCGATCATGAAAACGATAGTCGCGGGGAGACCGAGTGGAAGTGTCGATTTCCACCACGGGAATCAGCACCAGACAGAAAAGAATGATGTAAAATAGGTGATCTTTCAGGTACTTAATCATAAGAGATTTAGGTCGCGCCTTGCGAATATCGTAAACGAAAGAAAGCTCGAAAGGAAAGAGAATGCTCACCTGGATTCGCGAAAAGTTTGGGAAAACCGTAATCGGGGCCATCATTGCGTTACTTGCACTGGTCTTCGTTTTTTACGGGGTTTTCAGCCCGAAAAATACGCGTGGCCTAGGTGAAGGGGCGGTCGCTGGAACGGTCAATGGCGAGTCGATCTCGCTGGCCGATTTCAACCGGGCTTACAACCGGCAGGTTGAGTTCTTCAAGAACATGCTCGGTGGCGCCAAAGTCAACGAGGAGCAACTGAAGAACTTCCACATTCGCGAGAGCGTTTTCCGTGATTTGGTGCGCCGCAAAATGATGGTTCAGGAGGCCCAGAAGCAAGGCTACCTGCCGTCCGATGAAGAGGTCCGTGCGCGGATTTCCGAAATTCCGGCCTTTCAGAAAGACGGAAAGTTCAATCTCGACCTTTATAAGCGGGTTCTCGAAGCGAACAGCTACACGGCGAGCGGTTTCGAGAAAATGCTTCGGGACGACGCTGCTGTCGAGAAGTGGCAGAGCTACTTCCACTCGCGCGTGAACGTTTCCGAAGACGAAATCAAGCAGCAGTACCTGGCCACCGGAGACAAGCGCAACATCAAGTACGTCCTCCTGACCAACGACACGGGCAAGAAAGACATCAAAGTCGATCCGGCTGAAGTCCAGAAGTACCTCAAGGACCCGGCCAAACTGAACCTGATCAAGAACCAGTACGAAGCTCGTAAAGAGAAAGAGTACAAGGGCAAGAGTTTCGATGCCGCCAAGGAACAGATCACCCGTGATCTGATCGCTTCGACCAATCTGGATCAGATTCGTAAAGCCAACCAGAGCATCGCAGCGCGCGTCTCCGCGGTCATGACGGCTTCGAAGGGTTCGGATGCCCAGGTGAACAAGATTTTGAAGCCTTACGGCATCGAAGTGAAGAGCACCGGCCTGATCGGTCGCGACGCTCAATATATTCCTGGCATGGGCGAAGCTAAAGAGTTGATGGCCGATGCTTTCGCGGACAAATCCCCGATCAATCCGGCCACCGGTGGAAAGGTCAAAACCTATCCCGTGAACAACTGGGTTGTGGTCGCCGTCATCAGCGAGTCGCAGTCACCGGATCTCACGAAACTGGGAACCGAACACGACAAGCTGGCGAACGAAATCGTCACGCGCAAAGAGCGTGAGATGTTCGATTCGTGGCTGAAGAAGGTCACGGAGAAGGCTAAGATTGATGCGAACCCGGCAGTGGTTGGCGGGGAAAAGGAAAGCTGAGAATCCAGATCGGAGATCGGAGATCAAAGATCAAAGATCAAAGATCACCGATCAAAGTTCAGGATCCAGTACTCCTCTGTACTTTGATCTCCGATCTTTGATCTATGATCTCTGATCTTTGATCTGTTCCCCGATCCATTCCCTGATTCTCTTCACAAACGCAACCCGCTGCTCGAAAGGCAGCCCGTGTCCCGCGTTCTGGAATTCTTCAAAGGCCACGCTCGGCATCGCGGCGAAATGGGCGCGCTCGTCCTCGAATTCCTCGTGACTCCAGACCAGGCTGTTGACTCCGCGAAGTACAAGGATCGGCATTCCGCGAGAGCCCAGCTCTTTGACCCAGGTTCGGACGGATACGTCTCGGGCTGCATGGATCGTTTGAATTAACGCGGACTTATCAAAAGGGAAGGTGAGCTTGCCCGCGGCGGTCGGCGTCGAGACTGCCAGGAGGTATTGGCCGATGGCGGGATCAGGGCAATTCTTCTCCATGAAATCGCGGGCCTCGGCGCGGGTTGCAAATTCCATCGGAAGAATTCTTAAGAATGAGGCGAGTCCTTCACCGAGTCCTCCGCCCGCGACGCCGCTGAATCCAAGATCCACCAGAACCATTCCTCGAATCCATTCGGGTTTTAGATGTGCAGCCGCGCAGGCGGTGCGAACTCCCATGGAGTGCCCCACGAGCCATGCAGGATGGAAGCTGAGTTCTTCCAAGGTTTCAATGACATCTCGACCGTAATCGAGAGGAGTGTAGCTGGGCTCGGTTCTCGCTCCCGCGATGTGAGGGATCTGACTCTTTCCGTGGCCGCGTTGATCGGGAGCAAGAATTTCGCAGTCGTCTTCAAGAGCTGCAGCCACTGGACGCCAAAGGCCACCAGTTCCACCCATGCCGTGGAGCAAAACGATTTTGGTCTGACTTCCCGACTGCGGCTTCCAGAGCTGGTGAGCAAGTTTCATATTAAATAAAATATTCGATAAGAAAATCTAAGTTCATTCTTGAACTCTCATTCCCGCTGGATTAGATTCCGGTCCGCTCATCAAAATCAGACTTATCTAGCGGAAGTATGACTCAAACGAAGAAAACTTCGAAGAAAAAGACGTCCACGGCCTCGTCTACGATTCAATCGTGGCTCCAGCTGGGGCAATTGCGCTTTGAAAAGTGCGAGCTCAAAGAAGCCCAAGTCGCGTTCTCCATGGCGCTCCAGACGGCAAAGCGCTCGGGCGATCTCCGTCTGATTATGGAGGCTCTCGCGGGCCTTCTTCGTGTGAGCAGCGAATCACTCGACGAGATTCAAACGCTGAAATTGGACCAAAATCTCGAAGAACTGATGCGTGAGCATCCGTCTGAGATTCCTCCGATGGCTTGGTACTGTAAGGCCGTTGTCGCGCGTCATCGCAAGCAGGCTCAAGTCGCACAGAAAAATATTCGGCTCTATCTGGCCTTGCTCGAAAGCGAGCGCACGAGGAAAGACGGCTTTGTCAGCGTCACCGGAATTTCGATCGAAGAGGCCTCGGCCAAAGGCTGGACTCTTCTGACGGCGGTATTCCTTCAAAAGGGCAAATACAAACGTGCCCAGTGGCTTGCGGAGACCATCCTGGCTCAGGTCGAGAAGCGTGAGCTTCGCGGCATCAACGGGATTCTTTACATGGTCATCGCGACTTGCCATGAGCGCTTCCGCGATTACGATCAGGCCCTTTCTTGGTATCAGAAAGCGCACGCCAGTTTCCTGGCTGAGCACAACTGGTATTACCACCTTTACGTTCTGCTCGCGTACGCGCGCATTTATCGCATGCAACAGAACTATCCGCAGGCCTACTGGCACGTGGATCTCGTCGACAAAGCGGCTCCCGGCGCGGAGTTTGGTTTGCTCCGTCGCGAAATCGCACTTGAAAAGGCGAAGCTCGAGCAGGACGCCGTCGATCTCGTCATTGACAGCCGCAAGGGCGTGATCAAGACGCGCGAAGCCGGCCAGATTTCGCTGCGCAAACAATACGTTTTGCTCCATATTTTGGAAGCGCTGACAAGCGCCCACGGCAAAGAAGGCGACGACATGGAGCGCGGACTTTCGAAGGCCGAAATCATTCAGCACGTCTGGAGCGAGCCTTACCGGCCCGAAGCTCACGACAACAAGCTCTATTACAACATCAACCGACTCAGAAAACTGATTGAGCCGGATGTGCGCAAACCGCAGTACCTCTTGAATTGGAAGGAAGGCTATCGGCTCGCGCCGGGACTTCGCATCCAGTACATCGGGGGCACGAAGAACGTGCAGGCGGCAGAGGTCGGGGGGGAACAATGAGGGGAACAACAATGAAAAAAACTATTTTTGCAGTCCTGATGGGACTGGCGGCATTGACGGCGGTTTCGGCTTTTGCAAAAGGCGGCGGCGGGGGAGTTCCCTCTCCGTTCACTGAGAATTCGAATCGCAAAGTCGAACTCGCAGACGGCGAGATGTACACGCTCCAAGGCAAAGTCGTGTTCGACAACAACGACGTGGCATTTTTCTGGGTGGATCTGGCCAAGCATCCTTGGCTCGCCAACCAAAAGCGGCAGCAGAATCCTTACTATCGCCTCTTGGGTTCCAAGGATCAGTGGCGCGAGTACAACGAAAAGGCAGTCCAGCTGATCTGTGTCGCGCATGCGGCGTCTGCGGTAGGCGACATCGAGCTCTCGATTGTCAGCGAAGCGGGCTCGAAAGCGGTCCACAAGCTGAATCAAGAATAGTCTGGAGTTCAGTCGTATCATTTGAAAAAGGGCCGATCCATCGCTGGGTTCGGCCCTTTTCTTTTGGTACTATGGACACGTGATCCTCATTCATCCACATGAAATTCAGATCCCTGACTCCGAGTTCGAACTGACTTACGCGAGAAGTTCAGGTCCCGGCGGTCAGAACGTGAACAAGGTGAACAGCAAAGCGATTCTTCGCTGGAATCTCTTCGAGACGGAAAGTCTCGGCCTCGATCTAAAGGCGCGCGCGCTCGCGCGTTTGGGCGATCAACTGACCACCGAGGGCGACCTCGTCATCATGAGCGATCGATTTCGCGATCAGATCCGCAATCGCGAAGATTGCTTTGAAAAATTCCAGGCGCTTCTCTCCTCAGCACTCGCGCGCCCGAAGAAACGAAAGAAGACCAAGCCTTCGCGCGGAAGCCAGCGCCGCGCCAAGGAAGACAAAAGCCGTCATTCGGAGAAAAAGGCCGCGCGAGGCAAGGGCGCCTTGCGCCGCGATTGGTAATCGTCGATTGACGCAGGGGTACCGCCGAAAGTAGCCGGACACCGCGCCCTCGGCGCGATCACTGATCGCGACGAGGAGCGCCCTAGCGCCGCTCCTCCCTCACGGGGAAGCGGTAGTTCTGGGCTTTGATCATAACGCCGGTGATGGAGCGCTCGTCGTTGGCGAGAGTGTCCGGGGGGCCCGAGGCGATGAGTCCGCCGCCGTTGACGCCGCCGCCGGGGCCGAGGTCGATGATCCAATCTGCTTGAGCGATGACGTCGAGGTGATGTTCGATCATGATGACGCTGTTCCGGGCGTCGATCAGGTCGTGGACGACGTTCATCAGTTTCTTGATGTCCTCAAAGTGCAGCCCGGTCGTGGGCTCATCGAAAATGTAGAGAAGATTTTCAGCGTTCTTGTCATCCAGAGACGCCGCGATTTTGAGGCGTTGCGATTCGCCGCCCGAAAGCGTTGTCGCGCTCTGTCCGAGATGCAAATAGCCGAGACCGACTTCGCGCAAAATGCCGAGCTTGCGGAGAAGAACGGGATTGTCGCGGAAGAGTTCGAACGCGTCGTCTATTGTGGTGTTGAGAAGCTGGAAAACGTTTTTCCCGCGGTAAGCGACGTCGAGGACGTTCTTTTTAAAGCGCTTTCCGTCGCACTCTTCACAGGGGAGTTTCACTTCGGCCATGAAATGCATGTCGAGGGTGATTTCGCCTTCGCCTTTGCAGACCGGGCAGCGCCCGCCATCCACGTTGAACGAAAAATGCTGGGGCGTATAGCCGCGCCGGAGTGAGAGAACTTGATTGGCGTAAAGTCTGCGGATTTCGTCCCACGCCTTGAGATAAGTCGCGGGATTGGAGCGCGAGCTTTTTCCGATTGGGGATTGATCCAAAAGCACGACGCCGCCGAGTTGGTCCGCGCCATACAACCGATCAAAGGTGCCGACTGAGTCCGTCGTGCGATAAAAGAGGCGCGAGAGCGCGTTGAAGAGAGTCTTGTGCACGAGCGTGCTTTTTCCGGAACCCGAAACTCCCGTGACGACCACGAAACGATCGAGCGGAAATTCGACTTCAATATCCTGCAAATTGTTTTCGCGACATCCAACGAGTTTCAAAAATCTCTTGGGCGCCATTCTCCACGGACGCTCGCGCTGAATCGAGAAGGCTCCCGATAGGTATTTTCCCGTCACGGAGCCCAATGTATCGATCAGATCTTTGGACGTGCCTTGGGCAACCATTTCGCCGCCACGCCGTCCCGCTCCCGGGCCCAGTTCGACGAGCCAATCGGCTGCGCGCATGACTTCGAGATCATGCTCGACGACGACGACGGTGTTGCCTTGATCGCGCAAGCGCTCCAGGACCCGGATCAAGCGCTTGGTGTCGGCTGCGTGAAGACCAATCGAAGGCTCGTCCAGGACGTAGAGCGTTCCGCAAAGTCCGTTCCCGAGCTGTGTGGCCAGATTGATCCGTTGAAATTCACCACCCGAAAGAGTTTTCGCGAGCCGTGCCATCGTGAGGTAGCCGACGCCGACTTCGTCGAGAAAGAAAAGTCGCCGCTCAACCTGACTGAAGACTTCCTCGCCGATTTTGCGCTCGCCCGCGGTGAGCTGCAGGCCTTTCATCCACTTGAGTCCTTCGATCACGGACATTCCTAGAACTTCGGAAATATTCTTTCCATTCTTTAGGCCGTCCTTTTGGCCACCGATCTTAACGGCAAGAGACTCGGTGTTGAGGCGCGCCCCTTTGCAAACCGTGCAAAGCGTCTGGCTCTGGTAGCGGCGGATGAAAACGCGGATGTGAAGTTTATATTTCCACCGCTTGAGTTCTTCGAAGCACGCGAGGATTCCAGGAAAAGTTTTGTCCAACGGGTCGCCGTCCCAGAGGAGTTTCCGCTCCCCGGCAGTGAGTTCGCGATAGCGCTTTCCGATGGAAATCCCGTGGCGCTCGGCGAAGCGAAATAAATCATCCTGCCAGTCCGAGAAGGAAGGTTTCGAAAATGGATCGATCGTGCCGTTTTTCAACGTCTTCGACGGATCTGGAACGACGAGGCTTTCGTCGATGTCGAGAGTGTGGCCGAAACCGCTGCAGCGAGAGCACGCTCCAAGCGGACTGTTGAACGAAAACAAATGCGGCTCGGGAATTTTGTGCTCGCGGCCGCAGTTCGGGCAGGCGAAGCGACAGTCGAACATTTTGAGGGTTTCTGCGTCCAGATCGAAGAAGGCGATTTTACCGCCGCCGATCTGGATAGATTGGTCGATCGAATCGAGCAATCGCCCGCGTGTATCTTTATCCGGCTCGCTGTCGGAGCCTGCCGAAAGGCGCAAGCGATCCACGACGACGAAGAGTTCGCCCGCCGTGATCGCGCTCTGCGGAACTTTCGGGAATGAAGGGGAGCTCAGCTCCTCCAGATCGAGGACTTCGGAAGTTTTCTTCGTCTTCCAAAGCACGCGCGTGAATCCTTGCTCACGCAAAATCTGAAACAGGCTGACGACAGTGGCGCCCGCAGGAGCTTTGCCCTTTTTCGAGACGGTAGGCTTCGCGGCTTTGGCTTTGGACTTCGTTTTTTTCTTGGGTTTCTCCTCAGTCGGCACGTGCGTGATGACCGGAGCGCAGATCAAGGCCTTGCGACCGGGGAGCCAATCCGCCGCCCAATCGAGAATCGTCATGGCGTCGAGTTTTTTTACTTCGGTTCCACAATCGATGCAGTAGGTGTGACCGATTTTCGCGAAGAGCACGCGAAGGTAATCAACGATTTCGGTTTGAGTGCCGACCGTGCTGCGGGAGTTGACGACGTGATTCTTCTGTTCGAGCGCGATGGCGGGAGGAATGTTCTCAATCGAGTCGAGATCGGGTTTGGGCATCTTCTCCAGGAACTGGCGAGTGTAGGTGGAGAGGCTCTCGACGTAACGGCGCTGGCCTTCGGCATAGAGAGTGTCGAAAACGAGCGAGCTTTTACCGCTACCGGACAGTCCAGTGACGACGGAAATTTTCTTAAAGGGGAATTCCGCCGTGACGTTCTTCAGATTGTTCTGGCGAACCTTTGTGAGCTTGATCGATTTGTTGGCCATGTAAAGTGTACAGACATTAGCGCATCTGACTAAACCTTAGACAGGGAAAAATGGTGCTATTTCGCACCATTCCCAGCAGATTTCGCGGGGTTGCCTGATTTATCGGGTATTTAGCAGACTACCCAAAAGTAGCCGGACACCTTTTCGGATGGCACCCCGCTTGCTCATAGGACATTCGGTTCTAGGAGATTACTATGAGCGACCAATTGAATGATAAGCGCAAAGAGAAGATTAAACAGCTCCTGTGGTTCACAGGTGGAGCTCTCTGCGGACTCGCGATGCTGACGATCTCGAAGGCGTCCGTTGCTCCGTCTCAGGTGACGGACGACACCGCTATTTACCAAAATCTTTCTGAAATCCGCGTGGACAAAGAGCGCGCTCCGAACTTCGACGGAGATATTTCGCGTCTGTCTCAGATGGAAAATCGCTATCAAGACAAACTGCCGAGCAGCCAGGCTCACTCCGTTGCCGCTCGCACTTCGATCCAGCAGAAGCACCCGAAAGTTCCGAAGCAGTTCAGCGACCTGCCCCCAGTTCGTTAATCGTTAGGTCTGCGCCGTCATCAATTGATCTGCTGGCATTCCGAGATGGGTCTCGGGATCGGCGAAGATCGCTTGGATCGATTTGAACATCTTGCTTCCCTGCATGCCGTCGATCACACGGTGATCGACCGTCACGCCGATCCGGAGCACAGGCGCAATCACCACTTTACCGTCTTTCACTATGGGCGTGTCTTTCACGGCCGCCACAGCAAACAACACGGGCACGCGTGAGTAGGGCACCAGGGGCGCTAGAGCGATATCCAGTCCCAGAGAGCCGACGTTCGTGATCATCGCGGTTCCGAAAGGATCGCGAGGGGAGCCGATGAGCGGGCTCCAGATATTGAGCGTGTAGAGAATGAATCCCAGAAATCCGAGAAGGTATTGAACGAGCATTCCCGGAATCAATTTCATCGTGTCTTTGGACTTCTTGTATTCGGGATCGCCCTTTTCGCGGATGTTCTTGATGCGGCCCTTCATCTCGCGGGCGATTTCGGCGATCGATTTTTTATCGGTGGAGCGGATCACGCAGCCCGAGAGATCCTTACCTGAGTCGTCGCTGGCGACTTGGAAGAAAATGTCGACGCCTTTGCGCGGATAAAGTCTGCCCCAGCGCAGGATGCAGTTGAGCTGTGGGTGCTTGCCGAAGCAAGTGCCAATGGCCTTGCCCACGAAATGCGTAATCGTGATTCGTTCGCCAGTACGGCTTTGAACTTTTTGGATGTAATCGAGCATCTTCGTGGCGTCGAATTCGACGATTCCATAGACGCTCGGATCGCCGCTGTTGGGCCAGGTGCCGATGGCGATTTTTCTCCAGGCGGAGGCTTTGAGCGGAGGACCGAGATCAACGTTACGTTGGAATAGAGCCATGCCCCAATTCTAGCTTGAATCGGACAGGGGGCAAATTACTTCTCTCTATTTTTGAGGTTGCGGCTGAGCCTTCGGTTGACCGACGGTCGCGGAACCTGCGTCCGACATTCCGTTTGAAGCAGGCACGCTCGCGTTCTGCGCTGCCCATTTCGTCGAAGTGTCTTCATAGACCTTCGTGACTTCACGGAAAATATCGGCTTCGTATCCGATTCTTTGGAAATAGTCGGCCGGATCCGGGTCGCCCGAAGCGGCGGGACCACCGGTCTTGCCGAATCCGAATCCATCGCCGCCCGCGCCCCCGCCGACGAGGCCATTGCCATAAAGAAATCCACTGCCGCCTTTAGCTTTAGCGCCTGCTCCGCCACCCGAGCCGCCACTGCTGTAGCTGGCTTCCATGGCTTTGACCGAGTCGGGTCCCGAGCTGATGGCCGGTCCTGGTGAAGCGGCTGCGGTCGTCGTGTTTCCGCTTCCGTCGAGTCCTGAGGAGCCGCTGCCGGAGCCGCCGCCGCCGGAGTTACCCGAATTGGAGCCTGAGTTTGAGCTGGGCAAACTTCCCATGGAAGGGGTACTCGCGCCTCCGTTCGAGGCTGCTGCCGAACCGGGGGCCGCGGCTACGCCGCTTTCGGCGGAGAAACCGCCGCCTGAGCCGGCACCGTTTCCGGCCAGAGTATTTGCCGCTCCCAGCTCGCCCTGCGAAAGACCGGATTCACCGACTCCCGCCACTTGCGTTCCGGTCACACCGGGTCCGCCTGGGTTATCTGTCAGGCAGTTCGCCGGTGCAGTCCACGAACTCGGAGCGCCAGCGGGAGGGCAGCACGAAGGATCGCCTCCCGGGCAAGCAACGTTACTCGAACTTGGCGTCGGCACACTCGGCAGGCTCTTTGCTTTGCTACATGACATGATGACCGCGGTCACAAAGATAAGTGCGATCAGGCGAAATTTTGAGAGATCTTTCGCGCCGCCTGACTTTTTTCTGCGGCGAAGCGAGCCCGCCAGAAAGGCAAATCCCAGTACGTCGCTCGCGTCCGAGGTCGGAAACGAGTAGGGCGTTTTACCCGGAGCAGGGCAGGTAGCCGGCTTCGTCAATGGCCACCAGTTATTGTAGTAAAGCTGTAGGTCTTGCTGAATGTATTTTTGATAACACTTCTGCATGCACCCTGACGCTTCCGAATAGCTATTCGATTGAGTCCTACAGTAATCACACTGATTCGTGGACTTCATCCCCCAAGGATCGGTGTTGTTGTACAAAATGTTGTTCATCAGCGTTGACTGCCGCTGAGCTTCCGTCAGCCCTAAGTGCAGATTGTAATCGTTTCGAGTTCTCTGCAAAATTTCGCAGGTGAGAAGCTGAGCATATTCGGCTTCGAGGTAGCCTCGCGCCGCGCACAGGTGTTGCGAAACCTGTCGCAAATGTCCCGGATCCATCGTTGATACGCCGCCCGAGGTTGTCGGCGGGGTCCAGTCGGCGGCGCAGTTGTCGATATCTTGTGCCGCTTTCGCGCCGCTTAGATTCGCGACATTTTGCTGAATGTTCGCTGCGTTTTGAAGCTGCGTCTGAACAGCCTGTGCAAACGAACCGCAAGAGTCGACGGCGGGATCGCTGTCGATCTGAATTTGCCCGTTGCAGCTCACTTCATTGAGAACTTGTTTAGTGAAGAAAGCCATCGCTTGCAGCCATGCGCCGCGATGCCACTGGCGCTCGGCCTCGCCCTGCTGTTTGTCAAAAGTGATTTCAACACAGTTCGCCAAGCTTCCCTGGGTTGTCGAAACCAGATTCGGATTTGCCGCCGAAACAGTAGCGTAAAGTGTGTCCTGTTGGCTCGGAGACATCGCCTCAATCTGCTGCGCCGTGAGGTTGTACGGAGGAGCCGCGAGAATCGCCGCCAACGCCGCTTCTTCACTCGGTGCTGGTGACGGAGTCATTTGAGGAAGAGAGCAGTGTCCGTGAGTGACCGTGATGCCAACGTACGATGAAGGCAATGGGGCGCATGCACGGCTTTGAAAATCGCTCGGCGTTTCGGCCTGGTGAGTCTCATTATTCCAATTATTGAAAGGATGCGCCACCAGGCTGCAAGGATGTCCGAACTGAGGACCTTTACAGGAGGCGACAGTAATCGCACTCGCCTGACTTACGTCCAAATCAAGACCTTGATACGCGCAATCGGACTGCTGCTGGATCCGGTTGTAAACTATTTGCGGCAGACTCGAGACCGTTGGAATCGGAAACGGCCGCGTAGTCGTGGCAGGAACAGCGGTTTGGCCGTTCATCACGGCAGTGCAGCTCCGGAATGCATTAATGAAAGGAATCGGACTTCCAGCTGGAACCGGCGTCGCCGAATTGCACGGAACCGGAACAGGGACCATGGCCCCGCCCCAAGCTGTTTGAATTAAAACGACCGCGGCCGCGAGCGCGAGCCGGGGTCCCCACCCCGAACACACGGATCTCATTGGCATAGCTTCCCCCGATATCTCTATTGTAAAAGGGTTCTGAATGTTTGACAATGGGAGTCATAAAATAGAGTTGAGGCGTATGTCACTTCGGACACAGGGTTTGATCTTATTTTGGATTTTTCACGCGACTTCTCCTTTCGCTTTCGCAGGTGAAGGGTTGGAGCAGATGAACCGCGCCAACAATGATTTCTTCAAAGCGGCGATGGACAGTCCGGATAAAAGCAAAGCGACAATCGGTAAGTTCAAAGAACAGATCGTCGATCCAGCTACGAAAAAGGGGACCGACGCTGAACGAAAATCGGTCGCCCCAGGGTCGGACTCTGGATCTTCTTCCGTGAGCTATTCGTCCGGCTCAAGTAATGCCTCGGCACCCGTTTCTGAACCCATCATGGATTCCAAGGATGTTCCCACGGAGTTGGAGTTCCCCGGTGCGGCCGCTGCTGCACCCAAGCCCGCAGTGAGCACGAAGCCGGCGACTCAGCGCCGTTAATTTCACCGGATAGCTTTACCCAGTCCTCACAATCAACGCCTTGGGCTAATTCTACTTTTTCGTTCTTTTCGGGCTTGCCGCGTAAAAGAACGAAAAGATTGAATTAGCCCAAGGGGTCGTTTAACTGTGAGGGCGTAGGGGACACACGAAATGGCACTGACGTACTCGCAAGAAACGCGGCTCGCATCTGAGGCAACTGATTTTTCTCTGCCGGGCGTGGACGGCAAGAGCTATTCGCTCACGTCCTTCAAGGGCTCAAAGGCGCTCGTCGTTGCTTTCATCTGTAACCACTGTCCCTACGTGATTGCTGTACAAGAGCGGCTCAACGCGCTCGCAAAAGAATTCGCGCCGAAAGGAGTCGCTTTGATTGGGATTAATTCCAACGACTCTGTGAAATATCCCGCGGATGGTTTCGAAGCAATGAAGGCCCGCTCGAAAGAGCAAGGGTATGCGTTTCCGTACGTCCAAGACGAATCCCAGCAAGTCGCGCGCGCTTATGGAGCCGTTTGTACGCCGGATTTTTTCGCTTATGAGAATGTGGGCGGAAAATTCTTGCTTCGCTACGCGGGAAGGCTCGACGACAATTGGAAAAATCCGTCCGCCGTCACTCGTCGTGAACTGGCCGAAGCGCTCAGCGCGATCCTCGCGGGACGTACGCCTGCGCCGGAGCAGAAGCCCTCGATGGGCTGTTCAATCAAGTGGAAGTAGCGCTTAAAACTGAATCGCGCTGATGCTGCAGAATACGCTGTATTCGCTGCAGCCGCCCAAGGGACCGTCCGTCGGATTGCTTCCGCCGATGCAGTTGGCCGACTCCGTGTACTCGCAACCCACCGTTGCTTGCAGAACCTGGATGCCTTTCGAAGATACCGGCACCGAATAAGTCGTAAGCCACTGAGTTCCGTTTTCATTTTCGGAGGAGACTTCTTTTGCGTCTCCTGTCTGGAGGTCCAGACCCGAAAGCTTCTGCTTAAGCGCGGCTTCGTTTGCGGGAATCGAGTACGTCGCAAGCGCGTCGCCGGAGAGAGTTTCCTGGAATGCTTTCGAATCGCCCTTCATCAAATCTTGGTACGCGCTCGCAACCGTCGATTGCGGATTTCCGACGTTATTGCACGCCGAGAAACTGAGCAGAATCAAAAGAGAGCCAGCAAAATGGACGATTTTCATGAAGCCTCCAGTGGACAGGTCATATCGACCGGCCCGGAGGATGTCAATTGCAGCTCAGTTCGTCACTCGGGGCGATTCTTCGTAGTCCTCGAAGCGAAGAGGCGAGCCTTTGCCTTGATTGCGGCAGAGCGCGTAATTCTCGGGCGAAACGTAGAGGCGCGTGATTGTGCGCTTTTCGCTGTAGCGTTGAAAAACTTCGGTGCACTGCTCAAGCGGGATGAAGTTGGGTTTGCTGTAGTGGTTATCGTAGCGCACGAAAATGGGATCGCCGGGTTTTCTGAAATACTTCGAAAGCTCACCGGTCGAGGCCTTCATGATGTATTCGATGCCCTGGGAATTGAGATCTTTCTGAATGCTTTTCAGTAGCCGCACCTGCTCTTGCGCCGCGGTCTTGGTCGTCGGAATTCCGCTGTGAAGTTCGACGAGCATTCGGAACGGGCGCTTGTCCGAAATTCTGCGTGCCCACTCGTTCTTGCTCTGCGCGAGATGCGCATAGAGATGCGCGTCGTTGCACTCGGCGTACTTCTCGATGTCCGAGGGGAGCGAGTACTCGCAATCCTCGCCTTCGAGGTATTGGCGGAGCATTTCGTCGAAGACCACGCTCTTGTAGTGGAAGTACACCATCAGGAACATGTGAAAGCGCGAGATCAGAAAGTCTTCGAACGAGTAAAGTGCCCGGTGCTGAAGAGCCAGGTAGCACTTTCCGTTTTTGATGTGACTGCCGAGATTTCCAATGATCCAGTCAAAATCGAACTGACCGTAGCTGACTCCAGCGTACAAACTGTCGCGGCGAAGATAATCCATCCGGTCCGCGTCGAGTTCGCTTGAAATCAACTGCTTGAGAATCGGGCGGAAATCGACGGTCTCTCCATCGATGCGCTCTTCGAAAAAATCATCGTCGATCGTGATCGAAGGATCCACGAGCGCCGCGACGTGCATCGGCTTGAATCCGTGTTCAACGCCTGCGCGCTCGAGAAACGGAGTCAGATGCGAATCGAGAATGATCTTGAGCGTGTAGTCTTCGTGCGTGGCTTTGCGCGACTTGCCTTTGATCGCTACTCCCGGAACGCCGAGCGACTTCACGTCCGGCATCGCAAATTCAGTCGTGTGCGAAAGCGGGCCGTGTCCTACGTCATGAAGAAGTGCGCTGAGTCTCGCTACCGCACGAAAGCGACCGAATGCTTTCGGCCTGCCCTTGAAGATGACATCCACTGCCTTGGAAGCCGTCGCCATGGCTCCAAGGCTATGGATGTAACGGTTATGCGTCGCGCTCGGAAACGAGTGCTCCGCAAACCCCAGCTGCTTGATCTGTCGCAGCCGTTGAAAGTAGCGTGAGTCGATAATCCCGAGCTCAGAAGGCTCGACGGCGATCGACCCGTGAATGACGTCGCGAATTTCCATGAGGAACTACGACAGTCCGAAGAGATTACTCTTCAGACTTGTCGCTGCCAGCAGCGAGACCGCCGCCAAAGCTCGAGCTGAAGCTCGAACCCACGGCGCCGCCTGCGAGACCACCAGCGAAACCGCTGAGAGCCGAACCCATCGAAGTGTGGGAAGCAGCGTGTGTAGCAGCCGACTTATGAGCCATTTTGGCTGGGGCTTTTTTGGGAGCCGCTTTCTTTGCAGCTTTATGGGCAGCTTTTTTGGGAGCCGCTTTTTTCGCGGGCTTCTTTTTGCCTGCGGTTTTTTTGGCTTTGCTTGCGCCTTTTTTTGCGGCTTTTTTGGCCGGCTTTTTAGCGCTTTTTTTCGATGCTTTGCTTTTGGAACTTTTCTTGGGCGACATGGGTTCTCCGTTCTGTGTCTAAAAAAGGGATTTGAAAAATAAGCCATACCCCTCAGGGCTTTGCAAGGGGTTTAGTTCTCGTAACGGAGATCTAATGTTTGAGGACTGTAACGTCTTGTCCCGCTTCGGCGTCGTTTTGAACCGCACGGGTATTGTTGGGGACCCCGCTCAGCCCATCGGCGGCGATCGGGTTCAAAAGGGAGTCGAAAGAGACGAATTTAACGCTGTATCCCACGCGACCCCCCGCTTGGATGTCGCTATCCAGGGTGTTGACGTAGGAGGTTTTGAGCTGGGCTGGGTCGTTCAAGGTAACGCCTGTCATTGTGACGGGTTGCTTGTTGGCATTCTTTGCAATGGGGTCCTGGAGTCGGACTAGATTGATGCTCTCGCCGGGTCCACCCGGAACGGAGGGCTCGCCGCCGCCGTTCTGAAGCGTCTGGGCGTATTGGATGATGTCCTTGGAAAGACTTTGTTGGAGGGCCGAAGCAGTGCCACCTGCTGAAGAGCTTCCAGCCCCCGCGGTGCTGACACCCGCAAAGAGATCCTGCAAGTCTTGTTGAAGGACGTCTGAAAGATTGCCCTGCTTCGCCGGAGAGACCACAGGCGCCCAGAAGGTGGCCTCGTCCTGCGTATCGAAATTCTTGACCATGGCGTCGTTCCCGAGGTCGTTCATGATGTTGTACAAATTGCCTTCGATCGGATTTGGAGACATGGCCGCTTGCAAGCCTTCTGCGAACTGGCTTTGTTGCAATGCGCCGCCTTGCGCGGGGGCACCGCCGAAAATTTGCTCATACATCGCTCCGAGAACCATGCTGTCGTTCCAGCCGGTGGACTGACTGGAGGGCTCATCTGCCGAGATTGCGATGTTCGGAATCATTCCGGCGAGGCTACTTCCGCTGGCGATGCCCGTACCTTGAAGGATGACACTCGGGTCGGCTGGCCCACCTTGATAAGCGAATTGGCTTTGGACTGCGAGTGAGGGCGGTCCGATTCGGCTACCGAAGGGACGAGCTGCTGCATACGCTTTCAATTCCATGTCTCCGAACGGAGAGAACATGACTTTGGCCGTCGCTTTGAGCCGGACCGCATAATAGGTCAGGGTGCCTGGATCTTTCGAAACTCCGAGAGGGATTTTGTGAATCGTAACCGGCTGAAGCTTCGGTTGGCAGTCTGAGGCGCCACCTGAACCTGCAACGATTTCCGCCCCCGACTCAGTCACATAGCGAACTGCATACGCATCGATGTCCTGCTGAATGAGATTCAGATTCAATAAATTATTCGTTCCGGACGGTAAAAGTTCGTCCATTTCAATCTGGTCTGAATTGAAGGTGTGTTCGCCCAGCGTGTAGTAGGCCGAAAGAAAGGCCTGGATTGTGCGCTCATTCGCTGCCGGATCCTGTCCGCCTTCGAGTGCGCTGAGGGTAGAATGGGAAACGCCGGTTTGAGGGGGCGAGTTCACATAGCTCGCAAGCGTGTTGATCCGCTCATGGAGAATGATTTCACGTGGAACGAGTCCAAGTCCGTTCGCGATCGCACGCGAGACGTTCAGAATATTGGGGAGATCCGGGCTGTTCGGGTTCACCGCGACGTTGGGAAGGCGTTTGAACTCCGGGTCCGTATTGAAAAGCCACAGGAGCAGCACAGAAATGTTCGCGTTGGCAATCGAACCGCAGTTGGCCTGACGAATCTGCTCAATCGCCTGGAGCTGTTGAGTGAGAGTCGCGTTGATCATATCGAAAGAGTCGAGAACCGCGTTCGCGGCCGGGATATTGATCTTCGGAAGATTTTTAAGCTGGCAGTAGTTATCGTTCGAGCCCACTTTGCTGTCGAAGATGATGCAGACAGCGGGGATACCGTAGTTCAGGGTGCCATCCGGGCTCCATTTGTAGGGCGTTTTGGATTGCCCACCGGTGCGCGGAAAGCCCGCCTGAGCCATGTTCCCGAGCACGTAATAGCGGAAGAGAAACTTCTTATACTGCCGGCGCATCTCGTAGTTGAGGTACGAGATCGAATTCAATTGGCGCGCTTGAGTGGCCGCGCCCGAATAGGCGGCCAAGTCGGCGGCATTCTGGAGATTGATCTTGGCGTTGACGAGCATTCCCGTGTTCACGACGAACGCGAAAAACAGGATGAACGTCATCATCATCATCCCGATCATGAGAGATGCTTGACCGTCTTCCCCTTGGACGATTCTTCGATTCCCCAGTTGCCCCATTTGAACTTCTATTGTCGCAAAGCGGCAGGAAACTGTCCATTCGCCTCGTGGCTGCCTAGTTCTTAGACAGTTTTCGGTCTTCAGAATGTGTTTATTTTAAGAGGAGCATCCGGCTGGAGCTGTTTGGCTCCATGGATATCGGGAGCTTAACCGAAAGGTGAGTGCCTGAAAAATTCGCGGATCACCGCGTTACTTCGGCACACAGGTTGCTCAAGGGGATCCCGCATGTCGATGACGTGCTCGGATCATCTCTCTCCCGATCCGGTGAACCCTCTCCTCTCTCTCACTCTCAATCCCCGGTGGCTGTTCAGGATCGAACGGCCCCGGGGGCTTAAAAGAGTGCCCCTCCAAAAAGTAGCCTGACGCCTTTTCCCCTAGACAAAAATGACGCAATGCGTTATAAATACGAAGCTTTTAGCTGTGTGGCTCGCGCCGTGGAGATGTGAATGCGCAAAAACAAACTGGGTCTTGGAATTCTTGCGACTACGTTCTTATTTGGACAAGGAGCACACGCAGACCTCAAAGAACTCATTCAAGAACATAAAAACGACACGGCCGTGATCATACAGGTTCCCGGTCATGATGCGGATGAGGACAATGGTTATGGTCTTCTCCTCATGCCACCGGACGATTATGCCGGGAAGGTCGGACTCCTTGCTCCGGGAAAACTGGAGAACGCCAATTTCAAAATCGTGGAATTCAAAGTCACGGGCACGCAGCCCGACGAAGACGATCCGACCATCTTGATCTCGCAGCTTTCCGATGACGCGCTTTCGACGAGTGATTTTGACGGCACGAACGTTCTCTATCACCTCAACATCGCGCGAAATTATTACGCCAAGCTTTCGGCTGCGAGCGGATTTCCCGACGAGGCTCTTGATCACAAGATCTCGGTCCGCATTCGAACGGATCTCGCGTACAACTTGGTGACCCACGCGGCGGAGAAGCCGGATTTCAATAACGCCCGTTACATTCCGAAAAACTATGGCGCTCTCTGGGGTCAGGAAGTTTGGTTCGACTCCCCGAAGAAGCAGCTCAGCGGCGTGAACTGGTACGACTTCGCGGTGACGGCCGGAATGGCGATTGCGACGAAGAGCTGGGAAACGGGCGCGGTCTCCGTTCCGATGCAGTTTTACGAACATTATAATGCCGGTCTCGATGCCGCCAAAATGCCGGACGTGATTTATCACGAGGCGTTTCACTACGCGACCGACGCCAAGGGTTTGTTTCCGATGGCTTCCGAAGGCAACCCGGTTGCCGAGGATTACGCGAACTACTTTGGCAGCTCGATCATCGGCAAACCGCAGATCGCTGAGATCAACGAGTTTTCGAGCCGGTTTTACAAACACAATTACAACAAGATCGTAGACATCAAAGACACGACTCCGTCGGACTACAATGCGTTCTCATTCGGTCCGTCGATCTTCTGGCAGATTCGCAAATGGGTCGGTCAGGCGCGCGCAGATCAGCTCGTTTGGAACTCGCTGCTTTCTTTGAAGGGTTCCTTCAAGCACCGGGATGTCCCGGTCGCGGTCTCCGCGGCAGCGCACGCGGATCAGGATCTGACGGCGCAGGAAATTCAGGAGATCGACGATCTTCTCGCCAAACACCATCAGAGCTACGAGAATCTCGAGCTTAAATTCAATCCCGGCGAGGCTCTCGCCTTGATGGAAGAAGCCAAGATTCAGGCGCAAGGCGTGCAAACGGCGCAGGCCGTGCGTGCGATTCCCGATGAGCTCGGCGCGGCTGGCGTGACGCTTTCGGATGAAGACAAAAAACAAGTGTCAGACACCGCTGACGCGATGGAGGCCGAAGCGAAGAAGCCAGGCTTCAAAGACAAAGTCATCGGCGCGCTTCGCGAATTGGGCCATCTCTTGGATCGCGGGGCGATTGATGCTGGCAAAGGAATCGGTTATGCCGGAAGCGCGATTTCAGCCGCGACCGAGGCTCCACTTTCCTTCGGCACTGATTTCACGACGGGGCTGATCCTCGGGCATGGGTTGATCAGTGAGCACGAGCAAAGACTCGTTTACCAATTGACGGGAGCCGGCGGCGGCGTGGCTTCGATCTACTACACTTATGCCGGTCTCGGCGCGCTCGGATTTGCCTGGGCGACGCCCGTGACGACTTCAGCCATGGGAATCGTTTTCGTCGATTCTCTGGTTTGCATGAAAGCAAATCCGACCGGAAAGTCGGAGAAGGACCAGTACTGCGCCAAGAACAACAAGATCATGGCAGTCATCGGAAACGACTCGGCCAAAGCGGGTGATAAGTCCGGCACGCTGATTCGTCGGACGGCCATCAAGGTGGGCGACTTCTTCGCGAAGCCGTTCCGTCACAAGAAGGACTCCGCTCTCCAATAAAAAAACCCCCCGGACCGAAATCCGAGGGGCTTGAGAGAGAGGAGTAGTATGAGCCGCTTCCTGCGGACAGAATGAAAGATTGCAGGTGCGATGCCAAGCTTTGGCTCGCGCCATAGAATTGCCCGAAAGCGGCTCCAGCTATGTGTTTAGCGGCATTACAAGTTTTACCCACGTCTTTGATGCGCCGCGCTGATTTTACCGAGATGTCCCCAGACAACGCGTATTGAAAAGCACCGGCCGTGCATTTTGCCCCGCGGCAAGGCTATGAAAAAAATCTCCTTGGGCGGATGTTACGTTTGTAACCTCTTTCTCCGCTGAAACGTCTTTGCGCAGGCCCCGAGTACGGAAAAGTGGGTTACAAAAAGGTTACAAACGTAACTTTCGCCCAAGGGGAGGAAACGTAGGGGCGACCGACCCGAAGCTTGCGTCGAAGGCCCCTAATCACTATAACTGTGGGGCACATGGCCATCACCCAAGAACTGCCGATTTTGGACACCCCTGCGCGCGCCACAGCCAGGCCGCTATCTCCTTCGAAGGCGAGGGAAATACTTCAGTCCAAGAAGCCGGAGTGGCTCAAAATCCGCCCGCCCGGGGGAGAGTCGTACACACGCATCAAAGGTCTGCTTCGTGAACGCGGACTCCATACCGTTTGCGAAGAGGCGCACTGCCCAAACGTTTCTGAGTGCTGGGCGAGTGGAACGGCGACGTTCATGTTGGGGGGCGATACGTGCACGCGCGCTTGTCGTTTCTGCGCGGTGAAGACGGCGAGAATTCCGCCGCCGCTGGATCCGAAAGAACCGCACCATGTTGCCGAGAGTATCGCCGCGCTTCAATTGAAGTATGTGGTGCTCACGTCTGTCGATCGCGATGATCTTAAAGACGGCGGCGCAAACCATTTCGCCGAAACGATTCGTGAGATTAAGCGCCTGGATCCTTCGATCGCCGTTGAAGCGCTTGTTCCGGATTTTCGCGGAGACACAGAAGCCGTAAAGATCATCGTCGACTCAGGGCTCGACGTATACGCGCATAATATCGAAACGGTGAAAAGACTTCAGTATCGCGTGCGCGATCCGCGCGCGGCTTACGAGCAATCGCTCGGGACGCTGCGCTTTGCGAAGGAATACGCGCGCGCAAACGGTCGCGAGCTCTATACAAAGAGTGCCGTGATGCTGGGCTTGGGCGAGACGGACGCTGAGCTCAGTGAAGCTTTCGATGATTTGCGAACCTACGACGTGGATGTGCTGACACTGGGTCAGTATCTCAGGCCGTCGCTTTCGCATCTTCCGGTCGAAAGATTTCCGACTCCCGATGATTTCATTCGTTATGGAAAAGAAGCGGAGTCCAAAGGATTTTTATACGTCGCCTCGGGCCCGATGGTTCGATCGAGTTACAAGGCGGCAGAACTGTTTTTGAAAGGGAAAGTTTCCCAGAGGAGAGAGCATGCAATTCAAACTTCCTGAGTTGGGTGAAGGCGTACACGAAGGCGAATTGACGAAGTGGAAGGTGAAGAAGGGCGATCAGGTCGCCTACGACCAACCTCTTTGCGAAATCATGACCGACAAGGCGACGGTAGAAATTCCCTCCGCGTTCAAAGGCAAAGTTGCCGAGCTCAACGCGAAAGAAGGCGAAGTCGTGAAAGTCGGGCAAGTCATGCTGACTTTCGAAGGCACTGCTGTCGCAGGCGCCGGTGCTTCCGAAAGCAAGCAAGCCACTCCGGCTCCCAGCGCTCCAGCGCCCATGTCGGCGGCTCCTGCGAAATCCGCGCAGGCATCTTCTGCTCCGGCCCAGACTGTGAACGTCGGCGGGCTCGCGATTGAATCGCGCCCCCTGGCGGCTCCTTCGACGAGAAAACTTGCACGCGAAAACGGCGTGGACCTAGGACGCATTCAGGGCTCAGGCCCGCACGGCCGCATTCTCACTGAAGACGTCGAGCGCATGGTCGGCGGCGGTGGATCGGGCGCGGTTGCAGGCGGCGCGATGCCAGCTTATAAGCCTCCGGTCGGACGCACGTCGATTCCGGCAGGTCCACAAGAAGAGCGCGTTCCGTTCCGTGGGCTTCGCAAGGCGATCGCCACGAAAATGCGCCAGTCGAAAGATCACGCCACCCACTTCACGTATGTCGAAGAGGCTGACGTCTCGCAACTCGTTCAGCTGCGCAAGCAAGTGAAAGAGATTGGCGAAAAGCAGGGCGTAAAAGTGACGTTCCTGCCTTTCATCATGAAGGCGATGGTTGCCGGGCTGAAAAAATATCCGATCCTGAATTCTTCTCTCGACGAAGAGAAAGCGGAAATCGTCTACAAGAAATATTTCAACATCGGACTTTCGATTCAAACCGATGACGGCCTCACGGCTCCGGTGGTGAAAGACGTCGAGAACAAGACGATCTTGCACCTCGCGCACGACATCGAGGAGATCGTCAAGCGCGCGCGTACCAAGAAGCTCACGCAGGACGACTTCCACGGCGGCACGATCACGCTTACGAACGCGGGCACGATCGGCGGGCTGTTTGCGACTCCGATCATCAATTATCCCGAAGTCGCGATCCTGGGCTTCAACAAGATCTTCCGTAAGCCCGTGGTGGTCAACAGCGGCGGCAGCGAGCAGATCGCGATTCGCGACTGGACTTACTTCTCGATTTCGCTCGATCACCGCGTGGTCGACGGCGCGATCGGCGCTGAGTTCATGAAAGAGTTCATCCGCTACATCGAGAATCCGGCATTGCTGTTTCTCGAGAACAATCTCTGAGGTTTTATGGCTACTACACAACAACAAGCAGATGTCGTCATTATCGGTTCGGGCCCCGCGGGCTATCCATGCGCGATCCGGCTCGCTCAACTCGGAAAGAAAGTTACCGTCATCGAGAAGGGCGATATCGGCGGCGTTTGTTTAAACGTCGGCTGCATTCCCTCGAAGGCGCTGATTTACGCCGGCACGACTTTCGACAAAATGGATCATGTCTCTGAAATGGGCATTGAAGTAAAAGGCGCGACACTTAAGCTCCCCAAGCTCATGGAGTGGAAGCAGTCCGTGGTGAAAAAGCTCACCGGCGGCGTCGGCCAGCTTCTCAAGGCCAACGGTTGCACCGTGATCGCGGGCGAAGCGAAATTCACGGGACCGAAGTCTCTCGAGATCAAGTCCAAGGGCGACACGATTCAACTCACGTTCAATCAATGCGTGATCGCCACGGGTTCGCGCCCGATGAATCTTCCCGGCTTCACCGTAGATCAAAAAACGATCATCGATTCGACCGGCGCACTTTCGTTGACGGAAGTCCCGAAAACGATGCTTTGCATCGGCGGTGGCTACATTGGTCTCGAGTTGGGAACGTTTTATTCCAAAGTCGGAACCGAAGTGACGGTCGTCGAAGCTTTTCCGACTCTTCTCGGAGCGGTCGATCCGGCTTTGACGAGCGTCGTTCAACGCCGCCTCGAAAAGCGCGGCGTGAAGATCATGCTCAATACGAAGGTGAAAGGTCAGAAGACGACCAAAAAGGGCGTCGAAGTCACGTTTGAAAAAGACGGAAAGACTTTCACCGAAACCTTCGAAACGGTTCTCGTCACGATTGGTCGCGTACCGAACAACGAAAACATGGGTCTCGACAAAGCCGGCGTGAAACTGGACGCGAAGGGATTTATTCTCGTCGATGCTCAGCGCCGCACGAACGTCGCGAATATTTTCGCCATCGGAGATATCGCGGGGCAGCCGCTACTGGCCCATAAGGGGACGAAAGAAGGGCTCGTTTGCGCCGAAGTGATCGCAGGCAAGAAAGCCGCGTACGACGTCATTGCGATGCCGGCCGTGATTTTCACCGATCCTGAAATCGCGACGGTCGGACTGACTGAAGCCGAAGCCAAACAAAAAGGCCTCAACATCAGCGTCGGGATTTTCCCGTTCGCAGCGAATGGCCGCGCTCTTTCAGTCCAAGAGCCGGATGGCATCGTGAAGATGATCGGCGATGCGAAGACGGGCCGTCTGCTCGGCGTTCATATTGTTGGCGCTGAAGCGTCGAACCTGATTTCGGAATGCGCACTGGCGATCGAAATGGGTGCGTCTGTCGAGGATATCGCTCTGACCGTCCATCCGCACCCGACGTTGCCGGAGACGCTAATGGAGGCCGCTGATACGGCACTCGGGCATCCGATCCATATTTTTCAGCGAAAGGCTCCGAGTACGCAGCCGGCAGCGCGGGTGTAGGGTCTAGGGTGGAAACAGCTCCTTGGGCTAATTCAACTTATTCAACTTTTGTTTGGATGGGTTGGTTCCTCGGGAAAAGTTGAAAAAGTTGAATTAGCCCAAGGGATCGAGCACACATGCAGTTCTGGTCGCTCCGAACCGAAAACTCTTCCTACACGCCTTATGAGAAGGTGCGCGAGCTTCAACTGAAGCTGACGGATCTGCGTGCGAAGGATGAGATTCCGGATACTGTTCTATTCTTGGAGCATGAGCCGGTAGTCACGCGGGGACGCGGGCTGCAGTTCACGGGTGAGGAGCGCCCTCGGCACATGCCGATGCTTCCGCTTCCGCCCGAAATTGCTTTCGCGGAAAGTGAGCGGGGAGGAGACCTCACGTATCACGGCCCGGGTCAGCTCGTGATCTATCCCATTTGCAAACTCGACGGCAAAGGTTTTGGTCCTGACCATGACGTGGCGGGATTTCTTAGGAAGATGGAAGCCCTTCTGATTGCTGAGCTGGACGAGCGCTTTGCTGCCATCGGCTCGAACTGCGAAGGAGTCGAAAACGCCACCGGCGTGTGGATTCGCGGGAAAAAAATCGCCTCCATGGGCATTGCGGTCAGAAAATGGGTGACCTATCACGGACTCGCGCTCAACTGCGTGAACGATTTGCGTCCGTTTCAGCTGATTTCTCCTTGTGGCTTCGCTCCCGAAGTCATGACTCGCGTTCAGGACTGGGTGGAGCTCGATGCGCGCAACTGGCGCAGGGATTTTGAGGTTTCACTGGCGGCACGCATGGCTCGGGCCGCAGGGACTTCGGCACCGCCGATTGAGCAAAGAGTCATCTAGGACACATCTCAGAGGGCTGAACACCGTCTGAGACTTGGACAGTGAGGCCGTTTTTAAGGCCTTTCCATGCTTTTTCCACATTGGCCCTTCGCTTGCTCTACTTAATTCCCGGGGGAGCGTGGGGTATGCGAAAAATCTATTTCGTTCTTCTTTGTGTTGGGGTCGCCTTTGCGGCGGTTGCATCTCGGGCTTGGGGAGACGACTTTGTCGATACTCTGGATGAGTTGGCCCTGTCGAATCTGGAGATCGAGCTCAAAGCTTCATGTACTTCGCAAAGGCCGGGCGATGCGCGTATGTACATTTCCTACCAAACGATGGATCGAAGCCTGAAACTCACTGAGGTTCTCAAGAAGCGCTTCGATCAGATCCAGCGCTATCTGAGAAATCCCTACGAAAAATACGACAATCCGGCCCTGAGAAAGGCCCACGAAGTGAAGATGGTTCTGGAAGTCGAAGTCGAGAAACTCGAACGACTTCAAGGAGAGCATTCGTCCCGCGTGGCCATCGACAATCAACGGGCCCGGGTTATTTCAATGAAACACGAAATGGATCGTTATCTGATGGAAGACCAGGCTGGACGTTATTTCTCAAAAGAGAAGATGGCTCGCGCCGAGAAGGAGCTAGCTCTTCTTGCAAAATGGGCTGATCGGCTCGATCTCGTTCAGAAAAAAGCCGAGAGTTGCTACGGCTTCGCGAACGCGTTCAAGACCGAAACGGCGAAGTCGGCGGGCAGTGCAAACTAGCCGCGCGTCTTGCCGAGAGCCAGGAGCGAGAGAAACTCTTTACGCGTTTTCTCGTCGTCCCGGAAACTTCCGATCATCGAGCTCGTGATCGTGTAGCTGTTCTGCTTTTCCACTCCGCGCATCATCATGCAGAGGTGGAAGGCCTCGATGATGACGCCGACGCCGTATGGCTCGAGCACCTGCATGAGTTTCGCTGAAATCTGATTGGTCATCCGCTCCTGGACTTGGAGCCTTCGAGCGTACGCATCGACGATTCGGGGAATCTTCGACAGACCGATCACTTTTCCGTTCGGAATGTAGGCGACGTGGGCTTTGCCGTAGAACGGAAGCAGGTGGTGCTCACAGAGCGAGAAAAGTTCGATGTCGCGAACGATGACCATTTCATTACCGCCCTCTCTGAAGAGTGCGTTGCCCACGATCTGGTCGATGTCCTTGGTATAGCCGCTGGTCAGGTATTCCATGGCTTTGCCCCAGCGGCGAGGAGTCTCTTTGAGCCCTTCGCGGTGGACGTCTTCTCCGAGGAGCTCCAGGGTCGAGCGCATGTTCTCCCGGATTTTCAGCTGCTTTGGAGTCGGCGGGGTTGTTTCGGACATAGCCGGACTTATAGTACACTGGGGGCCGTGAGCGCTACTGAGAACAAGCTGAAGAATGCCCTGGAGTCGTTT
>Ga0207015_1103_pt1 | contig 25937 bp, 19 predicted proteins | sample Alteio_BWMinCont_53_FD_153486 | JGI IMG/M metagenome (GOLD analysis project Ga0207015, IMG submission 153486) | Enriched cells from forest soil in Barre Woods Harvard Forest LTER site, Petersham, Massachusetts, United States -... | ecosystem: Environmental > Terrestrial > Soil > Temperate forest >...
GTGGGCGCCGGAGTCAGGTAGGCTTCGGCGTCGTGAAAGCCGGCATCGATAAGACGCTCGGTCGTTTCCACGGGCGTGGCGAAGTAGTTGGGCCGCTTCCAGTTTTTGAAATGCCCGGCAAACGGGCTTTGCATTTGCAACTGCGCGACGCGGCCGAACAGGCGGGCGAGGTTGGGGCCGCCGCCGCATTGGGCGATGAGCCAGCCGCCGGGTTTGAGCGCACGGAAGAGGCTGGCGAAGAGGGCGTCGTGATCCAGGACCCAGTGAAAAGCGGCGGTGCTGAAGATGCCGTCGACGGCGGCGGCGAGGTTGAGGTGGGCCATATCGGCGGCGAAGACCTCGACGCGCGCGCCGAATCGGGGCGCGAGAAAATCGCGAGCGCCGCGGACCATGTTTTCCGAGAGGTCGCAGGCGAGAACGCGGCCACGGGGAAGCCGCTCAGCGAGCTTGGCAGTGAGGCGGCCGGTGCCGCAGCCGGCGTCGAGCACGGTTTCGTCGCCGCGCAGGGTGAGACGGCCGAGGACGTCCAGGCCCCAGCGGAATTGCGGGTCAGACAAAGTGTGGTAAGCGGAAGCGTTCCACTCCTTGCGTTCGTCGGTGAGCATGTGCCTATGATGCCGCAGAAACGCGCGGTGCCACAAACTGAGGCTAGGGTTTTTGATCCGGGGTTCCGGCGCGAATTGCCGTGAGATTCACGGTTTTTTGATCGGATTCCTTGGTTTCCACCGGTTCGCCTTTTTCTTCGAAGAGTCTCAGGAATTCCGGGTCCTCCCACGCGCCATCTTCGACCTCTTCCCAACTGAAAAGTTTGTATTCACCGGGCGCGATACCCCGGAGGTCAAAGTGGCCATACTGATCCGTGGTTTGGCTCTTGAAAAGGTCATTGCGCGAGCGATGCCGCGGGTCCGGCACGAGAACCACGCGAACGCCGGCAGCAGGGAGATGGTCGGAATCGAGGACGCTTCCTTGCACGCGAGCCCCGCGCGAGCTCAGGGTGATTTCGAGTGGGGCCGGGGAGCTTCGCGAGACGGTGAAACCTTCTTCGAGCGCGGTGGCGCTGCCGTACCGAACATCCTTGATGTAGCAGTCCCTGGATTGGCCCCATACTCTGGCGCGATACGTGCCCTCGGCTATATTTTGCAGGGTAAAGAGATTGCCGGCATCGACGCGCGTATTGCGAGTGAATACGTCGATTCCGCGATCGACGGCCGATGGAATTACGTGCAGTCCGCTTTCCATGAGGGCGGCCGGTCCATCCCAAACAATGCGGCCGCTGACGGTGACACCGGTCGAAAGCGTGACGGCAACGCCCAGGAGGTCGGAATTGGAGACCTCGATGCTCGTTCGTGTGGAATAGGCCCGGCCTTCATCGAATAAGAAAGCCATGAGGCTGTAGGAACCAGGGAGAACGTCGCGAATTTCGAACGTGCCATCTTGGGCGTCGACCCTGACTTGTTGATCGGCACGCTCCCATTCCAAAGCGGTCGTCTTGGGAACCAACATCAAATTTACGTCTCTTCCGGGACGCCGGGCAGTCAGATCGTTAACGCGGCCGCGAATGCGGAAGACCGGAAAGCGGCGCATGAGAAACTCGACGGACGGAATCTCTTCGCCGACTTTGACCGCAATAGGGGAAGCCCTGGCGGGGTCGGGAGTTCCCGGGAAATAGAGGCGGCTGTAGCCCATTTCCTCGACGTCCGCTTCCTTTTGCGACGCCCCGGACTGCAGCAAACTGTAGTTCCTTCCGTGATAAACGGCAGAGACGAAATATTTTCCGGGCGGAAGGCCGAAGAGCCGGTATTCCCCCAAGTCATTGGTCTGAAACTGGGCCTCGGAGGCGAGCTTGCGTTTGCCATCGGAATAGACCTGGCGCAAAGCACTGACCTGCACCAATGGAAGGGGATCGCCATCTTCGTCCAGGATGCGGCCGGAGATGACCGCGGACGGAAGCATGCGAAAGAGAAGATCCTTGAGGTCTTGTCCGGGACGCAGGGTGAGTATCGAGCCCGGATCGCCGGGCTTGCGCTCGCCGTATTGCTGATCCACAAAACCATTCTTGGAAACGCGCAAGCGGTAGTGGCCTGGGGCGATGCCTTTCAGGGTGAATCGGCCTCCGACATCGGTAACGATCGAGGTGCTGAGCGCGCGGTCATCGGTGCTGGAGAGTTGGACGTTGGATGCTCTTAGCGGCTCACTGCCGGCGAGCTTGATGACCATTCCGGCGACGCTGCATTCATCTTTTTTCTCGAAGGCGGGTTTCTCGAGGGCGGGCCTTGATTGGGCAGCAGCTTGAGCGTGCACGACGAACGTGAGGAATAGAGCGAGAAATGAAGCGAGGAATCTCATGGCTGGGTGCTACGGGAACAAGCCACGGGCGGCAGTATACGCCATGAGACGTACCGAGATAAGAGATGGGTTGCTCGCAACTTCGGCTGACCACCTCTTAGTGCGGATGTTTGAAACTGACAATGTTCTGGAACCGGCCGGAGCCTTATTCGTCTCGCAGCGCTCGGGTCGGGTCCAGACCCGCGGCTCTTCGCGCGGGCAGCCACGATGCCGCCGCGGCAATCACCAGAAACAGCAGAGCCATGCTCACGAATGTGGCGGGATCCATCGGCTTGACGCCGACCAGCATGGTGGTCATCGCTCGAGTCAGTGCAAACGCCGCGATCAAACCTACCGCGATTCCCACCGCGGTGAGCCGCAGCCCTTGCCCTACGATCAGTTGAAAAATCGCGCGCGAACCGGCGCCCAGACTCATGCGCACGCCGATCTCGGCGGTGCGTTGGCGCACAATGGTGGCCAGCACGCCGTACAGACCCACGCCCGCCAGCAGCGCCGCAATCACGGCGAACACACCGATGAGCAGCAGCGAAAAACGCGTCCCGGCCTGCGCCTTTTCGACCAGCGTCTCCATCGGCTGGAACTCGGTGACCAGCAACTGCGGATTGAACGCTTTGATCAGCGATCGGATATCGCTGGAAAACCTGGCTGGGTCGCCGCTGGTGCGGATCGCCCAGCTATTCGCCGCGCCGCCCCCGAGATAGGCGTCCGTGAAATAGACCTGCTCGCGCCCCGGCTCGGCCAGGGACTCGTCGCGCTGGTGCGCCACTACCCCGATGATTTCCACCCACTGGGGTTCCGGCGTCTGTACGCGGATCAAAATGCGCTTTCCCACCGCCGATTGTCCGGGATATGCCTTGTCCGCCAAGCTCTTGTCCACCACAACCAGATTGCGCCCCGCCGTGTTGTCGGCGTCCGTAAACGTTCGGCCGGCCAATAGCGGCGTGTGCATGGCCTCGAAGTATCCGGGCAGCACAAACTGAAAGTCAGTCGCACGGAACTTGCCGGCGTCCGAAAGTGCCTCTTCCGTTCCCCAACGAATTGGGCTGAAGCCGCCCGCCAGCGGAAATGGGAACGATGCCGTCACAGCTTGAACACCGGGGATGTCCCGAAGCCGCTGTTCGAGTTGCAGCATTCGTGCGATACGCTCTTCCGGTTTTTGTCCCGGCGCATTGCCGCCGAGCACTTGAAACGTCAGCAGACCCTTGGGATCAAATCCCGGATCAATGCGCTGCAGTTCCAGAAAGCTGCGGAACATCAGTCCAGACCCGATCAGCAATAGGAACGAAAGCGCCACCTCGATCACGACTACGAATTTCCGCAGAAGTCCCCCGCTCGCCAAACCTTCGTTCCGGCTGGCCCCGCGCAGCACATTCATCAGATTCGGCCGCGCGGCTCGCCAGGCCGACGCCAGCCCAAACACAATGGCTGCCGCCAAGCCGGCGAGCACCGTGAAGCCGAGCACCCATTGGTCGATGCGCACAGTCTCGACGCGCGGCAGGTTCGCAGGCGCAATGAGCCGCAGCTGGGAAATTCCCAGCCACGCCAGGAGCAGACCCACTGCCGACCCGAGGGCCGCCAGGAGCAGCGACTCGGCCAACATTTGCCGAGCCAGGTCCCACCAGCTCGCGCCCAGCGCAGCGCGTACCGAGAGCTCGCGTTCGCGCAGTGAAGCCCGCACCAACAGCAGGTTCGCCACGTTCGCGCAGGCAATCAGGAGCAAGAAAATCACCGCAGCCATGAGTGCCAGAATCGCCGGACGCACCTCTGCCACTACATGCCGCCGCAATTCCTCAATGCGGATCGCGTATCCCGCGGTCCGCTCAATCAGAAAATTCTTGCGCGCTTCCGCGGCTACGTTGTCCGCTGACGCTTGCGCTCGCTCAAGGGTCACGCCGTCTCTCAATCGCGCGATCGCGCGAATCGAAACGCCGTTCCGGTTGGCATTGTCATAGTTCAATCGGTTGGCGACCCACATTTCAGGCTTGGCCTCTTCGTTAACCGATGGCGGAAAATAGAGCTCGAAGCCCGGCGCTAGCACACCCACGATTTGCGGACTGAACCCACCGTTCGTCAGGATGGTTTGTCCGATGGCGCCTGGGGCGCCGCCGTATCGCCGCTGGAAATATTCGTGGCTCAGGATGGCCATGACCGGCAGCTGAGGCGGCGGTGGCGGGCCGCCGGCTGGCGGGGTGCCAGCTCCCCCGCCTGCGGGCGGCGCGGGCTGTGGCAATCCATCCGAGTCATTGAAGTCCCGTCCGTACGCAATCTTAGCTCCCGTCAAACTGAAGAAGTTCGTCGTCACCACCGCCACGCGCACTTGCTCCGGTGTCCCATCCGGCTTCTGCACGATATTGCGGAAGGTGAAAACGCCTTCCATGTCCTGGAAAACTTCCTTCGTTCCCTCGCGCAGGTCGATGAAATCTTCGTTTGAGAAAGGAAAATCGCGCACATGCCGTACGGTCATGTCGCCCGACGCAATTACCAGCCGGCCGGGATCTTTGTACGGAATCGGCCGCAGCAGCACGGCGTTGGCCACGCTGAAAATCGCAGTGCTGGCTCCAATTCCCAGCGCGATCGTCAACGCCGCCGCGATCGTAAAAACCGGGCTTTTTCGGAGCGTTCGACCTGCCAGCTTTAACTCTCGCCATGCCATCGGTGCACCTTATGAGAACCGCCGCTCAGCGAAGGATACACCTCGTTCGACGGCAAATCATGCTGGACGTCGGCGAGGCGGAAGTATACGCATCAGAAGCTGGGCTCTGAAAAGAGGTTGCCGGGCGGCGACGGGGAAAAATGAGCGATTCAGGGGGCCGGCGCGTCCAAGAGAGGGTTTGACCCTGGAATGGGTTCCAGGGTTGATACTTCGCTTGAGGGAGGCGGATTTGAGGCAGAGCGCGGATGACGGACAGGTGCGTGGCGGGTTGCGGTCCGGGGAATTGGCGGGGCTGGCGCGAGTGAGTACCGATCTGCTGCGGCACTACGAGCGAATCGGCGTCTTGCCGAAGGCGGAGCGGGGGGCGAACGGGTACCGGGCGTATCCGGCGGCGGCGCTGAGCCGGGTACGGGTGACTCGGCGAGCGGTGGCACTGGGATTTACGCTGGCCGAGTTGGGCCGCATTTTTGGTGTGCGGGATCGCGGGGGAGCGCCGTGCCGCAGCGTGCGGGCGCTGGCGGAAGAAAAGCTGCGGCAAGTGGAGAAGAGCCTGGCGGAGTTACGGGCTTTGCGGAGGCAACTGAGCGGGATGCTGGCGGAGTGGGATGTGCGGTTGCGGCGAAGCAATGGAAAGCGAGCGGATTTGCTGTACGGGCTGGAGCGGTTGCCCATGCGAGAAAAGACGAAGAAGAAAGGATTTATACGGAAATGAAGACGATGCTTTCGACAGCAGTTTGCGGGGTCGGATTGCTGATGGGCGTGTATGCAAGAAACGCGGCGGGACAGGAGAAGCCGGCGGCACCGGCGCGGGATACCGGTAAAGCGGCGCAGGAGGAAAAGCATCAGCACGACGTGCAGGAACACGGCGACCACGTGATGGGTTTTTCGCATGACAAGGCGACGCATCATTTCCGGCTGTATGCGGATGGGGGCGCGATTGAAGTTGGGGCGAACGACGCGAAAGACACGTCTACGCGGGAGGCCATTCGGGGACACTTTACGCATATCGTAAAAATGTTTGCGGCGGGCGATTTTACGGCGCCGATTTTGATCCATTCGCAGAATCCGCCGGGTGCGGAAACGATGAAACGGTTGCGCGGGGAGATTGCGTACCGGCTGGAGAAGACGGAGCAGGGAGCGCGGATTCGGATCAGCACGAAGAATGCGGAGGCGGTCCAGGCGGTGCATGGGTTCTTGCGGTTTCAGATTTCGGAGCATCAGACGGGGGATTCGGGGGAGGTAGTGGTGGAGGGAAAGGCGTAAGAGAGGGCCTTTTGTGGCAAGCCAGGGCTGGCGCTTCGTGGCTACGGCGGCGCGACTTGGCAGGGGCACAGGCAGGAGTGCCCTTCGAGGCTCAGGGCAAGCTCTGTGCTACTTGTTGGAACCTTTTGGCTGCTGGAACGTATGTTCTAACAGACTAGTGGTCGAGGGGGTAGGTGTGCGGGCGATCTGGAAAGACATGCAATACGGGTTCCGCATGCTGGCGAAGAGCCCGTCGTTCACGATCATTGCGGTGTTGACGCTGGCGTTGGGAGTGGGCGCGAACACGGCGATCTTCAGCGTGATTAATGGATTCTTTTTGCGGCCGCTGCCGGGCAAAGACAATGCGGGATTGCTGGTGGTGGCGGTGAAAAGCAAGACCGAGCAGTTCTACCGTAGCGTTTCCTATCTGGATTACCAGGATTACCGGACGAAAGCCGACGCGTTTTCGGATATGTCGGCCTACGCAAACGACTTGGTGGGGCTGGGTGTGGATAACCGCACCGAGCGCACGCTGGTTCAGCACACGACGGGGAATTTCTTCAGTTTTTTGGGATTGCAGCCGGCGTTGGGGCGTTTTTTCCGTTCCGAAGAGGGCGAAAAGCCCGGGACCGAGCAGTTCGTGGTGCTGGGGTACGGATATTGGAAGCGGCGGTTTGGCGGCAGTGCGTCGGTGATCGGCAAGGCCGCGGCCATCAACGGGAAGCCGTGCACGATCATCGGGGTGGCGCCGGAAGAGTTGATCGGGCCGTTCACGCCGATCGAAACGGACGCGTATTTGACGCTGGGGCTGGTGAATAAGCCAGCGGATCTGGAGAAGGAGCGCGGCATCGGAGAGATGCACATTTTTGCGCGGCCGAAGCCGGGCGTAACGCAGGAGCAAGCGCGCGCTTCGCTCGCCGTCATCGGCGCGCAACTGGAGCGGGAATATCCTGCCACTAACAAAGGACTGGTGCCGGAAGCGCTGCCGGAACGACTGGCGCGGCCGGAACCGGATGCGGCGCGAACGAATCCCATCGGTGCGGCGGTGTTTTTGGGAATGGTTGGATTAGTGCTGCTCATTACCTGCGTAAACGTGGCGAATCTAGTTCTGGTGCGGGCGTCGACGCGGTTCAAAGAGATAGCCATTCGTGCTTCGCTGGGAGCAGGACGCGCGCGCATTTTCCGGCAATTGTTGACCGAGAGCCTAATGCTCAGCCTGATGGGCGGAGCGGCGGGGGCTTTGCTGGGGGCGTGGTTCACGCACTTGATCGGGTCGATCCGCTTTTCGTCGGACCTTATGGTGCATTTGAACATGAGCTTTGACTGGCGGGTGTTTGCGTATATCGGCGCGATTGCGTTGGTGAGCGGAGTGGCGGTTGGACTCTTGCCGGCATGGCGGGCTTCGCGAATGAACTTGAATCTGGTGCTGCGGGAAAGCGGACGCTCGGGCGGGCCCGGAGCAGCGCACCAGCGAATGCGGAACGCGCTGGTGATTGCGCAGGTGGCTGGGACGCTGGTGGTGCTGGTGGTCGCGGGGCTGTTTGCGCGCAGCTTGCAATCGACGCAGCGGATGGACCTGGGATTCAACCCGAATGGGGTGTTGAATCTGGGGATTGATCCATCGCAAATCGGGTACGACGAAGCACGGGGCGCGAATCTGTTTCGGACGATTAAAGAACGAGTGGAGAGCGTTGCGGGCGTGCAAGCAGCAAGTTACGCGTATTCGAGTCCGTTCGGCGTGTACAACGCGACGAGCGCGGTGTGGAAGGAAAACCAGAAAAGCATGCCGGCGAACGAAGTACCGACGTTTCTCTACAACCGCGTGGATGAAGATTATTTTCAGACGTTGCAGATTCCAGTGCTGCATGGGCGGGGGTTTTCGAAGCAGGACCAGGCGGGATCGCTACGCGTAGCGGTGATCAACGAGACCATGGCCAAGCGGCTGTGGCCGGGCGAGGACGCTGTCGGGCACCATTTTTCGTACGGCGATGGCGGAACTGCGTCCGTGGAAGTGATTGGCGTGGCGAAGGACGGACGGTACTCGAACGCGATGGAGGATCAAGAGGCGTATTTTTATCTGCCGCTGTCGCAACACTACAGCGCCATTCGCGTGCTGCATGTACGCGGAGCGATCGACCCGACTGCGCTGGCTTCTGCGGTGCAGCGAGAGATTCAGGCAGTGGACCCGGCGCTGCCGGTGTACAACGTGCAGGCGATGAAAGATTCGCTGAATGGCGTGAACGGATTTTTCCTGGCGCGAATGGGGGCGATGTTCGCGTCGATTCTGGGGACGCTGGGGTTGATGCTGGCGGTGGTGGGGGTGTACGGCGTGGTGTCCTACGCGGTGGCGCTGCGGACGCAGGAGATTGGCGTGCGCATGGCGCTGGGAGCGCAGAGTGGCAGCGTGCTGGCCATGATTTTGCGGCAAGGGGTGACCCTGGCGGGTTATGGGCTGGTGATCGGGCTGGCGCTTTCGTTGGCGTTGTCGCGGTTTCTGAAGAGCTTACTGTTTCAGGTGAGTACGGCGGACCCGGTGACTTACGCTGGAGTGTCATTGTTGATGCTCGCGATTACGGTGGTGGCTTGTTACATTCCGGCGCGGCGGGCTAGCGTGGTGGATCCATTGGTGGCTTTGCGGTACGAGTGACTGATGGCCGCTTCCGGGTTGGCCAGACCTTGCCTTGCTGCGCGCTGAAACCATGGTTTGGCTTCAGCGGCACAGGCAGGAGTGCCTGTGCTACTGCGATTGTGCGGCGGGTGGGATGCGCGTAAAATAGGGGATTCGCGCACACTTCTATGGCTTCCCCGTTCAACATTATCTCGAACTCGACGCCGCCGGCGGTTCCGCCGGTGAATGCGCATCCACGGCCAGAGTGGCTGCGGGTGCGGTTTCTAGGTGGCGAGAAATATCAGGATTTGAAGCGAATCATGCGGACGCTGGACCTGCATACCGTGTGCGAAAGCGCGCGGTGCCCGAATATGGGCGAATGCTGGGAACATGGGACGGCGACGTTCATGATTCTGGGCGATATTTGCACGCGGGCTTGCGGATTTTGCGCCGTGCCTTCGGGCAAGCCGGTGGGACCGCCGGATGAGGACGAGCCTCTGCGCGTTGCGGAAGCGGTGGCGCGGATGGGTTTGCGGTACGCGGTGGTGACTTCCGTGAATCGCGATGACCAGCCGGACGGCGGGGCAGCGATTTTTGCGCGGACGATTGAAGAGATTCGGCGGCGCGTGCCGGGATGCAAAGTGGAAGTGCTGATTCCAGATTTCCGCGGGAATTGGGATGCGTTGAATAAAGTGCTGGCGACGCGACCGGATGTGCTGAATCACAACACGGAGACCGTGCCACGGTTATACCGGCAGGTACGCAAGGGCGCGCTGTACGAGCGGTCTCTGGAATTGCTGCGGCGGGCCAAGGAAACGCATCCGGACGTGCCGACGAAGACGGGATTGATGCTGGGGCTAGGCGAAGAGCGCGACGAAGTGCTGGCGACGATGCAGGATCTGGCCGGGCAAGGCACGGATATTTTGACGCTGGGGCAATACTTGCAGCCAACGCGTGAGCATCTGCCAATTGTGCGGTACGTGCATCCGGATGAATTTGCCGAGTACAAAGTGCTGGGCGAAAAGATGGGCTTCAAGCATGTAGAGGCGGGGCCGCTGGTGCGGTCTTCGTATCACGCGTTCGATCAAGCGGAATCCGCGCACAGATAAGCAGTCTTACTTCCGGATCAATTTGCTGGCCCGCGTCAGGGGGCACAGGCGCTTCGCAGCTCAGGGCGAGCAAGAGTGCCCTTCGAGGCTCAGGGCAAGCCTGTGCTACTGGGCTATTTTACGATGACGGTGGACCAGTCGGTGAAGGGGACGGCGCGGCCGCCGCGGATGACGGTGGGCAGCACGTGCTTGAAGCCCTTGTGGTCGCGCGGCGAGTAGGTGATTTTGAGTTGCGAGCCGAGGCCGGCGTCGAAATCGTGAATCGATTCGATTCCGCGGATCAGGCCTTCGCGGGTCAGGTCTTTGCCGGCGTGCTTCAGGCCTTCGACCAGGACCATGGCGTCCACAAAACCTTCCAGGCTTACGAAGTTGGGGCGCGACGTTGCAGCGTACTTCTGAAGCGCTCGGCGATAGAGCGCGACGGTTTTCAGGTCGGTGAGGTAATAGGGCGGAACGACCTGGGTGATGACCATACCCTCGGCGTCGCTTCCGGCTTCCTGAATCAGCTCGTCGGTACCGACGAAAGATACGGTGAGGAAAAGGGGCTTCCAGTTCTTGGCGTGAGATTGCTTGAGGATGGGGGCGACGGTGTTGGACGGGCCGACGACGACAACCGCGTCAGGGCTGGCGGCGCGCACGGTATCGATGGCTCCGCCTACTTGGGCGGTTTGACGCTGGTACGAGGCGACGGCCACAGGCTCGGAGCCGCTGGCGGCGAGGGCAGTTCTTACGCCTTCGAGTACCGCGGAGCCAAAGGCGTCGTCCGGGTAGATGACGCCGATCTTTTTGTAGCCAAGCGTTTTGCGCAGGCCGTCGATCTGCTCGCGCGTTTCGTCAAAGTAGGAGGCGCGGACGTTGACGACCCAGTGGCGCAACGGGGCGTAGAGGGTTTGCGCTCCGGTGAACAGGCCGATCAGCGGAATTTTGTTGGCCTCGGCCATAGGAACGTACTTGACGGCAGTGGGAGTACCGACGAAGAAAGCCAGGGCGAAGACTTTCTGGTTCAACAGGCGATCGAAGCAGGCCTGGGTCTTAGCGGGATCATAGCTGTCGTCGTAGGCGAGGAGCTTGAGTTTGCGACCGTCGACGCCGCCAGCTTCGTTAACCATGGCGAAGTAGGCGTTGGCACCAGCAACGGTTTCGGTGCCGAGGAAATGGGAAGGGCCCTCCAGGGCGGAACACGAGCCAATCAGGATTTCGGAATCAGTGACCCCGGGAGTCTGACTCCGGGCGGCGGTGGCCAGCAGCAGTAAGAGCAAACCTGGAAAAGCACGGGAGGGCCGAAGCCCACGTGTATTCATCTGAATCCCCCCAAGAGATCGGCTGAGCCGATGCGGATTGACTCCAGTGTCTCGCGGGGACAACGGGAACGATGGGGTTCGGAGCGGGATGAGGCGAAATAGTTAGGGATAATGCTGAAGCTATCTATACAGTAAGTATTATAGAACTAGGTTTTGAGGCGGGGAGCAAGAAGTACGATCACCAGCCCCACGAGTGCCAGGCTGATGGAAGCTATTTTGGGAATCTCCACGGTATTTTCTTCGTCGACAGTGGCCTGAATGGGACCCAGCTTGGCGACTTCCTTCTTCTGGTGATAGCGGAAGGTGGGATTGACCAAGCCGAGGATGCCAGCGAGGACCAGCAGGACGCCAATCACCAGCAGAAAGCGTTTCATGGCGAAACACTACCACAGAAGAGGCGCCCTAGGTGAACGTGTCCGACAACACCCCTGCGCCAGGATCGGCACAGGAAGCGGAGTTTTTCGTGGGAATACTTACGAACGAGCGGCGGCAGCGGCAGCAGCCTTCTTCGCGGCCTTGGCAGCGGTGGAAGCTTTGCGGCGGCGCTTGGTCTTGGGCGGCGTGGCGGGAGCCTCGCCGATTAGCTCGGCCGTCATAATGCTGGTGACAAACAGCTTCGGGCCATGATCGTCAAAATCAACGGCGGTGCGTTCCCCGTCCGAAGCGGTGACGATACCCAGGCCGTACACGTCGTGCTTGATGGTTTGCCCTTCTTGCATTGTTTGCACAACTTCCTCCTTGACCGCTTACTTCGTTCCGGAATCTCTTAGCGTTCGAATCTCTTTTTTTGAGGGGCTCGGTGAAGCCAAGCCCCCCAAATCAACAGGCTAGAGGCTTGTGACGTTCTCCGCCTGAAGGCCCTTCGGGCCCTTCTTTACTTCAAACTCCACCGCCTGGCCTTCATTGAGGGACTTGTAACCGTCCATCATGATGGCAGAGAAGTGAACGAAAACGTCTTCTCCGGTCTGGCGTTGGATGAACCCGTAGCCCTTCGAAGCATTGAACCACTTCACTGTTCCTTGTTCCTTCACTGCCTAACCTCGCATACGCGGCCCCGGCCAAGACCGAAACCGTCGAATTGGAATTGCATTGCCTCTCTTGGTCCGTAGCGCCGGTCTTCGCTGGCCAACCCTGGGCGGCCACCCAAGACGAAGTGCCCGTGACGCCTCCAGCCCGCAAAAAAAGGGCCTACAAGGCTTTGCCTTGCAGCCCTCTGAAACGAGTCAAAAGGTAATACAAGAGCAACAAACGCTAGGGAAATAGTACCACAAGAAGTGCATTTTGTCCACGGCCGGAGGGTGTGGGTAGGGGCGGGCTGAATCTCTGTAGGTCTATGATAACAGGGCTGTTGAACGGTTCCGAAGGGGTCGAGGAGCTAGTCCAAGGCTTCCGGCTGCAGGCCAAAGCTCTTCTCGCCGGAGGCCTTGTTTTCCCAGTATTTCTTAACCCAAGCTTCCCAACTTTTGCCTGCCGCGGTATCTCTTCCGCTAAATGCCAATGCCGCAATATCGGCATAGGCGATCTTGCGTCGCGGGCTGGAGTCACTGGGGATCAGGCGTACAAAAGAGGTGGTCAAAGCCGGGCCGGAGATACGGTCGAAGACGTAACCCTCGACTTTTGAGCCATCTCGCAGGGTGACCGTGATGTCGCCGCGGTAGTCGAAGGCTTTTTCCAGGGCGATGCGCAATTCTTCTTCGCTGGCGAGCTCCGGTACCCAACCCTGTACTGCATCGTGTGCAGTACCCGGAGCGACTTCGAGCATATCGGGATTTAGCGGGCGTTCTTCGGTGTGGCTCGGGCGATCAGCGTGGCGCGGACCGGTCATGCGCGGGTCTCTTCGAGTTGCGATTTGCCCGCATCGATTTGTACCAATGGATTGTAGGAATGCACCGGCTTAACCGGCTCGCGGAGCATCGCGACAGCGTCCGGATCTTCGTACTGACCTGCGAAGGTCGCCTTGATGGTCTGCCAAAGACCGCTAAGACCGCTGAAAGTGTGGTCGACTGCGGAAGCCTCGTAGCCGCTGTGCACCATGCAATTCGCGCACTTGGGATTGCCGGACTCCGTGCCGTAGTTCTGCCATTCGGTGCTGTCCAGCAACTCCTGGAAGGTGTCCACGTAACCGTCCTGCAGCAAATAGCAGGGTTTTTGCCAGCCGAACAGGTTGTAGGTGGGCATGCCCCAGGGCGTGCAGGCGTAGGTGCGCTTGCCCATCAGGAATTCGAGAAAGAGCGGCGACTGGTTGAATTGCCAGGACTTCTTGCGGTTCGAGAGAATCGCGCGGAACAAGCGGCGGGTGCGCGCGCGGCCCAGGAAGTGCTTTTGATCTGGTGCTTTATCATAAGAATAGCCGGGGGAAAGCATCATGCCTTCGACGCCGATTTCCATCATTTCGTCGAAGAACGAGCGGACGCTGTTGGGATCGGCTCCATCGAAAAGCGTGGTGTTGGTGGTGACCCGAAAGCCGCGCTTGACGGCTTCGCGCACGCCTTCGAGCGCCAAGTCGTACCCGCCTTCGCGGCAGACCGAGAAATCGTGGTGTTCTTTCTGGCCGTCCACGTGAACCGAAAACGTCAAGTATTTGCTGGGCTTGAAGAGATCGAGCTTTTCCCTGAGCAACAGCGCGTTGGTGCAGAGGTAGATATATTTTTTACGCGCAACCAGACCTTCGACGATTTTGTCGATCTGCGAGTGCATTAGCGGCTCGCCGCCGGGAATAGACACCATCGGAGTGCCGCACTCGTCCACGGCCTTAAAGCATTCTTCGGGACTCAGTTCCTTCTTCAGAATGTGAGCGGGATACTGGATCTTGCCGCAGCCGGCGCAGGCAAGATTGCAGCGGAACAGCGGCTCCAGCATCAACACGAACGGATAGCGCTTGCGTCCCTTGAGCTTTTGCTTCAGGACGTAGCTGGCAACAGTCCAAGCCTGTGAAATAGGTACCGGCATCTTCCCCGCTTACTGCCCATAGAGATAGAGGGGTAACGGCAGGCCCCTCAGGCATCTATTATTCTACCCGAGAATGGCGGAAATCGCCGTGCGGGTTCTTATGGGATGCGGCCCGGTGTACCTGCGTGGTACGCCGCGTGCATTTCTGGGGTCATGGAACTGTACTCCACCGTGCCGGAGATACCTCAGATGGCGGAGGTTTCGGCGGCCACGCAGCTTCCGGGCGTAGAATCAGCTCATAAAACCGCCATGGCGCGACAAAATCTCATTTCGGTGTTCGATTCGTTCCTGAGCCATGGATCGGATGTGGCTGTCATCGAAAGGCGCGGGTACCGCCGGAAAACACTGACATATCGGGAGTTGCATGCCAACGCGGTGGCCTGGAGCCAGCGGCTTGCAGCGCAAGGAATTGCTCCTGGCGATCACGCGCTGCTCTGGGGGCCAAATTCCGCGGCGTGGGTGGCCTGCTTTTGGGGCATTTTGCTGCGCGGGGCCGTTGCGGTTCCGATGGATGCTGGGGCCACGCTCGATTTCGTGCAGCGAACGGTGGCCAGCGCTCGAGTCAAATTGATCCTGCGCGACGAATCGCTGCCGAAGTTGCCGGGCGGTCCAACTTCGCTGGTGATCAACGAAGTTGCGGACCCAGGTGGAAACCTTTCGAGTTCGACGCCGCTTCCGGTGCTCCCGGCTGAAAAGCCTGAACGAAATGCGATCGCCGAAATTCTCTTTACATCGGGGACCACGAGTGAGCCTCGGGGTGTGGTGCTGACCCACGGAAATTTTCTGGCCAACCTGGAGCCACTGGAGCGCGGCATCGATGCCTATCGCAAGTACGAGCGTTGGTTTCATCCGTTGCGATTCGTCAGTCTGGTGCCGATGAGCCATGTCTTCGGACAATTCATGGCGCTCTTTGTTCCGCCGCTGCTGGGCGCCGCCGTGGTTTTCGAATCCTCCAGCAATCCCGCGGAGATCGTGCAGACGATCAAACGCGAGCGAGCAACGCTGCTGATCGCGGTTCCGCGCATGCTGGACGCCTTGCGGTCTGGAATCGCGCGCGACGTGGAAGCGCATCAGCAAACACGAAGGTTCCGGCGGTCTTACGCCGCGGCTGAGGGCGAGAAATTCTTGCGCCGCGTCTGGCGCTTTCGGGATATTCACCGGCGCTTGGGCTGGAAATTCTGGGCCGTTGTTTCGGGAGGCGCTGCGCTGGGAGCCGAAACAGAGGATTTTTTCAAGCGTACCGGATATGCCGTCGTGCAGGGCTACGGCATGACGGAAAGCGCTTCGCTCATTAGCTTGAATCACCCCTTTCGTGCCACGCAAGGTTCCGTGGGCAAAGTGCTTCCGGGACGCGAGTTTAGGCTTGGCGAGGACGGTGAGATTCTGGTGTGTGGCGAAAATGTCTCCGCCGGCTACTGGGAATCCGGCGAACTGCGGCCCTCGAGTAACCACGGATGGCTGCATACGGGCGATATCGGCGAAGTGGATGCGGACGGCAATCTGCGTTTCCGTGGGCGAAAGAAAAACGTCATCGTCACGCCAGCCGGTCTCAACATCTACCCCGAAGACCTGGAAGAGGTCTTGCGCGAACAGCCAGGCGTGGGCGATTGCGTGGTGCTGGCGGGCGAACGCGAAGGCAATGCTGAGCCCTTGGCCGTCCTGCTGATGGACGGTTCCGCCAAGGCAGGTGACGCGGCGGCAAGTGCAAATGTGGTGCTGGCGGAATATCAGCGAATCGTGGACTGGTTCGAGTGGCCAGAAGTCGATTTTCCGCGCACGGCAACGGGCAAGCCGAAACTGACGGAGATCCGCGCGTGGGTGGAAAAGATGCGCGACGAGCGGGCTCGTGGCGTTGTGTCAGCGGGCGGGCCGAGCCCCACCCCTCCAATCGGTGCTATCGATGCATTGATCGCGAGAGTCTCTGGAAGAAGAGAGACCGGCGGCGCGCAACTGGAACAAAGCCTTGGGCTTTCCTCGTTGGACCGCGTGGAGCTGCTCTCGGCTCTCGAAGATAAGTTCCACGTGGAACTCAACGAGACCGCTTTCGCAGAGGCGAGGACCGTCGCCGATATCCAACAACTGCTCCGCCAACCCTCGGTGCGCAGCTCGGATTATGTTTATCCGCACTGGGCACAATGGCCGCCTACGCGATGGCTGCGGCTGCTGGTCTACTACTTGCTGGTTTGGCCGGCCACGCAGATTCTTGGGCACCCCCGTATCCATGGCCTAGAACACCTGCGCAGGCTCCGCGGCCCGGTCCTCGTCGTGTCCAATCACATCACCCGGCGCGCGGACATCGGCTTGATTCTGGCAGCGCTGCCGCGAAGATTTCGTCATCGCCTGGCCATCGCCATGGGCGGAGAGACCCTGCAGGAAATGCGCAAACCGCCGCGCGATTGGTTTTTCCTGAAGCGCTGGTCCTATGAAATCGGCTATTGGCTGGTCACCGCGCTTTTCAATGTTTTTCCGTTGCCGCAATTTTCCGGCTTTCGCGAAAGTTTTCGGTTTGCGGGCGAATCGGCGGACCGCGGGTACAGCGTGCTGGTTTTTCCGGAAGGTGTGGTCAACGATACGGCGACCGGGGAAATGGCACCTTTTCGATCCGGAATCGGCCTGTTGGCGCGGAATCTGCGCATTCCCATCGTGCCGATTCGACTGGACGGAGTCTGGCGCATGAAGCGGCAAGGCCGGCGTCTCGCGCATCTTGGTGAAATCACCGTGCATATCGGTGCGCCAGTGTCCTTTCACCCGGACACTGCGCCGGAAGAAATCGCTTCGCGCCTGGAAACCCTGATCAAGTCACTGTGATGGGGCAAATCGCTAACAGGCAGGCGTCGTCGATAACATGTCCGCTGCAGTCAACGCATAAACAGCGGCGCACTCCGCGACGCGATCGATGGTCACAAATTCATGCGGCCCGTGAGAAACCGCTAGCAATCCCGGTCCATTGGCAAACGCCGGAATTCCGAGTTCGGCATAAAATCGAATTTCCAACAGCCCGGGGCACATCTCAAAGCGGGCTTCACGCCCGGTGACGTCGCGAATGTTTCGTGCCAATGCCGCACCGAGCGGAGCATCTTCGGGCACACCCGCCGCTCCACCCTCTTGAAGAATTGTTACCTGAAGATCGATTCCGGTGGCGCGAGCTTCTTCCAAGACCGCAAGCAAGCGCCGTTTTTCCTGGTGAAAGTCTTCTTCCGGATTGATCCGGCGATCGATCGTGAACGAACAAACTTCCGGCACCACATTGAAGTTCTTTCCCGATTCCGCCTGGCCGCCCAGCATGAGGATGGACCGCCGCGCGGCAACCGGAACGATGTGATAGGAAGTCACGCGCGTCTCGACTTCGTTTTTCAGGCGCGTCAGAGCTTGGCAAACCTGGAGCATCTGTTCAAAAGCGTTCACGCCCGCAAATTGGCGTCCTACGTGAGCGGACTTGCCCTGGATGGTCACGCGCAGCGTGATGGCGCCGCGATTCGCGTTCCAGATCACGCCGCCGGTAGGTTCGGGCGTCAGCATTCCGATGGCGTTCTGACCGAGCAAACCTCGTGCGGCGAGATCGCGGGAGCCGCGCGGGCCAGCCGTCTCTTCGTCGGCTACGAAGACCAGTCCGATGCGGCCATCCAGCGGAATGGCGCAATCCTTGAGCGCCTTGGCAGCGTAAGTCATCGCCGCCAGTCCGCTTTTCATATCGGCGGAGCCGCGGCCAAACAGATTTGCTCCCTGGAGATGCGGCTCGAATTGCGCGGCGTTCTGCGCGGGCACAACGTCGTAGTGTCCGCTGAAGTACAGAGTTCGTTGGCCTGAGCCGACAAAAGCCATCACGCAATCGCCGACGAGAGAGACATCGTCAAAACCGATCTCGACAAGGTGCTCTCGAATATTCTGTGCGGCTTGGCCGTAGCAATTCCCGGGAGGATTTTCCGTCGGGATGGCCACAAGCTCTCGCGTCCATTCCACCATCGCTTCGCGATGGCTGGTAATGGCTTGCAACAGCGCGGATTGGGCGGATGCTTGCATGGACGGTTCCCAGTTGCAGACCGAGTTTGCTGCCAGCTCAGTCTGGCATCGGGGGTTACCTGCGATAGCGCCAAAATGGCGATGAGCAAATGGAAAACGGCAGGGATGTTCGGATGTCTTTACTTTTCGACAGTGCGCGCGTTGTTCGTGCCGCGGGCTTCGGGGTGCCGCGGGCTCCAGTCTTCGGGAGGAAACGCCACGCGCCAGAACGTCGGCCGCGGCTCGGAAAACTCTAGGCCAATTTCGGCTTTGCCGCCGCGCACTGGGCCAAGGAACGCCACGTGGCACTCCTGTTCCTCTTCCGTACGCTTGTGCTGGAGTTTCACAGTGGCGCCGCTGGTGGTACGCGCCTCCAGGAGCACCAGCGCGCCGTGCGCGTTGATGGCCAGGGTCTCGGTATATTCCTCGAAAGCTTTGCCTTGCGAATCCACGCCGCGGATCCGCACTCCCACCTGCATTAAGACGCGCTGACTGCGGCGGCGGGCTCCGGTATTGATTGAATTATTGGAAAGTTGGGCCATGCGATCTCGCTGCTTTCAATATACGCGCGGCGGTCGGAAAGTCGAGAAGCTTGGCCAGATGCGGTACCGAAAAGTGACTTCGGGCAGATGGTCTTTACGACACAAAAGAATAGACACCTACGACCCGCGCCGCGCTTCAGCCCCGCTTTTCGATGGGCACGTAGCTGCGCGTGTCGTGGCCAAGATAAATCTGCCGGGGGCGCGCGATTTTTTGCTCGGGATCGAGCAGCATTTCTTCCCACTGCGCGATCCAGCCGGAGGTGCGGGGAATCGCGAAAAGTACCGGGAACATGGTCATCGGGAAGCCCATGGACTGGTAGATCAGTCCGGTGTAGAAGTCCACGTTGGGATACAGCTTGCGCTTCACGAAGTAATCGTCCTCCAGCGCGATCCGTTCGCATTCCAAGGCGATTTCCAGCAGCGGATTCTTGCCCATCAAATCGAAGACTTCGTAGGCCACGCGCTTGATAATGCGCGCGCGGGGATCGTAATTCTTATATACGCGGTGGCCGAAGCCCATCAGTTTGGTTTCGCCGGCTTTGACGCGTTTGATGAAGTCCGGCACTTTCTGTACCGAGCCGATTTCCATGAGCATGCGCAGGACTTCTTCGTTGGCGCCGCCGTGCAGCGGGCCATAGAGAGCGGCAATCGCCGCGGCTGTCGCGCAATACGGATCGACGTGCGAACTACCCACGCCGCGAATGGTGTTGGCCGAGCAATTCTGTTCATGGTCCGCGTGCAAAATGAACAGGATGTCCAGGGCGTGCTCCAGCGTCGGATTCGGTTTGTAGCGGGTCTCCGTGGTGCGAAACAACATGTTCAGAAAATTGCCGGGGTAGCTCAGGTCATTGTCCGGATAGACGAACGGCATGCCCAGCGAGTGCCGATAGGAAAACGCCGCAATCGTCGGCATCTTGCCGACCAGGCGATACGTTTGTTTCTTGCGGGATTCGGCGTTAAAGATGTCTTTTGCGTCGTGGTAAAACGTCGAAAGCGCCGCAATCGTCGAGATCATCATGCCCATGGGATGGGCGTCGTAGTGAAAGCCGTCGAGAAACTTCTTGATGCTTTCATGGATAAATGTGTGGTGGGTGACGTTGTAAGTCCAATCCTTGAGTTGCGAAGAGGTCGGCAGCTCGCCGTTGAGCAATAGATAGGCCGTCTCGAGATACGTGCTCTTCTCCGCCAGATCGTCGATCGGATAGCCGCGGTAGCGCAGAATGCCTTCGTCGCCGTCGATGAAGGTCACCCGGCTAATGCACGAAGCGGTGTTGTTGAACGCCGGGTCGTAGCTCATCATCCCGAATTCCTTGGGATCGACCTTGATTTGCCGCAAATCCGCGGCGCGGATGGTGCCGTGGGTGATGGGCACTTCGTAGGACTTCCCGGTGCGGTTGTCGGTGATGGTCAGCGTTTCGCGGGCCATGGAGGAGCCCTCAGTCTTTCTGGCTTGCGTTGTGGTCGGTGCGGAATCCATCGCCAAACCTCGGAGCGGAGCACAGGCTGTTGTTCCCTACCACTCTACACCAAAGTCGAGGAGCGCGGGAATGGCGGGAGGGGCGGCCAAAAAGCGTGCAAGTGTAGGCGGGTGCAGGAGTTGCAGGCGAGGAGAGTGGCGCAGCGTGACTGGCTGCGACCAAATCGCCGGGATGGGCATCCAATCCCATGTTCTCACATTAGTCGTTATAACAACTACAGTTCTTTAACTTCATCAGGGGGAGCTTCTCGATGATCGCTATTCGCAAAAGCAAAGACCGCGGCCACGCCGACCACGGCTGGCTCAATACCCGCTTCAGCTTTTCTTTCGCGGACTATTACGACCCCAAGCACGAACAGTTTCGCACCCTGCGCGTGATGAACGATGATCGCGTGGCCGGCGGCGGCGGCTTTCCCAATCACCCGCATCGCGACATGGAGATCGTCACCTACGTCCTGGAAGGCGCGCTTGAGCATCGCGACAGCATGGGCAACGGCTCGGTCATCCGCCCGGGCGACGTGCAATACATGAGCGCAGGAACCGGCGTGACGCACAGCGAGTTCAATGCCTCGAAAAAGGATCCCGTGCATCTGTACCAAATCTGGATGTTCCCGGACAAGCAGGGCTACAAGCCGGCCTACGACCAGAAAAACTTCAGTGAAGTCGAGAGGCGCGGCAGATTGCGGCTGCTTGCCTCACCGGATGGCCGCGATGGCTCAGTGAAGATTCGCCAGGATAACCAGCTGTACGCGACGATTCTCGGTGCCAACGAGTCTGTCCGCCACGAACTGCAGCCCGAGCGCCACGCCTACGTGCAAGTAGCCCGCGGCAGCGTCAAGCTCAACGGCGAGCAACTCGAAGAAGGCGACGGCGCAGCCATCTCCGCCGAAAAGTCGCTGGAGTTAGTCGGAGTGAAGAACGCCGAAGTTCTGCTCTTCGACCTGGCGTAAACAACCAGCACCAGTGGGGGCGCGGCACTGCTGCGCCCTAACTCGGCGACCACAACAAGTTTGTAGGTGTTATTTCACCGCAAGTACCAGGGCGGTCAGCCCCGTGTCCGCTGGAACTCGCGCATAAAGCTCACCAGTGATTCGACTGCGGCAGGCTCAACGGCGTTGTAAAGCGAAACGCGCATGCCGCCTACTGAACGATGCCCGGGCGTCCCCACCAGGCCGTGCGCCGCAGCGTCCACGCCGAATGCTTTTTCCTTCGCTTCATCGCCGCCGGCGACGCGAAACACCACATTCATTTTCGAGCGATCCGATTTCGCCACCGGGCACGAATAGAATCCGCCGCTCGACTCAATCGTTTCGTAGAGCAGCTTGGCTTTGGCGTCGTTGCGCTTTTCGATTCCCGCCACGCCGCCCTCTTTTTCAATCCACTCCAGAACCAGCCCGATGATGTAAATCGCAAATGTCGGCGGCGTGTGATACAGCGACTTTTCTTTGATGTGCGTGCGGTATTGCAGCAGCGTCGGCAAATTCTTGTCCGCCCGTTCGGCCAGGTCTTTCCGCACAATCACCACTGTCGCGCCTGAGGGTCCCAGATTTTTCTGCGCCCCGGCAAAGATCAAACCAAACCGCCGCACATCTACTGGCTTCGACGCGATGTCCGACGACATATCCGCCACCAGCGGCGCCGAGGTTTCCGGCAATGCCGTCCACTGCGTCCCCTCAATGGTGTTGTTCGTGCAAATGTGTACGTACGAAGCGTCCGCCGAAAACTTCATCTCATCGCGGCGCGGCAGTCGCGCAAACTTCTCGCCTTCCGTAGACGCCGCGATATTGTGCAGCACGCCTTTCTTCAACTCACCGATCGCCTTGGCCGTCCACGTCCCGCTGTGCAGCACATCGACAGGCTTGCCCGGCAGGCACAGATTCATGGGCGCCATGGTAAATTGCATGCTCCCGCCACCCTGCAAGAAAATCACCGCATACTCTTCGGGAATCGCCAGCAACCGCCGCAGCCGCGCTTCCGCGTCCGCGTTGATGCTCTCAAACTCCGGCGACCGGTGGCTCATCTCCATCACGGACATGCCGCTCCCGTCCCAATCCAGCAACTCCTCGCGAATTCGCTCCAGCACCGGCAAAGGCAAAGCTCCCGGCCCCGCATTAAAATTGGCGACACGCTTGGAACCCTGCACAGAAGCGATGGACGAACTCACGTTGGAACTCCCTCTCCAGGAGATCTAGCAGCGAAAGACAGGGAACGCCGCTTCGGCTTTCAGAATAGCAGAAATGAAAGTTAGGTCAGCGGGGTTACGATTCGCTAACCAGCGCAAACTCCACACGCTTGCGCATCGGATCGATTCGCTCCGCCCGCACGCGCACTTTATCCCCCAGATGCCACGCCAGCTCAACTGGTTTAGCGCCGCGCCCGCGCCCCGCCTTTTGCGAACCGCGTTGCTGCCGGCCGCCGCTCGCCACGGCAACAATTGCATGATCCCGCTCGCGAAACACGCACCGCGCTCCAGCCGCATCTTCCAGCGCATTCAACGGCAGTAATCCCTCCACAAACACTTCAAACAGCTCCACAAAGCATCCGTACTTCTGCACCGAAATAATCAGCCCGTCGTATTCCTCGCCCAGATGCTGTTCCATGTACTGCGCCGTCTTCCAATCCATCAACTCGCGTTCCGCCTGCGCCGCCCGTCGCTCGCACTCGGATGTTTCCTGCGCTATCTCCTCCAGTTGTTTGTACGGATAGACCACGGCTTCGCTCTTTTCCGCCCCTCCATGACGCCGGATGCCCGCGGCCGGCGCGCTCGCCCCCGGATTCTCCAGCGCCCATTTCAAATTGCGGTGCACGATTAAATCCGGATACCGCCGGATCGGCGAAGTAAAATGCGTGTACTCGTCAAATCCCAGCGCAAAATGCCCCAGCGAATCCGCCCCATACCGCGCCTGCTTCAGCGACCGCAGCATCAGGTACGAGACAATCCGCTCCTCCGGCTTGCCCACCACTTTTCGTAACAGCCGTTGATAATGTTGCGGCGTGATGTTCACTTCCGAAGCGCCCCCAGGCAGCACCACGCGCATCCCGCGTTCCCTTCCATGCCCAAACGAATCAGGCCGTCCGCCTTTCGCAGGCGATGGCACGCGTCCGTGCCGCACCGCGATCTCCCGCTGCACCAGATTCTCCACGCCCAGCGAATAGCCAAACGCCCGCGCCAAATCCTCGAACTCCAGCACTTTTCGCGCATCCGGCTTCTCGTGCACGCGATGCAGCGAAGGGATTCCGCGGCGCGCCAAATATCCGTCCACCGCGCGATTGGCCGTCAACATGAACTCTTCGATCAGCCGGTGCGCGATGTTTCGTTCGCTTCGCGTGATGCTGATCATTCGCTGCTCGTCGTCAAACTCAATCACCGGCTGCGGCAAATCAAAATCGATTGACCCATGCTCGTTGCGCCGCGCATTCAGCAGCAGCGCCAGCTCTTTCATCTGGCGGAAGCGTTCCGCCAGCGGCGCGTACCGCGCCACCATCTCCGCATCGCCTTCGATCACCTTATTTACGTTGGTGTACGTCATCCGCTCCGCCGAGCGAATCACCCCCGCCGTAAACCGCGACCCGGTAATATTCCCCCGAGCATCCAGTTCCACCAGCGCGGACATCACCAATCGGTCCTCGCCGGGCTTCAGCGAGCAAATTCCATTCGAAAGCGCCTCGGGCAGCATCGGCACCGCCCGGTCCGGAAAATACACCGAGGTGCCGCGCACCCGCGCCTCGCGGTCTAGCCTGGACCCGGCCAGAACGTAGTGCGCTACGTCCGCGATATGCACCTGCAAATGCCATCCGCCGTCCGCCCGACGCTCGACGTACACTGCATCGTCGAAATCCCGCGCGGTCTCGCCATCAATCGTCACAATCGGCAAATGCCGAAAATCTTCGCGCCCCTCGCGATCCGCGTCACTTACCGCAATCGCCCGATGTTCCGCTTCCTCCAGCACCTCCGCTGGAAATTCATACGGCAGATGATGCTTCCGGATAATAATTTCCGTGTCGACGCCCAGTTCGCCCGGCCGTCCGACAATTTCAATCACCCGCCCGGCCGGAGAGGCCCCGGCCCGCGGAAACCGCAGCAGCTCCACATTCACTACCGCCCCATCCAACTCCGGCAAACGCGGCACCCGACCCGCAGCCGAGTGCGCACCCGAACCAGCGCCGCCCGAGTCTGCAAAGCCCAACTTCGCCCGCAAAGCTGCCGTCAATTCCTGCCCAGGCGGAATTTCAATCTCGTGCTGAATCCGCGGATCGTAGGGCAGCACCACATTCCCCCGCGGCCCATACCGAAACAACCCGACCACGCTGGGATGCGCGCGGTTCAGCACCTTGAGAATTCGCCCTTCGGCTCTTTGTCCGCTCCCACTCGGCGCAGAGAATCTTCCGCCGCCGCTTCGCGGCATCACTCGCACCAGCACGTGATCGCCATGCATCGCATCGCCAATCGCATCCCGCGGGATGAATACGTCCCCATCGAGCTGCGGCATCGGCGTATCCGGAATCACAAACCCATACCCGTCGTGATGCAACACCAGCCGCCCCGCGACCTCATCCCGCGCCAACCTCCCCTCAGAACGTTCGCTCGAGCTGCTTCCGCCACCTCGCTCCGATCTCGCTTCTACGTTCGCCCTTTCGGGACGCCTTCCTTGTTGGGCCGGCTTTCCGCCGCCTTCTTGTTGTTTGGCCCGCCCAGCCAACGAATACCGCTGGCCAGCCCCCTCCTTGATGGCCCCCCGCTTCTTCAGCTGCGCCAGCATCTTAAACAACGCCTTTTGCTCGTTCCGTCGCAAATGCAGCCCCCGCGCAATCTCCTGCGCCGAAGCCGCCTCGCTCGTAACTTGCAGAAATCTCAGTATGTTATCTGGGCTCAGCTGTGCGGGTCGGCTCATAGGGGTCGTAGGGTCCGCCTCCAGACGGGGGGCCCTGGGTCGTGCGCCGCCGATTCTTTCACTTTTTTCGCAAACCCCGCAACTTTTTTCGCCTGCCAGGGGTTTCACTACCAGGCCAACACACGACCGGCAGGCCGCCCTCCGTCAGGCTTGCCGGACTTTCCCCGAGAGGGGAAAACAAAGGAGGCGGGACGACCTGGCCCGCCTCCTTTTCTTTTGCTCTATCCGCCATGCCGGATGCGCAAACAAGAACGCCTCGCGGCCGCCTCTTTTTCCACTTGCAAATTTCGCAGGAACTGCTATACTAGTTTTGCGTTTGTTGCTCTTGTATCGCCTTTGGAGTCGAAGCGGTCGCAAGGTATCAACTTGCGGCCTTTTTTTGTGCCCAACGGACGTGAAGTAGCACCAGATAGCTTTAATCGAAAAGAGAAACAAAGAAGTGAACAAAGAACAAGGAACAGTGAAGTGGTTTAATGCCAGCAAGGGCTTTGGTTTCATCCAGCGCCAGACCGGAGAGGACGTTTTCGTCCATTTCTCCGCTATCGTCGCGGATGGCTATCGCTCGCTGAACGACGGCCAAGCGGTCGAGTTTGAGGTCGTCCGCGGCCCCAAGGGCCTGCAGGCCTCCAACGTTCAGCCGCTGTAATGGTACGGTGACCGCTTAGCGGTCGCCGGCACTTCACAGCAGAAAATTCGGGCGGTGCGCTTCGGCGCCCCGCCCGTTTTTATTTCCAGCCGGCTCAGTGGGAATACCTCGCGGCCGAACCTGCTCGAGATCGACCGGCATATCGGAGTGGATACTTTACGGATACTTACCGC
>Ga0207015_1108_pt1 | contig 25888 bp, 23 predicted proteins | sample Alteio_BWMinCont_53_FD_153486 | JGI IMG/M metagenome (GOLD analysis project Ga0207015, IMG submission 153486) | Enriched cells from forest soil in Barre Woods Harvard Forest LTER site, Petersham, Massachusetts, United States -... | ecosystem: Environmental > Terrestrial > Soil > Temperate forest >...
CTCGCCGTTGGATTCGCTGACTGAACGAAAACTGCCCGCGCGACGCTCGACTGGGAAGCGATGGTGACATCGAGGGAGGTCTGCAGGCTAAATTGCAACAATGAGGCCTGTCCCTGCGGGTCTAGTTGGCCGTTGGGAAGCGCAGGCTGGTTCGCCAGGGAAATCCGGAAACTCCTTTGCTGCGTAGTGGTGTTTCGCAACGTAATCGTAAAGGCGCGTTGTAGCAGCTGCGCCGGGTTCGCCGCAGAGAAACCGAGTGGCTTCGAATTTCCCAAAGATCCAACAACCAGTCCTGGAGCAATTAGAGACGTGTAGATGTTTTGATTTCGCGACGCGGTGAATCCATCGTTCAGCCCTATTTGACACGCCGTCACTGTTTGCGTCGGATCGAAGACGCTGGTGTTCTTGCCACCTGCGGGATTTGAGGCCGAAAATGGCGGCTGGTAGTGAGTCCAGTTGCCATCGGGAGGCGGCACAACGTCGCGATTGTCCGTCCAAACGGCGTGGAATACCGGCAAGCTCGCCGAACTGGTATTGAATATCCATTTTCCGTTTTGGAAAAGAAACGACGGAGCCGGCGCGACGTCGATGTAATCTCCGAAGAAGGGCACAGTACCCTGCTCAAACATGGGCAAGTCCGGACTATCCACCTGCAGCTGTTCGGCTTGATTCGAGGCGTCAAACGGATTGATGCCGAAGAGATAGCGGGATATGCGGAACGGCGTGAAATTCGGCACTCCCAGACTGCCAGAGGGAAGCGGAGTTGCTTGGGCGCCTTGTACATCGACGGTGTGCCGCCGCGCCGTCAGCGGCGGAGCAGCGTCATTCACAAAGGGATTGAAGACCGAGGGAGATACTGGGTTGCCGAGCAGTTCTCCCTCAAATTGCCGACTCTCAGTGTAATTACTCAGATCCGGGTTCAGTGTGAAGAATCCGAGGGTGTGGTCCTCGCGAAAATCGAAATAGGCCATCGATACCTTGCCGGCGCTAAAACTCAAGCTGGGCATCAGTTGGTGGCCCCGGCCTGAAAGGGTGCTGAACGGGTGACCGGCATCATCCAAGACCGGTCCGCTGTCCACTAGAGCGGGAGTGGAAGACCAATTCGTGCCATCCGGCGACACCTTCATCACAATGCGACCGTCCCCGGAGGGTTGCCGCTGGGACCATGCGAGGTATACCCGACCAGTGTCATCCACCGTAAGCGCAGGGAACGCCGTTGTTCGGAACGACGTCGTTGTGGTTCCTTGGTCGAATGGGCATCCGGCCGGAGGAGGGTTTGGTGGCAGCGTCGTGCTGCACGACGTCGGAAACAGCACCGCATCAAACGATTTCGTGAAGGTGTTGCCCCCATCGGTAGACTTGACGATTTCGATGGCGTCCGGCTGTGAACTGGTGGCAAATCTCCGCCAGGCCACGTAAAGAGTGGCTGCGCCGTTGTTCGCGCTACTCGGATCCACTACGATAATCGTGCCCTGATTGACGGAGTTGCTTTCGCTCAGCTTAATGGGTTTGCTCCACGTGGCCCCGCAGTCCGTTGAGCTGACAAACATGATCCGCGTACTCTGCTGATTTCCGTTGAAGCTGGTGTAAGCGAGATACACTCTTCCCGCGGGAATCGTCTGCATCCCTTGCGTTCCATCCGGCTTGGTGAAAGGCACGCTACAGGTCGCATTACCGCGAGGAACGTCGGTAGCGATCCACGGTTTGTCGAGAAACTGTCCGGAATTGCCGCTGTCCACAACCACTGTCCCGAGATAACGAATGGGGTCCGTCGGTGCAAGATTCGTCAGCGTCCCGTTGGTGCGGGTTGCGTCGCCGTTTTCCTTATTGTCGTTGTCAATGAATCGCGCGACGAACACCACGCCGGATGCGTTTGTTCCGCGATTGGAAGCGATTCCGCTGTAGAAGAAAAGGCCATTGGTTCCTGCGCGCACCGTCGGATCCGCAGCGAACTGGAATCCATGCAGCGGCGAAGCAAGTCCCGCCGGAGAACTATCCAGCGGGAACCCCGGTAACAATGTGCTCTGCCAAGTCTGCCCTCCGTCGAAGGACTTGAACAGACCAAGCCACGCGTCTGCGCGCTCCTCCTGTCCCGCCAGGCCTGCGATATCCACCGCCCTGTAGTCGTTGGCACCGCCGAGCAGGTGAAGAGTGTTGCGTGTAGAAACCGCAAGTGATGGTTCATTCTGCCGTTGTAGGAACGGGTCGCCGTTGGTCCAGCCGGTGCCGGAAACCATGTTGACGCTCGGCCCAGCCGTCTGCCCCCATGCCCCGAAAGGTATTAGAAGCGCGCAGAGAGCAAAAGCGTGGCCGTGCCAACGAAGCAAGCGCATGACGATCTCCTGGTCACACACTCTCGCTGCAGGCGTGGACTCCAAGAGTCACGCAGTCTCGGGGACTCAAGATGGAAAGCCGGGCGGGCCACTAACACCGCTCTGTACGAGCTCCCCGCCGTAGCTGGGCGAAAAGGGCGACGATATGCACCGCACGATACATTGAAACGTACGTTGCGTCAACAACGGCGCCCTTTAGAACGGATTTATCGCAGAATATATACTCGGGGATGGCGATCCAGCCGACCAGTTGAGCCCCAGCGTTAATGAGATATGTGATGTGCCTTGACTGGCCTGGTTGGTACGCGCTGACCTCGAGTTGCTCAACCCTTTTGCCCAACCTCACTTCGAGTGGGCCGATTCACCAGGGCAGCGGTACAGCGACACTGACGCCTCATCTCTCGCGTATACATACATCGGTTGGTAGCATTCGGTGCATAGCTTCTGATCCGGTTCTGGCACGAAGGCTTTCTTGTCTGTTCGCAGATGACCGTAGCCGCGATTCCTGCCGGGAAGAAATGATCGCCCACAGGTGCAAGTACGAACGGAGGGCGCCCCTTGGAAAGGGGGCCGCACCGGCATCGGTGTGAAATGCACATTGCAGATGGGGGGCGGGTTCTGCGTCTCTTCTAGTGGCGTCACGATCCATTAACCTTGCTTGGGCTGATTGAGGAATTGTCGCGGTGGCTAGAATGCCATCGAAACCGAGAATTGAGCAGACTGCAAGGAATTATCGGCCTTTCGACAGACCACATCAATCTCCGCTCGTTTTAGATTTCCCGGGTTGATCAAGGCGGTGGTAACTGGGAATCTGAGCAACTGGGTACCGGCGGAGGTAGCGAGCATGACGTAGTAGAGGCTGTTGGGGCTCAATGACTCCGAAACGCTGGCGTAGCCCTTGTTCAGAACCTGGGTCACAATGATCGTGTCTGGCCCTACGGGGTTCGTTTGCGCCAGCGTCACCGACCCCGCGATATGGGTTCGGTCATCCCAGCGCGCACTCATCACCAGATTTGTTCCAAGAGTCTGCGGACGTGCAGCGGGTGGACAGATTGCAGTAATGCCAAGCAAAGCGAATAACACGTAGTTCTTCACGGGCCTTCCTCCCAGCCGTTCTTCGGCATGCCTTGATAAGCTGTTGCCGGGCTGGGTCCCGTCGTTCGTTCAAAGCTAACGGACACGCTATAGGAGAGCTGGGTTCGAGCTAATTGGCCCTGCGTACAGAATTAGTACAGCACACGTACCGCATTGCGCACCGTCGCTGGCCGGCCTGCCATCAATCGGCTCAGTGAGGGTTTGAATACCGCTTGATTGCATTGATGAAATACTCAGGTCGAGACTCCCTTCCAATCGGCAGGTGTGTGTTCAAGGCTCCAGAACTGTGGGGCTGCGGTCTTGAAGCGAAGGCCAACTTCTGCTCTGCCGCCATGCTTCTCACCTAGATACACAATTCGGCAGTCCTGTTCCTCGCGGGTGGCGACATTCCGCAAGATAAGCTTTTCGCCCAATCGGACGGACTCCGACAGAGTAATGAGACAACCATGAGCGCTCAATACGACGGCACGCGTGGGACCTGCGAATGGACGTCCATCGGCCGACTTGCCTTGTACGACCACCGGCAACTGCGCAGGCACTCGCGTTGAGCGCCGAAGGTCAAACGCGGCCTTATCGAGATCGGTGCGCCGGTTCATACGCATGATTCTAGCGTACGCCAGTCCGCTATTACCGCTGACCGAGGTCTGCAGGGCCTTTGCGTCTTTCTTGTTAACACTGACCGATAGGCCAGTAGACTCTACGCAAGTAATCCATCTAGATTGGAACAGTCATCCCTATTCAGAACCTGAGGATCTCCATGAACCACGGATCTACAGCGGAAAAGACCACCGGCACAGTCGAGCTCGATCCGATGGACGAGTTTAGGAAAGGCGTCGAGCTCCTCAAGAACGAATATCCCCAAAAAGCGCTCATTAGATTGTGGCGTGCGTTCGAGAGCGATAAGCGCAATGCTTACTACAGTTCGTTTCTTGGATTGGCGATCGCCCGTGCACAACGGAAGTGGGACGAAGCCTCTCAGCTTTGCGAAATAGCGGTACAACTAAGCCCCAAAGAGATCCAGTTTCATCTAAATCTGGGAGAGGTGTATGCATTGGCGGGGCGACGCGAGAAAGCTCTGGATCAGCTGGACGACGCCTTGCAACTATTCGGCAGAGATACACGATTAATACAGGCTCGCAGCAGAGTTCAGAATCGCCGGCGTCCTATTTTGCCTTTCTTTGGGCGTGCAAATTTCTTGAACCGCAAACTCGGCAAATTGCGGCACCGTGTACTTGGCTCGGTTGCTTAGGCCTCCATCTCCTCCCGTACCGTTCGGCGCAGTGCTTGAGCGCTATCTCAAGCAAATAGTAAGGTTCTTCGTTTGCTGCTGCCAGCGCAGGTAGCGTGAGCTTAATGCTCCCTTAAGCTCCCTCGCAAAGCTGCAACTCACTGTTAGAAAAGAAGATGTTGGTAGGGCCGGTGGGGATCGAAATTGCCCTTTCCAGTGCCCTTAAGGACTTGCGAAACATTCTGCGGAACAGAAAGAAACAACTTAGCAGCGTGGGGAACGCTTATTGCTGCCCTAAAGCTGCCGCGTTTTTCTCATCCCGCCTTCCGCATCGGCAACAACATTTCTACTACTCTACCGTGAGCTTCCCGCATCGCTTGGTGCCGATTGAAGAGGGACCACCAGAGCCCTGTCCCGGCCGGTGGTGTATAGTGTAGGGCTGTCGGGAGGTGAGACGGAGTTCTGGTTAAGAAGTTTGCGCCCAAGTTGCACCTTCAGCCCTGTCGGAGAGGCGCCACCATGCGTCCATCCCTACCTCGCAAGCATTCTCTGTTTGTCCTCGTCCTATTTCTTTGGACCGTTCCTGCCTGGGCGCAATGGGAGACGCCGGTAATCGATGGAGTGATCACCCCCGGCGAGTACGGCAACAACAATACGGTCGGCACCAACACAGCTCAGAGCTGGTACATGACCTGGGACGCCACCAATTTCTATGTCGGAATCACCAAAGCAAATCTCGGCGAAGGCGCGGTGATTTACATTGGGCCCAATCCTCAGTCCGATCTCAAGTGTTGCAACGATACAGACGGGAATCTCATAGGCTTCACCTACGACAACACTAACTTCGCTTCGCTACCCTTCCGGGCCAAGTTCGTGACCTATTACAAGGACGACTACCGCGAATACCGGAGCTCTGACGGCAGCGGTGGATGGACGGGAGCGATCGCTAGCTACGGCCAGTACGCCAGCGGCGCCGGCAATGTACGAGAGATCGCGATCCCCTGGAGCGCTATCAACCAAAACGGTGGACTCCCTACGCATTTCGTCTTCTTCGGCTATCTGACTTCATCCCGCGGCTACGTTTACGGGCAGGTGCCCAACGACAACCCCGGACTATTCATCGGCACCGGGGCTACCTATACGCAGTACTACAACATCTCCAACACCGGCAACGGGCTGGTACACATCGAGCAAGTCATCGCCGATGGCAAGGGCTACGATGCGTCTTCCGGTTTGCACCTGCCGCCGCTGGTACGCGATCTCGCTATCGGTTATACCGGGCTCAACTTCGTCGCGCCGGAGAAGGTGTTTTTTCGTTACAAGCTGGAAGGCTGGGATCGCGATTGGCAGAACGCCGGCAATCGCCGGTACGCGTTCTATACGAATCTTGCTCCCCGCCACTACCGCTTCCGCGTGATCGCCAGCAACAACGGCAGGGCGTGGAACGAGCAGGGCACATCGCTGGATTTTTCGATCGCGCCGACGTACTACCAGACCCGATGGTTCCAGTTGTCGTGCGTGGCGGCGTTAATGGTGTTGCTGTGGGTGCTGTATCAACTGCGGCTGCGGCAACTGGCGCGGCAGTTCAACCTGCGCCTGGAAGAGCGGGTGAACGAGCGGACGCGGATTGCGCGGGATTTGCACGATACGCTGCTGCAAAGTTTTCATGGATTGTTGCTGCGGTTTCAGACGGCATCTGAACTGTTCCCGACGCGTCCGGCCGCAGCGAAACAAACACTCGATAGCGCCATCGAGCAGGCCGCGCAAGCGATTACCGAGGGGCGGGACGCGGTGCAGGGGTTGCGCTCATCGACGGTCGTCACCAAGGACCTCGCGTTGGCGATAAACACTCTAGGAGAAGAACTCGCGGGCGGCGAAACGAACCCGAATGCTGCCGAGTTTCATGTGGGAGTGGAAGGGACGCCGCGGGACCTCCATCCGATTTTGCGAGACGAAGTCTACCGGATTGCAGGGGAGGCACTGCGCAATGCGTTCCGGCACGCAGAGGCGCGGCGGATCGAAGTGGAGATGCGGTATGACGAACACCAGTTTCGGTTGCGGGTGCGGGACGATGGCAAGGGGATTCACCCGAGGCTTCTGAATGACGATGAGCGTCCCGGACACTTCGGCATGCGCGGGATGCGCGAGCGCGCCAAGCTTTTGGGCGGTAAGTTGACGATGTGGAGTGAGGTGGAGACTGGGACGGAAGTGGAGTTGAGCATTCCTGCCGCGAAGGCTTACGCGGCGGCGGATGGCCGCAGGCGCTCGTGGTTGGCGGAGAAGTTCGCGGGGAAATTGGTGGAGAAAGACACGGAGAGGAAGTCATGAGCGCCGAGGCCGGGCCGATTCGGATTCTGGCGGTTGACGATCATCCGGTCGTTCGCCAAGGGATTGCGGGGCTCGTTGCTGTTCATTCGGACATGAGTTTAGTCGCCGAAGCATCGAATGGGCGGGAAGCGATCCAGCAGTTCCGTGCGCACCATCCGGACGTCACGTTGATGGACTTGCAGATGCCGGAAATGGGAGGGGTCGATGCGATGATCGCGATTCGCGGAGAATTTCCCGAGGCGCGAATCATCGTGCTGACAACTTATGCGGGCGACGCGCAGGTCCTGCGGGCGCTCAAAGCCGGCGCGCGGGGCTACCTGCTAAAGAATAGCTTGCACAAGGAACTGTTGGAGACCATCCGCAGCGTGCATGCCGGGAAAAGGGCGCTTTCCACCGAGGCTTCCTTCCAGCTTGCCGAACATGCCACCGATGACGCGCTGACCCCGGCAGAAGTGCGTGTGCTGCGGCTGATTGCCGAAGGGCATGCCAACAAAGAGATTGCCGCGGAACTCGCCATCAGCGAAGAAACCGTCAAGGGCCAAGTCCGAAACATCCTCTCCAAACTGAGCGCCAACGACCGAACCCACGCCGCGATGATCGGTTTGAAGCGCGGAATCATCGAGTTTTAGGTTCGCCCAAAAGGGTGATTCACGCACGCCTTTTGGGGCTTTTCGGCGTGCGTCGGAAAATTCTATGCTCGGCCTGTTTTGCGACGACTCTTCTCCACATTCGCTCACGGCTGGCCCGGAGCCGGCCTTCTACTCATGCGCCTGGTGCTTGGGATTGCACTGATTGCTCGTAACGTCACGACACTGTGGGACGGCTCCCCGACGCTGCTAACCGTACTGTCCGTGCTCCTTGTCGGTGCAGGACTACTTTTACTGGCCGGTTTATGGACGCCCATCGCGGGAACGTTAGTGGCGGCGATCGAAATGTGGAAGATCTTCCTGCTACCTGAAGGTCTATGGGTCTACGTCCTATTAGGAACTCTCGGTGCCGCCCTGGCCATGCTCGGACCGGGCGCTTGGTCCGTCGATGCCCGCCTTTTTGGATGGAAGCGCATAGACCCTCCAGACCGAAAGAGTTAGATCTCTTACCCCTTTAGTGTTAGTCCTCAGGCACCTCAAAAGGGTATTCCTGCCGGTCCTATATGGTGCCCACGGCGACTCCATCTGGGGTTGTCCCCAGTCGGGACCGGCTCCACAATGCGCGGAATGAACAAAGGGGTGTAACAAGCGTGCAACGTTCCTATATCGGTGAGGCAAGTTATGGCTCACGTCGCGGCAATCATGGCGGATCCAAAGCAGTCTGAAAAGAGACTCAAACACGAGAGCGTCGCCCTGCCCGAAGAAATCGATAAGGGATCGATGTGCGACGAGATCGTCGGGAGTTCCGGCGCCTTGCAAAGAGTTCTCTCTCTTGTGTCCAAGGTTGCTCCCACGGACGCGAGTGTTCTGGTCACAGGCGAAACCGGGACGGGCAAAGAGCTTGTAGCCCGCGCCATCCACAGGCGGTCCCGGCGTTCCTCACGCGCATTTGTGAGTGTCAACTGTGCGGCCATCCCGCGCGACTTGATTGCCTCTGAATTGTTTGGCCATGAAAAGGGCTCTTTCACCGGGGCGTTGCAGCGGCGCCTGGGGCGGTTCGAATTGGCGGAGGGAGGCACGATCTTCTTGGATGAAGTCGGAGAGCTTCCTATGGAGACGCAGATCGCGCTACTGCGTGTCTTGCAGGAACACGAATTTGGACGTGTCGGCGGAACTCGCTCCATCCAAACAAATGTTCGAGTGGTTGCTGCCACGAACCGCAACTTGCAGGAGGCCATCGCCGCGGGAACTTTTCGTAGTGACCTGTTTTACCGGCTCAACGTTTTCCCGATTGATATGCCTCCTTTGCGGGAAAGACAAGACGACATTCCTGTGCTGGTGGAATACTTCGTCGATCATTGCGCGAGGAAAGCGGGAAAGAACATACAGGGGATAACCAAAGAAAGCCTGGACTTGCTTCGCTCCTACCCCTGGCCAGGGAACATCCGCGAATTGCAGAACGTGATTGAACGATCTGTCATCATGTGCGAAACAGAAGATTTCTCGGTCGACAAGACCTGGCTTGCTCAGCAACCGCTTGCGACCGAACGGAAAACCCCGCTGGACCTCTCCGAAAAACTCGCCGCTCAGGAAAAAGAAATGATTGAGGCTGCCCTTCGAGAAAGTGCAGGGCGGGTCTTCGGACCTTCAGGCGCGGCTACGAAACTGGGCATGCCCAGGTCTACCCTGGAGTCCAAGATTCGATCATTGAAGATCAGTAAGAACAGTTTCAAAGACTTCGCTGAAACGATACCTCGCCGATCTTGCTTGGAATCGATTCAATGGACCCCAATGCGAATGCGCTAGGAAATTGCGGGAGCCCCGGCGACCGCGGCGCTGGGTGCAGAAATGTTAGGTCCTTTCGCTGTATGACGTGATGTACACCAAGCATGGTAGCGACCACTGCGATCAGATCCACTCTCGCGAACAATTAGGAACTGTAGAACGCTGTTGAGCGGGGCGATTTCGTCGGCTTGCCATCCGTGCCGCGAGATTCACCTGCTATCCGCCGACGCGCTTCGCTCTTATTGCTGCCTTTTGCTGCCTCGCGGAAGTCACAAGTCCTTTGTAAAGAATAAGAAGACTGGTAGGGGCGGTGGGGATCGAACCCACGACCTTCGGCTTAAAAGGCCGCTGCTCTACCACTGAGCTACGCCCCTAGTGGCACAAACCTTAATTGTAGCATGTTCGGTTGGTGCTGGTTGTGTGCCCAACTCGTGCGCGGGGCGCGATTGTTCGCACTGTTCGCTCGGCGATGGCTGGCGCGCTCGAGGCGCGACGACGCGATCCTTGGCACTCTTCGCTCGGCGATGGCTGGCTCGCTGCACGGCGATCGGTTCACTCCCCGCGGAACAGACGCTGACGCGGCTCAGGAAGTTGCGGCGATGCGGCGGAGGGGGCGTTTGCGTTTCCATTCGTAGTCTTTGCGGAGGCGGGATTGGTGCTTCTTGAGTTGCGATTCCAGTTCCTTGAAGGCTTGCTTGCAGGCGGCGATGGCTTTTGGGCCGGTGCCGGTGACGTGCAGAGTTCCGGTGGGAAGAGAAAGAGTCAGAGCGCAGACGAATTCGTCGGCGCGCCCGTTCTTCGAGAAGACCGCGTGTAGCTGAGTCAGGTCGGGCTCATAACTCTGCAACAGCCGGCTGAACTTCTTGATGTGGCGTTCCATTTCCTTTTCGAGCGGTTGATGTGCCTCGACGTGCTTGTACGTGAATGACGTTTTCATGAACGCACCTGTGGGATGATTTGCTGCGGCAGGACGCGAAGCAGATTGCACTCTGCACCGCTCATGGAAAAAGCATAGCAGCGTGCTGCGCCTACGGCAATCGCCATCGAGATTTTGTTGGAGCGCAATCCTGCCCGGAATATTTTCGTGCGTTGACATCGCCCGCGACTGCAACAACAATTCCTCGACGGCAAAATGAAAAACCCTGAAGACAATTCCCTGCCCTCCTCGCCTCCCGCTGCCTCCGCTGCAGGCGGCCTCGAACTGACTGGCGCTGCGGTGCGTGTGGGCCCGGCGGGATGGTCTTATCCAGACTGGGCCGGCTACGTCTATCCAACGCGGCGGCCTCGCGGATTTCATGAGGCGACCTATCTGGCGCAGTATTTCGACACCATCGAAATCAACACTTCGTTTTACGCACCGATTCGCGCCGAACATGCCGCCCAGTGGCTCGATCGCGTCGCGGCCAATCCTCGCTTTCTGTTCACGGCGAAGCTTTGGCAACGCTTCACACATGATTTGGCGCCATCGGCTTCGCCATCAGTCGAAGACGACCGCGCTGTCCGCGCCGGATTCGACGTGCTGCGCGACGCCGGCAAACTCGGCGCGGTGCTGCTGCAGTTCCCTTTTGCGTTCCATCACTCCACCGAAACGGTCAGCTATCTCAGCAAATTACTGAAACGTTTCGCCGACTATCCGCTGGTCGTCGAAGTTCGCCACGCCTCCTGGAAGACCGATGCGTTCTTTGCGCTGCTCCGTGAACATGGAGCCGGATTCTGCAATCTCGATCAGCCGGTGATTGGCCGCTCGCTCGAGCCGACTGCTATTACCACCAGCGCGATCGGCTACGTCCGTCTGCACGGCCGCCGCTACGACACCTGGTTCAGCGACGACCCGGAAACGCCATCGCACGAACGCTACAACTACCTCTACTCGATGGCCGAGCTCGCCCCGTGGGCCGAGCGCACCCGCGAAGTCGCGGCCAATTCGCGCAGCGTCTTCGTGGTCACCAACAATCATTATCTGGGCAAAGGCGCGGTCAACGCCCTCGAACTGATCAGCCTCCTCAAAGGCGGCAAAGTCGAAGTCCCAGAGCCGTTGCGCGGCCAATATCCACAGCTGGAATCCATCGCCGACCGCCCAGCGGAAGCGCCAAAGCTTTTCTAGAAAGAAGTCGACGCGAAGTGATAAGGACTCAGAGTTCCAGGGGCGGTCGAGGTGAGAGGAGGCAGCAGCACAGGCACTCCTGCCTGTGCCCCTGAATCCACCCGGCGCCCGCCCCGCAGCAAGTCAAGCCAAGCCCAACTCCAATCGATGTCTCACGACTCTGGTCTCTTTTCACCGCCCCGTTAACCGAACCCGCCTCCGAACCTGGGCGCTGGTGAAGGTTTTGCCGCTCTTTTGCAGGCGGGCTTCGGCCGCCGCTTGGCCTTGGAGCAGGTCAGCTTCGGGCTGGGGCCTGCAGCCACTTGATCGCTCTGCGCCACGGGGTCGCCTCTCCGTTGCTCATCGGGGTCTGCAACCACACGATCGCGCGATGCCGGGCAACCGCCCAATGGCTGGGACCGTTCTCTTGGGCCTCTTGGGGCTCGGTCAGGTCAATCAGCGGTTTTTGCTCGGGCGCAAGCCAATAGGGGCTGGCATTTGCGCCGGCATTCGCGAACGATCGGTGCTCGGCGGCAATCGACGAGGGACGCTCGCTGATCGCGCCTGTAATCGACAACTTTAGCAGCGCCCCGAGCTGCTCTTGGGACGCTCGAATTGTTTTCAGGATTTTGCGCGCAAACCAAACACCGGCAGCCAGGAAGGCAAATTGCGCGAGGAGATTTCCCAGCGCATACCAATTGCTCTGCATCCAAGCGGTGAATTCGTCCATCGTTACCCCTTGGACTGGGACACGTTGAATTTACAACCGGGCGCCGCCGGCTGAAACTGGTGAGAAGTCCAGAAAACGGGCAAGTGCTATCCCTGCCCTCGCGGGCCACTCACCCATCCGCCTAAGCCATGCGCCGTGCTACCTAAGGTCTTGGAGAATGATGAGGTGCGGCGATTGGAACGATCGAGCATTTCGGAGGTAATGCCAATTCTGTCCGGGCTACCCGCCCGGTAGCCTCTAGCAAGTTTAGTTTTGTTCTTATGCTCGGCTAACAAATATCGCTAAGCTTGTATTAGATTTCCGTTACAATCACCGCTTCGCATTTGTGGAGATCACGAAAATGGCATACCGCTCGGAATCCATCGCGATTCTTCTGCCCCGGCTCAACACGACGTGTTACCTCCCGGCGTTTCAGCGCGAGTTCGTTTGGAATTCCGACCAAGTAGCGGCCCTATTCGACTCCCTGATGCGGGGGTACCCGATCAGTTCGTTCTTATTCTGGCAGGCTCCCGAAAATGCCCGAGACGATGTAGATGCCTACGAATTCTTGTACGCCGTCAGGAGTTGGGAGAACCGTGCGCGCCAGGCAGGAACACGCGCCATCTCAGCGAGAAACCTGACATTTGTTTTGGACGGTCAACAACGATTGACGGCGTTCCTCGTCGGCCTACAAGGGACCTACACCGAGAAAAAGACATCGAGCGGCAGAGGCTCCAGGACACTGGTGCCGAAAAAAATGTACCTCGATCTGCTGCACGATGGCGTCGTCCCGAACGCAGAAGGGGAAATTCGTTACCGATTTGAATTCTTTGACTGCGCCCCACTCTTGCTGAACAGGGACAGTTATTGGTTTGAAGTCGGACGAATTCTCGCAGTCGACTCTGCGGGGAAACTTGATCAGCTGGTGGGGCGCCAAATCAAGGCCCTACGAGACGTGCGTCCTCTCACCTCGGCCCAAGCGTCGACGGTCGAAAAGAACCTGAAGCTCCTGCATAAGTCCATCTTCGAGACCGAGCCAATTTGCTATCACACCGAAACTGACCCTGATCACGAGCGTATCCTGGAGATCTTTGTGCGGGCCAATTCCGGTGGCTCCGAGCTGAGTAAGTCTGACCTATTGCTTTCAACGTTAACCATGCATTGGGGATCCGGAAACGCTCGCGAAGAAATCAACTCGTTCGTCGAGAAGCTTAATACAGATCTCACCCGTCGAAACCGCCTTACCAAGGATTTCGTAATGAAGGCCTGCCTAGTGCTTTTGGATCTGCCGGTCGCATATCGTGTATCCAGCTTCAATAAAGGCACATGCGCCCAAATTCGAGACCGGTGGGACGATATTCGGGACGCTATTACGCGTGCCGTTGACGCCTCAAATGGTTTTGGTATCGATCAGGACAACCTTACCAGCCAGAACGCGCTAATTCCGCTAGCCTATTTCTTGCGGCAGCACCCGAAAATCTCCCTGCGCGGCGAATCCGCCGCGGAAGTAGACACAGCCACCGCCGTTCGAAGGTGGCTCATCGCCGTCCTATTGAACAGAGTATTCGGGGGATCTTCAGATTCCATTTTGACAAGGCTGCGCGAGGTTCTTCAAACGCACCGGAAACCCACCGGGGAATTCCCACTTGCTGAGCTAGATGAAGCAATCCGCGGTGCGCACCGACAAGCTCCCTCAACACAGGAAACTGTGGAAAGGGTTCTGAATCTCGAATATACAGACTACGAGTGCTTTTTGGGCTTGTCGCTGCTCTACGACGAAAGGAACTGGGGAACAATTGAATACCAGATCGATCATATCTTCCCGCAAGATGCGTTCCGGAAGGGCACAGGGCAGCAATTCAAGGAATATCGGGACAACTACTGCAATCTGGCTCTGGCAATCGGGGCCGAGAACGCTGGAAAGGGAAAGCAGCCTCTCGACCAATGGCTTGGTACACGTTCTGCTGAATATTTGGATCGACACTGTATTCCGGAGGATCCAACGCTTTGGCAAATTGAAAACTATGAGCGTTTCTTGATGGAACGCCGCAAGTTGCTAATGAAGCGCCTAGGGCGCCTGTTTGGACCGAGTAGCGACAGCTAGAGACTAACAGGACGGATGGCCCGGACAAAATCCGGACGGGTGGCCCGCACAAGACTCGTGCTCCGTCCGAAATATTCAGTCGTTCCAGACGGATGGGTCGCCCCTGCTACCGGAGGCCACGATAGCTCTCCCATGTTTTTTGTGCTAAAAGAACCGCATGCGCGTTCACTTGCTCTTACTCGTCAGCTGTCTATTTGTGGCTTGCCCGGCCCGTGCACAAGAGCAGCCTCAAGCTCTACCCACCGTCATCGACTTTGTGTGTCCCGCCTATCCTCTGAAAGCCCAATCAATGCGCCTATCAGGAACGGTCAAACTTCAAGTCACTACCGACGGACACCAGATCGTCCAAGTAAAGCCCTTGCCATCTCATCCGGTGCTGCTGGAAGCTGCGGACAAAAATGTCCGGACATGGAAGTTTGCAGAACACACTCCAACAACCTTTACGGTCACGTTTTTTTACGTCGGTGAAGGAAAATTCAAACGCGATCCAGTCACAAAGTGCGACGCGAAGACGGAACTACCCTCCACTGTGAAGGTGAGCACAGACCTTCGCTGATCACGGACGGGTGGCCCGCACGAAGCTCGAGCCCCGTCCGAAAACATCCAGTCGTTCCAAACACCGGAACCACTTCCTTCCCAGAACCGTAACCAGCACGGAGGGCGCGCCAGCCTCGGTTTTTGAGGCTGGGCTCTTGCTTCACTCCCTTCTCTCCATTTCTTCCGCGTTGCGGTAGTGTGTCAAAAGTGTGTATAATTGTGCGATGAGCAGCCGCGAAGTGATTCGGCGATTGCGGGAGGATGGCTGGTTTGAAGTGGCGCAGGCGGGCAGCCACAAGCAGTTCAAGCACGGTACGAAGGCGGGACGAGTGACGGTGCCGCATCCGGTGCGGGATTTTCCGATCGGCACGCTGCGGAGTATTGAGAAGCAAGCAGGGATCCGGTTGAGGTGAACATGGATTACATCGCTTATTTGCACAAGGACGGCAAATCCGATTTTGGCGTAAGCTTTCCGGACTTTCCAGGTTGCATAACCGCCGGAAAGTCGCTCGACGAGGCGCGCCGCAGGGCTCCGGAAGCGCTCGCGTTTCATATCGCGGGGATGCTGGAAGACGGGGAGAAAATTCCCAAGCCCTCCAGGATTGACGACTTGGCGGATGACCCAAACCGCAAAGATGCAGTGGCATTCCTGGTGAGCGCGGAGTTGCCGAAGGCCAAGACGGTTCGTGTGAACGTTACCGCGCGGGAGAATCAGATCGAGTTGATTGACCGCCTGGCAAGACGCGCAGGCATGACCCGGTCGGCGTATATGGTCCAATCGGCCACGTCGGGAGCGGTCCACAGGCCGCGGCCAGCTTCCTCGCGCAGCAAGGCGCAGAGAACTCGGAGAACGGCAGGGTGAAACAAGTACCCGTCCCCGCCAACCGACACGGGCGGTGCAGCCCAGAAGCCACGTTTTCCACAGGCGTTCCTGTTAGTCAATAGATGTAGTTACCGCCTGGTAGACAGACGGCCTGATCCGTGCTATCCTCTGTTATGTTACCCACCGCTGGACCTTCCCGCAGACTCCCCCACCCGCAAACTCTCACTTCAGACAAGCTTTCCGCCCGCTCTCATTCGTCCTTCTTCTTTACCCCGATCTGCAAGGGGTGCGCTGTTGCCTGCCCCGATCCGCGAGGGGTGCACCAGCGCGAAAGGGCATCTCCCTCGTTTTCAATCCCTTCCCCTTACCCTGATTTCCCTGAGCCTCGAAGGGCACTCTTTGTGTGTTTACCCGGGGTGGCATCAAGAGCAATCGGTCACCTGTCGACTGTCCGCTGTAGGCTTCGTAAGTCCTTTATCCGCAACACTTATGGACGATCTCCGCGTTTTGCCGTGTTTTGGCCGAAGTTGTCCCCGCGCAACCCCTTTAGATGCAACACTTACAGACTCCGCGTCTGTAACTCCTTTATCCGCAACACTTACAAAAAACGGGGGGAGGGGGTGGAGCTGGGACGAACGGCGGCGATGCATCTCTTCCAGCGCGATTTGGGATAGGATGGCGGCGCGAGTGGCGTTGCGAAATCCGAGGAGGAATATGCGCAAGGGATCGGGATGGGCACGGGTAGGCGTAGCGGCAGCGGCGTTGGCATTGGCATGCGTGGCAAGCGGGTCGCTAAGCGCTGCGGCACCCAGGGCGGCGGACATCAAGGATGGGGAGGGGTTGTTGCGGGCCATGCAGGGGCGGTATGCCAAGGATTGGTACGAGACGCTGAGCTTTCAGCAGGATGCGATTACCCACAATGCTGACGGGACGAACAAGACGGAGATCTGGTACGAAGCGGCGATTCTGCCGGGGAAATTGCGCATCGATATCGGCGCGGCGGATTCTCCGAACGGGATGCTGGTGGCGGACGGCAAGCTGAACATTTTCAAGGATGGCGCAGTGACGGTGAGCCAGCCCTTCGTGCACATGCTGCTGGTGCTGGGATTTGACGTGTACAAGCAGCCGGCGGAGACGACCGTCGCGCAAGTGAAGGGGCAGGGATTCGATTTGGCGAAGATGCACGAAGACACCTGGGAAGGCGAGCCGGTCTACGTGGTGGGAGCGGACAAAGGCGACCTGAAGACGCGGCAGTTCTGGATCGAGAAAAAGCGCCTGCTGTTTGTGCGGCTCATTCAGCCGGACCGGCAGGACGCCACGAAGATAGCGGACACGCGATTCATGGACTACAAGAAACTGAGCGTGGGATACGTGGCGGCGCGCGTAGAGTTCTATGTGGATGGCAAGAATGAGTTCAGCGAAATCTACTCGAACATCCAGGCGAATCCGAAACTCGATGCGGGACGATTCGATGCGGGGCAGATGAAGCAAAACCCGCGCCCTTAGAAATGAAGGGTGCGGCACCTGGAGAGAGGAGGGGACGGAGAAGAGAGATTTCTCTCTCCGCAAGCCGACCGCTTCACAGGAAGTGAAGCGGGAAGAAAAAGCGCCGGCTTGCTCCGCTCGAAATGACAGTGCGCGGCAACGAGCGGAGAGATTCAACGCGCGTTTGTTCTTGGGGGACGATTTGAGTTACGTGGAACGGAATTTGATTGCGGGCGAAGAAGTGGTGTTTCAGACGAAGCATCACTGGATTGTGATGCTGAGGTCGTTCCTGCCGGGAGCGGCGCTGGATGTGGCGGGAATCGCTGGGCTGATTTACGTGCTGGCTCAGAAGGATTGGCCCGCGAACGGGCGCAATGCCGCACTACTGGCTGCGGCGGTGGCGGTAATTGCGGGGTCGCTGCTTACGGTGTATGGAATGATGAAGCGCAACGCCACGGAAATGGTGGTGACCAACAAGCGGGTGATCGTGAAGACCGGACTCTTGCAGCGCAACACGTTTGAAATGCTGCTTTCGCGGATCGAAAGCATTGGCGTGCAAGAGCCGGTGCTGGGACGCATGCTGGGATACGGGACGGTGATTTTGCGCGGCGTAGGCGGAACGCCGGACGAATTCGATTTGATTGCGAAGCCGCTGGCGTTTCGCAGCCACGTGCAAGAACAGATTGAGAAGGAAAAGAAGTAGACCTGTAAAGTTGCAACTTTTCGGCACATACAGGGTTTCTACTATTGATTGCCGTCGGTGATTCGGCGAACCTTTAGGTCATTCTTGAACTACTTTCGTGGTTCGTTGAGTCAGAGGAGAGGAGATCAGTCGTATGAAAACGATGATGGGGACAATTCTGGGGACGTTGCTCGTTGGGGCGATGCTGCTGGTGTTCGCACCGCAGGCTTCAGCGCAGGTAGCGATTGGAATTCAAATTGGCGCGCCGCCACCGCCGCGAGTGGTGTACGCGCGGCCGGTGGCTCCGGGGGAGGGCTTTTTCTGGGTGGATGGCTACTGGTATCCAGTGGGCCGACACTACCGCTGGCATGATGGCTACTGGACCCGGCCGCCCTATGAGGGCGCACGCTGGATCGGCCCGCGCCACGAAGAAGGACGCTACTACGCCGGCTACTGGGACGGCGACCGCGGACGGTTCGAGCACGATCACCACTGGGATAGGCAACACGACCGGCGGGATCACGACCGTTACCGCGACGACCACGACCGAGATCACGATCGCGATCACGACCGCCACTAATCCCGCAGAGCGGGACACGCCGGAAAGACGGCGCGATTGCGAATCACGAAAGCCGACCACTTCGTTCAGCGAAGTGGTCGGCTTTTCGCTTGCGATGGGAGCGACGAGCGAAAACGAGCCGGCTACTTCTTGAAGAGGTCTTCGAAGGCCTGGCGCGCGTCGTTGGGGCGCGATGGGGGCGGAGCGGAAGCGGCGCCGTTGGAGGCGGTCGGTTGCGCGTAGGAAGTGGGCGCGGTGTCCTTCTCGACGGTCATGCGAAATTCGTAGAACTTGCAGTCGTTCTTGACATCTTTGGGCGAGATACGCTCGGGAATGGGCTGCATGCATTCAAATTGCGCGCCGGTATCGAAAAAGCGGCACTGCTTGCAGGAGTGCAACTCGATGGCGCACTTGGGGCACTGGCCGTTGGGATCGAAGCCGGGAGCGAGAACGACGCCGCAATTGGAGCAGCGTGCGCGGGTAACCGTGCCGACCATGCGCGGAGTGCGCGGGCCGAATTGATCCATGCCGCGGGGGCCACCCGACGGCGGTTTGCGTTCGCGTGACTTATCTTTTTTTTCGCCTTTTTCCGCGTCGCGATAGCCGCGGTGTCCATACTTTCGATCCACAAACGCCTCCACAAAACACCAACTAAATCCGAAAGGGGCTACAGCCCGAACTGCGTGTCTGGCTTGCGGCGAACCCGAAGGTCCGCTCCCAATCGGAGGTTCATACAGAAGTGCACTCGTCCGCCCGGCGGACTGCCACAGCCCTAACTAACAATTTGTGCGTTCTGGCGCACGCAACGGTGACTTGCATCCAATCGGATTGCTACACTCGGCCGGACAGCACAATCGTTTCCAAGAGGTACGAAGCAGGATTGCGTAGGTCCGACAACGGGAGATGGGACATCTATGTTTGTAGTCCTCTGGGAGTTCGAAGTCAAGTCAGGTTATGAACAAGGCTTTGAAAGAGTCTATGGGCCGGACGGGGAGTGGGTACGGCTCTTTCGCGGCGATGCGAACTACCAGGGAACGCGCCTCCTGCGCGACACTGCGCGCGATGGAATTTACGTCACGATGGATTTGTGGCGCTCGCGTGACGCGTACGAGCGCTTTCGGGCTGCGGCTCGCGAGAGCTATGCGGCGATCGATGCGGCATGCGAAATCATGACTGCTAGCGAACGGCACATTGGATCGTTTGAAGGCGCCGACATCTAATACCGCGCCAACTGTTCTCGGTTGCCTAGGCCCAAAACTTGACCAGACCATCCGGCTGCAGGTCCGGTTGCAAAAAGCGACGTGGCTCGCCCGATTTGCGTAGGAGCGCTTCAGCAGCCAAGTAGCCGCTGCGTACGGCGCCTTCCATGGTGGCGGGCCAGCCGGTGTCGGTCCAGTCGCCAGCGAGATACAGACCGGCGATGGAGGTCTCTTGCTTTGGACGCAGCCGGTCGACTCCTGGGTGCGGGGAAAATGTGGCGGCGGCTTCTTTTATGACCGTGGCTTTGACCAGTCGGGCGTCACGGGCGGCGGGGAGGGCGTGGCGGATTTCCTTCAGGCACAGGTCGATGATTTCCTGCCGGGGCTTTTGCAGGAGGTCGTAGGAGGCGCTAATCACTAGTTGGAGGTACTGACCCTGGGAGGGAGATCCGGGCGCGGATCTAGCGCCGTCGGGGTTAGCGTAGAGTGCGCTCTTGTTGAAGACCCATTGGGTGTTGGTGTCGATCAGGGTGAGGAAAGACTCGGTCATAACTTGGCGGTCGAACCAGAAATGGACGCCGGTGATGGGGGAGACGCCGATTTTTTGGATGTTGGCTAGCAAGGCGCCCATCGGCTGAGGGGCGGGGCCGAACAAATCGGCGAGGGCGGTGTGCGGAACGGCAAAAATGTAGGCGTCCGCGGTCTCGACACGACCTGCATCAAATTCAATTCCTGCGATGGCGTTATTCTCGAGGCGTACTGAGCGAACTGGAGCGCGCAGAAGGACTTCGCCGCCTTTACCTTCGATTGCGGTTTTGCAGCCGGCGTACAGCTCGGCGAGCGGAACCGCGGGAACACCCATGCGATAGCCGGTGCGGTTCGAGAGAAAGGCTTTCCAGAAGACGTCAACGCCGTAGCGAGCGTCAGTGCGGTCGAGTTCTTCGTCGAGGGCGCTGACGAGGACGACGCGCCAGAAACGCTCGATAGCGCCGGGGGTTTGTCCGCGGCGCTTGAGCCAATCGAGCATGGAGATGCCGCCGTTTTCGGCAAGGTCTTTTGTTTTGCCGCGGGCGAGGAGGATGCTGAGCATGGCGCGGGCGATGGAGATTTTGTCGCGCAGAGTTAGCGGCGCGAATTTGGCGAACGAGCCGGTCATGTGAAACGGCGCGGGCAAGATGCCGGCTTGCATTTCGCCGAAGCGGCCTTGCGGATCGAGGAAGACCAGACGGTCAAAGAATTTGATTTTGTTGCCGGAGCCAACACGGCGGTAGAAATCGTCGAGGTTGGTGCAGCAGCCCAGGGTGACATGCTGGCAATTGTCGACGTGCTCGCCGTCAGGCAAGACGTAGGAAGTGGCGCGGCCGCCGAGAAAGGGACGCTGCTCAAACAGCCGAACTTGCCAACCCGCCTCAGCCAGTGCGACGCCGGCTGCCAGTCCCGCCAGCCCGCCGCCGATCACGATCACGTTTTTCAAGAATGGTCTCTTCTTTGGCGCGGCCGAAGCGCGCCTTGGCGATAAACATCATTTTTTCTGCTTTGGAGAGGCGGACTCGTTCACCGAAAACAGCGAAATCCAGGGATTCGATGCGTGCGAGCAACGCGCTATAGGTGTGCGCGAGGAGCCAGAGGGCGCCACGGCTGTCGGGATCGATCAGGCCGAAGAGCGCGGCGCCTTCTTCGTAGAACTGCCAGGCGCGGTCGGCTTCAAAGCGCAGCAGTTCGCGCACGCCGAGAGTAGCTTCGGATTCTGCGAAATCGGATGGAGCGACGCCGTAGCGCGCGAGATCGTCTTCCGGCAGGTAGACGCGGCCGAGGCGATAGTCTTCGGCAACATCGCGAATGATGTTGGTTAGCTGAAAGGCCAGGCCAAGTTTTTCGGCGAGATCGAGAGCGCGCGAATCGCGAAAGCCGAAAACGTGAGTGCAGGTGAGACCGACAGTGCCAGCAACGCGGTAGCAATATTCCTTGAGGCGCGGGAAGGAGGCGTAGGCGCGAATGGTCAGATCCATTTCAGCGCCGGAGATTAGATCGTGCAGGTAACGCGAAGGCATGTTGTAGCGAGCGATGGTGTCGACAAGCGCCGGCAAAATCTCGGCAGCGCCCAGAAGTCCTTCGGCTGGCGGAATCATCGCGGCGTTGCCATCAAAAGCTTGTTCCTGGCCGGTTATAGCCTGGTCGAGTGCTGCGCGCCAGCGTGCGAGGCCGCGTTGCTTCGCGGCGAGATCGTTGCCCTCGTCGGAGACGTCGTCGACCAGGCGGTTAAAGGCATATAGCGCAGCAAGTGCATCGCGTTTGGGCGCCGGCAAAAGGAAAAAAGCGTAGTAGAAGTTGCTGTTGGCGTCCCGGGCGATGCTGTGGCACTCGGTGTAGGAGGATGCGATCACGGCGCTTGCTGGATCCTGGCCACGCTGAGTTGTGGCAGGTACCGCGCGGACAGAAGGAGTTGACGCGGCCTGTGGCGGACTCCCGGAACGTCCGCCGCTCAATTGGCTCACGATCGCGCGGACGAGCAAGCCGACCTGTTTGGCTTTAGTGATGGCGGGGCGGTGATGAAGCGTGTCGTAGCCCATCGCTTCTATGGCGTCGAGCACGGCGATTCCGCCGCGGCTGAACATTTCCAGATCCACGCTGAGGCGGCCTTTGACGGCGCTGGCGAGCGGGAGGCCTTGGGCAAAAAGCGCGCGCGTTTGGGCGATGAGGTCTTTCATCAAGCGCACGTAGCGCTGGTCGAAGCGGCGCTCGACGATATCGTTCTCCGTCAGTCCGTGAGTTGCAGCGGCATCGAGCGGGATATAGATGCGGCCTTTTTCGAGATCGCGCGAAACATCCTGCCAGAAATTCGCCAGTTGCAACGCGGTGCAGGTGGCGTCGGACATGCGCTGGCGCTCGGCGTCGCGATAGCCGCAGAGATACAGCACCAGGCGGCCGACGGGATTCGCGGAATAAACGCAGTAGTCGAGCACGGAGGACCAGGTGGCGTAGCGTTTGACGACCTGGTCCTGGCGAAACGCCCGTAGCAAATCGGCGAACGGCTGCCGGGGAATGTCTTTGGCAATAATCGTGGGGCGCAACGCTATGAAGACTGGATGCGACGGGTGGCCGTTGTAGCAAGCGTCCAGTTCCCTTTCCCACCAATCGAGCAGCTCGAGAGCGCGGGTCTTGTCGGGAACTTCGTCGCCCAGATCGTCGGCCCAGCGGCAATAGGCATAGAGATTGTAGAAATGCTGGTGCAAGCCTTTGGGCAGGAGCCAGGAGGCCACGTTGAAGTTTTCGTAGTGGTGAGTGGCCAGCCAGCGGGTATAGGACTGCGCTTCCTGCGGCGAACATCCGCTCGCAGGCACATTCGCAGCAATCTCCAGTTCACCGGGTCGCAACATGGAATTTCTCAAGAAGGAATCTCATCGCCAACCAACTGAAACAGACACGCGATGACGCTTTTGCAAAGGGAACATCACACGGGCCGCGGGCTAAGGCCGGACAGCCAGCTTGATTTCGCCGCTGCGGCTCTTCATGCGCTCGAAGGCCTGCGGCAGATCGGCCAAGGAGATTTCTTCGGTGACAAAATCGTTGGCGGTGATGTCGTTGCGCTTGATGGCTTCGAGCGCTTCGCGGATGAAGCGCGGTGTGTGATGAAAAGTGGAAATCAGCTTGATTTCGGAATAGTGCATGGTTGCCGGTTCGATTTCGATTTTCGTCCCGCTCGGCAAGCCGCTAAAGAAATTGACCACGCCGCCGCGGCGCACCATGTCCAGCGCGAGTTTCCAGGTGCCGGGATTGCCGGCTGCCTCGACGACGCCATCGGGACCGCGCTTCTCGTCGGTTAGCTGTTTCACTGCTGCCACGGGGTCAGGAACTTCACTTACGTTGACGACAGCCGTAGCGCCCAGCCGCTTGGCGACGTCCAGAGGCGCAGTGCGGCGCGCGACCGCAATCACGCGAATGCCGCGGCGCGACAACATGCGAACGAATTTGAGCCCAATCGGGCCGCAGCCGATGACCACGGCGGCATCGTTGGTGCGCAGCTCCATCTCGTGAATGCCGCGCAGCACGCAGGCCAAGGGCTCAACCAGGGCGGCGCTGGCGTCGTCCACAGAATGCGGCACTTCCAGCATATTTTCTGTAACGATGCGGCCGGGAATGCGCATGAAGTCAGCATACGCGCCGTTGTTGAAGAGCAAGTCTTCGCAAAGGTTTTCCTGACCGCGGCGGCAGTGGTAGCAACGCAAACAGGGCGCGGAATTGGCGGCAATCACGCGCATGCCGACGCGCCAGCGCGGATCGACGCGCTTGCCAACTTCCACAATCTCGCCGACCACTTCGTGGCCGAAAACAGCGGGTGGCTGAATCATTTTCGCGTGATAGCCACGCCGCCAGACTTTGAGGTCGGTGCCATCGGTGAGCGCCAGGCGCACGCGCAGCAACACTTCGTCGGCGGTGATTGCGGGAACTTCGATTTTTTCGATGCGCAAATCCTCACTCCCATACAGCACTGCAGCGGTCATTTTGGCCGGTATTACCCGGGCCGCAACAGCCTTGAGGGCCTCGACTACGCCATTCTTGTTCGTCGTGGTCGCTTTCATTGGTGTTCGATCAAAATTTTCAACGACTCTTCCGTTGGATGCGCCGCCAACTCCAGCGCTTCCTGAATTCTAGCCAGCGGGAAGCGGTGGGTGACGATATCCATCACCGGTAGTTTCTTCTCCAGCACCAGCGCGGCTGCTGACTCCTGAATGTCCACCGCAGCGCTGTAGCTGCCCAAGATTTCTTTCTCGTCGATGCCCACTGCCGCCGCGGGAAATTCGATCCGGGTTACCGGATCGTTGGCCGCAAACAACAGTATGCGCCCACCGGGCCGCGCTACCGCAAGTGCATCAGTGACAACCGAGGGATGTGCTACGGCCACCAGGACCGCGTCCGCCCCTCGCCCGCCGGTGCGCGCCCGAATCTCTTCCACCAGCTTACCATTGCTTGGGTCAAAGGACTCCACGGCGCCGAGGGTCAGGCTCTTGGCGCGGCGAACGGCCATGGGATCGCTGGTGTAGAGTTTGGCGCCGGACAGATTGGCGACCATCAGGAGTTGCAGACCGATGGGGCCGCAGCCGGCGATTAGGACGGTTTCGCCCGCGGCGATGCGGGCCTTTTGTACGGCTTTGACGATGGTGTTGATGGGCTCGATGAAAGTGGCTTCGTCGAAGGTTACGTTGTCGGGCAGGGCGACCACGCCGCGTTCGGCGACCCAGGGCATGGCTTTTACGTATTGGGCGAAACCGCCGCCGTTGGGCGTGTAGCCGCCGGTCAGGCCGGTAGTCTTGTACTGCTGACACTGGGAAAAGAGGCGGTTTTGGCAGTAGAAGCAGTGGCCGCAGGGCATGTGATGGAAGCTCATCACGCGATCGCCGAGCTTCCACTTGGATACGCCACGGCCGATTGCTACTACGGTGCCTGCCAGTTCGTGGCCCAGAATTTGCGGCGGTTCGACATAGCGCTGGAAGATTTTCTTGATGTCGGTGCCGCAGATACCGCAGGCGGCGACTTTGACGAGGATTTCGCCGTCGCTGACTTGCGGGACGGGGACTTCCTCGACGCGGACGATGCCCTTTTCGCGGTAGACGCCGGCTTGCATGGTCTTCGGGATGGGTCCGAGAGTGCACACCGACTCGATCATGGTTCCTGCGCCGCTCACGGAGTCGCCAAGCCTTTCGCCGCGAGCACAGGTACTCCGACAACGGCTTCAATGTACTTGTCCAGAAAAGCGCAGAGGCGTTCTGCGGCCGCTTGGCTTTGGCGGCCGAAGCGCATTAGGCCCGGGAGGGCCGCCGGATGACGCGCCAGTTCCCCGAGAATTCGCGAGACGCTCACTTCACCGGCCGCGTTCACAACCTTGTTGAAGTTCAGCGGGAGGTCTTCATTCAAGGAATCACTGATGGCCCGGATCGCGATCACCCGCGCACCAAAAGCAGCGGCCTCGTATAGGACTTCCGCGCTTTCCATCTCTACCGCATCTGCAATCTTGCCGAGTTCTCGTTTTTCACGGGCAGACTGGATCACGGTGTCTGTGGTGTAAAAGGAATTCACTGCGCGGGCACCGGCTTCAACGGCTAGAGCAAGCAGGGTCTGGTCGGCTCGAACGGTTCTCTCTCCGCCCGACGGATTCACGTTCTTCGCCGCGAGCACATCGCCCAACGAATATTCTTCACGAAGCGCCCCGGCCAATCCACTCGAAATGCAGATGTCCACATCCCCGTCCCAAACGACCTTCGTTGTTTCAAGCCAGGCACTGCGGCATCCGACGCCTGTCAGGAGAACATGAACATCAACTTCCCCGACCCGCGCAGATTGAATCTCGACGTG
>Ga0207015_1105_pt1 | contig 25799 bp, 22 predicted proteins | sample Alteio_BWMinCont_53_FD_153486 | JGI IMG/M metagenome (GOLD analysis project Ga0207015, IMG submission 153486) | Enriched cells from forest soil in Barre Woods Harvard Forest LTER site, Petersham, Massachusetts, United States -... | ecosystem: Environmental > Terrestrial > Soil > Temperate forest >...
AGCAAGCCAATCCATCCAGCGTCGGGAGCCAGGCGAAGATTTTCAGGGAGCAGCGCGGTGGCGATGAAGCTGACAGCGTAGAGTTCGAGGAGCAGCAAAGCGATTTTCGAAGTGGCGGGCGCTTTGCGGCGAGGAAGGAATTCGGCCAGTACGCAGAGCAGGACAAAGGCCAGGACGGCCCACGAGAGGATGGAGTAACGATGGCCGTAGAGGATGAGCTGGTCGGCACCGCTGAGGTAGTACATGGGAGGAGCTTCCCAGTCCACGGGAAAGGTGGCGCGATGGAGGAGATACCAGCGCAAAGCAAAAAGCGCAGCGACGACGGAGACGGGCAACGCGAGTTTCGACCAGCCCAAAAGATTTTGGCGGACAAGGCGATAGGCGAGCGTAGCGATCAGCCAGAGAAAGCCGATGGGGTGAGCCAGGAGAACGATTGGAACGAGGAGTAACGCGACAAGCCAATTCCCCGCCCCGCCTCGCCATACTGCTGCGAGAACGAAACACGCTAGTCCGATCGACAAGTAGTAGTTGAAGAATCCCATGTTAAAGGAATAGCCGTAAGCGAGCATGGCGATGCCGGGAGTGAGGAACCACGGAGGACGATCCGTCGCGGCGTAGACGAAGGAAAAAACGCCCCAGAAAAAAATGAGGGCGGCAGCAGCGACGACGAATTTCTCGGCGGCGGGGAGGCCAAGGATACTGGCGGAATGGACTAAAGCGAAGTCAAACAGAACGTTATTGTAACGATGCGCGAGATAGAGGCCGGGAGCCTGGCCTTTGGAGATGAGCTGAGCGAGCCAGGCATTGTAAGTGTGGCTGGGGAGGTCGCCAGCCTCGATGTGGCGATGCCAGAGGCACGGGACTACGAGCAAAAGCGAAATGAGAAGAATGGCGAGGAGGTGCTGGCGGAAGAATCGGGAGGGCGAGAGAGATGCATCTGGTTGATTGGTCATTCCGCGATGTGGCCGGCCGCAAATCGTTGCGAACAATCGTGCCAAGCCAGCGGGAGTTGATACTATCATCGGCGCGACGATGAGATGCAGGGTAAATGGGCGCTGCGGTGGACTGAACGCCGGATGGGAGAGAACGACCGTGAGCAAGATAGCGATGAGGGTGCTGGTTTTGGCCAGTGTGACGCTGAGTTGCGCGGCGAGCAATTGGGCGCAGGAGTCCGCTGCGAAATGTCCGCCGGCGACGCCGGTGGATACGGCGAAGGACAGCTACGGGACGACCGTGGTGGCGGACCCGTACCGCTGGCTGGAGGATCAGGAAAGCAAGGAAACGCGCGCGTGGATTGCGGAAGAGCAAAAATGCACGGAAGCAGCGCTGGGGAAACTGGCAAGCCGGCCGGCCATCACGAAACGGTTGACGGAGCTTTTCCGGGTGGACCTGGTTGGCATACCGGTGGAACGAAACCACCGGTATTTTTACACCAAGAGGTTGTCCAGCGAGGATCTCGCCAAGATTTACGTGCGCAAAGGAGCCAGCGGCGCCGAGGAAGTGTTGATCGATCCGCTGCCCTGGAGCGCGGAGCATTCGGCGAGCGCGACGCTGGAAGGAATCAGCCAGGACGGGCGGGTGATTTTCTATGGACGGCGTGACGGCGGGCAGGATGAGATTACCCTGCGCGCGCTGGAGGTGGACGGGAAGAAAGAACTGCCGGATAGCTTTCCGAAGGCCGAGTACTTCAACGTGGCGCCTACAGCGGATGGGCACGGAGTTTATTACTCGCGAAGGACGGAAAACGGGCCGCGGGCGTATTACCACGAGATGGGAACAGATTCGGCGAAAGATGCGCTGCTGTTTGGCGAGAAGCTGACCAAAGAGAATATTTTGTCACTGGCGCTCTCGGAAGACGGGACGTACGTAGCGTACCTGGTGCTGTACGGCTCAGGGACGGAACGCAGCGAGATTTACGCACAGAACGTCAAGGAAAAAGGGGCGGTTTTTCCGGTGGTGAATGATCTGAAGGCGCTGTTCTATCCGTACTTTGGCGGAGCGGGGCAGATGTTTATTCACACCAACTGGAATGCGCCGCAATGGCACGTGTATGCGGCGGATCTGCGCGCGCCAACGCGGGAGCACTGGAAAGAAGTGATACCGGAAACGAAGGTGCACCTGGAAAACATGACGCCGGCCGGAGGGAAGCTGGTGGGCGTATACACACACAACGCCAGCTCGGAGCTGAAGATTTTCGATGCGGACGGAAAGAATGGACGCGCGCTGGACTTGCCGAGCCTGGGGAGCATCAACGGCGTGCAGGGTCAATGGGAGAACCCGGAGATTTTCTACGATTTCGACAGCTTCAATTTTCCTACGGCGATTTACCGGTACGACGCGAAGACCAGCAAGACGGAAGTGTGGTCGCAGGCGAAAGTGCCGATGGATGCGGGGGCGTTTCAGACGGAGCAGGTGTGGTACGAGTCCAAAGACAAGACGCGGGTGCCGATGTTCTTGTTTTACAAGAAGGGGATGAAGCGCGACGGAAATAATCCGGTGCTGTTGACGGCGTACGGCGGGTTCGATGTGAGCCTGACGCCGAGCTATAACCCGCGCGGCGTGGTGTGGGCGGAGCATGGCGGGATTGTGGCGGTGCCAAATCTTCGCGGAGGCGGCGAGTTTGGCGAGGATTGGCACCGGGCGGGAATGTTCGAGAAGAAGCAGAACGTGTTCGACGATTTTTACGCGGCGGCGGAATATTTGATCCGCGAGAAGTACACCAGTACGGCGAAGCTGGCGATTGAAGGTGGGAGCAACGGCGGGCTGCTGATGGGCGCGTCGTTGACGCAACGGCCGGAATTGTTTCGGGCGGTGGTGTGCCAGTATCCGCTGCTGGACATGCTGAGGTTTCAGAAGTTTTTGTCGGGGCCGTATTGGGTTTCGGAGTACGGGAGCTCGGACGATCTGAAACAGTTTGCGTACATTTATGCGTATTCGCCGTATCAGCATGTGGTGGATGGAAGGAAATATCCTGCGGTGCTGTTCGTCACGGGAGATGGAGATACGCGCGTGGCACCGCTGCATGCGCGAAAGATGGCGGCGCGGTTGCAAGCGGCGACGGGGAGCGGTGTGGAAAGGCCGGTGCTGCTGCTGTATGACACCAAGTCCGGGCATTCGGGCGGGCGTCCGGTGAACAAGCAGATCGAAGAGCTGACGGATGTTTTGAGTTATTTGTTGTGGCAGCTGGGGGTTGCGAATTAGGAGCGGGAAGCGAGAAGGCTGGAGGCACAACCTTGCCTAGCTGGGGCGCAGCACTGCTGCGCCCCTACCAAGGCACGGCCCATGTCGGATTAGCGGGAGACTTGGGATTCGCCGAGGCGCTTGAGGCGGTCGCGGAGGCGGCGCTGGAGCGGGGTAGGTGTGTTGGGATTGAAGGCGACGAGATACCAGAGGGGTTGGCTACGGTCGCGGCTGAGCCAGGTGAGCGTGTTGGCGTCGGCGTTGGGGTGACGAGCAACGTTTTCGCGAATGGCGCCGTAGGGATGCTTGGCCAGGCGATGCAAGGTCTTGGCGTTGGCCCTGGGATGCTCGCTGATGAGGCGGAGCAAGTAGAAATCGGTCTCCGGGGCCTGCTTGACTAGCTTTTCGAGCATTTCGGGCTTGGCGTCGGCGCTGAGGACCAAGCCAATTTTTTCGTCCCAGGCGGTGTTGATGTGATTGAGCTCGCGGGTGCGGGCGTGGATTAACTCTTCGAGAGCGCGGCGCTCCTGCTGCATGCGGGCGATAGGAAGTTCGGTGCCTTCGAGGGAGTCGAGCACGCGGAGAAGATGCTGGCGCTCGCCGAAGACGATTTGCGAGGTACGGGTAGTCGCGCCCTTTTCTTTTTCCTTGTGCTGCACGAGGTCGGAACGTCGCATGGATTGGCTGCTCCCGTTCATTCCCGTCCCGAGAGGAGTGAGGGAATGGATGTGTGTCGCGGAACTCATAAGTAAAAGGCCACGCGCACGGAGTGAAATGAATCCCCTGTGGCTTTAACGGATTATGTTCCGCGAGGTGCATGGGGTAAAGTTTGGCGGAGGCGGGTGTGCCCGATGCGGCAAGACCTGATGAGCGGAGTTATGGGAAGCAAGGAAGAGGCGAAATGTCGGCGTTTGAAGAGCACCAGGAAGAATTGGAGCGGTTCGAGCAGATGTACGGGCGGGAACGCGGAAGGCTGGCCGTGTCCCTGGACCGGATGACCAATGCGCTGGTGCTGGTGGGTCAGCACGGAGTGTATTGCACGAGCCAGAGAAATCCGACGTTGCCGACGATGGATTTGCGGATGATTTCGCAGGAATTGGTGCACGCGAAGGAGCTGGTGCAAGCGGTGATGGAGGAATTGAGGAAAGAGCGGGAGGCGCGGCGGGGATAAAACGAGAATGGCAGGTTGAAATCGCGCCCCGATGGACGCGGCACAGGTCCTTCGAGGCTCAGGGTAAACCCTTCGAGGCTCAGGGTAAACAGGAGTGCCCTTCGAAGCTCAGGACAAGCCTGTGCTACTAAGCGGTGACGAGGAAGGGATTGGACTGGCGCTCTTCGCCGATGGTGGTGGCGATGCCGTGGCCCGGGTGGACCACGGTGTGGTCCGGCAGCTCCATGAGTTTGCCGCGGAGCGAGTCCATAATTTGCTCCATGGAGCCACCCCAGAGATCGGTGCGACCGATGCTGCCGGCGAAGAGCGTGTCACCGGCGAAGAGCTTGGGATTGGGCAGCATGAGATTGACGCCGACGTTGGGGAGATACAGGCAGACGCTGCCCGGCGTGTGACCCGGGGTGTGAATCACTTTGGCTTCGAAGAAACCCCAGCGGAGCGAGTCGCCTTCTTTGAGAAGGTGATCGATTGCAGTGAGTTCCGGGGGAGCGACGCCAAGAAACGCGGCTTGCATGTCCATACCCTGGTAGAGCGGAAGATCTTCGCGATGCATGAGGACTGGCGCTCCGGTGAAATGATGGAGCTTGGCCAGGCCGCCGACGTGGTCGATGTGGGCGTGGGTGCTGACGATGGCTTTGGCGGTAAGGCGGTGGCGACCGAGGAGCTCGAGGATGCGGCTGACTTCGTCACCGGGATCGATGACGATGGCCTCGCGAGAAATGGGATCGCCGACGATGGTGCAATTGCACTGCAACATGCCGACCGGAATGGTGATCTGGATGACGCCGTTGGGATCGGCTTCGAGAGGTTGTAGTGACTCTGGTGTGGTGTCTTCCATTCCCTTTCGAGTATAGCATTTTGGCGCAGGTGATTTAGTGCAGGCAAATCCGGCGAGACGGCGCGGTTTGCTAGACTAAGGAGTGATGAGCGAGAGCACGGTAGCGATTGAGACGCCGCTGGCGAGCTTGCACCAGAGTGAAGGCGCGACGATGGGCCAGTGGTTTGGGTGTGCGCTGCCGGATGATTGGGGCAACGCGGCGGCTGAAGAACGCTTCGGGGCCGAGAGTGTGGCGCTGATCGACAAGAATTACCGGGCGTATTTGGGGTTTAGCGGGCCGGACCGGGTGCGGTATTTGAATGCGATTCTGACCAACAATATCAAGGACTTGGGCACGGGTCAGGGAATAATCTCGCTCCTGCTGAATCCGCAAGGACGAATTCTTGCGGAGATTGAGACCTATGCCCTCGGAGAGCGGCTTTTTTGTGTTTCGTACGCGATGATTCGGGCGCGTCTGGTGGAATGGCTCGAGAAGTACATCATTATGGACGATGTTGTGCTGACGGACGAGACGGAGGGGTGGGGGATGCTGGCGGTGGAAGGGCCGCGGTCTGGCGAGGTGCTGACGGAGGTGGCTGGGTTGGATTTGCCCACACTTGGCGAATTGAAATTCGTGGAGGCCAGGGTTGGCGGCGTTGACTGCCGAGTGATGGGGCGATGGCCGGGCGGCGTGGCGGGGGCGGAATTTCTGGCGGAGCGCGGAGACCTGGAAAAACTTTGGCGAGTATTGTCGGACGCGACGCGGCGAGCGGGTGGCGGACCGATGGGGTACTCGGCGCTAAGTGCGCGGCGTTTGGTGCAGGGGATTCCGTGGTTTGGCTATGACTTCGGCGAGCAGCAAATTCCGCACGAGGCGGGGCTGGAGTTGAGCCACATCAGCTATACGAAGGGATGCTACACGGGACAGGAAATTGTGGAGCGCGTGCGGTCGCGCGGGCAGGTGAACCGGCGAAGAGTGCGGCTGCAATTTGAGGGGGACGTGGTGCCCGCGGCGGGTGCTGCGCTTGCGGCGGAGGGGAAACAAATCGGACAGGTTACGCGAGCAGCGAGGAGCTTCTATCCCCCGGCGATTTTGGGTATGGCGTACGTGCGGAAGGAAAGCAGCGAGGCTGGAAGCATCGTGGAGTGGTCGCTGGGGCGAGGGAAGGTGCTGTAGGCAGAATTGGGATCAGGCGGCGAGGCGACGCAGATACTGACCTAGCCGGGCGCGATCTTCCTGAGTCATAGCGACAAACTCGAGGCCCATTCCTTTTTTTGCGACGACGCGGCGGACGATCGCGCGAGCGCGGACGTCGCCAGTGGGCGCCGCAACGAGCAAGCGGACCATGCTCTGCGAGGCGAGGGGCTCATTGGTGCGAATGAACAGGCCGCCTAAGGCTATCGTTTCGAGACGCGAGACACCGTTGTTACTCCCTGTCTGCCAGCCAACCAGAGTGTTGCCGGGAGCGTTTGTTCGGGGATAGCGCCTTCGTTCGATGACGGACACGGGGACCTCTGCTGGCGGCGTGCGAGCGGCCTAACTATGAATTGGCAATCGAAGCGGCGAGCAGTGCCGCCTGGGGCCGGAGCGACATAGTTTGCTCCAGCGGCGGAAGCGGCGCAACCGAAAAATGCGGCGGTGGGCTGCGGGGGACCGTTAGTCGAATTCGCGGCGCGGGGCAGGCTGATCCGGACCGACTTGGCCGACGGAGATGTCAGCCTTGTGGTAGTTCTCGCCTTTGATGGGAGAGCCAGCCAGGCGGCGAAGCAAGGTTAGCTGACCGATGTGATTCAAGGCGTCGGCCAGGGGGCCTTGCAGGAGTTTTTCGGGCGATTCGTGGAGTGGCTCGGACGAGGCGAGGTAGTTGTCGAATTGTTGGAGGGTGTGGTGAAAACGGGCGACTTCCGCGTCCCAGGCCAGAGGTTGGGAGTTTTGCCAGGTTTGCGTGCCTTTGGCGACGGATAACGCCCAATCGAAGAGGTCTCCGATGTGGGCGAGGATTTGTATGGGAGTGCGCGCCGTATCGCCCGCGCGGAAAGCCGCGAAGGATTCTGGTGCGCGGCGGAGAGGTTTGGCCCCGCGGTAGGCGATGGTGGCCACTGTGTGGCGGAGGAGTTGGCGAGCGGGATCGGGTGTGGTCATGGTTGCGGTTCGTGGTGGTGTCACAGCGGCCCCCTCCTCGCCCAAAGCGCGGGGCAAGCAGAAGGCGGGCCCTACAAAGGCTAGGCTAGATTCAGGGCGCGCTTGAAGGAGCCTTTTTCGCTGTCGATCTTTTTCTGGAGCTGCAGGATCGAATAGAGTAGGGCTTCCGGGCGCGGCGGGCAGCCTGGGACATACACATCGATGGGAATCACCTGGTTGCAACCCTGGACGATCGCGTAGTTGTTGAAAACGCCGCCGGAAGTGGCGCAGGCGCCCATGGAAATCACCCACTTGGGCTCGGGCATTTGGTCGTAGAGCTGGCGAATGACCGGAGCCATCTTTTGCGACAGGCGGCCGGCGACGATCATGAGGTCGGCCTGGCGCGGCGACGGGCGGAAAACTTCAGCGCCGAAACGGGCTACGTCAAAGCGAGCGGCGGCCATGGACATCATTTCGATGGCGCAGCAGGCCAAGCCAAAGCCGAGCGGCCAGATGGAGCTTCTGCGGGCCCAGTTCACGGCCTTGTCGAGAGTCGTAAAGATGATGCCTTCGTCTTCGAGAAGCTTGCCGAAGTCGTCGGGCCTGGTCAGGGTGACGTGCTTGCCGAGAGATGTGCTCATGATGCCTCGTCAACGGTTATCTTCGCACACGGGACGGCTGGAGACAAATCCCTGACTCTCTCGCGTTCATTTACGGCGCGAATTGATAGTCGGAGGGCGAGACGGAGCTGGTGCGGCGAATGTAGGAGACGACCGAGCCGGGCCAGAGGGTGGTGATCTCGCCGGTTTTCTGGTCTTGATACCAGCTGTGGCAGCCGCCGGACAGCCAGACGGTGCGACCCATGCGGCTGTAAATGCCTTCGACAAAACCTTGCTGAACCTCCGGCCGGACTTCCATCACGCGCTGATCGCGGCTCTTCATCAGCTTGAGGCAATCCATAACGTAGCGGACCTGGGCTTCGATCATGAGAACGACGGAATTGTGGCCGAGGCCCGTGTTGGGGCCGAGGAGTATGAAGAAATTGGGGAAATCGTTCACAGTGATGCCCAGATAGGCGGTCATGCGCTTTTGCCAGGCGTCGTGAATCTCGACGCCGCTGCGTCCGACGATGCGGGAGCCGATGAGCGGTTCGGTCGCGCGGAAGCCGGTGCCGTAGATCAGGACGTCGACGGGGCGCTCGGCGCCGTCCTGGGTGACGATGCTGTGTTCGCGGATTTCCTGGATGGAGCCGGTGACGAGTTCAACGTTCGGGCGATTCAGCGACGGGTAAAAATCGTCGGAGACGAGAATGCGTTTGCAGCCGAGCTGATAATTGGGAGCGAGCGCAGCTTGCAATTTAGGATCTGGCACCTGCCTGGCAAGGTGGGCGCGGCCGAATTTCTCGAAGAACTTGCGCAGGGTCTGATTGCCTATGAAGGCGAAGACGCGAAATTCTTGCCGCCAGAAAAGGGCTTGGCGAAGCGCCCAGCGCAACGGGGGAAAGCGACGGAAGCGGTTTCTCCACTTCTCGGATAAAGGAAAATCCATACGCGGCAAGATCCAGGCCGGCGTGCGCTGGAAGAGGTGGAGTTTGCCGACTCGCGGGGCGATTTGCGGGACGAACTGAATGGCGCTGGCTCCGGTGCCGATGACGGCGACGCGCTTGCCTTCCAGATCGACATCGTAGTTCCAGGCGGAAGAATGGAAGGAGGGACCGGCGAAGCGGTCCCTGCCTGGTATGGACGGAAAGCTTGGTACGTGGAGAGCGCCCATGCCGGAAATGAGGACGCGGGCGTTGATGCGCGTGCCGCCGGCGGTGGTGACACGCCAAAGGGAGGCGGATTCATCCCAGGCGGCGTCCTTAAAGGCGGTATTCAGGCGAAGGTGCGGAGCGAGAAGATTGCGTTCGACGCAGCGCTTCAAGTAGTCGTGAATTTCCTGCTGGCCGGGATACATGCGGGTCCAATCGGCACATGGCTCGAACGAAAACGAATAGAGGTGCGAGGGGATGTCGCAGGCGCAACCGGGGTAGCGGTTTTCCCACCAGGTGCCGCCGATGTCGCTGCTTTTTTCGATGATGAGGAATGAATTCATTCCCGCCTCGCGGAGCTTAATGCCCATCCCGAGGCCGGAGAAGCCTGCGCCAACGATGAGGACATCGACGGACGTAGTGTCAGCAGCTGAAACATTAGGAGAGTTGGGTATGATGTTGGGCATCATGGGCTGGTGATCCTGGCGCGGAGAAATGCGCCGCTCTCCTGCAGCGATTGGCGAGCTTCCGGCACCAGCGGGGCGGCGAGTTGCCAGGCGTGCGGGACCACCGGCCAGATTTTGATTGTTACGGAAACGCCGGCGGCTTTGGCGCGTTCGGCGAGGCGGGTGGAATCGTCGCGCAGAACTTCATCGGCTCCGACGTGGATGAGCAACGGCGGTAGACCGGAAAGATCAGCATAGAGCGGCGAGGCGAGCGGGTTGCGGGGGTCGGCTTTGCCCAGATAGTAGCGTGCGGTCGGGGCAATGTCCGGACCGTTGAACATGGCGCACCGACGGGCGTTGGTGCGAATGGAATCGCCAGTAGCGGCAAGATCGGTCCAAGGAGAAAAGAGCGCGACAGCGGCTGGCAGCGGGTGCGACGCGGCGCGCAGGGCGAGCAGGAGAGATACCGTAAGTCCACCACCGGCCGAATCGCCGGCTACGACAGTGCGCTGCGGAGAATGACCCGCGGCGAGCAAACCGCGATAGGCTGCCGTCGCATCATCGACGGCCGCGGGGAACGGATTCTCGGGTGCGAGGCGATACTCCGGCGCAAAGACGCGGAATCCTTGCAGCGCGAAGCCGACAGTGATGGGGCGATGGCTTTCCGCGGAGCAGCCAAAGTAGCCACCGCCGTGCAAATACAAAAGTGTCCCATCGCTTGGCTTGCTGCTTTCCACCCATTCGCCGGAGATGCCGCCAACGCGCTCCGGCGTTATACGAATTCCAGGGGGCACTTTGTACGGATCAGGGCGAAGGATTTGGCGGGCGACGCGATAGTCCCGCACGCCTTTCAGTCGGCGCTTGACGCGCCATTTGACAATCCACACCGCGAGATGCGCTTGAATGCTGGCCATAATAGGTTTGTGCGATTGGAGAATATCAGAATATGTGGGTAACTCACACTTTCAGGACAACCTTGCCGAACTGCGAACCGGATTCGAGATAACGGTGCGCGGCAGCGGCTTCGGAGAGCGGGAAGATGCGATCGACGATGGGCTTCAGGCGACCGGCGGCGACCAGCCTCATGACCGTGTGCAGTTCAGTCTTGGTGCCCATGTACGAGCCAAGGAGCGAGAGCTGGCGCACGAAGACGAAGCGCAGGTCCACTTTGGCGTCGTAACCGGTGGTGGCGCCGCAGGTGACCAGGCGGCCGCAGGGTGCGAGGCTGGCGACCGAGTCGTCCCAAGTCGCCGTGCCAACGTGTTCGAACACGACATCGACACCGCGCTTGGCGGTGATTCGGCGCACCTCCGAGGCGATTTTCTGCGTCTTGTGGTTGATGAGTTCATCGGCTCCGAGAGCTTTTGCTTTCGCGAGCTTTTCGTCGGAGCCGGCGGTGGCGATTACGCGCGCGCCAAAGAACTTGCCGATTTGAATCGCCGCCGTGCCCACGCCGCTCCCTGCGCCGAGCACCAGGACATCTTCGCCGGGGGCAAGCTCGGCGCGTCCGACGAGCATGTGCCAGGCGGTCTGGAAGACGAGTGGCGTGGCGGCAGCTTCTTCAAACGAGAGGTTTTCCGGATATGGCAGGCAATTCACTTCGGGGGCGCGGACAAATTCGGCGCAGCCGCCATCGATCAGATAGCCCAGGTTGGTGAACTCGCGGCAACGATTGTCGAGTCCGGCGAGGCAGGCAGCGCACTTGCCGCAAGAAACGCCCGGGGCCAGGACCACTTTTTGGCCAACGCGTACAGTGGTGACACCCGGACCGATCTCCGCAATTTCTCCGGCAATGTCACTGCCGGGAATGTGCGGCAACGGGAAATTCACGCCGGGTAGACCGCCGCGGACCCAGATGTCCAGATGATTGAGCGCGCAGGCGCGTACGCGAACCAGGACCTCGCCGTGGCGCACTTCCGGCTTCGGCGCGTCGGCATATTCGAGAACTTCGGGGCCGCCATGCGCCCGAAAGAGAATGGCCTTCATATGTTTTTCGTCCCTTCAACGATTTTGTTGCCGATTTTTGTGTGAGAAGTCTAGCGGCGAGCCACGCAAGTGTCCAGCCGGGCCGAATTGACAGGATTCGCGGCACGGCGTAGCGTGAATTCTGGAGACGGAATGGACCTGTTCGAAGAAATCGTGAAGATGCGGCGGGCCGGGCGGCGCGGGGCCATGGCCACAATCGTCCACACCAACGGGTCGATTCCGAGCTATGAAAGCTCGCGCATGCTGGTGCGCGATGATGGATCCATCGCTGGAACCATTGGGGGCGGGTGCGTAGAAGCCGAAGTTTGGGCAGCGGCAAAAGAAGTGATGCAGAAAGAAGCGCCGCGCAAGATGGTCTTCAATCTGAACAATGAGGCCAGCTTCGACAACGGATTGATTTGCGGCGGAACGCTGGAAGTTTTCGTGGAACCGATTTTGCCGCAACCGATGCTGTACCTCTTCGGCGGCGGGCATGTTTCGACGGCGGTGGGCAAGGCGGCGAACGCAGCGGGCTTCGCCGTGGGAGTGGTGGACGACCGCGAAACGTTCGCGAATTCGCAGCGCTTTCCGATGGCGGAAGAGATTCACGTCAGCTACGAAGAAGCCTTCGAGAAAATCCGGCCGAACGCCTCGACCTATCTGGTGATCGTCACGCGCGGGCACAAAGATGATATGAACGTGCTGGCGTGGGCGGTGCGAACCGATGCGCGGTACATCGGAATGATTGGCAGCAAGCGCAAAGTGCTGTCGGTTTACAAAGCGCTCGAAAAAGAAGGTTATCGCCCGGAAGAGTTCACGCGCGTGTATGCCCCGATGGGGCTGGAAATCGGCGCGCTGTCGCCGGAGGAAATCGCCATCAGCATCGTGGCGGAATTGATCGCGGTGCGCCGCAGCGCGGCCTCCGCGACGCACAAAACATTGCAATACGAATCGCCCCCGGCGCTGCGGTCCGTTTCGGGCGAAGACTAAGCGAGGACTCATGCTCGCCGCCGTGATTCTCTCGGGCGGTGCCTCTAGCCGCATGGGCTCACCGAAGGCGCTCCTTCCCTATCAGGGGCGGCCCTTTCTGGAACACTTGCTGGACGTCAGTCACCATCCGAACATTGGAGTGCGTCGCGTAGTTCTGGGTCCGCATGCGGAACCCATCGCCAAAGCGGTGCACCTGCGCGGCGATGAAATCGTGATTAATGCGGACTGGGAAGCGGGACAGCTCACCTCGGTTCAAGCGGCGCTCCGGAGCCTGCCGGAAAACACGGACGGCATAATTCTCTTTCTGATCGACCACCCGCTGGTCAGCGGGGCGCTGGTGCACGAATTGATCGAGCGCTTTCTTGCGACGCGCAAGCCGATCGTCCTGCCGCTCTATGAAGGGCGGCGCGGCCACCCAGTGATTTTTGCGGCGGCGTTGTATGGCGAGTTGTTGAGCGCACCGATGGAGACGGGAGCGCGCGCGGTGGTCTGGGCGCACGCGGCGGAAATCGAGGAAGTGCGGACCAATGAAGAAGGTTGCATTCTGAATTTGAACGACCCCGAAGCGTTTGAAAAACTGCGCTCCAACAACAACTAGCGTTGCATCGAGCGCTGTACCAGCAAGTGGAGCGCGTCAATGGCGAGCTGCGCGCCATGGAATGTTGCGGGCGGAAGGCCGCCCAGATCCTCGGCGAGCGATTCCGCGCTGATAGAGTGGGCGGCGTCGAGCAGCACGCCTTCGAGCTTCTCAGTCAGCAGCGAAGCGCACGCAATCGAAGTCGTGCAGCCACGGCACAGAAAGCGGATCTCTACGACGCGCCCGTTGTCGATTTGCGCGGCAAGCTGCAGCACGTCTCCACACACGGGGTTCGTGGCTTCCACCTGCACCGTCGCGTCAGGCAGCGAGCCGGCGTTTCGCGGATGCTCGAAATGATCTAGTACGGCGGCGCTGAACATTTTCTGCAACTGTGAGACGACCGGGCGTTGCGGTTAGTGAGGCGCTTCTTTCTTCGGCGGCAAATATTTTTTCTCGATAGACGCGATGACAACATAGTTCGGGTCTACCATCTCGGTCAAATGGGCGTGACCTACTTGAGAGAGCAGTTGGTAGGCGTCGAGTTCCGAGAGCCCGTAGTCGGCGTGTATCCAGTTGACCAGTTCGGTGAAGGCGATGCGCAAGGCATCGTCTACGGGGCGATAGATACCCGCGGCCATGATGCGTTCTGTGTTTTCAAAGCGCGGCCAACGGGCCTGCTTCCCTTTCAGCAGGTCGATGTGCAGCCGGGCGCGCATGGGAACTTCAATCGCGGTGCCGGCCACTTCGCCGTCTCCCATCGCGGCGTGCCCGTCACCAAAATAGAGCAATGCTCCGGCCACGCTCACCGGCAAATACAGAGTATTTCCTGGGGACACCTCGGGGGCATCCATATTGCCGCCAAATTCGGCGGGAACCACGGAGCTACGCGCTTCGCCATTGGCCGGCGCCACACCAATACACCCGAGAAACGGATGTAACGGAATTTTCACTTTGAAATTGGAGTCGAGCGCCTGGAACGTTCCGGTATTGTCCGAGTGGTTGATCGGATAAAACCAAATCTTCTCCGGCAACGGCCGGTGGAGCATGGGCGTGTAATTCGTTTGGTTCAGCGCCCCAAAGCCGGGCGCGAAGGCACCCACGCCTTGATTGCTGTCCACTTGCAAATCGAGGATGCGCACGACCAGTGTGTCGCCGGGTTCCGCTCCTTCGACGAAAAACGGCCCGGTCAGCGGATTGTCTCCCGGGACGAGCGAAAGTTTGTCGCCGGGCTTCTGGATCACGTTGGCAAAGCAATCGAGGGTATTTGCCTCCAGAATGTTACCCGGGCGCAGGCGTGCTACCGGAGGGGCAACGCCATACACGTACTTGACGTTCTCGCGAGTGGCCTGGAACTTGACCACGTTGGAATCAGAAGCCTGCTTCGACGGCGCCTGTGCAAGAACAGCAGCCGGAGCCAGCACTAGAAGAATGGCGGACGCAACCCTGCGGGACATTGTTATTCACCTCGGTGAGCTTCCCCGTGAGTGCACCACAGGCTCGCGGGTATGTCAAATCAAGCTCGAGAGCGAGAGAAACGTTTGTTGCACAAATGAGACGCGGGCTTGCGCGTGCGTACTCCGCCGTGATAAAAGCGCGCTCACGGCTGCGGACAACATTGCCGAAATGCCTGCGAGGGGTGCTTCATGAGATGGATCCGAGGGAATGGTTTACGCGCGATTGGCGTTCTGGCGAGCTTCGGAATCGGACTGGCTCCCGCAATGAACGCACAGGAAAAGCCGCCCGCGGAATGGGACACCACCAAGGCTCGCGGCACCACGCGCGTCATCGACTTCGACACCAACGAAGGCACATGGATGTCTCTCAGCGTCTCCCCCGACGGAAAATGGATTGCTTTCGACCTGCTGGGGCACATTTATCGTATGCCCGTCGAAGGTGGCAAAGCCGAATGCCTGACCCAGGATTCCGGCGTGGCCATCAACCAGACTCCGCGCTTCTCGCCCGACGGCAAGACCATCGCGTTCATCAGCGACCGCAAAGGACAAAACAACCTGTGGCTGATGGATGCCGACGGGAAAAATCCGCGCTCGGTCTACACCGACAACAAGGAGCGCGCGTTGAGCCCGGTCTGGACGCCTGACGGCAATTTCATCGTCGTGCAACGGCAGGGTACGCGGCCCGAGGGTGGCGCGGCCTTCAGCTGGACTTTGGTGATGTACCACAAGAGCGGCGGCGCGGGTGTCGTCCTGGTGGCCGCGGACAAGGCTCCGGGCTGGCATTCGATTTCAGCGGATGGGAAGTATCTATACTTCGACTCCCAACTCTGCTCGCCACTGCCATTCGGTCACACCGACCCCATGTTGGGTTGCGCGCAAATTCGGCGCATGAATTTGGGTACGCGGAAAATCGAGGAGATCACTGGGGGCCAGGCCGAGCAGCAGGACCGCGGCACCAGTGGCGGCGGCATCGCTCCGGAAATTTCGCCAGGCGGGCGTTTTGTCGCTTTCGCCCGGCGTATCCCCGATGGCACGGAATCCTACAAAGGACACGTCTTCGGCCCGCGTACCGCGCTGTGGCTTCGTGATCTGCAAACTGGCGAAGAGCGCCTGCTGATGGACCCAATCGAGCTCGACGAATCCGAAGAAATCTCCCGGCAGATGCCCATTCTTCCGGGAATGGCCTGGGCTGCGGACGGCAAGTCGCTTTATGTTTCGCAAGGCGGAAAATTCCGGCGCCTGTCCGTCGCGGACGGGAAAGTCAGCACGATTCCCTTTACCGCGCACGTCCATCGCACCATCTCGGAGATGGCCTATTCGCCGTTGCCGATTCGCGATGATGCGTTTGAATCGAAATTCATCCGCTGGCAAAGCGCTTCGCCGGACGGCAAGCATCTGGTGTTCCAGGCCGTCGGCAAACTCTGGCGAATGGATCTCCCGAACGGCAAGCCGGAGCGGCTCACACCTGCTTCCTTCACTCCGGGGGAATTTTCTCCAGCGTGGTCGCCGGACGGCAAGCGCATCGCGTTTGCATCCTGGGACGACGAAAAGCACGGGCAGTTGTGGACCATCTCCGCAACCGGCGGCGAGCCGCAGCAAGTCACTACGGCTCCCGGAGAGTATCTGAATCCAGTCTGGAGCCCGGACGGCGCCGCGCTCGCCTATTCGCGCGGCTCCGGCGCAACACTTCGCGGCCGCGATTGGGCCCGCAATGAATGGTATGACCTGGTGCTGCAGCCGGTCGCGGGCGGCGACGCGCAAACACTCATTCGTCTCGGCGGGCAGGATGGACCCGGCGCGCGCGGGCAGTTTGGTCCTGGTGGCCGCATCTATTTCATCGAGCACCGCGTGGAAAAAGGCGACAGTCCCTTCTCTTCGAAGGCCATCACCGATTTGCTGTCCGTACAAAAGGACGGCTCAGACCGGCGAACACATGCGTCCTTCACGAACGCTACTATGGTTCAAGTTTCCCCCGACGGGCAGCAAGTTGCATATCAGGAAGGCGACAACGTCTACGTTGCACCATTGCCATTGCGTTCCACCGGGCAGGAAGGCATAAAGTTTGACCGCAAGGCGCCCGTTTTCACGATCAAGCCGGCAAGCCTCGATGGCGGCGCCTATCCGCACTGGCGCGACACCAATAGCATCGAATACGGCAGCGCCAACAAATATTTCGTTTATCACCTGGAGAGCGGCAAGACGGACACCACTGAAATCGATCTCTCGACACCACGAGCGATTCCGCAAGGCTCCGTAGCGCTAACCAACGCTCGTATCATTACTCTGGTCAACAAACAGGTCATCGACTCCGGCACCATCGTAATCAAAGCCGGGCGCATCGCCTGTGTCGGGACTTGCTCCACGAATGGGATCAGCCAGGTCATCGACGCCAAGGGCAAGACCATCATCCCCGGCTGGATCGATATGCACGCACATCATCACCGCGAATCGGGCGGCGTGAATCCCACGCACAACTTTGAATCGGCGGTTTATCTCGCTTACGGAGTCACCACAACGCTCGATCCTTCGACGTGGTCCGAAGAAGTCTTCCCGCTCGCCGAAATGATCGAAGCCGGAAAATCGATCGGCCCGCGCACCTACTCCACCGCGACGCCGCTCCTCAACGGCAGTGGCCCATATCACAACGAAATCACCAGTTACGAGGTAGCCGAGCATGAAATCACCCGCCTGGCTTCGTACGGCACCGTCGCACTCAAACAGTATCTCCAGCCGGACCGCGAGCAGCGCCAGTGGATCACCGAAATCGCGCGCAAGCAGCATCTGCGCGTGACCGGAGAAGGTTCGAGCGATCTGCTCCACAAAATCACCATGCTCATGGATGGGCAGACCGGCTTCGAGCATCCCACGCCGTATGTTCCGCTGTACGGCGACGTCGCGAAATTCTTCGGCCAATCGCACACCGTGTATTCACCCACGTTCACCGTAGGCGGCACTGCGCCGTGGAACGAGGAATACTTCGATCAAATCAGCGACGTCTGGAAGGACGCCAAGCTGCAACGCTGGACTCCCTGGCGCGAACTGATGCCGCATCTCCGGCGGCGCTGGATGCGTCCGCTGACCGATTATCACTTTGCCGTTCAAGCGCAAGGCTTGGCAGACATCATCGCCAACGGCGGCTACGGCGCCATCGGCTCGCATGGACAGGCGCACGGCATCGGGTCACACTGGGAAGTCTGGATGCTCGCTCCCGCGCTTGGCAACATGGGCGCGCTCGAAGTCGCCAGCGTGCACGGCGCGCACTTTCTTGGCGCCGACAAGGATCTCGGCTCGCTCGAAGTCGGCAAACTCGGCGACCTGATGATTCTCAATGCCAATCCGCTCGACGACATTCACAACACCGCAAACATCGCCATGGTCATGAAGGCCGGCACGCTGTACGATGCCGACACCCTCGACGAAGTCTGGCCCGAGAAGAAACCCTTCGGCGCCTACTACTGGATCAACCTCGACCAACTGCGCAACGACACGCGGCCCGTCGACATCTACGACAAGAAGTAAGCATGGGACGCGGGCAGCGATGAGCTGCCGCCTTTCTTACATTTGCAATCGCTCGGGCTTTGCGCGCGTTCGAGACACCAGACCTGTCGATCTGACATCGCTCTGCTAAACTCAAACCCAATGTCCCCGCGATCATGGGCGTCCTCGCTGCGAATCGTCTCGCTCGCTCCCAGCGCGACGTCCATCCTCTGCGCCATCGGCGCGAAACGCTCGCTCGTGGGGGTCACCAAATGGTGCGTCGACGTCGCTCCCGTCAACGGTTTGCCCAAACTCGGCGATTGCTGGCACATGAACTCGATCGATGAAATTCTGCGCTTGCGGCCAACTCTTGTCATCGGCTCCGTTCCGTACAAACAAGAAACGGTTGCCAAGCTGCTTGAGCGGCCGCTCAATTTCCTGGCTATGAATCCGCGCTCGCTGGCCGACATCGAAAACGATATTCGCATGCTCGGCGGATTGGCCAACCGGGCTACTGCCGCGGAACGCGTCATCCTTCGCATGCGCAAGGATTTTGCCGCCATAGCCAAGCACAGCCCCGGCCAGAAACGCCGCGTGCGGGTCTACTGCGAGGCATGGCCCAACCCGCGCATCAGTTCCCCTCCCTGGGTAGCCGAACTCGTTCGAATCGCCGGCGGTGAAATGGTCTTGCCTGCAGGTTGCGCCGTGACCGACGAGCAAGTCGCAGCCGCCGATCCAGAAATCATCGTTCTGGCCTGGGCGGCTACTGGCAGGAAGGCCAAGCCGCAGACCGCTTATCAGATCGAAGCGTGGAAGGAAGTCGCCGCGATTCGCAACCGCCGTGTTCATGTCATCGCCGACGAACTATTGAACACTCCCGCTCCACCTCTGGTGCAAGGCGCGCGTGAACTAGCCAAGCTCATTCGAGCAGCGCAGGCCCAGTCTTGATCGTCGTCGCAGCCGTTATCGAACGTGAAGACCGCCGACTGCTGATCGGCCAGCGGCGCAGAAACGACACCTCTCCTCTAAAGTGGGAATTCCCTGGTGGCAAAGTAGAGCCGGGAGAAGAGCCGGAAGCGGCGCTGGCACGCGAATTACGCGAAGAGCTGGGCGCTACCCTGGAGCAAGCTGTCGAAATCGGCCGAGTCAGCCATCGTTACGCGGCTACGCCGGAAGCCTTGGAAATCCGCTTCTTCGCGGCGAAAATCCGCGAAAGCGAGCTCGTTCCCAAGCCGTTCGAGCAGATTCTCTGGGTGCTGCCCAAGGAACTGGGCAATTTCGATTTTCTGGCTGCCAACGCGCAATTGGTTGCCCAACTGGCCACTGGTCGCATCAAGCCGGCTGAGATTCTGGTCGCCGCGCCGGCTCGGAAACCTGCCGGCTAAGAAATTACCGGATTGGGCTTCTCGGTATTGATCCCAAGATCCTTGACCGCGTTATCGAGCACCGAGCGCTCGATCTTCCCATCTGAAAACAGCTCGTGCAGCGTGGCCAGGGTGATGAACTTCGCGTCGACTTCGAAGAAATCGCGCAGCGATGCGCGCCCCTCACTTCGCCCGAATCCGTCCGTTCCCAGCGCGGCCAGTCGGCGCGGCATCCACTTCGCGATCATGTTCGGCAGCGTCTTGAGATAGTCGGACGCCGCCACCAGCACTCCGGGCGCATCCGCGAGACACTGCGCCACGTACGGCACGCGGACGGTTTCGCCCGCGTGCAGCCGGTTCCATCGTTCGGTCTCGATCCCGTCGGTGTACAGCTCCTTGTAACTGGTCACGCTCCAAACGTCCGCCGCAACGCCATACTTGGTCTCCAGAATTTCCTGCGCCCGCAACACTTCGTTCAGGATGGCGCCGCTGCCAAAAAGCTGCGCTCGCAACTTCGCTTTCTTGTTCCGCGATTCACGGAACCGGTACATCCCGCGCAGAATCCCCTCGCGCACGTCGCCCGGCATCCCCGGCATGGCGTACGGCTCGTTCATCACGGTGATGTAGTAGAAGAGATTCTCGCCATCCTTATACATCCGGCGAATCCCGTCCTCGATAATCACGGCGATCTCGTACGCGTACGCCGGATCGTATGCCTTCAAGTTCGGCACGGGCAGCGCCAGCACATGACTGTTCCCGTCCTGGTGCTGCAATCCTTCTCCGGAAAGCGTGGTTCGCCCCGATGTTCCGCCCAGCAGGAAACCGCGCGTGCGCATATCCGCAGCCGCCCAGATAAAATCCGCAATCCGCTGGAAGCCAAACATGGAATAGTAAATGAAGAAAGGAATCGTATTAATTCCGTGCGTCGCATAGGCCGAACCCGCCGCAATGAAAGAAGCCATGGACCCAGCTTCGGTGATGCCCTCTTCTAGGATCTGCCCATCTTTCGCTTCTTTGTAATAAAGCAGCGTATTCACATCTACAGGCTCATACCGCTGCCCAACGCTCGAATAGATTCCCACGGTTCGGAACAGCGACTCCATGCCAAAGGTCCGCGCCTCATCCGGCACAATTGGCACCACCATTTTCCCGATCTCCGGATCTTTCAGCATCTTTCGGAGCATTTGAACGAAGGCCATGGTGGTGGAAACTTCGCGCCCTTCGCTGCCCTCGAAAAATTCCTTCCACAAATCCTCGTGTTGCAAGGTCAGCAGTTTCGAACGCACGCTCCGCGTGGGCACATAACCGCCCAAAGCCTCGCGCCGCGATCGCAAGTATTGCAGCTCGATGCTGTCTTCCGCCGGCCGGTAGAACGGCACTTCCACGCAATCGGTGTCGTTCAGCGGAATCCCGAATCGCGAACGAAACTCCCGCAACTCTTCCTCATTCAATTTCTTCTGCTGGTGTGTGACGTTTTTGCCCTCGCCCGCCTCGCCCAGTCCGTAGCCCTTGATGGTGCGAGCCAGAATCACTGTCGGCCCGCCCTTGTGCTCCACGGCCGCTTTGTACGCCGCGTAAACCTTGCGCGGATCGTGCCCGCCCAACCGCAACCGGCGCAGCGCCTCATCGGGCAGCGGCTCGACCAAGGCCAGCAGCCGCGGATCGCTCCCAAAGAAATGCTCGCGCACGTACGCGCCCGACGACACCACCAGCTTCTGGTACTCGCCGTCCACCAACTCGCCCATGCGCTTGACCAGCAGCCCTTCGGTATCGCGCTCCAGAATCGGATCCCATTCGCTCCCCCACAGCACCTTAATAACGTTCCACCGGGCCCCGCGAAACGCCGACTCCAGCTCTTGAATAATCTGCCCGTTGCCGCGTACCGGCCCGTCCAGCCTCTGCAAATTGCAATTGACTACAAAAATCAGATTATCGAGCTTCTCGCGCGAAGCCAGCGTAATGGCGCCCAGCGATTCCGGTTCATCGGTCTCGCCATCACCGAGGAAGGCCCACACTTTCGCGTCCGTCGCCGGTTTCAGTCCGCGATTCTCCAGATAGCGATTGAATCGAGCCTGATAAATGGCCATCAGCGGGCTTAAGCCCATGGACACCGTGGGAAATTCCCAGAAGTCCGGCATCAGCCAAGGGTGCGGGTATGAAGATAGTCCCCCGCCCGGCTTCAACTCGCGCCGGAAATTCTCCATCTTCTGGAGACTCAGCCGGCCTTCCAAAAACGCACGCGCATAAATCCCCGGCGAAGCGTGCCCCTGGAAGTAAACCGTGTCGCCTTCAAACTCCTCCGTCCGAGCACGGAAAAAATGATTGAACCCCACCTCATACAAAGTCGCCGCTGAAGCATACGTTGAAATATGCCCGCCGATGTTGTGCTCCACGCGATTCGCGCGCACCACCATGGCCAACGCGTTCCAGCGAATCAAGCTCTTGATCCGCCGCTCGATGGCCTGATCGCCCGGGAACAGCGGCTCGAGCCGTGCAGGTACGGTATTTGCGTAAGGCGTGTTCGCGGTAAACGGCAAGTCAATCCCCGCCACCTTGGCGTGCGTTCGCAAGCGTTCCAGAATCTCCGCTGCCACTTCCGGACCGCTCGACTCCAGCACCGAGTCCAGCGACTCCAGCCACTCCTGGATTTCCGTGTCCCGCAGCGTGTGTTGCGGTGCGGGCGCTTCATCCAGCGCCTGCTGTATCGATTGAATGGTCGTCTCTTGGTTCATGTCCTGGCCCTCGAACTGTCCCCCAAGCTTTGTCGGTACCGATGCCATGAGCGCCCCCGGCGCAAGTCATTCGCGCTTTCACAAAATAGAATACACCTCGGCGCCCGTCTGCGCACAATGGCTGCTGAAGGTATGTCTTAATAACGCGTGGCGGTCGCGCCACACGGACGCCCGGCTATGTCTGCTACGGTTATGGCCAATCGGTGGGGCTACTTGGAAATGTTGGCCGGAGCCTGCCGGCGCTTGACTCAGGACCGCTAATTTTTATATCCCGGCCCGTACAGCACTTTCCCCGGCCGCGCTCCGGTATGTTTGCTGTGGTCCACGACGATCTGCCCGTTTACCAGCACGTAGTCGATTCCTTCCGGCGTCAAATCCGGTTGCTCGTAGGTCGAGCGGTCGCGAATCTTCTCGAAATCAAACACCACCGCGTCCGCCCACATCCCTTCGCGGATCAGCCCGCGATCGGCGATACGCATCCGCGTCGCCGGCCATGAGGTCATCTTGCGGATGGCATCCTCCAGCGTGAGGGTATGCGTCCCTTTCACGTACTTCGCAATCACTCGGGGAAAATTTCCGTAGCTCCGCGGATGCGGCAATCCCAGGGCATCGTCTCCACCCGGCGTCAACGCCGTCCCGGCGTCGCTCCCGATACTCGTCCAAGGAAACCGCAGCGCGGTCTCGATATCCTGCTCGCTCATCATGTGATAAATCGCCAGCACCCGCCCCGTTTTTGCTTGCGCCACAAAGTCAAAGGCCACGTCCGCGGGATCCTTCTTCATCTCTTTTGCGATATCCGCGATGCTTCGCTGCTCATACTTGGCATTGTCTGGATTCTGCGCGTTCACCAGCACCACGCCTTTCCAACCGCCGGCCGCTTCCACAATGTTCCACCAGCCCGGCGATCCGCTCTTCTGCTCCTTTTTCAGACGCGCCCGAATCTCCGGGTCTGCTAGCCGCTTCAACAGCGCCTCTCCGCCGCCCTCATGTGCCCACGATGGAATCGTCGCCTACAGCCCCGTCCCTCCCGCGGTGTACACGTACAAGTCCGCTGCTACATCCACGCCTCGTGCGCGCGCCGCATCGATATGCTTCCCCGCCTCGCCCATCAACTTGCCCCAACCCGGGCTGTACGCCGCCTTAAAATGAAACACCTCGCCGGGCAGCCCACCTTTTTCCGCAATCTCAATCAACTCATCCACAGACTGCACCAGTTCTTTGCCCTCGCCGCGCATGTGGCTCGCATAAATCCCGCCATACTTTCCCGCCACCTTGGCCATCTCGATCAATTCCGGAGTAGTCGCGTAGCTGCTCGGCGGATAAATCAACGCAGTGGTCATGCCCATCGCGCCATTCAACATCGCCGTTTCCATCATCGCCTTCATCTTGGCCAACTCTTCGTCCGTAGGCGCCCGGCTCTCGTACTTCAGCACCTCGACACGCGCTTGTGTCTCCGAAAAATATGTTCCAAAGTTCAAGCTGATGCCCTGCTTCTCCAGCGTCGCCCAATAGTCCCGCAATTGGTCGACCGGCACCGGCGTCCCGCCCTCGCCCGCAATCGCGGTCGTGACTCCTTCCATTAATTTGTTTTCCGCCAGCCCGTTCTTTGGCAGCACGTGCCCAGACTGGTCCATCATGTCGATCCAACCCGGCGAAACATAGCGACCGCTGGCATCAATCTCCGTCTTCCCGCGCCCGGCAATCTTCCCAATCTTCACGTATCGCCCGTCCTTGATCGCCACATCCGCAAAAATGCACGGATTCCCGGCCCCATCCAGCACCCGCCCCCCGCGGATCACAATGTCGTACTCCGGCTCCGCGCTCTGCGCAAACAGGGTCGTCGGCGTCACGCAACTCAGGACCCCAAAGAAGCAAATCAAGCCCATCCTGCATATTGAACGCATGGCATCTCCCAGGTTTAGAATCTCGCGCCAAACAAACAACGGAGCCTCACTCGCGCGAGGCTCCGCCCTGCAACTCGCAAACTGTTCTTTGGCAAAACGTTACGCTGTCTAGAAATCGACTCGGAACCCGAACTGCCCTTCCCGGCCCGGCAATCTCTGCTGTACCGTTCCAAATACCGGCAACGTCCCGGTCGCCCCCTGTACCGCTGCCGCATTTCCCTTGTTGAAAAGGTTGAAGAATTCGAAGAGCAATTGTGCTTTCACACGGTCTCCGATGGCGAAGCGCTTGGCGATGCGCATATCCATGTTGACAAAGGCGGGCGCGGTGAAGAAATTGCGTTGGAATTGCGGGTCTTGTCCGGCAAAGCTGAGGGCCTCGCCGTTGAACAACCCATCCCCGTCAAAGTCCGCACCACCGGACGCGGGCGATTGCGTGTAGTGGAATCCGCTTTGCGCCCGGAAGATTCCGGAGAGTTCCACCGTCCAAGGCAATTGCAAAATGCCGTGCGCCAGGAACGTGTGGTTCAACGCCAGATCCGAGTGTCCCTTGTCGATGTTCGCTCCGTTGTAGAACTTCCCCGCCTGAGGCACCGGATTTCCGTTGCTGTTGATGAACGGGCCGTTGGCATTGGTCTGCTTGCTCACGGCATCGGTAACCAGCGGCACCTTACCGACGAAGCTGTCCGATAGTCCCGCAATCGCCAGGAAGTTCACTCCCTCCCCGTTCTGAATTTCCGAAGTCAGCGTCGAGTTCAGAACGTTGTCGATTGCATGCGTATAGGTGTAGTTCGCTTGCAGAGTGAAATGATGTGACATGCGTTTTTGGAAGCCCAGTGTGAACGCGTTATAGGTGCCCTCGCCCCACGGACCAAAACTTTCAATGCGGAAGTTGCCGGTTCCCGGAACCAACAGGCTCACCGGCTCGCCGGGCATTCTGGCCTCAAATGCCAAGTTGGTGGCGCGAACCGTCAGGATGTCTTTGATGTCCTTGTGGTAGTAGTCCGCAGTGAAAACCATGTCGGACCCCACGCCATGCTGAACACCAACGTGATAGTTTCGCGTGTACGGCACCTTGAAGTTTGGATCCACGGTGATGGGCACTTGCCCCGCTGTTCCCAGAATCCCGCCGATGGTGGTCAAATGGCCAAACGGATCCCAGCTCCAGTAGTTCGCCGGAAAATGCAGCGTGGTGTTCGTTCCAGCTGCGTTGGCAATGGCAGTATCCGCAGCCTGCAGGAACTGATCTGGAGTAAATCCCGTTAATTGCTGCACATTGGTGATGTCCACCACGGTGTTCGCGGGAATTGGCGCGTGTCCCGGCATAACCACCGAATTCAAGTGATCGATGCCGTAAATCGTCGTTCCCAGCGGCGTCTGCGGATTCACCAACGGGTTCAGGCATTGCGTCCCTTGCGCCTGAATCTGCGCATCCGTCAGCGTATTGGAGAGGCACACTGTCGGTCGCCCGCGGCCCTCGAAGTTCCGCCCGATGTTGGTCGGATCGCCGTAGAACAATCGTGGGAACGACAGCAGACGCTCTCTCTGGATGTTCGCGCCGCCCAGTCCTGGCACGTCGCGTGCCACACCTGCCCGGAATTGGTCGTAGAAAATTCCGAAGCTGGCGTTCACTACCGTCTTCGAGGCCACCTGCCAGGCCACCCCGATGCGCGGCGAAAAGTCCGTCTTGTTCGGGAAGCGCGTGTCGTAATCCCACCGCAAACCCAGGTTCAGCGTGATTTTGCGGGCAATCTTCCAATCGTCCTGCGCGTACAGTCCATTGTAGTTGTTGCGAATTCTCACCAGATTATCTTGCGGCGTGGGCCCCGCTTGCAGGGTAATCAGGTTCACTC